>Ga0082207_1001546_pt1 | contig 10764 bp, 12 predicted proteins | sample LakMenEpi10Aug09_FD_71540 | JGI IMG/M metagenome (GOLD analysis project Ga0082207, IMG submission 71540) | reverse complement strand
ATTTTTACGTATTGCAGAAAAATCATTACAATCTGCAACCAAAACGCCGGAAGAATTAGGATATTCTCGTAGGTTTTTGGAAGAAGTGATAGGTAGTTGGGAAGGTGAGCCGATTGAACGTCCAGAACAGCTTCATTTTGAAGAACGGGAGGAAATTCAATGGCCTATCTCCTAGATACAAATGCCTGTATTCAAATTCTTAATTCACCAAGCTAAAATATAAGGCTCTTGCGTCTCTTTTATAGTGATTGAAGATTGATTATAACAAAACCCTTACGGGGCAAGGTTTATAAACAATTATGCCCATATTCTCAATGAAATGCCCACACAATAAGGCTTTCAATGGTTTTGAACCAGGTTTTCCATAAAAAGAACCGAAGAACCAAATATAATAATATAATCCAATTTGTGAAATAAAAACTTCTGTTATGAGTGATATCAAATCTGGTAGCATAGAATTTCGTGATTATCCACCTTTAGAATCAGATAAAGAGTACAAATTTGAGGTTCTAAGTTCTGGACAGGTAATTGCGACTGCTTACGTCAATGATTATCAAGGTAAATTTTGGCATCTAGATGACTTGTTAGTTCACCAAAAGAAAGATCGTTATCAGGGCTATGGTTCTAAATTGCTTAATCATCTTCGTGATTACCTTTGGAGTATTGATAGACTAAGAATCCGAGTTCACCCAGCTATTGGACAGCAAGGAATGGAGGAGTTATACGAGAGATTAAAACACGATGAAGAGACATATTCTGAAAAAGAACTAAACGCTATGGGTGAAGCATCGGATCTGGCAATGCAGCAACCTGATTTTTGGGAAAAGCGAGCAGAGATAATTGAGAAAAGAGACAGAGACAGTAAAGAACTTATTGAATGGTATCGCAAGCGGAAATTTATACACGATGACCCAGATGGGAAGCATCTATGGTGTTATCCTGAATAAAATGTGATCGCATTTCTTCTGTATGGGAGTGCGATCAGACTTTCCTAAATCCCAACACCAAAAAACTGCTTAAATAAAATAACCTACTGTTATATGTCAGGATATGTTAGAAAAACTCATACTTCATAATTTCAAAAGCCATAAATCAACAGAACTCAATTTTGATAATTCCCGATTGCATGGACTCGTAGGAAAAAACAGTGCTGGTAAAACAACTGTTCTACAAGCATTGCACAATCTCAGTAGGCTTGCTGCTTCACCATTTAAAAATATTTTTCAGTATGATAAATCACCTCAATTTCTTACAACAATTGGGGAAAAAGATATGTCTGTAACTGCGAGTGGTTTTTGGGGATATAAAAATAGACAAAATTGGCAAGCTTCCTATAGTTGGAAACAAGAAAATAATGATTATTGGCATCCGACAGCATCATGGAAAATAGATGAAAAGGAAAATTTTTTGGAAGGATGGTCAAATTCTTTAAGTGATTCTCCAGATGCAATTCGTAAATCTTTAAGACATACTGTTTATCTCAAATTAATTGCCAGCAACCTTGCCAAAGCAGCTTATAGTGAAGAAGTTACACCAAGAGTTGAGTTCGACGGTTCATTATTAGCACCGACTTTAGATTTTTTGCGTGATGAAGCTCCAGATAAATTTCAATTAATAGAAGAAAAGCTGAATCGAATTGTCCCAAATGTCCGCAAAGTTGGCATCAAGCGAGCAAAAGTTCCAGTCATTCGCAAACGTTTAATCGAAGTTGACGGTAAATCTATTTCCTATGAAGAAACTCAGGAAATGACAGGGCAAGAAGTTATATTAGATATGAATACAGGTGAACGTATTCCAGCCCATGCAATTAGCGAAGGAACAATGTTAACTTTAGGATTATTAACTGTACTAATGAATCCTAATCAACCTAACTTAGTTTTATTAGATGATGTCGAACAGGGACTTCATCCTCAAGCACAACGAGAGTTAATGACTGTTTTTAAAGAAATCATTGCCGAAAATCCTAACCTGCAAATTATTTTTTCTACTCATTCCCCTTATATTATTGATGCACTTGCTCCTTCTCAAGTTCACATCTTAAATAACAGTAAATCAGGGTTCACAATGTCCAAACGTTTGGATGAACATCCTGATGTAGAATGGGCAAAAGAAACCTTAACAACAGGTGAATTTTGGGATGCTGAAGGTGAAGATTGGGTGCTAGAAGGAGAAGTCAGTGATTGAGTTTATTGTCATAGTTGAAAGTGGTGCAGATTCCAGAACAGCTACTAAATTAGCCGAGCGAGTTTTAAAAGAAAAATTCGATTGGTTAGATGATGATATTCTGCAACATTGTTTTCAGTGGACTGGTTTAGAGGAAGGGACAGAATTTTCTTGCTGGAGAGACATTACCAAAATCATTGATAATGCAAAATCACAAATAAAATATAAACCTTCCAGATTTATAGGTCATAGCAAGGGTGTGCCTTTAAAAGCTGATGGTGCAGCATCTATTAAAGTTCTTAATTTGGTACGTTTTCTGCAAAGAATACGACAGATTAAAGCTGTTATTTTTATCCGTGATTTAGATAATCAACCGGAACGTAAAGAAGGACTTAAACAAGCACGTTCAGAACATATTAATAAAACACCAAAATTAGAAATTATCATTGGTGCGGCTGATCCAAAACGTGAAGCATGGGTTTTAAATGGGTTTATTCCATCTAATCAACAAGAAGAACAAATACTAGAAGAAATCAAAAATAAATTGAGTTTTGATCCTTGCATAGAGTCCCACAGATTACGAGCTATTTCTGAGAAAGAACCTGAACGAATCAGAAATGTAAAAGTAGTAGTTGAACAACTTACAGGAAACGATATGGAACGGGAAAAGCTATGTTGGGAAAAGACAAATTTAAAACATCTACGAGAAAGGGGAGTTGATACAGGTTTGACAGATTATATTCAAGAAGTTGAGCAACGATTAGCTGCAATTCTTTTGTCTGATTAAGAACTATTTTCCTATCAATTGCTATAATCAAAACAAACCTGAAAAAATCCTGCTATGATAGCCATTCCCCAACAACCAACAAAAATGACCATTGAGGAATATCTCCCATGGGAACTTAACCAAGATATTCGCTACGAATACATCAACGGCGAAGTTTTTGCCATGACAGGTGGTACAATTCCCCATAATGATATTACTCTCAATCTTTACACATTTTTACACCCCCATCTCCGTCCTAGAGCTTGTCGAATCAATGTATCAGATGTAAAAGTGCAAATTAGTCCTAACGGTCCATACTTCTATCCTGATCTTATCGTCAGTTGTCACCCTGAAGACATCAATGCCCGTAAATTTATCCAAAATCCTAAATTAATTGTTGAACTTCTTTCTCCCGGTACAAGCGGTAAAGATAGAGGGGAAAAATTTAGATATTATTTAACAATACCCAGTTTACAAGAATATATCTTGATTGATTCTGAAAAAATCTCCGTTGAACGTTATTGTCGAGGAGAAGGAAGATTATGGCTTTATTATCAATATACAATAGGAGACATAATCACCTTCTCAAGTATTGCATTTGAATTTCCCATAGAAATGCTTTATGATGGTGTAGGATTGGAAACAGAAACATAAAATCACATTTCCCAAATAAATCAGATTAATGTCACCTAAAATTTAATCCCTTATTAAAATTATGGCCAAGCGTAAAAAAAGCAATCTTCAATGGATTAAAGAAACCCTAGAATTAAGCCCAGACCATCACTGGGAAGGACCTGATGATTATAAGATTTTTGTAGCCGGGAGGGGCGCGGTTCGCTTGAATGTTCCCCAAAATTGGGTATTTGAACCACAGGAAAAATCTTTCAAATTCATGGATAAAAAACCACCTGATGATGACTGTTGTTTAGAGTTATCTTACAATCATTTACCCCCCAATGACTGGACACTTTTTCCCCTTAAACACACTTTAAAAAAAATCATGGAAGATGATAGTCGTGATGTAATTGAAAGAGGAGAAGTGATAACTGTTAAGCGACAAACAGCCAGAATAATGTGGTGTGAAATTAAATTTATTGACACTCAAACCGAACCCAGAGAAGCTTTTTCTCGGACTTGTGTGGGTTTAGGTTCAAATATTCAATGTTTAATTACCTTTGATTATTGGGCAGATCAAGCAGAGCAATTAATACCGATTTGGGATGAAGTCATGCGGAGTTTGACACTAGGATTATATATCAGAGATCCTAGAACCGGTTTAGCTTTTCCTGATTAAAAGGTTAATTCACAAATCATCTGTGTTTATCTGCGCTTATCTGCGGTTAATTATGATTTATTGTACCTCACTCGAATGGTAATTACTGATGGTAACTATTTATAGTATTTATAGTATTTATTGGACTAGATTGGCACAATGTGGTTAGATGTTATGGAAAACGTAATTTCCTTTTTCATACTTCCTCTTAATATGCAAACCGATCTTATTAAACAATTACAAGTCAATCTTTCTGTAACTGCCGCTACCATAGCCTTGTTGGTGACTGCGCCATCAATGGCTTATGGTCAAGTTAACAGTACCATCACTAAGCCAGTCTCGTCAACTCCTAAAACATTAGTAGTTAATACATCTATTACTGAGACTGAAGTGTTGGCCGCCCAAAAAGCCTGGGGTGAAGCATTGGTTAATATCAGCACCACCTATGATCAAGAGGGGATAGCAGCCGCTAAAACATTAGCCGACAAGGTGATAGATGAATTATATGCTTATCAGTCAGGATTGGTGTTGTTTAAGCCCACCTTAACAACTGGAGACCAGACCTTCCGCACGACACACAAAGGAGCTTTGTCTTATTTTGTGGGTGGTGATTCCTCTTTCCCTAAAGATACTGGTTTTGCTCTCAAAGGATGGCGAAAAGTGGAAATTCGCAACGCTGGCATTTTTATTATCGGTAATACTGCTACCACTATGGGTAATGTTTCCATAACTGATAAAACAGGTAAAGTCACAACAGTAGATAAAACCTGGCAGTTTATTAGAGGTGGTGATGGCAAATTGCGTATTATTCTACACCATTCTTCTCTGCCCTATAGTCCAAAATAAACATTGCTTAGATATCTGAATTATGGGATAATTCGGGTATCTGAAATAACTCTATTGATTAGCGATCTGCTATGGTAGATTCATTAGGTCATTTGCACCTTAATATTCCCACACAAATTGAGCCGGGACAAGTAAATATTGTCAGGTGTTGCTGAATTGAGGTATGAAATTGGAAAATCAAAAAAATGAAACTCTGAGACTGGAGCGCCTCTGCGTGAAATAAAATCATACTCTTACAGCCATTCCCGGTGTTATAAGGTACATATTTAGCGGTCAAGATGCCCGCACCACAAGAGTTTTATCATTCAACTTTGCACCTCATCAGATCGGAAAGCGCTGTAATCAGCAACGCCTTAATCCAATTGTTGCATCTAAATATTAAAGTAAAGATCTAAATCCCAACTATAATTTTACATTTCTTTACAGAGTTTAGTTTTTTCATGCCAACTTATTTATTTTCAAGATATTGGGTAAACTGGAGACTGCAAATTAAACCATTACACAGATTAGTAATTCAATATTCATGGCAAATCCCACCGCAACTCTGGAAACTTCCCTTGGTACTATTACTCTTGAGCTATTCACCGATGTTATGCCCATAACGGCGGGAAATTTCATCAAATTGGCTAAAAGTGGGTTTTATGATGGTCTGCATTTCCACCGTGTCATTAATAACTTCATGGTGCAGTTTGGTTGTCCCTACAGCAAAGATCCTACCTCGTCTCGTGCAGGAACTGGTAATGGTCCTGATGGGTGCATTGAAGATGAGCACCCCGCAGACGGGAAACTTTCTAACGAACCAGGAACTCTATCTATGGCTAATACGGGAAGACCTAATAGTGGTAGTTGCCAGTTTTTTATCAACACTGTCCACAACTCTTATCTGGATTGGTTTACTGCGGGTCAATCTAAGCATCCTGTTTTCGGTCGAGTTACTGAAGGCATGGATGTATTAAAAACCATTGAAACCACTCCAACAGGACCTGGCGATCGCCCCAGAACTCCAGTTAAAATGATCAAAGTAACTATCCACGAATAAAATCAAAGATGAGTGTGGAGGTTTCTCCCCACTCTTCGGGAAAAATTCCCTATTTCTCATCAAAGAACTCCACAAAAAAACCAATCTAATCAAATAAATTAACCTTCTATTTCTTCTTCAGTAAAAATAGGAGGCCATAATTCAGAAACAGCTAATTCCCAACCTGGAAAAAGTTCTGGTAAAGTTAAAATATCGCCATTATTTAAAATAGTTGGTTCACCTTGATGACCATAAACTGTAACAGTTTCTTCATCAGGATCAATTAAAATTCCCATCACAGCACCTAATTTGATCAAGTTGAGAATTTTAGTAACTAAAGGTTTAATTCTATCACTTTGAGATTTAATTTCTACTACTAAATCTGGTACAAGTTCACCAAAATAACGGGGACTTTGACGCAGACGCGCAGCCCGAACAAAAGAAACATCTGGTGCGGTGAGATTGCTATCAGGTAAAATGAAACCACCAGCAGAATCAAATACTCTTCCTAAACGACGAGGATAAACCCAATTAGCTAATAGCCGACTAAAAAGAATACCAACTTCACTAGATACAATATCCGATGGACCCACAATAGAAATTCTCCCATTTGTTAATTCTACATCGTAATCTAAACCGGCTTCACTAAAAGCAGTTTGGACTTGTTCTACATCTTTAATTGTCATGATTAACATAAAATCATTCTCCTAATATACAAAGTTGGGGCAATTAAAACAAACACAATTTGATTTTAGATTTCCTTAAATCGTATCTGGATCAATATTTAACTCTCTCAATTTTGCGGCTAACCTTTGGGATTTTTCGTTTGATATTTTCGCCTTTTCTGCTTCGATTTCTGCTCTTTTAGCTTCGATTTCTGCTCTTGTTGCTTCCATCTCTGCACTTTCTTCCGGTGTAGGAACTAAAACTCCTGATGATGTAAAATATCTTAATAAACCCTCATGAATCCCCAAATATAACCCCAATTCTTCACTCCATAAATGTCCTTTTTCATTAGGGTGTAAGGGTTGATATTTGCCACTAATTAAATTAAATCCTGCAAATTCCAATGTATAAGGATCAAACCAAAAATAATCAGGTGTACGGAAAGTATCTTGATAAAGTTCTTTTTTAATTTCTCTATCAGTTTTAGCTGTAGTTGGTGAAAGAATTTCGACAATGACATGAGGATATTTGCCATTTTCTTCCCACACTACCCAACTTTTTCTAGTTTTTCGTTCTGTTCCTAAAACTACAAAAAAATCTGGACCTCTAACATCTTTTGATTTTTTTTGATGAGGACTATAGTAAATACTGAGATTTCCGACAGCATAAAAATCTGTTCTCTCCTTCCATAGCCATTCTAAACATTTAAAGAGGAGAATAATTTGTCGTAAATGTAGTTCTGTTTCCACGGGGGGTTCATCACTATATAGGTCACTGGGTGGGAAAATGATATCTTCTGATGTGTTAGGTTGTAATTCCAGTGCTTGAGTAATCATCATGATATGATACCAAGTAATTATTTGTTTATCGTAGCATTAATTGTCTGAAATGGCTAACGCCACGCTTCGCTATCAGGATGTCCAAGATTTTAGGATTTACAGGATGAGGGACTCGGTTATTAATTCGAGCGATCGCCCCAACCAAATTATTGAGAGAAGCGATCGCCCCCAATTCTTGAGGAAAACCCAGGCGATCGCAACACATAAGGGACATCCAATTAAAAAAATACCCAAAAATTTCTTGTAGTGCGGGCATCTTTCCCGCTACATCAAGGACGGGCAGGATGCCCATCCCACGAAATTGGGTAATTTATTTTTTGGTGTTCCCTAAGAGAACTGCACAAAAAAGAAGATCATCATGGTAGAAGAGATTATTCAACCCCAGTTGAATGAACAGATACGTCTGAGAATTTAGGAGATTTATTTACAAATTGGTTGAGACAACAAATAAGCACCTTAGAAATCGAAGTTAATTTAGCAGCTAAATACAATCTTCCACTTATCATCACTCAAACTAGTTAAAATATACTAACACATCCACAGAGTTTGAACTGCCCCATCCGGGGATGGAGAAGTTGAGAAACCAACAATCTCAAGTTTAAGAAAGAGCAAAAACCGCATCATTGAAATCATTGTTGGAATATTGGGTAGCGGTAGCGGGTAAATCCTCAAATCCATAGACCCCATTACCATAGGAACGGAGGTGGGGAGATTTATCGGGATTAGCCGACCCAAAGCTAAAATAGGCTACAGGTTCCTGTACGAATCTAGGTGCATTATTGAACTCATTACCTGCTTCCGTAGCAACAAGGTCTCGGACATATTGATCGGACATATTGAAGTGCATTGGCAAATCGGCTTACGTCTCCGTTTTCAGCAGCGATGAAATCTTCTACTCCCTGTTGTAAATTGGGGAAGTAAGTTCCACAGTTAGCAATAACAAAAGGAGCATAAAACTTATTACCTTGAAGTGACACACCAGACCCTAATTGTGTAGCGGTGCTGGGAGTATCGCTACTACCTGCTTGCACTATGAAGTCTTTGACTCTAGCAGTGGTGAGAGCGTAACGCGCATAATCGCTATCTCCCGGTTTTAATACCCCTTTCTCAGTATTAATTCCTCCTTCAGCATCCACAACCTCATATAGTCCAAATAAGTGGTTGAAATTGGACTTTGTTCCATTTTGGACACCAGTAACTTCATTAGACGCGGATAGTCTATTTGTGTCTAAAGACAGATTTCCTCCGCCATTGGTGCTGAAAATCAAACCCGTGGATATATTCACGTTGGGTGCATAATCAGTAATGGGGGTGAGGTTGCGATCGTTAACGTCAGTTACACCAATAGTTAATTGCTTCTCAAAGGATAACCCACCTTGGTCTGTGGTTTTGATTCTAATGCTGTAACTGTTTTTGGTTTCGTAGTCAAATACGGCTTTAGTTTGTAACTCATTATTACCAACGATAATGAATGAATTGTTATTTGTATCACCTGTTCCTGATACTAGGCTATAGGTGAAGGTGTTTGCTGTATTTGGGTCTATGGTGGTGAAATTACCGATTTTTGTATTAATGGGTTGGTTTTCGGCAATTGTGCTGTTATTTAAAGTGATGTTGGTGGGCGCTTGGTTGGTATCAGACTGATTGGCATTTATATCTTCTTCAAACCCGTTGCCTGTGTTTTTGTACAATTTGGAAATATCAGTAATGCCAGTCAACAGGAATTCCTGTTTACCATCACCGTTGTAGTCTGCCCAAGCTACAGAACCTGAAACACCAGGAAGGGAAACTGTGGTATCTTCCGTAAACCCATTGCCTGTGTTTTTGTACAGTTTGGAGATGTAGCCTCCGGAACCTGTGTTGTAACTGTAACCCGTTAACAGGAAGTCCTGTTTACCATCACCGTTGTAGTCTGCCCAAGCTACAGAACCACCGTAAACACCAGGAAGGGAAACTGTGGTATCTTCCGTAAACCCATTGCCTGTGTTTTTGTACAGTTTGGAGATGTAGCCTCCGGAACTGGTGGAACCCGTTAACAGGAAGTCCTGTTTACCATCACCGTTGTAGTCTGCCCAAGTTACAGAACCACCGGAAACACCAGGAAAGGAAAGGGTGGTATTTGCCTGTTCAATATCAATTTGCTGATTATTCAAAGTAATTATACTATGATCATCCTCTGCCTTTAATATTCGTAAGGTCTCCACATCCAGATTTTGACCCTGTACCAAAGCTGCAAAAATCGCCCCTTCATCTCCAGCGCTATCCGTCTGGTTAATTTTAGCATCTACAAAATGCCCAATTTCCTCTAACAACACCCCACTAATAGCTGCTAAAGAGGCACTAGCAACAAAGGTATTTGATAAATAAATCCTATTCTCACTACTAGCATAAGCGCCATTAGCACTGCCAAGAATACTACTATCGAGAATTTCTATTTGGGGAAGTTGACTAAAATCCCCAGCTTCCCACTGTAACCGGAGAATTTCCGCAAGGCTGCGGTTGTATTGTGTGCCAAAAGCAGTATCAAAAACCTGCCAAAAGTTGTTTTTATTGGCAAAATCAATCAATTGATTGTATGTTATGGGAAGAACGGAGTTAAGGATGTTCATAAATCTACGACTTTATAGTTTGTGATACTGTGCTATTTTCCTGTTATATGTTAAATTCGCTACTTAGCCCACAATAAAGTACAATCATTTTAACACATACTGAGTATAGTACGTTCAATAAGAGGATGTCAAGACCTAAAAAGTATCTAAAAGTAATATTCTGTCATCTATAAAAATCTTCATTTTTTTCTTTCAATTCAAGAAATAAATGTAGAAGTGATTTTAGAGATTTCATCTCTGATTAGGAAATTTTACCACAAACTAGATTATAACTAGATTCCCGACCTCTCAAAGAAGTCAGGGGATCTAAACTAAATTGTATCTGGGTCAATATTTAATTCTCGCAACTTTGCTGCTAACCGTTGAGATTTTTCATCAAACATTGCTGCTCTTTGGGCTTCAATTGCTGCTCTTTGGGTTTCAATTGCTGCTCTTTGTGCTTCAATTGTTGCTCTTTGTGCTTCAATTGTTGCTCTTTGGGTTTCAAATTCTGCACTTTCTTCCGGTGTGGGAACTAAAGATCCAGTAGATGTAAAATACCTTAATAAACCCTGAACAATTCCTAAATATAAACCTAATTCTTG
>Ga0082207_1001545_pt1 | contig 10767 bp, 1 predicted proteins | sample LakMenEpi10Aug09_FD_71540 | JGI IMG/M metagenome (GOLD analysis project Ga0082207, IMG submission 71540) | reverse complement strand
TCTCCAGTCCCTAAAAGACTTGTATCAACCTCATCTCCCCCCTTATCAAGGGGGGTTAGGGGGGGATCAATCCCCTTATCAAGGGGGGTTAGGGGGGGATCAATCCCCTTATCAAGGGGGGTTAGGGGGGGATCAAGTCCCTCTCACCGAAGCCCAACGACAACTGTGGATTTTGGCTCAATTAGGAGAAAACGGCTCGGCTGCCTATAACCAATCAGTGACATTGCAATTAAGTGGCCCCTTAAATCTCGTTGCGATGACCCAAGCTATTCAACGAATCAGCGATCGCCATGAAGCGTTACGAACCAAAATTAATACCCAGGGAGATAGTCAAGAAATACTGCCCCAGGTTGAGATTAACTGTCCTATTTTAGACTTCAGTGCTGACCAAGCTTCGGCTCAACAGCAAGCAGAACAATGGTTAAAAGCGGAAAGTGAAAAATCCTTTGATTTAAGCCAAGGTTGCCTCGTGCGTTGGTGTCTGCTCAAGTTAGATGCTGAACGATATTGGTTAGTATTAACAACCCATCACATTATCAGTGACGGTTGGTCAATGGGAGTAATCCTTCGGGAATTAGGAGAGTTATATTCAGCCAAATGTCAGGGTGTTACGGCTAATCTTAAAACCCCAAAACAGTTTCGAGAATTGATTGAATGGCAAAGCCAGCCAAGCCAAGGGGAAGAACTGAAAAAACAGCAGGCCTATTGGTTAACAACGCTTGTCAATCCGACCGTTTTGAATTTACCCACTGACAAACTTCGTCCAGCTTTACCCAGTTACCAAGCCAATCGTCAAAGTCTAACTTTAGATAGCCAATTTACAGAAAAACTAAAGCAATTTAGTCGTAAACAGGGCTGTACTTTTTTAATGACACTGTTATCAGTTTATAACATTCTCATTCATCGTTTGACGGGACAGGATGATATTCTGGTGGGTCTGCCAACGTCTGGACGTGGCCTTTTAGATAGTGAAGGAATGGTGGGTTATTGCACCCATTTTTTACCAATTCGCAGTCAATTAGCAGGTAATCCCACTTTTGCTGATTATCTCAAACAAATGCGGGGGGTTTTGTTATCAGCCTATGAACATCAGGACTATCCCTTTGCCCTCTTGCTCAATCAGTTAGATTTACCGCGTAATACCAGTCGCTCTCCTTTAATTGATGTCAGTTTCAATTTAGAACCAGCCATTAATTTACCCAAAATGAGAGGATTAGAGGTTAGTTTGTTGCCTCAAAATGTAAGTTTTAAGGATCGAGATTTGCATTTGAATGTGACAGAAATGGGTGGAGAAGCTCTGATTGACTGTGACTACAATACGGATTTATTTAAGGATGAAACGATTCAGCGTTGGTTAGGCCATTTCCAAACCTTACTTGAGGCAGTTATTAATGATCCGCGACAAAATTTGCGGGAATTGCCCTTATTAAGTCCTGCTGAACGACAACAGTTATTAATGGATTGGAATAATACCAAGACCGATTATCCTCAAGATCAGTGCATTCATCAATTATTTGAAGCACAAGTTGAACGAACTCCCGATGCGATCGCGGTGGTATTTGAGGAGCAATCATTAACCTACAGTGAATTAAATTGTCGAGCCAATCAGTTAGCCCATTATTTACAAACTTTAGGCGTTGGACCAGAGGTCTTGGTCGGTATTTCGGTAGAACGTTCTTTAGAAATGATTATTGGCTTATTAGCTATTCTTAAGTCAGGTGGTGCTTATCTCCCTCTTGCTCCTGACTACCCTACTGAACGTCTTCAATTTATGTTAGAAGATAGTCAGGTTTCATTTTTGATTACCCAACGTTCTTTATTGGCCTTATTACCTCCTTCTCAAGCTAATGTTATTTATTTGGATGAGATTGAAGAGCAGGTTTCTCAATATCCTCAAGATAATCTCCAAAATAAGTTAATTGCTTGTAATTTAGCTAACGTTATTTACACCTCTGGCTCCACGGGTAAGCCTAAAGGTGTGATGATTGAACATCGGGGTTTAGTTAATTTAGCTCTTGCTCAAATTCAGCGTTTTGGAGTCAACCATAACAGTCGTGTTCTGCAATTTGCATCCTTTAGTTTTGATGCTTGTATTTCGGAAATTTTGATGACTTTTGGTTCTGGAGCGACGCTTTATCTTGCTCAAAAAGATGCTTTGTTGCCAGGTCAGCCATTAATTGAACAGTTAGTAAAGAATGGAATTACTCATGTGACTTTGCCGCCTTCAGCTTTAGCGGTTTTACCCAAAGAATCGTTACCCAACTTACAAACCTTAATTGTGGCGGGTGAAGCTTGTCCTCTCGATTTGGTGAAACAATGGTCAGTGGGAAGAAACTTTTTTAATGCCTATGGGCCAACGGAAACAAGTGTTTGTGCCTCTATTGGACAATGTAGGCCAGAGGATTTAAAGGTGACGATTGGTAAGGCGATCGCTAATGTCCAAATTTATATTTTGGATGCCTTTTTACAGCCAGTGCCGGTGGGAGTGTCAGGAGAGTTATACATTGGTGGAGTTGGGGTGGCAAGGGGTTATTTAAATAGGACTGAATTAACGGCGGAAAGGTTTATTCCTAATCTGTTTTATCCTCTTAATCCCCCCCTAACCCCCCTTGATAAGGGGGGAGATGAGAGCTATGAAACTTTAAAAAAGGGGGGAGAGCAACCATCAAGATTGTATAAAACGGGAGACTTAGCTCGTTATTTACCCGAAGGCAATATTGAGTATCTGGGGCGCATTGATAATCAGGTAAAAATTCGCGGTTTCCGTATTGAATTGGGGGAAATTGAAGCGGTTTTGCGGTTCCATCCCCAGGTACGAGAAGCGGTAGTTTTGGTGAATGAAAGCGATCACACTGAAAATCGGGCTTTGGTTGCTTATATTGTTCTTAATGATCCGACTTTTGCAACACAATTATTACGGGAGTTTGTTAAACAGCAGCTTCCCGACTATATGGTTCCAGCCTATTGGCTGATCCTCGAAAATTTACCGTTAACCAGCAATGGCAAAATTGATCGCCGTGCTTTACCGTTGCCCAATCCAGAGTTACATCGTTCTGTAGATTATGTGGCTCCTAGTAATCCTACCCAAGAAGCGATCGCCACTATTTTTGGTCAAGTTTTAAAACTGGAAAAAGTGGGAATTAATGATAACTTCTTTGAGATTGGTGGTAATTCTTTGCAAGCCACTCAAGTTATTTCAAGGTTACGAGAAAGTTTTGCCCTAGAGTTGCCACTGCGTCGCCTATTTGAACAACCGACTGTAGCGGATTTGGCTTTAGCGGTAACGGACATTCATGCCACTTTACAAAAATTACAAGCCCCTGTTGAGTCTTTATTAGGCGATCGCGAGGAAATTGAACTATGAAATCTATTGAAACCTTTTTGTCAGATTTAGCCAATCAAGATATTAAACTCTGGATGGACGGCGATCGCCTGCGTTGTAATGCACCCCAGGGCTTATTAACCCCAGAGATTCAGACAGAACTGAAAAACCGTAAAGCAGAAATCATTCACTTTCTCAATCAACTGGGTTCAGAGGAGCAAATTAATCCTAGAACGATTCTTCCCATTCCTCGTGATGGCCAATTACCTCTGTCCTTTGCCCAGTCGCGACTCTGGTTCTTGTATCAATTAGAAGGAGCCACGGGAACCTATAACATGACAGGGGCCTTGAGTTTAAGCGGGCCTCTTCAGGTAGAAGCTCTCAAACAAGCTCTAGGGTCAATAATTCAACGTCACGAGCCATTGCGTACCAGGTTTCAGACGGTTGACGGGGTTCCCGTGCAGGTGATTGATCCCTATCCTGTTTGGGAATTGGCGATGGTTAATTTGGCTGGAAAGGAGACAGAAGCCGAAAAATTAGCCTATCAGGAATCCCAAACCCCCTTTGATTTAACCCAGAGTCCTTTACTGAGGGTAAAACTCCTCAAATTGCAGCCAGAAAAGCATATTTTATTAATTAATATGCACCATATTATTTCTGATGGCTGGTCAATCGGTGTTTTTATTCGTGAATTGTCCCATCTCTATGGGGCTTTTGTTGCGGGTAAAGAACCAACTTTACCGATTTTACCAATTCAGTATGCGGATTTTGCCGTTTGGCAGCGAGAGTGGTTACAGGGTAAAGTTTTGGCGGCTCAATTGGAATATTGGAAGCAACAATTAGCGGATGCTCCTCCTCTGCTAGAACTACCAACCGATCGTCCTCGTCCCGCGATCCAAACTTTTCAAGGCAAGACAGAAAGATTTTGGCTAGATAGTAAGCTGACCCAAGAATTAAAGGCGTTAAGTCAACAGTCAGGTTGTACTTTATTTATGACTTTGTTGGCCGCTTTTGGGGTGGTTTTATCCCGTTATAGTGGCCAGACTGATATCGTCATTGGTTCGGCGATCGCCAACCGTAATCGTCGAGAAATTGAGGGTTTAATTGGCTTTTTTGTTAACACTTTGGCGTTGAGGTTAGATTTATCAGAAAAACCCAGTTTTGCTACTTTCTTAAAACAAGTACAAACGGTGACTCAAGATGCCTATGAGCATCAAGATTTGCCCTTTGAGATGTTAGTAGAAGAATTACAGCTAGAGCGCAAATTAGACCGTAATCCTCTTGTTCAGGTGGGGTTTATTCTACAAAATGCGGCCAATGAAGCTTGGAAGTTACCCGGTTTAACGATTGAAGAAATGTCCTGGGAACTCGATTCTGCTCGTTTGGATCTAGAGGTTCATTTATCAGAAGTTAATGACGGACTAACTGGACTTTGCTGTTACAATATTGACCTATTTGATGGCTCAATGATCGCCCGTCTATTGGAACATTTTCAGAATCTTCTCAGGGCGATTATTGTTAATCCTCAAGAGTCGGTAAGTTTATTACCCTTGTTGTCAAAACAGGAACAAAAGCAACTTTTAGTTGATTGGAATCAAACCCAAGCCGACTATCCCAAGGATACCTGTATTCATCAATTATTTGAAGCGCAAGTTGAACGGACTCCCGATGCGATTGCGGTGGTATTTGAGGAGCAATCATTAACATACACTGAGTTAAACCATCGCGCTAATCAGTTAGCCTATTATTTACGAACTTTAGGCGTGGGAGCAGAAGTTTTAGTCGGTATTTCCCTAGAACGTTCTTTAGAAATGATTATCGGCTTATTAGCCATTCTCAAGGCGGGTGGTGCTTATCTCCCTCTTGCTCCTGACTATCCCATTGAACGTCTTCAATTTATGTTAGAAGATAGTCAGGTTTCATTTTTGATTACCCAACGTTCTTTATTGGCCGTATTACCTCCTTCTCAAGCTAATGTTATTTGTTTAGATGAGATTGAAGAGCAGGTTTCTCAATATCCTCAAGATAATCTTCAAAGTGAGTTAACTTCTTCCAATTTAGCTAATGTTATTTACACCTCTGGCTCTACGGGTAAGCCTAAAGGGGTGATGGTTGAACATCGGGGCTTAGTTAACTTAGCGAGTTCTCAAATTCAATCTTTTGCAGTCAACCATAACAGTCGTGTGCTGCAATTTGCTTCTTTTAGTTTTGATGCTTGTATTTCAGAAATTTTGATGACCTTTGGTTCTGGAGCGACGCTTTATCTTGCTCAAAAAGATGCTTTGTTGCCAGGTCAACCATTAATTGAACGGTTAGTAAAGAATGGAATTACTCATGTGACTTTGCCGCCTTCAGCTTTAGTGGTTTTACCCAAGGAATCATTACCCAACTTACAAACCTTAATTGTGGCGGGTGAGGCTTGTCCTCTGAATTTGGTTAAACAATGGTCGGTGAGAAGAAACTTTTTTAATGCCTATGGGCCAACGGAAGCAAGTGTTTGTGCCTCTATTGGAGAATGCCATCAAAATGATTTAAAGGTGACGATTGGTAAGGCGATCGCTAATGTCCAAATTTATATTTTGGATTCCCATTTGCAGCCAGTGCCGGTGGGAGTGTCAGGAGAGTTATACATTGGTGGAGTTGGGGTGGCAAGGGGCTATTTAAATCGTCCCGAATTAACCCAAGAAAAATTTATTGCTAATCCTTTTAGTAATGACCCAGGTTCTCGTCTCTATAAAACGGGAGATTTAGCGCGTTATTTACCCGATGGCAATGTAGAATTTTTGGGACGTATTGACAATCAGGTAAAAATTCGGGGCTTTCGTATTGAAACTGGGGAAATCGAAGCTGTTTTAAGTCAACATTTCCTATTAGCTGAAAATGTCGTCGTTGCCAGAGAGGATAATACTGGGGATAAACGCCTCGTGGCTTATTTGGTTCCCGCCCTGCAAAATGAGGCCCTACCAGAGCAATTAGCCCAATGGCAAAGTGAATACATTAGTGATTGGCAAAGTCTCTATGAAAGAACCTATAGTCAAGGGCAAGATAGCCTAGCCGACCTAACTTTTAATATCACGGGTTGGAATAGCAGTTATACTCATCAACCGCTTCCTGCTTCAGAAATGCGAGAGTGGGTCGAAAACACTGTTAGTCGCATCTTAGCCTTGCAACCAGAACGCGGTTTAGAAATTGGTTGTGGTACAGGTTTGTTACTCTCCAGGGTAGCAAAGCATTGTCTGGAATATTGGGCAACGGATTATTCCCAAGGGGCGATCCAGTATGTTGAACAGGTTTGCAATGCCGTTGAAGGTTTAGAAAAGGTTAAATTACGCTGTCAAATGGCAGATAATTTTGAAGGTATTGCCCTACATCAATTTGATACCGTCGTCTTAAATTCGATTATTCAGTATTTTCCCAGTGTGGATTATCTGTTACAGGTGCTTGAAGGGGCGATCAACGTCATTGGCGAGCGAGGTCAGATTTTTGTCGGGGATGTGCGGAGTTTACCCCTATTAGAGCCATATCATGCGGCTGTGCAATTAGCCCAAGCTTCTGACTCGAAAACTGTTGAACAATGGCAACAACAGGTGCGTCAAAGTGTAGCAGGTGAAGAAGAACTGGTCATTGATCCCACATTTTTCCTGGCTTTAAAACAACATTTTTCTCAAATTAGCTGGGTGGAAATTCAACCGAAACGGAGTCCGGCTCACAATGAGTTAACCCAATTTCGCTATGATGTCACCCTCCATTTAGAGCCTATCAATAATCAACCATTATTGAGCGGCAATCCAACGGTAATTACTTGGTTAAATTGGCAACTTGACCAATTGTCTTTAACACAAATTAAAGATAAATTATTGACAGACAAACCTGAATTTTGGGGAATTCGTGGTATTCCTAATCAGCGAGTGGAACAGGCTCTAAAAATTTGGGAATGGGTGGAAAATGCCCCTGATGTTGAAACGGTTGAACAACTCAAAAAACTTCTCAAACAACAAGTAGATACTGGTATTAATCCTGAACAGGTTTGGCAATTAGCTGAGTCTCTCGGTTACACCGCTCACCTTAGTTGGTGGGAAAGTAGTCAAGACGGTTCCTTTGATGTCATTTTTCAGCGGAATTCAGAAGCGGAGGACTCAAAAAAATTAACCCTTTCAAAACTTGCTTTCTGGGATGACAAAGCCATTAAAACAAAACCCTGGACTGATTACACTAACAACCCTCTGCGCGGTAAGTTAGTCCAAAAATTAATTCCTAAAGTACGAGAATTTCTGCAAGAAAAACTACCCAGTTATATGGTTCCCCAGGCGTTTGTGCTGCTTGATTCCCTTCCTTTGACCCCCAATGGTAAGGTGGATCGTAAGGCGTTACCTTCTCCTGATGCGGCGACTCGTAATTTAGCGAACAGTTTTGTCTTACCCCGCAATCCGATTGAAGCTCAACTGACTCAAATTTGGAGTGAAGTTTTGGGACTGGAACGCATTGGCGTTAAGGACAACTTTTTTGAATTGGGAGGACATTCTCTTTTGGCTACCCAGGTTTTATCAAGAATTAATTCAGCCTTTGGACTTGATCTTTCTGTGCAAATTATGTTTGAATCACCAACGATCGCGGGCATTGCGGGTTATATTCAAGCGGTAGATTGGGTCGCCCAGGATCAAGCCGATAGCTCGTTAAATCATGAAAATACCGAGGTAGTGGAGTTCTAAGTTATGACGAAAACGATTGTTGAATTTGTTTGCTACTTACAAAGCTTAGGCATTACTTTAGAAGCTGATGAAAACCGCTTACGCTGTCAGGCTCCCGAAGGAATTTTGACCCCAGCACTCCGTCAAGAAATTGGCGATCGCAAACCCGAATTACTACAATTTTTACAACGGGCCAAACAGTCTAAAAGTACCGCTCATTTGCCTATTAAACCTGTCGCTAGAGACGGTCATTTACCCCTGTCTTTTGCTCAACAACGTTTATGGTTTTTACATTATCTTTCCCCTGATAGTCGTTCCTACAATACCGTGGAAATATTGCAAATTGAGGGGAATCTCAATCTGACTGTGCTAGAGCAGAGTTTGGGGGAATTAATTAACCGCCATGAAATTTTTAGAACAACATTCCCTACTGTTTCAGGGGAACCTATTCAGGCGATCGCGATGCCTAGTTCTTTTCGCTTAAAAGTTGACAATTATCAAGATTTATCCCCAAATGAACAATCAACCAAAATTCAACAAGTAGCAGAATTGGAAGCAGGACAAGCTTTTGATTTAACGGTGGGGCCACTGATTCAGTTTAAGCTATTGCAATTGAGTCCCCAGAAGTCTGTGCTGCTGTTGAAAATGCACCATATTATTTATGATGGTTGGTCTTTTGGGATTCTGATTCGGGAATTATCGGCTCTATACGAAGCATTTTTAAAGAACTTAGCCAATCCTCTCCCTGCGTTGTCTATTCAGTATGCAGATTTTGCGGTTTGGCAACGTCAATATCTCTCAGGTGAGGTCTTAGATAAACAACTCAATTATTGGCAAGAACAGTTAGCAACAGTCTCTCCTGTTCTTACTTTACCAACGGATAAACCCCGCCCAGCAATACAAACTTTTCAAGGAGGAGTTGAGCGTTTTCAACTGGATCAAAATGTCACTCAAGGTCTTAAAAAGTTAGGTCAAGATCAGGTTGCAACCCTGTTTATGACGTTGTTGGCCGGTTTCGGCGTTTTGCTATCTCGTTATAGTGGTCAATCTGATCTGATGGTGGGTTCTCCGATCGCTAATCGTAATCAAGCAGAGATCGAACCTTTAATTGGCTTTTTTGCTAACACTTTGGCTTTAAGAATTAACTTATCAGAAAATCCCAGTTTTTTAGAATTATTAGAACAAGTTAAACAGACAACTTTAGAGGGTTATGCTCACCAAGACCTACCCTTTGAGATGTTAGTAGAAAAGCTACAACTTGACCGTGATTTGAGCAGAAATCCTTTAGTACAGGTAATGTTTGCGCTACAAAATACCTCTCAAGATGATTGGAATCTTTCAGGTTTAAATATTGAAAATTTATCCTTGTCAGTGGAAGCAACTGTCAGATTTGATCTGGAAGTCCACTATTGGGAAAAGCCAGAAGGTTTAGAGGGGATTTGGCTCTATAGTAGCAACTTATTTGATGCGACTACTATTCAGAGAATGGGACAAAATTTTCACCACTTAATCAAAGAAATTATTACCAATCCTCAAACCAAGGTTAAACAATTACCATTGTTGACAATGGCAGAGATTCATCTATTATCATCTTGGAATGACACTCATGCTGACTATTTAGCAAAACAGTTAACTTCAAATAAGCCCCAATTATCTATCTATCAGTTAGTTGAAAAACAAGTCTCATTAACGCCTGATTCTGTAGCAGTAATCTTTGCAGATCAACAACTAACCTATGCAGAACTGAATGAGCGAGCTAATCATTTGGCTCATTATTTGTGTTCTTTAGGAGTAAAAGCTGATTGTCTAGTCGGTTTATGTGTCGAGCGTTCCTTAGAAATGATAATAGGAATTTTAGGCATTCTGAAAGCGGGAGCAGCCTATTTACCTCTTGACCCCGAATATCCGATGGAACGTTTAAGTTTTATGGTAAAAGATGCTCAAATTTCTGTGCTATTAAGTCAAGAGAAACTTGTGGAAAAACTGCCTGAATATCAAGCAACACGAGTTTATTTAGATAGGGACTGGCCCACTATCGCTGAGTTTAGTCGAGAGAATTTGAATCTTGAGGTACAGCCCCATAATCTGGGTTATGTTATCTATACTTCTGGTTCAACAGGACAGCCCAAAGGGGTGATGATGGGTCAACTAGCCCTGTGCAATCTGATTCTTTGGCAATTGCAAAATACGACGGTTACTAATGAGGCTAAAACGCTACAATTTGCACCGATTAGTTTTGATGTTTCCTTTCAAGAAATTTTTGCCACTTTGTCTGCTGGAGGAACATTAGTTTTGATCACAGAAGAACTAAGACGAGATACTTCCGCCTTATTAGATTTTCTGGAAAAGCAAGCAATTGAAAGGCTATTTTTACCCTTTGTTGCTCTACAGCAATTAGCAGAAGTCAGCGTTAGTCGTAAATTTTGGGTAAGCAGTTTACGGGAAGTAATCACAGCAGGAGAACAATTACAAATTACACCAGCGATCGCTGCTTGGTTTAGAGACTTAGAAAATTGTACTTTACACAATCATTATGGTCCTTCAGAAAGTCATGTTGTTACCAGTTTTACCCTGACAAATCCAGTAGAGAATTGGCCGCTTCTTCCTCCCATTGGTCGTGCGATCGCCAATGTCCAAATTTATATTTTAGATGCCTTTTTACAGCCGGTGCCGGTGGGAGTGTCAGGAGAGTTATACATTGGTGGAGTTGGGGTGGCAAGGGGCTATTTAAATCGTCCTGAATTAACCCAAGAAAAA
>Ga0082207_1001433_pt2 | contig 10775 bp, 4 predicted proteins | sample LakMenEpi10Aug09_FD_71540 | JGI IMG/M metagenome (GOLD analysis project Ga0082207, IMG submission 71540) | reverse complement strand
ACCGCAGTTCCACTGGCTCGAATCCCGCCCCCTTGGGATCGGAGAACAGCAGATATTCGTAGTCGTTCTTGCTGTCGATCTCGAGTTCGACATCCACCAGGTCACCCGAAACCAGTTCGTCAAGATCCTGCAACTTTGTCCGCTCGTACTTGACCACCCGCCGCTCAACCACCTGGCCACGATCGCCCGCGACAGCGGTCTTCGCCACCGGGTCGGTCAGCTTGTAATACTGGCGGCGGACCCGCAGTTCCAGGCCCGCCTTCCTGATCTGGTCTTCGAGTGTGAAGGTTGAGAGGTAGGCATTGAAGTAGACCGGCCCACCCCCCCGGCGTTTGATCTCAACCGTGTGGTCACCTGCTTCGACCGCATCGCCCTGCAGCGCCCAGCTGTTGTCAATGTCGAACAGGTTCTCGGGGGTGACCTCAATCGACTTGACGGGCTGGCCGTCAAACCAGATTTCAATGGTCTGGCTTGGCCGGTTTTCCCCGCTGGCTCGCAGGTAGTCCGAGAGGGCCTCAATAGCGTACGCGGTGTCGCGGGTACTGTTCCAGTAGGCACCGTGCTTGCGGTTGTTCAGCAGGTACTTGACCAGCCCCGCTGTTTTGTCTGACTGCGGGTCCGTCCGCGACAACAGCTTGAGATACCACGCGTTCGCCTCCAGTTCACTGCCGTGCCAGTACCACCACGCGGTTCCCTCTGGCAACTGCAGCCAGGCGGTCTGGTTCTCGGCGTCTTCCACGAGGAACTGTTCAATGTTCTTGAGGACCTCGGCGAGCTCGGCATTCTGTCGCTGGGCATGCAGGGCTAGGCCCAACAGAGCCTTGGCGTACACCGACAGCTGAACCCGGTCGCGCAGCAGGTATTCACGCATCTTCGGATTCACCCGATCGGCATCCGACAGCACCAGGAAGACCAGGGCGTCGAGATCATCGGCCGAGCGCTTGTTGGGCTTCTTCGTCTGCTCGTTCTCGCCTTCGACCAGCAGTTCGATCTGCCGGCGTTGATGGCGATTCAACCAGTCCACACCCCGATCTAGGATCCCTGGGACCAGGGCCACGTCGTGTCGCGCCGCCTGTTGCAGTCCATGAACCACCACTGCGGTGGTGTGTGGGGAACTCACTTCGCCGAAGCCACTGAACCAGCCCCAACCCCCGTCGGACAATTGCATGTCGGTCAGCGCCTGCACGCCCGACTCAACCATTCCAGAGACCTCGGCGGCATCATAGACCGGGTTCCGCAGCGAGCGCTGCCAGTCGAGGGCCCGGATTTTCGGGTCCCCTAGTTCCTGCGGGTTCAGGTTGGCTCGCTTGCGGCCAATCTGTTCGAGGTCCATGCCCATTTCCCGCAGGATGTTGCGGGTCACAACCGTGGGCAGAAAGCGGTTGAGCGTCTGCTCAGTGCAGCCATGGGGATAAGAAGAGAGAAATGGCAGGGCATCCACCATCGCGCCGGCCAAGGTTGGCGAGACCCGAACTTCAAGCCGGGAGTCGTTCACACGCCGCTCGGCCGGGACCCGCAGTCGCACCTGCGCCACTTCGGCCTGCGGACGCAGCACGCCACTAGCGGCCTGCTGCTGCGGCGCACCATGGATCAGCACGGGAAACGTCTGCTCCATACCGTCCGAATCGATATCCGCTTGGGCCAGCATCCTCACGGTGGCCTGTCCCTCGCGCAGCACGGCGACTCGCCAGTCGACCCGCTGTTCTCCCCCGGCGGGAATTATGACCTGGCGGACCGGCTCGACGGCCTTGTCGAGCGTCTCGCCCACGGTTTCCAGCGACACCTGGACCTGCTTCGCTTCCGACAGGTCGTTGCGGATGATCGCCGACAACACCACTTCATCCTTCTCCACAAAGAACCGGGGGGCCTGCAGGCGCACCATCAGCTGCTTCCGCGTGACCAGTTCCGTCGCCCCCTCGCCAACCCGGGTCCCCTGCCCAAGTCCCCACACGCGGACCTTCCACCCCGTCAGATTCTCGGGCATCGGAAACTCGACCCGGGTCATCCCATCGGCGTCGGTCGTGAGCGCGGCGGTCCAGTAGGCGAGGTCGGCAAACTGCTTCCGGACCACGGGAGCCGCCAGCGCGGCGGCATTGGGGGCAGCTGCCACTGCCATCGCCGGAGCTGCCATACCCCGGGCCATCGGCGCGCCGTCGGCCATCATCGGGGCGGCTGCGACCCCACCCATTCCTCCCGCCGCGCCAGCCGTCATTTCCACCACGCCATGCAGAGAGATTAATCCCTCCTCGGAAAGCCCCAGGCGTCGCATCTCCTCCTCCCCGGGCCTCAGCAGATTCCCGAATCGCCCTGAAAGGCTCGACTCCAGTTGGGGCTGGTGCGAGCGGCGGTGATTCCAGAAGAAGCTTCGGATGTCGGGAATCGCCTGGTCACCGGAAATCAGGTCCAGAGCCCGGTCGTAGACACTTATCACGGTCGAGCCGACAAACGGACGCCCGGCCAGATCGGTCAGCCTGACATGCAGATTGGCCCGCTCTCCGGGACGCAAGTCGGTCGCCTCGGCCTTCACCTCTACATTCAACACCCGCTTCTCGGGCGGAACAAACACCTCCCGCACCACCGTGTGAACCTGCCCCTGCGAGATCGTCAGTGCCTCGACAAAAAAGTTCGGCATGTCTCCCGGTACGATCTCAATCTCCTCCACGGTGCTCTTCCCCTGCACCCTGATCAGCCGGGGTGGGGGACAGATGCCATTCGCAGCCCGAACAAACAGCAGGACCGACGCGTTCACGCGATTGGTGTTGATCATCAGCCGGACTTTCTGGCCGACCGAGTACTCCCGCTGGTCGGTCAGTAGCTCCAGGTCGTTGAACCGAAACTCACGCGCATCGAATTTCTCCCCGCGCACGACAAACAGCACCGCCCCCTCACGTGATGTTCCCGTTGTGTCAGTCAGGCGAAACCGCAGTCGATACTGTCCCGGCTCCGATGCAGCGATTCGCTGCTCCGCCATTCCATTCTCTCTGGTTTCGAGTTCCCAACTACGCACCGGCTCTTCCCGGGGTAGGGGCTCAGTCGCAACGTAAGTCACCCGCAGCAGGGTCAGCTCACCGCGTCCCTCGACCGGCACTCCCGCCGGAGTCCGCGCCATCACCCTGGCGTTGATGGTGTCGCCCGTGTCGTAGAACCCGCGATCCAGCCAGGCATGCACATCAAATGGGTTCCGCGCCGCCAGCACCGAACCCTCACCCACGATTGTGCGACGGGACCCATCGGTCACTTCGGCCGTGATCTGGTAGCGATGATCGCTCTTCCCATGCTGCTCCTTGGCGTCGCTGGTCTCAATCGGCACGACCAATTCACCCTGGCCATCCAGCACAGCCTCGCCGTCGAGCACCACTTCCGGGATGGGAATCGGTCGGGGCCACCACGGCGGCGCCGGGCGCGACGCTCCCCATTCCCGATATCCGGGGTACCACGTCGCCTCACTCGACAGGCAGCCATAACCCGGACCATAAAGCCAGTCCCACGGTCCCGGCGGATAGAACGCCTGCTCGCTCGCGGTTCGAATAACCTTGTAACGCACATGGGCCCCCGCCACGCCCCCACCCACCAGGTACCGTGCGCGGATCTTGGCCTCAATCGGTTCCCCCAGCCGCACCGGCTTGGTCGGCGCGTCGATTGCCACCTCGTACTCGGGCTTCTTGTATTCCTCGACTCGGAAAAACCCATCTCCCACCGGTTGGCCAGTCTCCGCCAGGATCTGTAGGTGCCAGAGCCCCAGTGGCGCTCCCCCCGGCAGTTCATGCTCGCCCGCCACCCCGCCAAATTCATCGGCGGTCAAATTCTGCCTCAGTGCCTCGTTACCCCGCGGATCTCGCAACACCACTTCGAACGGACGCTTCGCGAACTCGGCGATGTCCGGCTGATCGTAACGGGCCCGTTGAACCCAGAACTTGAAGTGCACTCTCTGTGCCGGGCGATAGACCGGGCGATCGGTCAGCGACAGGGCCCGGACCTGGTCAAACGTCGGGTCCTGGCTGGGGGCGAACCACAGCCCTGAAAATCCTAGGTAAGCCAGCCGCCCCTTGGGGGTCGTGGCAATCGCCAGCCATTGGAGCTGTGCCGGCAGGTCTTTCTCGCCGAGGGCCACATCTCCCCGGGTTGACGCGAAGAACGCCTTGTTCTGCGTCACCACCTGGAACCCGGGCTGGTTGGGTGCCGCCTGCACCGCCTGCCAGCCAAAGAATTCCACTGTGACCTTCTCGTCCTCGACCGGTGCTCCGGTCCGTGCGTCGGCCACATAGTACCACTGCCGATTCTCCAGGGGCTTCTTTACCAGCGCCAAGTCGGCCAGCCAGACCACGATCCGGCTGACATTCCCATCGGCCAGTCGACCCGTCACCAGGTAGGCCCCTGCTTTCTGCAGGGGCGTGGCGACCGTCACCTCCTGGTCCACATGCCCATCGGTAGGGGCCAGGTCGAGGCTCCAGTTGGCCACGGGAGCCCCCAGCAGCTCGGTCCCTTCCTGCGTCACCACGCGGTAGCCCAAGTCCTGCAGGCTCAGCTGCTGCCAGTCGAGGTCTTTGGGGCGCCCCTTCAGGTACAACTTGACCTGCTGCAGCATTCGGGCAACGTCAATGGGACGGGCCTCAAAATCGACCCGTCGCCCATTTCGAAAGCGATATCGCAGGGTCGTCCCCGGCCCAGCCGCCTGCACCTTCCCTGCCTCAAACTGTCCCCAGTTCCCCGTGATCTGAGCCAGGCTCTTCTGGCGATGGTCATTGACACCCGGACCATACTCGGCAATTGCCAGCTTCCATTGCTCCGCCGCGCGGGGGAACTGACGTCTGAACTCGTACTCGCGACACAGGTTCTCCCGCGCCCGTTGGGTGAACGCGTCCCGCGCCGTCGGCTCCCGCTCCGCTAGTCGCTTCAACAGCCGTACATAGTTGTAATCGTCCGGAAGTTCCCACCGCCGAACACCATTCGCCAACCGCGCCAGTGTCTCCTGGTCGCCCAGGGAGGCCAGGGCGAAGGGCCCCGAAGTGAAGGGCTCTTCCGCTGGTGGATCCTCCCCCTGGTCTGGCACGACCGGCAGGGGGCGGAAGCCTACGCTCGCGAGTGTCTGAACGCCAAACTGCTCCTGCAGGAACATCGCCCAAGTCAGCTCCACCTCGGTTTGCGCCGTCGGATCCAACCGGGCCGCCTCGGTCAGCAACCATCGCCACCGCTCACCATCCGAGACTGCCGCCCCCCAGTTGGCTGGCAGCGCGTGGTAGACCGGTTTCCCATCCCGGGTGACCGGGGCGCCTCCCGGGGTGTTCGCCTGAGACATCCACCCCCTGTGAAAGCCTACCGCGACCTCGTAGTCGGGGAGAGACACGAGATCGGTCAGCAGCTGGAGTTTCCATGCCGCGGTGCCACCAGCCCGGGCCACCAGCGTCTGCGCGTAGCTCAGCAGCATCCGCCCCACCCCCGCCCGATCGGGATCACCTTTGGAGAGTTCCCGTGCACGGTCAAACAACTGCAGTGCCCGCCCCCGGTCGCGCCCCTCGGCACTGCGAAACTCGCCTCCCCCGCGATGGTGGCCCCGCTGAAATTCCCCCGCAATCACGAACCCAGAGTGTGGAATACTCCCCCACGACTCTGCGATCACCGCGAGCAATCGCCACTGCCCCTCATGCCGCTGGGCGGCACCCTCCAGCAGCGCATCTAGTTCCTTCAGGTCACCCAGCTGGGTCGCCGCCTGAATGGCCCCCTGCAGATCTCCCCGCAGCTCGGTCGGGGCGGTTTCCGGATCGGTCACCAGGGCCTGAAACACCCGGTAGGCGTCTCGGAAATTTCCCTGTTGCAGGTCTTCCCGCGCCTTCTGACGACGGTCAGCGGGCACGGGGGGGTGTCCAAACAGGGACGAAAACCCGAGGCCCCAGCCCCAGCAGATGGCGACGGGGAGTAACCAGATGGAGCAATAGCGCATGAGGTCTCAAGCCTTGCCGTCAAGATTCCTGCCAGCCCTTTCAGAATCGGAGGGCCGGTCCAACAGATCAGTGTTCACAGGGGTGACTCGCGGGGTAGCAAAGAGACGGGGACGCCCAGGAGAAAGTTCCTTCTCTGCAAAGGCCCCAGCCAAATTTATCGTTTCAACGTCTCCCGCCGACGTCAATTCAGGCACCCCGATCCCGATGATGTCAGAAGTCTCTAGAGCTCACTGTAATCGAGCTTTGGACCGCCTACGACCTCGACCGCAGCATCAACGTAAGCAAGGAGATTCCACTGAAGATCTGCTGCGCGATCGGCCTGCCGAACGGCCCGCCCGACCCTGCGGAGGCGATCGCACCCATTCGCTGCCAACCGTCCGACAACAGCCTCCCAACTGCCCGTTAGCTGACCGAACCACCGGCCAGCCCGCTCCATCGCCGTCAGCGGGCACGGCACGCGCGGGTTGCGGTCGGTTATGGACATCCCGTTCAGGGTCTGTGCCCCAATCAGAGATCCGTCGGCCGTGGAGGCAGTGTCCTGGGAGGACGTGGCGGGACCCGCGTGGGAGGAGGGGGTGCCTTGGGAATCGACGGCTTCAATGGAGTGGGCGAAGGGGGGGCTTCCCGAGCCGACTCGGGCAGGGTCTTTCGCTGGCGCTTAATCCGCGCGATTTCATCAGGGGCAAACATCAGTTGCCCTCGTCGCATGACGCCGCGCACTTTATGCAGCTGCATCATGGTCCGGATTTCGGCTTCGGGAATTCCCAGCTCCGCCGAGACCTCCTTCAGCGTTTTCATTGGGAGTGGCATCGATTTCCTCCTTAGGCACAGAATGGAGCTGCATGGGGGCCGCACTTACCGCGTCATCGGGACAACAGGCCAAGCCTCAGGTACAGTCTGCAATTGAGCTCTGCGGCAGGTGTCCGCGCGACCATCCGATGGGAGGACGATCAACGCCAATCAATTGCTACCTTGACGACCGCTTTGCGGAGTGCGGTCTCCGGGGATGCCGCCATCGGGGAGTGGACATCCTCGGGAAAGAATATCGCAAAGACACCCGGCGGAACCGGGCACCAGACTTTAGGATGGTCAGAGAACAGCGAGAAGTCCTTGTCAGCGTCATAAGGAGCGAGGATTTCTCTGCATTCCGCGAGAGGACTCCAGCCGATCACCTCAGCCCCCGCAATCGTCAGCTGGATATCGATGTAGCTCTTGTGGGCCTCCGCTTTCGCCCCGTCGCGGCCAAGCCCCTGCCCGACATTCAGCATAACGAACAGCCGCTGTCCGTCGATCTCGTGACGCCCGGCCGCCATTGAGGCGAGCGGGGCTCGACTCAGGAATTCGAAGGCGGCTGCAAAGCCTGGGTGGAGGGAGTGGTAGCGGGCGCGGTTAGAAAGTGCGTCAAGCAGCATGATCAAGACTTGAGGGCAGGAGAGAATGAGGAGGACGCCGGACGGAGTGGCTCAGACTGACCGCACCGATACCAGGAGATTGTCTCGCCACCGAACGCGATTCTCAAGTGGCTGGACAAACCGTAGACTCCGCTAGCAGCCCGTTGAAGAATCGCCGTTCTGGAGATTTCCCGTTTACGCAGCGGCCAGCTCGCCACGCCGAGCCGCCGGAAAGCCAGCCCATCCCTGATTCGACTCTGGAGATGTCAGAGCGTCCCGTATCGCCCAGGTGATAGTTGGGACAATCTGGAGTGCATAGATGTGGCGCAACGCCGCCTCCGCCGCCCTGCCGAGGCCTCGGGGAGTTCCCACTCCGAACAGTTCACGCATCATCCGCCCGATGTTGTGTGACATCGCCGCAATCAGGTATCGCTTCGTCACTTTCTCTATCCCGCGGAGCCAGGTTCGCCTGGCTCCACCGGTCTCACACACATGGGCGAACGTTCGCTCGACTTTCTCGCTTCGCTGTCGCTGCAGGCGCTTCCCTCGATCTCCCTGGCTACGGCGTCGGTTGGCGTATGCCGCTTCGCGTTGCGCCTCGGGCTTGTCGGTCCAGCAGTGTGTTTGACCGGCGGGCAGCTTCGGTTCGGGAATATACGTCCGGTACGGAGTCTGTTCGGCGAATGTTTCCACGACAGCGGCGGAGTAGTAGCCCTTGTCAGCGACAACATCCTTTACGTCCACGTCACTCTGCGCCTGTTGCAGGTTGACCTGTGCCTTGTTCACCGTGTCTTCCAGGGTCTGCCGGTCACCCACGTTCGCGGGGTAAATCTCGGCGGCCACGATCATCTCGGTCTTCAGGTCGACCGCGTGTTCCGCCTTGTAGGCCAGATGCGTCGTGCCGTCTTTCATCTGTGCGATGCGACTGTCGGGATCGCTGGGACTCTTCCAGTCGTCGTTCGAAACCTTCTTGTTCTTGCGGGATTTGTCGAACCGCTTCAGCGCCTCGATCGTCGGCGTGGCATCGGCGGCAATCGCTCCCGACTCCCGCATCAGCTTCGTCACATACTCACGCCAGTTCTCTTCCGAGTCCCGCCGAACAATGCTCTTCATCGCGGCATTGGCTTCGAGCGTGGTGGAATCGACAGCCAGCACCTTTCCATCAAGCAGTTTCTTCTCCCTCGCCAGGGCCAGCACCCAAGTGAAAACCTGGTCGTGAACCTCCAGCGGCAGGCGGTCCCGAATCACGGTCAAAGAGGAGTGGTCAGGTGAGTCCTGAATCATCGGGATGCCGAGGAATCTCCGAAGCGACAGCGAGTCGCTGCACCGCCACGCGATCCCCCGCTGGGAGCCAATTCCCTCAAAGTAGCCCACCAGCAACATCCGGAAGTAGACCCCGGGGGGAATCCCGGGCCGGCCGGACTTGGCGTAATACGGTTCGCAGAGCCCCTCGATCCAGGCATCAAAACCGGCTTCGGCCAGCAACCCGTTCAGCTTCTCATAGAAGACGTGTCCCGGCGAAACTGGCAACTGGGGAGTGGCCACCCACAGTTCCGCCTGACGCTCCGTTTTTCGCTTTCCCAACGCCATTGGATCGCTCCGACCAGCCTCGCTTCCGTTCGACGGCGAATAATAGCGCGACCGATCGAATGCGGGAAGGTTCCCGTGGGGAGCTTTTCAACAGGCTGCTAACCTGAGAAGTTCTGTAATCTATAGACACCGCGAGGTCAACCAATTGACGGCCGTTCGCAGAGCCCTAATTCGGATGCAGCCTTCGCCCCGCCTTGAAGGTTTCAAGTACTTGAATTCGATTCATGCGAGTTGGAACGATACTGTAAGGATTGCGATCCAAAATGACAAAATCAGCCTGTAGTCCAGGAAGTAGTTGCCCCACCCGGTCCTCGCGCTTGCTAAACTGCGCCGGAAGCAAAGTCAGGGCTTTCAGGGCCTGTCCCACTGAGATGCGTTGCTCCGGATTGATGACTCGACCGTCGGGGGCCAATCGATTCACTGCGGAATGCCAGAGTGTCATCGGTGTCCGCGGTGAGATTGATTGCCGCGTGAAGAGCAAAGGTTGAATGTTTCGTGATAATGCCAACTGATGGAGTGGACCGAGCAATGCATCCTCTTCACCAAGTTGGATTTGTGAAAGTCGCGGATCGAACAGGCACTCATCAGTTGCATACGCGGGGAGTATTGAGTGTTTGAAGAGCAGTTCGAGATCCTTCGCAACCAAGGGTAACTGGGTGCGGAGTAGGGATGGCTTTGGCAAATGAGGCTGCTCTAATCGCGAAAGTGAACGAAGCAGGACAGCCAGTCCGTCGGCAGACTCGCTGTCGAGCAATAGAGGCTGTTCAAGTTCTGTCACTAGTTTGAGACGGCGTCCTGCTTCACCATCAGAAATTGGAAGCGATTTACGATTAGATGTTGGTTTTGGTCTTCCAAAAGTGGCTTTGCGCGGCTCCTGGGGGAGCGTGGTCTCGAAGGACTCTGTGGCAAACGAGACCCCTGCGACCTGCAAATGGCGCAGCGACTCCTCCGGGCCGAAGACGGTTCTCAATTCCACAAGATCAACGCCGTCTTGCAATTCAAGGTAGACGATAAAGTCGAGAATCAACTTGGCATTACGATCAGCCTGAACGAGAGACTGATAGGTCGCATAATCGACTACACCTCCCCAAACAGAGGTGATCCCTGCAGCGAGACACTGTTTCTGCAGCACCTCAAGCTGATTTATAAAATCGCTCACCTTGGCCGTGGGGACTCGTCTTGAGGCCTGATTCCATGCTGCACCCCAAAGCACTCCCCACTGATCGGACGATTCTGTTCGTCGCCCAATCCTGCCCAGAGGCGGATCGGGGGTTTCCTCAGTGATTCCTAGCAGGGCCAAGGCATTCGAGTTACAAACTGCTCCTTGATCGGACGATAGAAGCACATAGACAGGGGAGTCTGGAAACCCTAGGTCCAGACTTCGAGCATTCAGCGGTATGTCGGCGGGATCCTCCGACATTCGATAACCAAACCCTGCGACCCATTCCCCTGTCCCGGATCCCAACTCAGCCTGCTTTCTTGCAAGTTCGGTGATCACATCGACGCTAGATTTCACCCTTCCGTTCGGTGGGGGGCCGCAATCGGCCATCAGCGCCCGAGCCAAACCAAGGGTGAGATTCGTTGGACCAGAGAAGAAACCGGGTATAACGGCTTTGTCCCGCAGCGACCGGATCTCCGTTTGAGGGCCGCGTAGGGCGAGAATCTCCGAATTTCGCCCCAATGCCAGAATCCGCCCATCTTGGATAGCCACTGCCTCAGCGGACGTTGGTGCCTCGGCAAGCGTCAAGACCTTTGTATGGTGAAGGATTATGTCCGGCACTAAATTTGAATCTGATTGACACATTGCTCGGCCAGTGAGCAGCTCGAGCCTGATCGTTAGCAGAGGGAGAAGGCA
>Ga0082207_1001543_pt1 | contig 10777 bp, 10 predicted proteins | sample LakMenEpi10Aug09_FD_71540 | JGI IMG/M metagenome (GOLD analysis project Ga0082207, IMG submission 71540) | reverse complement strand
TAACTTGTGGAAATAGAATTTAAAATAGTATCAATTTCTGTCTGAACTTTATCAATTTGTGAACGCAGTTGATCCAAAGATTGTTTTTCAGCTTGCCATTTTTGAGGAATTTCTTGCTCATATCTATTTTGTTTTTCTAATAAATCATTGTAAAATGTCAAATAAAACATTAGAGTTGATATAGCCAAATCAAAACACTCGTCTAACCTTGACAATAAGCTACTTTCGATAAAGAATAAAACGATATTTGAAAGATCCTCAAATTTTTCTCTTTTAATTACTAAAAAACTATCTCCTACAAAGGCATCAAACCTAGGTTTTGTTAAATCCCTTAAAGGGTTAGAAACGTTGCCTTTTACATAAAATAAAAAATTTCGTTGATAACGAAAATTACTGATTTTAGATAACAAATTATTCTTGTCCTTGATTTGATAATAACTTATATGAGATTCTAATAGATTGATGTTAAAATTAGATAACTCTTTATCTAGGAATTCTATATTATGTTTAATCGCTAGAATAATTTGACGATTTTGATCAATTAATTCTTTTTCTAAACCCTTGATTAAACCTTCTTTATCTGATAAGCCTGCCTCTTGTTTAGGTTTTCCAGTATTTTTTTCAGTAAACCACTGTCTTTTGAGTTCTGTAACTTGATTTGTCCATGACTCTTTAAGTTCTCTAAGAACTTCTATTTGACATTTTTTTCTTAAATTACGAATGCGTACATCTATATTACTAATTTGTGCGATCTGTTCCCAAATTTCATCCTTGGGGATAGATAAAATTCTGGCTTTACTATTCCAAACTTCTTCAGCCTGATCTAAATCCTGATAACAATTTTTTAGTAATTGTTCTAATTTAACAGCAGACTGTCTCATTTCATCGGTACAGAGTTGAATTGATTGGCTTAAATCGGTTGCTGACTGTTTTAACTCTAAGGATTGATCATCATTAGAATGGATTAATGTAACCGCTTGATTAAGAGCAAGAAAGGCTTTGAGAGATTCATTCATCACATTTAATTGCTGGATTAAGGTTTTTTTCCATCAGAGACAACTTTGAACAGGTATCACTGATATAATTAATTATACTAACTTCTGACACTCAGGTTAACTTAGTTATGGAATCTCAAGATTTAGCGTCTTTGTTAAAGTCTGTCGGTTTTGCCTTAGATGTAGCAACTCCTTTTGCATCTGCTGTTCCTGGTCTCGGAACGGTATTAATTATCGCAAAAATTGGGGTCAAAGCCTATCAAGGTAAGGTAGAATCTGACCATCTTGATCGAGACTTAGACTATCTGAAAAAAGGCATGGATAGCTTACAGGAAAAGGCTAGTATATTAGAATCAGCAACGGCAACTCTAGGAGTCGGTGTTGCTTTACTGGGAATACTTTCTGCACAAAATTTACAGCAAACTCGCAAATTAGATCAAAAATTAGATCAAGTTCAGTTAGGGCTTGAAAAAGGTTTCACAGATTTAAAATTAATTATTAATAGTCAAGGAGATGAGATTTTAAAAACGATCAATCAAGTGGGTCAAGAAATCCAACAAGAAATACACCGCGTTCAGTTTATTAAGGCTTATGGAATCTTTCAATCAGTTCATAATAATCAACTCCCATCGGCTTTAATAACACAAAATCCTAAAGATAGAAATGATAAATTAAACTTTATTTGGAATAATTTACAAAATTGTTTAGCTATTTATAACAATAAAGAACTGATTTCTTGCCCTTCAATTTCGGGAAAATTAAAGCGATTAGAATGTGCTTGGGCAATTGAACAAACCTTAGCTTTAATTGATATTTTAAAAAATGATTTTGATGCTTGTATTTTTCAGTTAAATCACCTCAAAGATAAAATTATCAAAGATTGCCTATACTTAACAGAATCCTGTCAATCAGAAGAAGAAATTGACTTTATATTTCCTAGGATTAACTCTATTATCAATCAGGATATACTTTTAATTGATTTCTGGAAGAATAATCTAAAAGTTATACAAAATTTATCAATTGAGGATCAAGAAAAACTAGCTAATTTAGATGTAACGGATATTGCTAGTTTAAATCAATGGGAAGAATCTAAGGCTTTACAACAACTATCGCCGTTTGTAATTTATGAGGAATTAAAAGAAAAATCTCATTTTGTTTCCCTGAAAGATCAACTAAAATTTTTAATTAAACCGGAATTACGCTCTGAGTATGAATCTTATATTACCCACAAAGCGATCTCTCTGGATTTTAAAGGATTAGCCTTAACTAACTGGAAAGAAGTTCCTGATTTAACCGTTGCTAATCTCTATTATTTTTTCAAAGAGAAAAAGTTTCTGGATCTCGAAAATCGTCTAAAGTTTCTGATTTAACCGTTGCTAATCTCTATTATTCATTTAAAGAACAAGAATAAAAATAAGCCCTGAACTCCAGTTCGGGCTTAGGAAAAAAACCTTTGAAATTGATGAAATTTACAGGGAAACCACTTCAACTTCCACATCAGCCGTCACGTCAGAATGTAACTTAATATTGGCTTTATAGGTTCCTAATTTACTGATACTGGTGAGAGTAATTTCCCGACGATCAACTTCTTGACCCGTTGCTTGTTGAATCAATTCTGCTAATTCTTTTTCAGTAACAGCACATCTTTGGTCAGAACTAATTGAGTACGCTTTGCCATAATCAATTCCCCATCCCACCTAAAGGAACAGAAATTAAATCATGAAATTGGGTATCTCTAATTCTTTTTAATTCCCACATCCATTTGGTTTCTGCGTCGATTTGTTGATAATATTTTTGAGCTAAATTCTGCTGTTGAGCAACATCGGTTTCTCCCCATAATTTTAATGCCATATCTCGTCTTTTTTGACAAATAACGGTTTCAATGGACGCAATAGAACTGCGAATAACTAATTGGGCGCGGCAAATATCAATTTCTGTATGTTCATCCAGATAAAATAGATGATAAAATTGTTTTGTTTGTTGATTTTTATCTAAACAAACTTGTTGCAATTCCAGAATTAAATCCACCGGATCTAAACTCTTTTCAAATCGAGCCTCAATTTGGGCAATTTCTCGCCATAAAAACCGATGATGAGCTAAACTAAACTGTAAATCTCTTGCTTCTAACCCATCAACAATCATTGGACGATATTCGGGACAATGGAGATATATTCTGAGGAGTTTAACTTCTGCTTCTTCTAATAAACTCCGCTCAGAATTAATGTTAACTAAAGTATCAGAAGATTGTTTATTTTTTGATGGTTCTGAATGATATTTATTGACTTGAGTTTGTAAATTTTTAGCTAATAAAGAAATTAACCGATTTTGTCCTTGACTCAGAAGTTCAGCACAGTATTGAATATAATGGGTGCGTTGCATTCCATTCTCGATTTTTCTCAATAATTCTACCATTTGTTTTGAGACTTGCTGCGACTGGGCAACGGTTTCAAGATTTTTTCCAATTAATAACCGTTGAATTTGCCAATCAATCCAAAATGGAGCATTAACCAATAATTTTTGATAATCTTCAGCAGAATTATGAGTTAAAAATTCATCGGGATCTTTACCAGAAGGAATATTTAAAATCCGTAAATTAATATAACCTTGATAAGCTAGATCTTCAATTTCTCCGATCGCCCGTTCGGCGGCTTTATTCCCGGCAGCATCTGCATCAAAATTAAGAATAATTTGTTTAGATTCCGTATATCTAACTAACTGCCGAACTTGATTCAAATTTAACGCAGTCCCTAAAGAAGCCACAACATTTTCTATTCCGGCGGTATGTAAAGCAATTACATCAAAATATCCCTCAACAACAATCGCTTGATCTTGCTTACTAATCGCATTTTTAGCTTTATCTAATGCAAATAAAGTCTTACCTTTATCAAATAATTCAGTTTCAGGAGAATTAAGATATTTTGGCAGTTCATCCCCTAAACTTCTGCCCCCAAATCCAATAATTTTTCCTTGACTATCATGAATCGGAATCATCAACCGATCTCTAAACCGATCATAATATCCATTGCCCGTTTTTCGAGGTACAATTAACCCGGCTTGTTCGACTAATTCCGCCGGAAAATGTTTTTGTTCTACCAAATAATCATACAGTGTTTCCCATCCTTGGGGGGCATATCCTAACTGAAAATATTGAATAGTATTTTCTTTGAGATTGCGTTTTAATTTTAAATAATCTAAGGCTTGAATTCCTTCCGGTTGTCTTAAAGTATATTGATAAAAACCCGTAGCGATCGCTAAAATCTCATATAATTGTTCTCGTAAAGAAATCTGTCTTTGTAATTCCTGACGTTTTTCCGGTTCCAAAGTCTTCACAGGAACTTGATACCGTTTAGCTAACTCTAAAACCGTCTCACTAAAAGAACTTTTATCCAAATCCATAATAAATTTAATCGCATTTCCCGCCGCCCCACATCCAAAACAATAAAACATTTGTTTCGTGGGACTCACCGTAAAACTAGGGGTTTTTTCATCATGAAAAGGACATAAACCGACAAAATCTTTCCCCCGTCGTTTCAAGGAAACTTTTTCGGACACGATATCATAAATATCCGCCCTTTCTTTGACTTCTTCTATGGTTTCTGGATGAATCCGGGGAGTCAGCATTGGGGATTAAACTAGAATGATTAGTCTTTATTTTGCCATAAAATATCCTAAATGATCCTTCTGTAGAGACGTTGTATGCAACGTCTCTACAGAAGGGGGAATATGTAGCAAACATTAAAGGATTGATATTTAACTGTTAATTAACTAAATTCTTGGCAATTATTGAATTTTCTGTAATCTCTGAATATTTCTTTGATTCTGAAGTGGCGGATGTTGTAGGGATTTTTAAATTAAAAGCAATAACTAACTGATTTTTATCAATATGAATATTAGAAATATTAACAACACTTTTTTCGGTAAGCAAACTATCAACGGGAATCTCTGGGGGTGTCTGTCGTTTATATCCGGCTTCTTCTAACCATTCTGTAACTTCTCGCCAACTTTCAATCCGAGCATCTAATTTATCTACCAAACTTTTCACATATCTATATAACGTCACACAGAGGTCAGTTTTCACTCCTTTAACGTTTTTTCCCAGTTGTTCGGCAATTTCCGCCGGACTAAACCCACACAACAACCCCCGCAAATGCAGCTTTTCCATCGGCGTCAGGCGTTTTCCCTTAGCAGAGGCGAGGTCAGTATAAAGCGTGTCCAAGTCCCAATGGAGTGCAGCCTGGTTGAACTGTTGATCAAGGGAAGTCATGATGTCGCGTCCTCAATATCCTGTTACTATCCTAACACAAATCCTGTTTAAATGTAGGGAATAAATAGGATCAATCAATTTATACTTAACAATGAGCCAGCTTACCTCATCTCTAACTCGCTACTACTTAGGAAACATTCTTGATTTGGATTTCCGTTGTGCCATCATCCCCCGATGATCACAAAATCCAGGTTAAAAAATTTTTTGAGAAATTTGCGTAAAGTTCGCAAGTCTAGCCTATAGATATTTAGGACAAATCTGATTACCCATAATCGTCTGGAGGTTAAGACTCAGTATGGCAAACGAACCAGAGGACAAATATGTCAAGTATGCCGTTGATTTAGTCATGTGCATTGATGGCACAGGTTCAATGGGCCACTTAATTGATGCAGTCAAGTCTACAGCCCTCAACTTCTATCCCAAACTAGAAGCAAAGATGGAGACTAAACAGAAAAAAATTGATCAACTTAGGGCTAAAGTGATTGTATTTCGGGATTACTGGGCTGATGCACCTGATAAAGCAATGGTACAGTCTAAGTTCTTTAATCTTCGTACAGAAAACACTGAATTTGCTGGTTTTGTTTCTAAAATTCAAGCAGAAGGGGGTGGGGACGAACCAGAAAATGGCTTAGAAGGTTTGGATTTAGCCTTAAAATCAAAATGGGAAAAAGCCCAAGATTTTGCTAAACAACGGTATGTCATTATTGTTTATACTGATGCCAGTGCCCATAGTTTAGAAAAAAGCTCTAAGCCTGCCCATTATCCTAAAGAAATTTCTTCAACTTTAGATGATCTCACCGATTATTGGTCAGAAATGTCAAGCCCTGCTAAACGATTACTATTGTTTACTCCTGATGCTTCTCCTTGGACAATGATTGCCAGCAGTTGGGATAACACAATACATTTTGCATCTAAAGCAGGTCAAGGATTAGAAGAATTTGAAATGGATGAAATTTTAGATGTCATTGCTAATAGTGTGTAAATTTCTTAAAAACTGAACTTGTTCACGCTGTTTATAAAAATCAAGAAAATCTTCAAGATGAAAATACTTAGGATTTTCTTGAGTTAATTTAGTTTCTAATTTTTCAAAATCTAGGATGATTAACCTCTATTTGTAAGCTATGAAATCCTCTAAGATAACTGTCAATATAGAAAGTGTTCATAACAAAGGTGAGGATGCTCATCTATTTAATGATGATGATTATTCTGATGTTATAGTCATCGGAGTTTTTGATGGTTTAGGAGGGCGTTCAGCAGGTTATGATGAACAGACAGGTGGAAAAATTGCTTCACAAAAAACTTCGGAAACGGTGCAAGAATTTTTGCCTCAATGGTATGGAAAACTAAATCATGAAATGGTTAGGGAAATGCGAGATAAAGTTTATACAACTTTAAAACAAGCAGCCGATAAAAATATTAGGCCATCTCGTCTGGGAGGTTCTTTAGCGGGTCAGCGCTTGTGTACAACAATGGCACTAGCGAGCATTCCAAAGTTAGGTGAATTGCCAACAAAATATGAAGTTAGTTTGGCTTGGATTGGAGATTCCCGGTTATACTTCCTCAGCCCAGAAAAAGGCTTACAGCAACTTACTCAAGATGATTTAGAAGTAAAAAAAGATGCGTTTGAAATGATTCGAGAAGATCCACCTATGTCCCAATATTTAAGTGCAGACATGAAGAAAAATTGGCAGATTCATTTTAAATTACAAGAATTGGATCAACCTGGATGTATTCTTGCTTGTACTGACGGATGCTTTCAATATTTACCTGCGCCTTGGGAGTTTGAAAAGTTATTGTTAAATACATTGAGTCAATCTGAGGATATCAAACGATGGGAAGATTCGTTAAATCAACGGTATCAAGATATTAAACAAGATGATGTATCTCTTATTCTTTGCTCAATGGGATATAATAGTTTTGCTGATTTAAAACAATCCTATGAAGAAAGATTGGGTTATTTAACAGAAAAATTTGATTTCAAAAACAAAAATTTGGGGGAATTACAAACGTTATGGCAGGAATATAGAGAAAATTATGAATTCTATTTAAAACAGGAAGAAAAACAGGAAATTGATCAAACTATTGGAGAAATCAATAGAGATTCTGTTCCAAGTCCAGAAATTATTTCTGTCTCATCTGAAAATAATGAACCTACCGTAGATCCTGTAGTAGAAATAATCCCACATAGTGATGAAGAAAACAAAATTCCAAATAACTTAGAATTAGCTAAAGTAAACTTAAAAAATAATAATATTAAGGATGCTATTCACGATTTAGAAACAGTGTTTGCAGATGAAAATATTGATTCTCAGGTTAAAGAAGATTCTCGGTTTGAAGATTTAGGACAACTGCTAGAAGAACATCTGAATATAAGTGATCGTGATCTTATAGCAAATTTACACTATTTTATAGGATGGATTAACTACCTATCTAATAACTTAGTTAAAGCGAGGTATTATTGCAATGAAGCAAGTCAATATTATCAAAGTAAGTTAAGTGACGAAACGGTTACAAACAACTATGAAAAAAAGAGAAAAATGCAAGAATTAATCCACAATATTGACAATTTACCACAAATTTCAGAAGGAGAAAACTAAATTATGTCTTACAAAACAGGCGATGTTATTGGTAAATATACCGTCAGTCGTGATTTTGACAGCACTAATGGCGGTCAGTGTCAATGGGGATTTGCAAAAGCGGGAGCAGAGGAGGTTTTTATTAAAAAATTCTTAAGTCCTGTTTATCCAGGTAACTCTGCACCAGGAAGTGAGAAAGGGAAACAAAAAAGACGAGATCAATGTGAAGTTTTTGAAAAAAAACAGTTAGCTATTATGAAAGCTCTTTCCGCTTGTGGTGATGGCGGGTTAGTCGTCAGGACAATAGACTTCTTTAAACATGGTGATGATCATGGAAGTCATTACTTTAAAGTTTCTCAAAAAGTTGATACTAGCTCTTTATCTAATAAAGTCCATGACTTGGAAATGAAAAAACGGCTGTTTGTCATGTTAACAGCAGCAGGAGCTTTAAAGATTCTTCATGGGAGTAGAATTATTCACCTGGATCTCAAACCTGATAATATTCTGATTCAAGAATGGGAAAGTGGTTTAATCGCTAAGATTATTGATTTTGATAATAGTATATTAGAAGGAGAGCCAACAACACCAGAAGTTTTAGTGGGAGATCAAGTCTACTATTCACCAGAGTTTGCTGAATATATTAATACAGAAGGTAAAACTCCAGCACCCAATCAAAAATCTGATATTTTTTCACTAGGTTTAATTTTTTGTCAATACTGGACAGGTTCACTCCCAAACTATCCCAAACGTTATCAATACGCTTATCAAACAGTTTCCACCGATCCAATATTAACACTTCCTGAGTGTTTAAGCGGTGAAATTCCTCCACCAAGCCCAAGTCGCCTCACTATTGGCAAGGGTTTGACGCGCAGTAAAAGCTATTCTAATCCCACCCATAATAAACTCAAACTATTAATTGAAAAAATGTTAGTTTTAAAGCCAGAAAATCGCCCGTCTATTGTAGAAGTTCATAGGATTTTAAAACATCTTTATCATCATGATACCCTACCAAAAGAAAATATAGATACAACTTCATCTAGTGCAGAAATAAAAACGGATGGAACTCGAGTTAAAACAAATTTCAAAAAAGATTAATTTTTAAATTCTTATGTCTCTTTATAAATGTAAGACTTGCACTCATGAGTTTAGAGTAGATGTATTACCTTTAGAATGTGATATTTGTGGAGGTAAAAATTTAGTTGCTTTAGAACCCATTTCAAAACCTGTAAAAAAAACAATAATCTCTGATGCTAAAAAGAAGCAAAGTAAGTTGAGTTTTATTACAGCTATTTTTTTAGGAATGGTTTTTAGTTTAGTCTTCTTCGCTGGTTTGAAGTTGGGTTTACATATTATTTCACTTAACCTGGAGATTCAAAATCTTCAGCGAGAAAGAGATAGGTTACAAACACAACGCGACCCATTACCTCAAACAACAATTGTTCGTTTTTGTAATCAAACTCGTGGCGAAACGATTAATCTTGCAGTGGGTTACTGGGATGGAAATAATGGAACAGAACTGCGAACAAAGGGATGGTTGACTATTTATCCGAGTAAATGTGAAGAGGTTGATGTAGGAAAAAGCTATACAGGTAGTGTTTATATGTACGGACAAAGCGAAACTAGATTTTGGAATTCAAATTTGCCTGATTTATCTTTTTGTGTTAATAGTTTAAGAGTATTTGATTTTATCAATGCTAATCAAATGCCTTGTAATGAAATAGGTGAGAAAAAAGTGATGATGAAAGCCTTTGTAGTAACAGTAACTCCTGGTACAACAGTATGGAATTTAGGTGAATAATTTAACTAAAAATTATTGTTTTAAAGATGCGATCGCACCCTTTAAACACCCATATTTTCAATACTCCAATCTTCAAACCTCAACCCAGGAACTCGTTCAAAATCCTGTCGATTTCGTGTTACTAAAATTCCATTATTTGCCATTACAAGAGCAGCGATGCGTAAATCTTGCGTACCAATCCGAATTTTTTGACGCAATAACTCAAAATAACAATGATAAGATTCTTGATCAAAATTTATCACATTAATAGTTTGATAATACTTTAAAGTTTCTTCTAATCTTGCGTAAGCAAATAGAAGCTGATCAGCAGATTTTGCTTTTTTAATTTGGTTTAAACGTCCATAAAACTGTTCTTCTACTGTAACAATAGTAACTGCAACTTCTTCAGGATTAACTGTCATCACTCGTTGTGTTACAACAGGATGTTGTCGTTGAAATAAGGAAATATGATCAGTATCTAATATCCAAAAACTCACTTTTTCTACTCCTCTCCATCAAGTTGACGATAATATTCTTCCGTTTCAGCATCTCTTTCACGACGATAATCTTCAATATCTTTGAGCATTTCGTCAAAATACGGATCATCTTTAAACATTCCTGCAAACTTCATCCAAGGATGTTCCGGTTTGGGTAGAGGAATTTCTAATTGCACAATTTCACCTTGTTTCAGAATAGCATTAACTTGTTCTAATAATTGTTCTAGTGCTGCTTCTCGACTTGCACCCTTAGCTTTACAATCTAAACCTAATACTGTTACTATATATTCTTGATTTTGTTGTTGAATTAACACAGGATAAGTCAATTTGGCAATAGATGGAGATGACGCTTGAATTAAGTTGGCGGTCATAGAACTATCCTTTTATAATCTAATTCAGTCTTATTATACACTATTTGAAGTTCGGAAAAAGGTATGATTCACGGGAGAAACTGGGCTTTTAGCTCAGAAATTAGCGTTGAGATTGCATTCTTTAGGTAGTAACTTAATAAAGGGCGATCGCTCACAACAATTAAGTCTCAAAAAACTAGAGGAATAGCTGTGGATAAACAATAGTTTTCCCAACTCTTAAAGGGTTGAATTTCTGTTTCTTGATTGAGAACATCCACCACCCGATCATAAATGTCTTGCGCCTGTTCAGGAGAATCA
>Ga0082207_1001539_pt1 | contig 10789 bp, 7 predicted proteins | sample LakMenEpi10Aug09_FD_71540 | JGI IMG/M metagenome (GOLD analysis project Ga0082207, IMG submission 71540) | reverse complement strand
TCGGGGAGAAAGGCTTGGCGGGTGACGCCTCATTAAAACTGCTAGCCCCCCCTGACGCAAACCGGCGACCCGTCAGGAGGGTGCCGGTGCGGCGAAATCGCGGCAAAAACGCGACCCGGTCCGGCTCCGACCCCTTCTCGGTTCGGATCTCCCGACCCCGTCACCTTCGCGACGCGGTACTTCTGGCGACCCGGCAACGGGGGCTTCAGTCACCCTTTCGGCAAGTTGCCGCGGGCTGGCCCGCAGGGGCTGGGAAGCCATGGCTGTCAGGGCATTTGTGGCGATCGACCACAAAATGAAGGTGGCCGTGTCACCCCCAACCCATTTTTGTCTTTATCCATTGAGTGCCGGTTCGTGGAACGGGCAGGAGGCTGGGTGCCGGCAAGTTTTTGGAGTTTTGTGGACCATGGGTTGTGAGTCGATCACGGAGAGTTTCACCGACATCGGGTCGTTTTCGGGGCGGGCAAGGAAATTGTTCGACGCCGAGGCGACCCAATTGGAGGGGGGGCTGCCGAGCGTTCGGGTGCAGGTTATCCACCTGCCAGGTCTGACGGCTTTTCGCTTTTCTTCGAGCGTCCGATTGATGCTGCGCGGCCGGTTGGGAGAGGGGCATGTGTTGGTCGCGCCGATCTTCGGCGACAGCCAAGGGAGCCGGTTTCATGGCGAGTTGTTGGCCCCCGGCGATTTGGTCTGGGCGACGGGCGAGGCCGAGACGCAGCTGATCATCGGCCCGGGGGTCGATCATTTCGGGATGGTGATCAACAAGGCGATGGTTCGCTCGGCGATCGAAAGGTTTTGCAGCGGCAAATCGAAATTCGATCCCGACCGCAACCAAGTCGTCGAGGTCCCGCTCGACTGTGGCCAGCGTTTTGCCGCGGGGATCAAGATGTTGCTCGACAAGGGCAGCGACGAGCTCGCGCGGGGAAGCGATCTCGACGCGGAATTGATCGAACAAGGGTTGGGGGGCGCGCTCCCGTTGATGCGCGGGGTTCGGGTGGGTGAGCGGGCCCGTAAACGGCAGGAGGTCGTCGAGCGTGCGCTGTGGCTGATGCGGAACGAACTGTCGGGAAAGCTATCGGTTCAGGACATTTGCGAGACGCTCAACGTTCGCCGCAGGACGCTCTTTTACGCCTTCGAAAGTCGGTTCGGCCTGTCGCCGCAGGAGGCATATCGGGCGCTGCGGATGGCCAAGGCGCAAGAGCTTTTTCGCACGACCGAGAAGTCGGTTCGCGAGGTGGCTCAAGAGGTCGGGTTTCTTCATCAAGGGCGATTCGCTCGCGACTATTCGAATCGCTTCCATCGGCAACCGCGGCACGAGTGCAACGCGAAGCGGGCTCGCGGTCCGCTTCGGGCGCCACGTCACGAAGGGGCGACGGTCGACGAACGGCCTGCCCGCTTGCCCGGCACGATCGCTTCAATTCGATCGTGACCTGTTCGATCATGCCGGTGAAGGCGAAGGGCAAGTCGTAGCGGAAGTCGATCGCCGAGCCGATAGCTTGCCCCACATCGACCCCTTCGCCGTCAACGGATCGAAATCAGATCTTCCCGGATGAAGGACGCCGCTTGAGGTTAATAGCGGGGCTGGCGGGTCGGGGTGACACCGATCGCTTCGCGGACGGCGTCGGACGAAGCTTGTTGCATCAGCCCCAGTTCGCTGCTGATGGCGATGAAACGCCACCCCTGGGCGACCCTCCGTTTGGCCGCCGCGGCATCGGCGACATGCAGTCCGGGGGCGACGCCCAACCGCTGGGCCGTTGTGCGGATCCGCCTTAACGCCTCGACGAATTCCGGATCGTCGGTCTCCATTTGGGGCGTCTTGCCCATCGACGCCAGGAGGTCGTTGGGGCCGATGAAAACCGCATCGATCCCGGGGACCGCCAAGATCTCTTCGCACCGAGCGAGCCCATCGACATGTTCGATCTGCACGACGACCAGGATCTCGTCGTTGGCCCTGCGGTAATAGGTCGCCGGGTCGGTATCGAAGTTCAAGGCGTGGAGGCTCCCGCCGACGCTCCGGTTCCCCGCCGGGGGATAGCGGCAAGCGGCGACCGCGAGCCGCGCCTGTTCGGCCGAATTGCACATCGGAAAGACGATCCCATAAGCCCCTTGATCGAGCGCCCGTTTGGCGTGCTGGTGGTCGATCGCGGGGACACGGATCAGCGGCACGCCGCCGGCATCGGCGACCGCGCCGAAGACTGACGCTGCCACCTCCCAGTCCATCGGGCCATGTTCCATGTCGAGCGTCAGCCAGTGCCAGCCGCCGCGAGCCAGGAACCGTGCCGCCAGCGGGCTTCCCAGTGACATCCATGTCCCGATTTGGGCCTGCCCTGCGCGCAACGCCGACTTCACCGGATTCACTCGCATCCGATTACCCCTCCCGAAAGACTTGTTTTTGAGATGCAGGGCTCCCACCCGTCAGGGTTGCAGACGAATTGGGGCCGCCGCCCTTGCAGCAGGTCGAGGATCGGCAGGGCACACCCTTCGCTCATCCGCTGTGCCGCTTCGCGGGCGTTGAAGGCGTTGTGCGGGGTCAGCAGGAGGCGTGGGGTTTGACGCAGCGGGTGATCTGCCGGGAGCGGCTCTTGTTGGTAGACATCGATCGCGGCCCCGGCGATGCGACCTTCGAGCAGCGCTTCGCGGAGCGCCTGCTCGTCGATCAGGGCGCCCCGCGAGGTGTTGATCAGGTAGGCGTCGGGCCGCATCAGCGACAGCCTCTGGGCGTTGATCAGGTGACGGGTCTGGGGGATGTTCGGGGCGTGTAACGAGACGAATCGGCTGGTGCGAAGCAGCGTTTCGAGGTCGACGTTTCGGACCGACTTCCCCGAGGCCACCGAGCTTCCGATCGCCTCCAGTTCGGGATTCCAGTTCGGGTCGTGGGTGACGACCTCCAGCCCGAACCCGAAGGCTCGCCTGGCGACTTCTTGTCCGATCTTGCCGAACCCGATCAAACCGAGACGTTTGCCCCTCAGTTCGACCCCTGGGTATTCTTCCCAACCCCCCCGCCGCATGCAGGCGTCGCCCTCGGGGATCCGTCGCACCAGACCCAACAGCAGCGCGAAGCAATAATCGGCGACGGCATCGGTCATCGCGTGGGGGACGTTGGTGACCAGCACGCCGTGTCGCGAGGCGCTCACGAGGTCGACGCTGTCGATGCCGATGCCGCAGCGGGCGACGAGTTTCAAACGCCGCGCGCGGGCGAAAAACGTGTCTTGGTAAGGGTCGGTCGCCGCGATCACCGCGTCGATGTCTTGACACTCTTGGGCCAATTCGTCGATCGAGAGCGGCCCCCATCTGCGGGCCTTGCGGAGCGAACACCCTGCCTGCTCGAGCTTTTGCCACCACTCCTGGCCGCTGTCGTGAAACGCCCTGGCGGTGATCAAGACGTTCCAGCCGCTTGTCGCTCGCCCCGCCCCGCCCCCTTGGTCGCGGGGCGATACGCTAGGGGATTCGCTTGGCGGGGCCGGGTCATCTGTGGGCGGATGCGTGGGCGACATCGGCGGCTCGGTCGGCGGGGGCGTGGCGGGTTTTGTCGCGCGGCGGTGAGAGCCCTGCGTGGGGCGAAGGTCGACGCGTCTGTCAGGCGCGTCGACCGCATCCCGATCGGAAACCGATCAGTCCTTTTCGAAGGCGGAGTCGAAGGCCCGCTTGCTCGGCGAGAAATCGAGCTTCTTCGTGAATTCGCACGCCTCGCGGGCGCCGAAGGTCCGCTCCATGCCGCTGTCTTCCCATTCGATCGACAGCGGGCCTTGGTAGTTGATGTCGTTCAGGGCGCGGATGATCTCTTCAAAATTCACGCCGCCGCGGCCGGGGCTGCGGAAATCCCAGCCGCGTCGATGGTCACCGAAGTTCAAGTGGCTCGCCAGGATCCCCGAGCGGCCATCGAGTTTGACGATCGCGTCCTTGACGTGCACGTGATAGATCCGATCGGGAAAGGCTCGGATGAATTGCACCGGATCGACGCCCTGCCAGATCAGGTGGCTGGGGTCGAAATTGAAGCCGAACTCGGGGCGATGATCGAGCGCCTCCAAGGCCCGCTGGGCGGTGTGAATGTCGAACGCGATTTCGGTCGGGTGGACCTCGAGCGCGAACTTGACGCCGCATTCGCCGAAGACGTAAAGGATCGGGTTGAAGCGTTCGGCGAGGAGATCGAACCCGGCGTCGATCATCGACGGCGGGACGGGTGGGAAGGAGTAAAGGAGGTGCCAGATGCTGCTGCCGGTGAAGCCGTTCACGACACCGACGCCGAACTTTTGCGCCGCGCGGGCGGTGTCCTTGAGCGCCTCGGCGGCCCGCTGATTGACACCGGCAGGCTTGCCATCGCCCCACACCGTCGGGGGTAGGATCGCCTTGTGACGCTGATCGATGATGTCCAAGACCGCTTGGCCGACGAGGTGATTGCTGATCGCGTGGCACTGCAGCCCGTGCTTGTCGAGCAAGTCGCGTTTCTGTTTGCAATAACCCTCTTCCCGAAGCGCCCGGTCGACTTCGAAGTGATCCCCCCAGCAGGCCAGTTCGATCCCGTCGTAGCCGAAGCCCGCGGTCATCCGGGCCATTTCATCGATCGACAAATCGGCCCACTGGCCGGTGAATAGGGTGACGGGGCGAGGCATCGGGTGAGCTCCGGGGGGTAGGGGAAGGGAACGGTACAGGACACTACAGGGCGATTGTGGCCGGAGCCCCGCCGGGCCGCAAGGATGCGGATTCTCGTTGCATCGTGGGCCAGCAGGGATCGGTCAAAGCATTTGCATGAAGGCCCGCATCCAGGCGGGGTGCGCCGGCCAGGCGGGGGCGGTGCAAAGGTTCCCTTCGACGTAGGCCGAATCGAGCCCCCGGCTGGGGTGGATGTAATTTCCCCCTGCCGCCATCACCTCGGGGCCGCAAGCGGGGTAACAGCTACAACCCTTGCCCCGCAAGACCCCGGCCGCGGCGAGGATTTGGGGCCCGTGGCAGATCGCGGCGATTGGCGCGTTGCGGTCGTTGAAATGCCGAACAAGTTCGAGCACGCGTGGGTTCAGTCGCAGGTATTCGGGGGCCCGGCCGCCGGGGATCACCAGCGCGTCGTAATCGCCCGCCGAGATCGTGTCGAAATCGGCCGAAATCGCGAAGCGGTGCCCCGGCTTTTCGCTGTAGGTTTGGGCCCCTTCAAAATCGTGGATCGCCGTCAACACGTGGTCCCCCGCTTTCTTATCGGGACAAACCGTATCGACCTGATGCCCGGCGCATTTCAGGATCTGCAGCGGCACCATCGCTTCGTAATCTTCGACGTAATCTCCGACAAGCATCAGGATGCGACGGCTCGACATGGGGTCCTCGTGGTGTTTAGGGGGATGCAGGGGTGCGGGGGATCGAAAAATAGTCAGTCAAAAAGCTCGATGGGTGAAACATGCATTTGTCTACGCGATTGAACAAGCCAGTCCGGGGCGGGCTCGATCGATCGGAAGCGTTGTCGAGTGAAGCTGGGAGGTTCGGGTGATTGGTCTTGATCGCTTCATGAGGGGCTGGGCGTCGGCTGTCGGGTTCGAAGCGGCGGAAAATGGCGATTTTCTGGGGGTTTGGGGGTCTTGGCGGGTCCGCGGGCGGATTTTGGGAAAAAATTTTGGGACAAATCAGATTCTCGCCCCACTTGGTGTTGACTGTCGCTTCGTAATTTGGCTATTCCCGCCAGCAATCCGGGTGATTTCTCGGTAAACCGACGTTGTACCGTGACGGCAGGACGCTGTCATCGGACAAGCCGCATCGTCAGGGAGTGGGCGACGGCACCCCAAAAGCAACCAGGGATTGGATAAACACGATGTGTTGTAACTCATCGCACGAAGTCTCATCGCGGGCGGGCCGTAGCCACTCACAAGTCTTTCAATCGCGGAAAAGGAGAGTCGCGTTGAACGTTCTCGCAAATTTACGTGATCGCTCTTGGGGCCTTCACGTGCTGCCCTTGTTGTTGGGTGGCGGATTGATGACGTCGGCGTGGGGGCAACAGCCCCCGGCGACCCCTTCGCCCGCCGGCCCGGTCCCATCGAACTCGGCCCAACCGGCACCCGGTGTCGCCGACCCGATGGAGGCGAGGGCGGCCGCGACTGTCAGCCTGATCGGGCGGGCCAAGGCCGCGGTCGGTCAGCAGAACTATGTCGAGGCGGTCGAGCTCTATCGCAGGGCACGGGTCAACGCCCAGCCGCTGCCAAGCCTTCAGCCGCAGGTCGCCGAGCTCCGCCGGTCGCTCGAAGGTTTGGGCATCGACGGTTCACTCCTCGACCTCGCCCCCTCGGCCCCACCCAAGAACGCCGCGACCGCACAAGCCGCGCCGCCTAACCAAATCCTGCTGTTGCCCGAAGGGGCCAAAGCGATCTCCGCCGGCCAGGGAGACCTGCAACCGCCCAAGGCCGAAGCGATCCGGCTTGTCGCGATGGGGCGCGCGGCGCTCGACCGCGGTGACCTCCCATTGGCGATCAAGCTGACGCGGCAGGCCGAGTCGCTCGGCGTCCCCGAGTCTGCCTTCCAGGGGGATGAGCCCCGCGTCTGGCAGTTGGTCCTCGACGTCCGATCCGCGGCCCGCAAGGCCGGGTTGGCTTACGATTCTCCCGCCGCCGGTTCACCGGTCGTTCAGGCGGCCGGTGCCGCGCCCGTGGGCGCTCGCGGCACCGCGGGTGACGGAGTCGTTCAATCGGTCTTTATGGAAGGGGACAACCCGGCGAGCAAGATCCAGTTGGCCCAATCGACGGCACCCTTGCCGCCGCTTCCGGCCGAACCGGCTGCACCTAGCCCGTCCGATGTGACCCCCGCCAACACGCCGGCCGCAGAGGGCGATGGCGTGGCACTTTATCAGCGTGGCTTGGCGGCGATGGCCGAAGGGAACACCACCCGCGCCCGGGAACTTTTCGTCGAGGCGTGGAAATATGAAAAGACCCTCGACCTGACGACCCGCACGCAGCTCAAGGAAAAACTGACGCTCCTCCAACCGACCCGGCTCCCTGACCCGGCCAAGGCGGCCGACATGACGCCGATCGAAAAGGCCGATGCCGAAAAACAGGAGGCGGTCCGCAAGCTCTATCGCGAGATCACCAGCGAGATCGCCAAGGCGACCGAGATCCGCGAGACCAAGCCGCTCGATTCGCTCGATCGGCTCCAGCAACTCTCCGAACGGATCGACGAAAGCAACATCGACGAAGCCTCCGCCGCAGGGCTCAAGGGGATGGTCGATCGCGCCGTCAAGGAACAGCAGCAGTATGTCGATGCCAACCGAGCTAAGATCGAACTCGATTTGACCAACGACGCCGTCCGGGCCGAACTGAGCAACGACCGGGAGAACAAGGACCGGGTCGACGATGAGATCGCTTCGCTCGTCGAAACCTTCAACGACCTGATGGAACAGCGGCGTTACCCCGAGGCCGAGGTCGTCGCCAAGCAGGTCGCCGAACTCAGCCCCGGATCGTCGATCGCCAAAAGCATGCACCACACCAGCCGGATGGGAACGCGGCTGATGATCAACGAAGAGATCGCGGCGTCCAAGGAAGAGAACTTTGCCAAGAGCCTGCTGGCGATCGACGCCGCCGGCGTGGCGATGGACCCGGCCAGGGACATCGAATTCGGTGACGCCCAGTCGTGGGGCGAATTGTCTCGCCGCCGCCAATCGATGGGCGAGGCCGAATCGCGGTACAGCCCGGCCGAACGCCAGATCAATCAACAGCTCAGCACCCCGGTCGAGGTCAATTATCGCGAGACCCCACTGACCGAAGTCATCCGCGACTTGGCCGCCGTCGCCAACATCCCGGTCGTCCTCGATTCCAAGGCGATGACCGAGATGCAGATCGCCAGCGATGCCCCGGTCACGATGCAGTTGACCCAACCGGTGTCGCTCAAGAGCGCCTTGAACCTGATCCTCTCTGACTTCGAACTGACCTACATCATCGAGAACGACGTCCTGAAGATCACCAGTCACGAGGTGAAGAAGACCCGGGTCTATTCGAAGGCCTACAAGGTCGCCGACCTCGTCACCCCGATCCCGAACTTTATGGCCGGGTATGAGGACGGGTTGGCCGGAGCCCTCCGGGCCGCGTACCAGCTGAGTACCCAGCAGGCGGACGTGAAGCTGATGCCGATGTCGGTCGCCGGGTTGGCGGCCAACAAGGCGGCCTCAGACAACAAGGCGCTGGCCCAGTTCGCCGCCGCCAACAACTCGGCCGGGTCCGCCGGATACCAGTCGGGTGGCGCCCCCGCCGAAAACGCAGGCGGTGCGGGGGGTGGTTTCATGCCCTTCGAGCTGATGCAGTTGATCCAACAGACGATCTCGCCGAACGAATGGATCGACGGCACCTACTCGATGTCCCCCTACATGCAGAACCTGAGCCTCGTCATCAGCGCCACCACCGAGGTGCATGACCAGATCAGCGCCCTGCTCGATTCGCTCCGTCAGATGCAACGGATCCAGGTCACGATCGAGGTCCGGTTCATCACCCTCAGCGACTCGTTCTTCGAACAGATCGGTGTCGACTTCGACGTCGCGGTCGAGGACAACATCCAGACGATGGACCGCGGCGACCGCGGCTCGAGGATGACCTTCGGCTGGGACGGCCAGGCCCCGACCGCCGACTTCGACATCAAGTTGAATAACGACTTCAGCGTGACCCCCGCCTTCGGTGCCTTCGACGCCGGCTCCGGCTCGCGGTTAGGTTTCGCGATCCTCAGTGACATCGAGGCCTTCTTCTTCCTGCAGGCCGCCCAGGGTGACGCCCGGACGAACGTCTTGCAGGCACCCAAGGTGACGATGTTCGACGGCCAGATGGCGAGCATCAGCGACATCGTCCAGCGACCGTTCGTGATGAGTATCCAGCCGGTCGTCGGTGACTTCGCCGTCGCCCAGCAGCCGATCGTCGTCGTCATCAACGAAGGGACCCAGCTCAGCGTCCAGGCGGTGGTCAGCGACGACAAACGCTTCGTCCGCATGACGCTGATGCCGTACTTCAGCCAAATCGGCGAGGTCAACACCTTCACCTTCGAAGGGCGTAGCCGCCGCAATTCGACCGTGATCGAACGCGACCCGGTCACCGGCGAACCGGTTACCGACGATGAAGAAGAAGAGGTCTTCGAAGGGACGACCGTCCAGCAGCCGACGTTGGCCAGCACCAGCGTGTCGACCACCGTCAGTGTCCCTGACGGCGGCACGATCCTGTTGGGCGGCATCAAGCGGATGCGAGAAGGACGCAACGAACGCGGCGTCCCGATCCTCAGCAAGATCCCCTACATCAGCCGACTCTTCCGCAACGTGGCCATCGGCCGCGACGCCCAAAGCCTGATGATGATGGTGACCCCGCGGATCATCATCCAGGAAGAGGAAGAATTGGTCCAAACGGGCTTCGACCCGACCCGCTGATCCGGCGGGGTGTCCGAATCGCGGTCGCCCCTCCCAGGCGGCTTCGAAACCTGGAGTTTCACGACGGCCGCGTCCTCGGGTTCGCCCGGAGACGCGGCCGCGTGCTATCATGGGCGGGTGTTCGGTTTTCTCCCTACCCCCTCCCCCGCTCCGCGAGCCTGCCGCTCATGAACCCCATCGGTGTTTTCGCCTCCGTCGATGCCGGCCTCGGCGTTTCTTGGGATGTCATTCGTCAAATCGGCGTCCCCACGATCCAATTGCATGCCCCCCACCGCGAATCTCGCAACCCGCAAACGGTCGCTAAGCTCCGCGACCAGTTGGCCCAGTTCGGCGTCAAGCTGACCGCGGTCTTCGGCGGCTTCGAAGGGGAAAGTTACGCCGACATCCCGACCGTCGAACGGACGATCGGGCTGGTCCCCAAGGCGACCCGCGAAGAACGCCTCCAGGAGATGCTCGAAATCTCCGACTTCGCCCACCAAATGGGTTGCGATACCGTCGCGCTGCACATCGGCGTTGTCCCCCATGACAGGACCGATCCCGAACGCGAAGACATCGTCGACGTCACCCGAAGGCTCTGCAAGTATTGCGTGCATCACGGCCAATTCCTCCATCTTGAAACGGGCCAAGAGACGGCCGAAGAGCTGATCGCCTTCATTCACGACGTCGGGTACGACAACCTGAAGATCAATTTCGACCCCGCCAACATGATCCTCTACGGCACCGGCGAACCGCTCGCGGCGCTCCGCAAGGTCGCCCCCTACGTCCGCAGCGTCCACTGCAAGGACGGCAAGTGGAGCGACCAGCCCGGTGTCACTTGGGGCCAAGAAGTCCCGCTCGGTGAAGGGGACGTCAACATCGAGGCCTACCTCAAACTGCTCAAAGAGATCGGCTACACCGGGCCGTTGACGATCGAACGCGAAATCCCGCAGGACCCCGATCGCCAGCTCCGCGAGATCGGCAACGCCGTCAAGCTCCTGACCGACCTGCAGCGAAAGCTCGAAGCGTAACCCCGATGACCAAGATCCTTCTGACCGCCTTCGAACCTTACGACCGTTGGTCCGAAAACAGCAGTTGGTTGACGCTGATCGAGCTGACGAAATGGCTCGATACCCCGTCGACCGTGGTAACCCGGCGGTACCCGGTCGACCTTCAAGGGGCGAGCGATCGGTTGCAGAAGGACTTGCGCGATGGTTTCGACTACGCGATCCACCTCGGCCAATCGCCGGGGTCGCCGCTGATCAAGCTCGAATCGACCGGATTGAACCTCCGTACCGACCACCAGCCGCTCGTCCCCGGCGGGCCGGCCGCGTACCGGTCGCCGCTGGAACTGCTGCGGCTCCATGACCGGCTTGTCGGCGAAGGGATCCCCGCCCAAGCGTCGAATCCCGCCCGCGCTTACCTTTGGAACGCCGTCCTTTACCTAGT
>Ga0082207_1001536_pt1 | contig 10794 bp, 13 predicted proteins | sample LakMenEpi10Aug09_FD_71540 | JGI IMG/M metagenome (GOLD analysis project Ga0082207, IMG submission 71540) | reverse complement strand
AGAGTCAGGACAAATTAAGCTTTCAAGGCTTTATCCTGGATCTATCTATAAGAATGCATCACAGACCCTATTAGTTAGCAGGCCCACTACAGCGAATTGGATAGATTCACCAAAAGTAGGGAATACTTCTACCCTGACTTGGGTAAATGAAGTGATAACTAATTTAATCAAGCCAAATAATAAAATTAGCAGCCACTAGAGATATGAGGATCAGTTTGTTTAAGAAAATTTCTGCATCACTTGCTGTTCTACTTCTAGTTACTGGCTGCGCGGACATGAGTTCAGGAATTTCTGTTGGAGACAAGGCCATAAAGTCCAGCCAAATCCAAAGTGTGGTTGATGAAATTTTAGCTGCACGTAAAACTGTTGATACATCACAAATGCAGTTAATCGATGGTAAACAATTACTAAGGAACCAAGCACAGTTTGCTGTTATCACAATTCTTTTTCACCAAATAGCAAAAGATAAGAATTTTGTAATAAGTGATTCAGATGTAGTGCAAAGGCGAAATGAATTAATCAATCAAATAGGTGGACCTAATGAGTTAAAATCTGCATTAGTTGGCGCAAATCTTGCAGAATCAACATTTGACGCATACTTGCGTATTTTAATAACTGTCGATCTACTGAATGCTAGTTCTGCTGCTGCAGGTGTTCCAGAGTTACAGGCTAGTAACGAGATTTCAAAAACTTTAGCAGCAACCGCGGAAAAATTAGGAGTAGTGGTAAATCCTAAATATGGAAAGTGGAATCCACTATCATCAACAGTTGAAGAAAGTGATTCAACTGACGGTGCTGTCACACCACTTCCTTAATTAATTTTTATATGAGTTCAGAGCTACTTAGGCTTCGCGAGGTAATGGATAAACTCCGATCTCCCGGCGGTTGCCCTTGGGACGCAGAGCAAGATCATGAATCTCTCCTTAAGTATCTATTAGAGGAATCTTATGAATTTATTGAGGCAGTTGAAAATAAAGATCGAACCTCCATGCAGGAGGAGCTAGGCGACTTATTGCTTCAAGTTTACTTTCATTCACGGATGGCAGAAGAGGATGCCGATAATCCTTTTAATGTCGAGGATGTTGCTAAAACAGTTACCGATAAGTTAATTCGAAGACATCCCCATGTATTTAGTGGAACGAAAGTTGAAAGCAGTAGTGAAGTGCTTGAAAATTGGGAGGCACAAAAAGCTGCCGAAAAAGGAAGAACCTCAATTATTGATGGAGTTCCACTAGCGCAGCCGGCGCTGCCACTTGCTGCCAAAGTTTTGTATCGAATGAATAAATTAAATTTTGAACTTGAAGTTGATAAACCAACCAAAATTTCAGAGCAGCTAAACCAGGATCAATTTGGAGATTTACTTCTTGGATTAATTGCCCAGGCGGTAGATTTAGGGATAGATCCAGAGGCGGCATTGCGCACAGCGACTAAATCATTAATAAGTAAGATTCAAGAGCACGAAGCAAGGTAGAATTACTCATATAAATCTAATTTAAAGATCATGGGAGATGTTTGTGTCAATAATCAAAGAGGTTAAAGCCAGAGAAATTTTAGACTCCCGCGGAAATCCAACTGTTGAAGTTGAGGTAAAACTTGATAATGGATTTATTGGAAGAGCTGCAGTGCCAAGTGGAGCTTCCACTGGCGCATTTGAAGCAGTTGAATTACGAGATGGTGGCAAACGTTATTTAGGTAAGGGTGTTGAGACAGCAGTAAATAATATTAATCAGAAAATTGCACCAGCTGTTGTCGGGCTAAGTGCAGAAGACCAAAGAACTTTAGATGAAAAAATGATTTCACTTGATGGAACTAAAAATAAATCAGCCCTGGGGGCAAATGCAATTTTAGGTGTTTCATTGGCGGCAGCAAGGGCAGCTTCATTAAGTAAGGGCCAATCTCTTTTTAAATATCTTGGTGGAAGTGATGCAAAAGTTTTACCAGTTCCAATGATGAATATTTTAAATGGTGGCGCACACGCCGATACAAATGTAGATATTCAAGAGTTTATGGTGGCACCAATTGGTGCAAAAACTTTTAAAGAATCCCTTAGGTGGGGCGCTGAGATTTACCACAGCCTTAAATCTGTTTTAAAGAAACAAGGATTAGCTACCAGTATTGGCGACGAGGGTGGATTTGCACCAAATTTAGCAAGCAATCGGGCTGCACTTGATTTAATCTTAGAAGCGGTTGAAATTGCTGGCTTTAAATCAGGCAGTGAAATTGCACTTGCTATGGATGTGGCAGCAACTGAGTTTTGTGAAAATGGCGAGTATAAGTTTGAGGGCAAGAAGTTAACCTCAGACAAAATGATCACCTACTACAGCGAGTTAGTAGCTTCATATCCACTTGTTTCAATTGAAGATCCACTGGATGAAGATGATTGGTCTGGTTGGGCTGAGATGACAAAGCAATTAGGGGATAAAATTCAAATTGTTGGTGATGATTTATTTGTTACTAATCCAGAGAGATTGCAACGAGGAATAGATAGTAAAACTGCAAATGCTCTCTTAGTAAAGGTAAATCAGATTGGAAGTCTGACTGAAACTATTGATGCCGTTACCTTGGCGCATAAAAATGGCTACCGATCCATGATGAGCCATCGATCAGGTGAAACTGAGGACACCACAATCGCTGATTTAGCAGTGGCATTAAGTTGTGGCCAAATTAAGACTGGCGCTCCGGCAAGATCTGAGCGGGTTGCTAAATACAATCAATTATTAAGAATTGAAGAAGAGTTAGGTTCGATCGCAACTTATGCAGGTAAATCAGCATTTCCAAGGTTTAAATAACTAATGGCTAGACGCAGATTTATTGCTGCTGGTGTTATAGCCAAGTCTCGTAAGGGCATTAAATCAAATTTAAAAAAGCGTGGCCTATCTAATCGGGCTTTAATAACTGGCATAGTCTTGTTTGCAGTGGCAGTAACTTTGGCACCACCACTACAGCACTACTTCACCCAGCGGGCGCAGATTAATTCACTTGAAAATCAACTAGCTGATAATCAAGCTATGTTAGAAAAGGCAACCCAAGAATTAGCACTATGGAATGATCCTGAGTATGTAGCAAGCCAGGCCCGGGCAAGATTACATTTTGTATTTCCAGGTGAGCGGCAATATATAGTTGTTGGAAATGATGAGATCACAAATCAAAATGATGAGCCTAAGGTTTCTGAGCAATTACCTGTGGGTATACCTTGGTATTCAAGATTAATTTCATCTATTACAAGCACTAATGTAAATCAATAATTATGGTAAAACCTCAAGCTGCATTTACTAGAGAAAAACCATCACAATCTGATCTAGAGATTGTGCAAGCACAGCTAGGTAGAGCACCCAGAGATGTTTCTGCAATTGCACATCGCTGCGCATGTGGTTCGCCAGATGTAGTTGAAACCCCACCACGATTAGCAGATGGTGAGCCATTTCCAACTTTTTACTATGCAACTTGCCCAAGACTTACTGGTGCAATTTCAACCCTTGAAAGCTCTGGAATTATGGCAAAAATGAATGAGCGTTTATCAACTGACCCACAGTTAGCAGGTGATTATCAAGCAGCACATATTGACTATGAGGCAGCAAGATCCGCACTCGCTAAAGAACTAAATATTGATGTGCCAGAGATTGCAGGTATTACAGCAGGTGGTATGCCCGATCGAGTTAAGTGTTTGCATTCACTTGTTGCGCACTCACTTGCTGCTGGTGCTGGCGTGAATCCACTAGGAGATGAGGCATTAACTGAACTAGCTCAATGGTGGGAATCTAAGCCCTGTAGTGAGATAAGTAATTTAATTGACGGAGATAATTAATTTGAGTCGGGTTGCAGCAATTGATTGTGGAACTAATTCAATCAGATTACTAATTGCCGATATAAGTGGTGGAAAATTTAAAGAGGTTCTTCGAGATATGGAGATTGTTCGACTTGGGCAAGGGGTGGATGAAAATAAGTCTTTCCATCCGGATGCGATAAATCGAACGCTGGCTGCCGTAGAAAAGTTTAAGAATCAGTTAGCTGGCAAAGGTGTTGAAAAGATTAGATTCTGTGCCACCTCAGCCACAAGAGATGCTGCTAATCGAGATTTATTTATCGATGGGGTACGTCAGATATTAGGAGTTGAGGTTGAAGTTATTCCAGGTGAGGAAGAGGCCAGACTTTCATTTAATGGTGCAACTAAAGAACTTTTACAAAGCGATGCCCCATTTTTGGTAGTCGATATCGGTGGTGGCTCTACAGAGTTTGTTTATGGAAATAAAGAGGTTGAGTTTGCAAAAAGTGTGGACATTGGCTGTGTACGAATGAGTGAGCGACATCTGAAATCTCAACCAGTTGAAATGAGTCAGGTAGCGCAAGCAATAATTGATATCGATAAAGCAATTGCGCAAGCTGCTGCGGTTGTACCAATCTCAACTGCAAAAACTTTAGTTGCAGTTGCTGGAACTGCAACTACAATTGCTGCAGCTGCATTAGATCTTGAAACTTATGACCGTTATGCAATCCACCTTTCAAGAATTCCAGCAGAAAAAGTTCATAAAGTTTCTGCTGCTTTTCAGGCAATGACTAAGAGTGAAATATCAAAGCTTGGATTTATGCATCCTGGAAGAGTTGATGTAATTACTGCTGGCTCATTAGTTCTTTCTCGAGTTATGGCAGCAACTGGTGCGACCGAGTTTGTTGCCTCAGAGTCAGATATTTTGGATGGGATGGCTTGGTCATTAATAAATTAAGCCAAGAAGGCCTTGGATTTAGAGAGTGAAAAATACGGGTAGATTTACCCCCTGAAGATTCGCCCCTGTAGCCCAATGGCAGAGGCATGCGACTTAAAATCGCACAAGTGTGGGTTCGACCCCCACCGGGGGCACGCTCAACTCTTGCGAATCTTCAGCAAAATTTAAGTTTCAACCGCATAGTGGTTATAGCGGTGGGAATTGTAAGGGATTAATATTTGTTTACTACTTAAGTAAATAACCAAAACTGGTTACTACTTCAATAAAAGGAGAAGAATGAAGAGTTCAAACCCTGTACTTGGCAAGGCGTTTAATCAACCGACAACTATGCAGGTTGATCAATTAGAGCAAAGCTTTAATGCTCCAGCAGCCTCATCAATGCGCACAGGTCGCATGACTATGGAAGATGTCGTTGCGAAAACTGGATTTTTATTTGCAATATTACTTGTAGTTGGTGCATTTGCATGGACAGCAAATCTTGGTACAGGTGCGCTTCTACTTGGATTTTTAGGTGGCTTTGTATTAGCGATGATTATTAGCTTTAGTAAGAATATTAAGCCAGGCTTGGTAGTTACTTATGCTGCATTTCAAGGATTAGCACTTGGCACAATAAGTAGCTATTACGAAAGTTTCTACCCTGGAATTGTTAGCCAAGCAGTAATTGGAACAATTGCAGCATTTACCGGCGTATTGATTATGTATCGCAATGGCACGCTACGTGCAACACCACAATTTACGCGCACTCTTATTGGTGCAGCAATTGGTTATTTCATTCTTGCTTTAGTTTCACTAGTTGCATCATTTTTTGGTGTCGGACAAGGCTACGGCTTCTACGGCGTATCTGGATTAGGACTACTTCTTGCAGTAGCAGGAGTTGCCCTTGCTAGCTTGTTCTTAGTTTTAGATTTTGATCAAATCCAAAAAGGTGTTGCAGCAGGAACTCCTGAGAAGGAATCATGGCGGGCAGCATTTGGTTTAATGGTCACAATTGTTTGGCTATATCTAGAAGTACTTCGTTTAATTTCAATCCTACGTCGTCAGTAATTTAAAAAATACTTCTAAACAGGAGCTGTGAGCGATCACAGCTCCTGTTTATTTTTATCTGGAATTAAATCATTTTCTAAATGTGATGCCCGGGTCTCAGGCAAAGTTGCTGATAAGACCAAAGCAATAATCCAGATAAAACCAGAGAATAAGAATGCTGCCTGATAACTAAAGTAGTCAGTTAGTAATCCGACCAATATTGGGCCAACAATCATTCCGGCATCTCCGGCCATCTGCCAAGCGGCAATCACCTGTCCACCTCTACCTTTAATGATGTCGCCAACCACACTGCCTGGAGCTGTTCCAACATAGGCACTACCTAAACCAAATAGCGCCATTGAAATCAAATACCAAAAAATATTGGTAGTAAATGCAAGCATTAAAATACCAAATAAAATAAATGCGCCACCAAATAATAATGCTGCTTTGCGTCCTTTAACATCTGAGTACTTACCAGCTTTTAACATAAAGATTCCTTGAATTAAGGCGCCAATAGTTAAGCCAATTCCAGCAATAGTTGCAGTCGAGTTTAATTTTTCAGTTACAAATAATGGCAAAATTGAGGACCTTAAGCCAAACAAAACCCAGTTATTTATAAATGCTAGTACTAGGGCTATTTGATATGGTCGTAATCTAAATGCCTGACTAAGAGTTGTCTGACCTATTTGTGTCGTTGGTGCATCAACTTTTTTACCAAGCTTTTTTTCACTTAAGAAAAATAGTGCAGTGATTGCTGCCATAGCAAGTGTGATTGAGTAGACAAAAAATGGCGCCCTTAATGAAATTCCTGCCAGCAGTCCACCAACAGCAGGACCTGAAATTCCACCTAATAAAAAACCACCATTGTAAAGTGATTGCGCTCGAGCTCGATAATCATCACTTACTGATCTCATAAGTAATGAACCGGCAGAAACTGAAAACATAGAAGAGCCAAGTCCGCCAAGAGATCTAAAAATTAGTAGCTGCGAGTAGTTCTGGGAAAGGGCGGTAAGTAATGTAAAAAAAGAGACCATGAATAAACCAAAGCCCAGCACTGTTCGCTCACCAAATTTATCAACTAATTTTCCAGATACTAAACCCGAAGCAAAGCGCACAATTGCAAAGGCGGAGATGATTAACCCAATAGCGGTCTTACTGACGCCAAAAGATGCAGCAAAAATAGGGATAGCTGGAATTATTAATCCAAAACCTACTGCAACTAAAAATGAAACAGTAGAAAGGATTGCTACTTCTCTTGGAAGTTCAGCAAATGGGTTTTTGCCCAACTTTTTTAGTTTTATGAAACCAACCACCTCTACCTATAAATTTTCCAAGAATTGACCCGAAGTGGAATAGTTTACCGCTTTTTCTTGTTAAGATTTTACAATGAAAGCAATCACAGCAGAAGAGCTCTATAAGACTTACGATAAAGGTAAAGTAAAGGCATTAGATGGTTTAAATCTCGATGTTGAAGAAGGAACTGTATTAGGCGTACTTGGTCCTAATGGTGCAGGCAAAACTACAACTGTTCGAGTATTGGCAACATTACTTGTGCCAGACTCAGGTAGAGCAACAGTTTCTGGAATTGATGTAATTAAAAATCCACAAGAAGTAAGAAAAATAATTGGTTTATCTGGTCAGTACGCTGCTGTAGATGAGACTTTAACTGGCTGGGACAATTTAATCATGTTTGGCCGGCTTTATCATTTATCAGCCAAAGCAGCAAAAAGCCGTGCGATTGAGCTGTTAGAGCAATTTTCGTTAACGGATGCAGCCAAGCGTCCAATCAGAACCTATTCAGGCGGTATGCGGCGCAGATTAGATTTGGCAGCATCATTAATTGTTAAACCAAAAGTTTTATTTTTAGATGAGCCAACGACTGGCTTAGATCCAAGAGGACGTCAGGATATGTGGGGCGTAATTAACGAATTAGTAAAAGGTGGAGTTACCTTGCTACTTACAACCCAGTATCTTGAAGAAGCCGATCAGTTAGCAGATGAGATTGCTGTAATTGATCAAGGCAAAGTAATTGCCAGAGGAACATCTGATTCGCTTAAAAAACAGGTGGGTGGCGAGCGATTAGAGATTGTGGTTGAAAACCAGCACATGGCAGCAACCAAAGAGATTGTGGCACGGGTCAGTTCCAGTGCGCTAAATGTGGATGAAGGTTTACGGCTGATCTCAGCACCAGTTACCACTGGTAGTAAAGCATTAATCGAAGCTGCAAAATTATTAGATGAGATGGGAATTCATCCCTTAGATATTGGATTAAAGCGCCCGTCCTTAGATGATGTTTTCTTATCTCTTACTGGGCATGTAGCGGAAGAGAAAAAAGATGAAGATTTAGCTTTAGCTAGTAAGAAACGAGGTAGATAATGCACGCAATTTCAGATGCACTAATTATTACTAAGAGGCAATTGCTGCAATTAGCTCGCGTTCCAGAATTGATCTTATTCTCAATTATTCAACCGATTATGTTTGTTTTGTTATTTAGATATGTATTTGGTGGCTCAATTGATACTGGCCAACCAGGTGGATATGTTCAATTACTAATGCCTGGCATATTTGTACAAACTGTTGCATTCACCCTTGCGGGCACTGCAGTTGGTTTAACCGCTGATATGCAAAAGGGATTAATCGCTAGATTTAGATCTCTACCAATCTCAAGATCTGCTGTAGTTTTTGGTAGAACACTTGGTGATGGTGCGCTAAATATTGTCGTGCTCACTGCTATGGGATTGACCGGTTATGTTGTTGGCTGGCGCCCTAGCTCTGGCTTTTTAAATATCACGCTAGGTTTTGTATTTTTATTAGTCTTTGGTTTTGCGATGTCCTGGGTGGGTGTATTGATTGGGTTATCGGTAAGAGAGGAGCGAGTGGCAACTAATGCCACATTTATCGCGGTATTTCCATTAACTTTTTTATCTAATGCATTTGCACCAACTACTGGTATGCCAAAACCATTGCAATATATTGCCGAATGGAATCCAGTATCAACCATGGTGGCAGGATGCAGGCAGCTATTTGGTCTTGAAAATCAATTTGGTGCTACTGCTGGCTCTTTTCCTAGTGAGAATCCATTAACTATGTCCATAGTTTATATGATCATAATTATGGCAATATTTATTCCACTAAGTGTTAGAAAATATAATAGAGCGGTGAATAAGTAAGTTAAATAAAAGGTTGTGCTTCAAGAATTGCTACTGCAATTTGCTTACCATTTGGCGCGGTGTAATTAACAGTTTCACCAACTTTAGCTCCTAGGACAGCACTACCCAGCGGTGATTTTTCTGAATAAACATCAATATCACCACTTGCAATTTCTCGAGAGCCTAATAAAAACTTCAATTCATCTCCGCCAATATCAACAGTAATCAACATACCAAGACCAACTACACCTGATTCACTTACCGGCGGGGTACCAATATGTGCATGCTCCAACATATGTTTTAGTTGGCGGATTCGTCCTTCAATCTTTCCTTGTTCTTCTCTAGCTGCGTGATAGCCGCCATTTTCTTTTAAGTCACCTTCAGCTCTTGCTGTTTCAATCTTTTTAATTATTTCAGCACGAAGTGGACCCTCTAAGTCGGTCAGCTCAGCTTTTAGCCGATCTGCCGCCTCTTGGGTAAGCCAGGTCTGTGTTGGTTGGTTCATAAGAGGGTAAAGGTTACTGGCAACTGGCGATTGCTGCATTTACCGCAGGCAAACGAGTAGAGATCTCAACGGTACGCTGATTTTCACCTGCAACTAGTGAGTCTGCTGGCATCTGGTCAACCACCTCGCCAACTGTATTTTTATCAATATCTTTAGCAACCAGGGAGCAGCTATGTTCTTTACTTAAATCTCGGACTGAAATTTTATAAGTTATCGAGACCTTTTGATCACTTACGATCTTAAATGAGATTAAGGTGGATCTAATCTGGGGGTTTGCAAAATTTGTACCACTCCAAATAAACCAGGCTGAAATTAGAAATATTGAAAGCAGGATAATAAATAGTCGATTTTTCCCACCAGATTTAATTCCATAGCGCTGGCGCAGCCTAGGATCGGTTAATACTTTGGGATGAGTCACACTCTAAGTGTAGATGCCCAGCGCATCACTTAAGTAGGCTTAGAGCAATAAATAGATGGGAGTAGGTATGGAAGAGGCTGGTAATTTTGATGTTGGTGTAGCTGGCTCATTAACCATGATCTTTTTAACTCTTGCCATGGTGTTTTTGATGGTCAATTTCTATCGAAGATATAAGCGATTATTAGATCGTAAGGATAAAGAGTAGTTTAAAACTTTTATGAAAAATATAGCCAAGAAGCTCTTTACAACTCTGGCCTGGCTACTTTTAATCTATACCGGATTTGAATTAGGTATGTGGCAATTAAATAAAGCCCAAAGCCTAAGTGAATCAACCGCTGCCCAACCTGATAAGCCATTGATTGCTTTATCAGAGGTGGCATCTGCTGGGTTAAATATGCCAATAAAGGCGGTCAATAGAATTGTTTCAGCCTCTGGAACTTATGCAAATAAGTACATAGCTAGAGATCAAAAAATTGCAGATGAAACCTTAGTTAACTTAGATGTGAGAATTTTAAATTTAGATACCGGCTATTCAGTTTTAGTTGTTCGCGGTGTGGCAACTGAACCACTTATTGATATTACTCAAAGCGTGCAGGTAACGGGCCGGCTTTATCCTAGGCAAAATGTAGATCGGGCATTCCCAAAGACAGGTGAGCTATCTAGAATCGATCCAGCGCTAGTTGTAAGTGAGCAGACACCATTTTTATATGATGGCTACATTGTGTTGCGCAGTGAATCTGGCTCAAATACTGCCATTGCAAATTTTGCGCCAATCCCCTCACCGCAGATCTCACAGAAGATCTCTACTTTTTACTGGCAACACATCTCATATGTAGTGGTCTGGTGGTTTATGGCAGTACTACTCTTAATTGCACCCTTGTTTCCACAATTTAGAGCACCAAAAGTTAGCCAAGTTGAGCAAGTTAAAAAGCCGGTTAAGAAGCAAGTTAAAAAGAAGGTTAAAACTAAGTCAAAGTG
>Ga0082207_1001534_pt1 | contig 10806 bp, 7 predicted proteins | sample LakMenEpi10Aug09_FD_71540 | JGI IMG/M metagenome (GOLD analysis project Ga0082207, IMG submission 71540) | reverse complement strand
AAATATTTAGCAGTACTTATTGGTTTACTTGTAATTGCTTGTAATAACACAGAACCATCCGAGCAAGCTGATAGTAGCAATACTGCTATTGCAGCCCCTACGGCCTTAAATTACTTGATACAAAAGGTATACCCACATGATACCTCAGCCTATACGCAAGGATTGGAATGGTATAATAATAGATTGGTTGAAGGCACTGGATTAAGAGGAAAAAGTGTTTTGTACCAAATGGATGAGCAATTAAAACCATTTGGTAAGAAGGTAAACTTAGAACTACCCTATTTTGGTGAAGGAATTACTGTATTTGATGGTAAAATTTATCAACTCACCTGGGAAGAGCATGCCGTTTTTGTTTATGACGCTACAACATTTAAAAAAATCAATACACTCAATTGGCCTTATGAAGGTTGGGGATTGACACATAATGATTCTTCATTAATTGTCTCCACAGGAAGCAGCAATTTGTATTTTGTAAATCCTACAGACTTTTCTATTCAAAAAACTTTAGGTGTTTTCAATGAATATGGATATCAGAGTATGCTCAATGAATTAGAATATGTAGATGGCAAAATATTTGCAAATATTTATGGACAAAATGATATCGTTGTCATTGATCCAAACACAGGTAGAATTATGAATAAAATAGATTGTAGCAATTTACTTGCACAAGCTAAAGTGAATTATAATCCTTTAACAATTGATGCCGGGTTCGTATTAAATGGAATTGCTTATAAAAAATCAACAAACACCTATTTTATAACTGGAAAATGTTGGCCGGTTATTGTAGAAGTTAAATTGAACTAATTAAGCTAATAATTCTGATTGAACTAATTACTAAATTTATCGCTTGGTTTAGTTTGCTTTTTTAACTTCATAGATGATACTACTCCCTTTAGAAGCGTCCCTAATTGCCATTAAATTAGAGATTAACCCTATACATCCAGCTAATAGCGTACCTAATTTCCCAGATTGTTTGTACTTTTCACTTAATAAGCTTACATAGAAACTATCATACCACATTGGTTTTAAAGCAACAATTTCAAAGCCCATCTCTTTCAATAATGTTGTCATTGATTTTGGAGAAAAATGATATAAATGCCTAGGCAAATCATAAGCTGCCCAGTATTTTTTATAATAGGAGGCATCAAAACTAGTATAGTTGGGAACCGCAATGATTAATCTACCATTTTGCTTTAGGCATTTAAAACATTGATGCAAATAAGGCTTTAGATCATGCACATGTTCTAAAACATGCCACATCGTTATGACTTCATATTCTTTTTCAGGTAAATTATAAATGTTGTCAGTAGATTGTAAATTTAATTTATAATTTTCGAATGCTTTATCTCTCGTAGCTGCGTCTGGTTCTAATCCTGTAACTTTCCAAGATTTTTGTTGCATTGCATGTACAAATGCACCTGTACCAGCACCAATATCTAATAAATGTCCCTTATGTCCAGTAAAGAGAGACTGTATCCAACTCGTTTTTTGAGCCAATGTTTTAGAACGAATTAAATGGTATAAACGGTTCATCCAACCCTCTTTAACATCCGTATGTGATATGTATTCTTCGAATTTATAATACTGTCCTATTTCGTCTTGATTAGGTAAAGGTGATGTGAATCTTACACTGCAATGAGTACAATGCAAAATAGAAAAGGGTTGTTGCGTTAATGAAAAGTCTTGACTTTCTATTGCGATTATTGGATTGGAATGATTGCAAACAGGACAATTCATACTATTTATTTTAATAGGATTGCTACAATAGCGATTATTGCAATAATCAGCGGTAAAATCCACCATTGCTTGGACGAAGTGTTGAAATTATTTTCTGTTTGGTCTTCGATTTGAACTTTATCTAATTGGATTGGTTGAAAATAATGAGCACTGTTATAGTTAGATTCGAAAGTATAAGCATCATTCAAAATATTCAATTGCCCTAGATTACCTAAGTCAACGATATTAGACGATGATAATTGACTTGTAAAAAATGATGCATAATCAATAATGGCTTGTTCAACGGTACAATCTAAATGATCAGATAAATAAATATAAAATAACTTATTTGGTTTAGTTGTTGGTTCAATAATAGCATCAAACACAATTTGATGTACTGGTGGTTGAAATTGACCATTCAATTGAACGGCATCTATCTGATTCATCCTTAAATGTCCAATGCCTGGTAAAACCAATTGTCCATGCTCTAAGAAATATTTTTCTAAAATTGTAAGCATCATTATTTTCTAAATTTATATTGAATTCCAGCAACAATTTGTACTCCTAGAGAAGGATAATTTGCCCAACGTTGGTATTGCTGGTCTAATAAATTCTCCCCTTTACCCCAGAAAGTCCAATGATCTGAAATGGTATATTGCATTCCTGCGTTCAGTACAAAGGTATTGTTTAATTGGTAAGCATTACCCAATCCAGCACTGGTTTTAGATCCTGTCCAAAATTGTCCAGAAGCATCTAATTGAAGTTTTTTATTGTAAACCCAATTCAATTGAGAATTGAATTCAAATGGTAGAATACCCCAAGCTTGTGTATTCTCTCGAATTAAATTAAATTGGATATAATTGAAGTTATTTTTCCATAATAATTTGTCGCTAAACTGATACCTTAAATTACCAAGTAATTCAATGGCAATTGCTCTTTTCTCAAATAATACATCAAATTTTAAACCTTCTTGAATTGGATTATTCATTTGTTTAGTCTGATTGAAAAAAGGTAGTTCACGATAATCATTTAAAGCCATATTGAACCCATAATTTAAACGCTTGCTCACAGTAACTTGCACATTGAAGTATTTGTTTTCTTTCGAACTAATTGGCATACTATTTGGAGCTGATATCCAATGATTTTGACCAATTAATTGAATAAGTTGATTATTGATGACACTTGTATTCCAACCAGCATCAATTACAAAATTGGTATCTTTTAATTTCTTTGTTAGTTCTATTTTAGGGTACAGAGCAAAATCCCCATTTGCAATAGTTGGCCTTACCCCTATATTTAAACGGTATTGATTTTTATTAAGTTCTAGTGATGGATCAAATTGAAAGATTGTATTATTAATTGAAGTACTGTTTACAGGATTATATTGATTATAACTTAAGTTTAAATCTGCATGAATTTTAAGGTTATTTTTTAAATTATACATTATAGGGCTGTATAAGTCTAACACAAGGTTATTGGCTTGGCTTACTAAATTACTATGATTGAATTTTAAGATAGGTGCGAAATTCAATTGATCAGAAATCACTTTTTTATTTGTTAGTGCAAAATTTGCTCCAATTACTGTTAATTTTTGTTCGAAATTTTTGAGCGGTAGAATAGTTGTGTCAGGAACTAATCCATAGCGGTATCTATTGGATTGATTGAAATAAAATTGAGTATTTAGAACTTTGTTTTTGTTCATTGAAAAACCGCCATTATAATTGAGCCCTATCGTATTCCACTTTTGAATAGGATGCGGCCCTGCAATGGATTCATTGAGGATATTTAAATGATGCTGCTGTGCCTTTTGATCTACTAATGCCCCTTCTAATTGGATGAATTGAGAATAATAATTACCCAAACCAATTTTCACATTGGCAGATTGTTTTATCGTCTTAATTGAATCAATTTTAAATGCCCTTGGTACCAATGCAATTGGTTGATATTGGAAACTTAAATTCTGGCTTGGAACCTGATAGGATAAAAGAACGGAATTGGTGTCCACCAAAGCAGTTGCATTTAAAAATCCGATTTTAGCAACATTTTTAAGTTGAGGTTTAAATGCAGAAACAATCGTGACTACTTTTTCTGGAATACTATCCATTGTAATTTTCTTAAAAGGCAAACTTGTGATTGGAGTCAATGGACGGATTGTATCAGCTACTTTATAAATGGCAACAGTAGGTCTTTTTTTAATTATTTGCTTCTTTCTAGAGCTTGCTTTTTTAATCGACTTCTTCTTATTTGGCTTTTTCTTCTTTTTAGTGCTAATAGTGGTTTTTGCTTTCTTTTTGGTCTTTTTTTGAGCAATACCCAAATGACTAAAACAAAATAAAGTCAATGCTAATAGTGCGTATCTTATAATTAATTTCATAATCTTATGTTATTGAGCTTTAATGGTTTCGGTAATTGCTTTCAGCTTATCTGAAGCAATTTGTTGTAAAGCTGGAATGGTTGCATTTTCGGCAATACTTTTATATGTGGCAATGGCATTAAAGCTATCATTTTGTGCTAAGTAGATATCCCCTAATAAAATGTAGGTTTTTGTTACCCAGAATTCATAAGAAGCTTGTTTTTTAATCACGTCAAAGGCTGTCTTTTCTGCTATATTGTATTTATGTTGATCAAAATATATACTTGCAGTTAAGTAGTGTGCCTCGGCTGTGTACATTGAACTATTTGATTTTAACACTGTATTTAATATTTGTAAAGCGCTGATAGTATCTTTTTGAGCAATTGTTTGATGGTACAATGCCATATTCGCCATCAATACATCATCTGTAGCACTATTTTTATCAGCCAAAATAAGTACTGCTGTCTTGGAGGCTTCAACCCAATTTTCTGCCTTATATTGACATCTTAATAGCCCTTTGATTGCTTCATTTTTTTGCTCTTGTTGTGTTGCATATTGAAGGACTATTTTAAAGTATTGTTCTGCACCTACATAATCTTTTAAATTAAAATAATACAATCTGGCCGCTGTAATGGCTGCTCTATCAGAAAATTGATTCGGTGCTTTATTTGCTATTTTTCCAAAGTATACTGCAGCTGTATCATACTGATCTATAGAATAGGCCATCTCCGCTAAATAATTCATTGCATTTAATTGATATCTTCCCTCAGGGAAACCATCTAAATATTTTCTGAATCCATTTGTAGCATTGTTGTATTTTTTGTCTTCATATTGAATGATTGCAGCGCGATACATTAATGAATCTTGTTCATTGAATGACAATGGCTTTCCAAAATTATTCATAAACTGAACATAAGCCTCAGGCTGTTGCTCTTCTACAAAGATATTTCTAATGTATTCCAATGCATTATCACTTTCGGCTGAATTTGGATAGGCACTGTATAATGATTTGAAATTTTGTAAGGCTTCTTGGTTCTTATTCAAATTAAAATACACAATACCTAATTTATAATAGGCCAATGGGTAGAACTCGGTCGCTTTATTGTCTGATAAAACTTTTGACAATGGCGTAATTGCTTCTTGAAATTGTTCTTTACTTGTATAGGTGTCTGCTAATTCCATTCTAGCATCACTTAAATACTTAGACTGGCTAAAATCAGTATCATAACTATTTAATATTTTTAGTTTTTCCTTATTTAAACCAAGCGCTCCATAGATAATTGCTTTTTGCAAACTGGCATAGTCTTCAAAATTCCAACCTAAATCAATTATTTTTTGGTAAGATTTTAATGCTTGCTTGTATTGTTTTGTCATAAATTGACAATCCGACAAACGAACTAATGCATCTTTCTGATAAGCAGAAGATTCTGTGTATGGATTAAAGTCTGCTGCAATCGTGAATAATTGCAAAGCTTTTGTGTAGTTATTGTTTTTTAAATGGCAGTAGCCTAAAGTATAATTAGCATGTTTTTTTGTGATTTCTCCAATCTCAATAGGATCTAAAATATATTTTTCAAGATGCTCTATCGCCTCATCTATTCTACCCATTTTATAAGCTAGTTCTCCAATCCAGAAATAGGTTTGTGCTAAAACATTCTTATTATAAGGTATGTTTTTAACTTGATTGAACAGCTCATACGCTTTTTCATTTTGACCATCGTTGATTGAAAGCGCAGCCTTCCCAAACAAAATATTTGGATACAATTTCAAAAGTGCCTCATCTAAAGTATCCATATTTTGATAGGCGTCATAGGCTTTATTGAAATCATTGCTATAAGCTAGAGCGGTTACGTATAAACTTTTAGCTTCTTTACTATATACACTATTTGGATATGTTTGTGTAAATTTTTCTACCGATTGTAATGCTACGCTATATTCTTTTAGTTCAATCGACAATTTAGCATAATTAAATAAAGCAATTTCCTTCTGTGCTAAATTCTGACTTTTTGTTGCACATAATAGAAATGCATTTTTAGCTCCTAATTTATTATTCGTTTTTAAATAAGAGGTAGCCAATAAGTACATACTATTTTGTCCTAATGAATCCTCTACATTTGCCAATTGTTTGAAACCAAGAATAGCTTCATTCCATTGTTGCGCTTGGAAATAACAAAAAGACAATTGGTATAAATCTTGTGATTCTACTTGTTTTTGAGATTTCACATAATTTGCTAAATAAGGCAATGCTTTTTCATATTGTTTCTGCTCAAACAACAAGTGCCCCATTAATTGAGCTAATTGGCTGGTATAATATTGTCCATTATTTTGTAATGCTTGTTCTGTATTTTTTATTGCTGCGTCTACATCTCCAAGAAAATAATACAATTGACTAATATAAAAAGGAGTTAATGTGCTATAAGCTTTATTTTGTTCAGCGATTTTAAAACAGCTTAGAGCCAAATTGAAATCTTTTTGTTGTAAAGCAACAAATCCTGCATAGTAATTTGCATCAGTATAAAACGGACTAGTTTGAACTTGTCTTATACTCATTAAAAGGCTTGAAGATTGCTCCCAATCCCCTTTTTTAAAATATAAATAACCTAATTGGAACTGCATTAATGCCAGTTCATTATTTTCAAGGTCATCTATGCTGATTTTTTGATATGCTTGAATGGATGCATCTACCTGTTGTTTTCTAAAAAAGTTTTTTGCTAATTCAAAATTTAATCTAGACTGATAGATCTTATTTGAATTATTTTTCAACCAATTTTCGGCTTGCATAACAGCATAATCCTTATCTAAAGCCACAGATAATAAATGATAATAGAAAGCTATATCAACATTATTCGGTTCAAAATGATGCGCAGATTGAATGATTTGATAAGCGGCTAAACTATCCCCTTGCTGAAGGGATTTTAATCCATTTTGATATAATTGACTAAGTGGCGCCTCAAAATGCATTAATTGACTTGAAACGGGCACTGTGAAAAGTAAGGTACAGGTTAAAAGCAACAGGATTGGACTTGCTTTTTTATTGGGTTTTAACATAGGATCCGTTGTTTAGTAGGATAGTATTATAAAAATACACTATGATTATAAAACGCTTCGTTAAATAAGCTTATTGTGGAAAAACAGATACAATCCTTAAATTTGTCAACAAATGCAATAAATATGTATGAACATTCGACAACAGTAAGGGTTAGGTATGCAGAAACAGATAGAATGGATGTGGTGTATTATGGCAATTATGCGATGTATTTTGAAATTGGTCGTGTAGAGGCAATTAGAAACCTTGGGGTATCCTACAAGGATATTGAAGATATGGGCGTTATTTTACCTGTTGTGGAGCTAAATATTAAGTATTTAAGACCAGCCAAATACGATGACCTAATTACCATTAAAAGTCAGATTAAGACCTTGCCAACCGACCATAAAATTATATTTGACCAAGAAGTGTATAATGAAGCTGGTAAGCTTTTAACCATTGGACAGGTTAAACTCTATTTTATGGATGCAAACATGAACAATAGAATTGAAATGCCTGCCAATATGAAGGAAAAACTCAGTGTCTATTTTAGTTAAACCGCCTTTTTTGGGTTTACTTTGCAACCAAATTGAAGCATATCTATGAGGGATCAAATTCAGGCTACTATTATCACTATTGGAGACGAATTATTAATTGGTCAAGTGATTGATACCAATAGTGCTTTTATAGCTCAAAAGTTAAATTCAATTGGTGTGCAAGTGCACCAAAGAATTGCTGTTGGAGATGAGGCTCAATCTATCACCAATGCATTAGATACTGCCATTGAAAAAAGTCAAATTGTTATTATTACTGGAGGATTAGGCCCTACAGCAGACGATATTACCAAACCTTTGTTGAATCGTTATTTTGGTGGTAAAATGGTGCTTGACCAACCTACATTAGACCATATCACTTATATATTTGAGCAGGTTCATAAGCGTCCAATGATTGAAAGAAATCGTAAACAAGCTGAAGTTCCTGATGTTTCTGAGGTTTTATTCAATCAAACAGGAACTGCACCAGGTATGCTTTTTAAGAAAAACAACAGTCTCATTTTTTCATTACCAGGTGTCCCTCATGAAATGCAATGGTTGATGAATGAAAAAGTTTTACCAATTATTCTAGAAAGAATCAAACTAGGCGTAATAGCTCATAGGACATTATTAACAGCAGGTGTTGGAGAGTCATTTTTAGCTGAATCTATCCAATCTTTCGAAACAAGCCTTCCAGAAAATATCAAATTAGCCTACCTACCCTCCTATGGTATGGTAAGATTAAGATTGACAGGTAAAAGTGATGATGCAGCTAGTTTGAATAGTCTATTAGATACCTTATTTGAACAATTAAAAGAACATGTAAAAGAACACCTTGTTACAGATAAAGATGAACCTATTGAAGTGGTGGTTGGTCAACTTTTGAAAGCAAATAACCACACTGTTTCTACCGCAGAAAGTTGTACTGGAGGCTATATTGGTCATCTTTTATCAAAACATGCTGGTTCATCCACCTTTTTTACAGGAAGTATTGTTAGTTATGATAACCGTATCAAAACTGAGTTTTTAGATGTCCCAACCAATATATTAAAAACGGTTGGAGCAGTAAGCAAGGAAGCTGTGGAACAAATGGCCTTAGCTATAAGGTCAAAAATGAACACTGATTTTGGTATATCTGTGAGTGGTATCATGGGCCCATCTGGTCAAACTGACGAAAAACCGCTTGGTATGGTGTGGATTGGGGTAGCCAATAAAGAAAAAGTGGTTTCTAAAGTCTTTTATCTCCGATTTGATCGACAAAAGAATATAGAAGTAACTGCCAACCAAGCTATAAATTTACTTAGGTTACTCATAATCAATAAGATTTAGTCTTATTTTTGCTAAAATTATTCCCTATGTCTGTAGTTGACTTGATTTTGCCAAAATTGGGTGAAAGTATCATGGAAGCGACCATTTTAAAATGGCATAAAGCTGTAGGTGATACCATTCAATTGGATGAAACATTACTTGATATCGCTACTGATAAAGTAGACAGTGAAATTCCATCCACAACTGCAGGAACTATTACAGAAATTTTATTTGAAGTCAATGCAGTCGTACCAATTGGAACGGTTATTGCAAGAATACAAACAAGTGGTAGTAATGATTCAACCCCAAAAACAGAAAAAGTTCAAGTAACGGAAATTATAAAGGAAACCGCACCAGCTGTAACTATTGCAGATGAAGTCCCTTTCACACCAAGTGTTTCGAATGTTGAAATGCAACAAGAAAATTCAAATGAAGCTAGGTTCTTCTCTCCATTGGTTTTGAATATTGCACAAAATGAAGGTGTAAGTTTTAATGAATTACAATTAATTCCAGGCACAGGTAGTCAAGGACTTGTTTCAAAGAAAGATATCCTTCATTACATTGCTCAGAAAAAAGCAGGACTTATTCAAGCGCCAATAAATACTGTTCAAACTGTTGTTGCTGAAAATAATAACGTAACAACACAAACTCAAGCTTCTGTTCCTCCTACAACTTCAAATACGAATAGTTCAAATACTTTCCCACCAGCAGACTATGGTTTTAATGCATCTAATGGTGCAGGGAAATTTGCTAGTCCAGATGAAGTGATCATTACAGGTAATACAGAAATAATTGAAATGGATCGTATGCGTAAGCTTATAGCAAAGCATATGGTTGAAAGCGTTCAAACAAGTCCACATGTTACTTCATTTGTGGAAGCAGATGTTACCAATATGGTTGTATGGAGAGAAAAAGTAAAACAACTTTTTGAAAAAAGAGAAGGCACTAAATTAACTTTTACCCCAATGTTCATGGAGTGTATTGCAAAAGTTTTAGAGCAATTTCCATACATCAATTGTAGTTTACAAGGTGAAAATATCATTTTAAAGAAGGACATTAATATTGGAATGGCTACTGCCCTTCCATCAGGCAACTTAATTGTGCCAGTGATTAAAGGTGCGAATCAATTGAGCATTGTTGGTTTAAGTAAGGCTGTCAATAATTTAGCAAATGCTGCTAGAAATAATCAATTAAAACCTCAGGATACACAAGGTGGTACTTTTACAGTAACCAATGTGGGTACTTTTGGATCCATCATGGGAACACCTATTATACCACAGCCTCAAGTTGCAATACTTGCTTTAGGTGCAATTAAAAAACGTCCAGTGGTGATAGAAACACCTTCGGGAGACGCTATTCTTGTTCGTCATATGATGTACTTATCTATGAGCTATGATCACAGAATTGTAGATGGTGCAATGGGTTCAAGTTTCCTTTCTGCTGTTGCAAAGGCTTTTGAACAATGGGATCCAAATAGACAATGGTTCCAATATGTTTAATTAAAATATTTCCAATAAAAAATAAAGCCCCAATTTGGGGCTTTATTTTTTTGTAATTAGTAGGTAATTAAATCTTCTGTGTATTAGTAACCTAATCCTAAATCTCTTCCTTTCATAATGGCAGGCACCCCTTTGGACATCCATGTTGGCATTGGTGCACCTTTTAAATAATGATCAAAAAACTGTTGTTCTCTAATTTGAATGTCTTTTCTGTTTTTTCTTTCTACCAAATTATGCGCTTCATTATTGTAAACTAGCATCCAAATAGGTTTAGCTAATCTACGCATAGCGGTAAACATTTCAATACCTTGATACCAAGGCACTGCATCATCTGCATCATTACTCATTATAACGATTGGTGTTTTAACCTTA
>Ga0082207_1001532_pt1 | contig 10818 bp, 9 predicted proteins | sample LakMenEpi10Aug09_FD_71540 | JGI IMG/M metagenome (GOLD analysis project Ga0082207, IMG submission 71540) | reverse complement strand
CCCGGGCCTGCAAGGCCTCGCCCCGCGGGCCTTCGCCCACCAGCAGCAGGTGCGGACCGCCCGGGCCTGGCGGGAGCTGCGCGAGGGCGTCGATCGCCAGTTCAAACCCTTTTACCTCGACCAGTCGGCCCACCGAACCCAAAACCATCGCCTCGGGGGGAATGCCCAACGACTGCCGAATGCGCAGCCGCTCTTGAGCGCGATCGGCACAGGGGGGCGCGGGGACGCCATTGGGAATGACCTCGATGCGCGAGCGGGGGTAGCCGGTCGCCCGTTCCACCCGATCGGCGACCGCCTGGTCGACCGCCAGCACCCGGTCACACTGGCCCAGGGCCAGCCGCATGCCCCACCCGGCGATTTTCCGCCGCCAGCCCCCGCGACCGCCCCCCATCACGGTCCCCCGCTCGGCATGCACATGGCGAACGCCCCCCACCTGCCGACACGCCAGCAGCGTCTCGATGAGAGTGCCCCAGTTGTGCGAGGGCAGCAGTTGGAGCCGGCGAGTCCTGACCGCTTCGGCCAGTCGGCGACTGGTGACCCACTCACTCCGCCCGGGGGGTTTGTGAAGTTCGACAATTTCCACATCCGGGCAGTGGAGCCACTCGGTCGCCGTGCCACTGCGGGCGATGCAAATCAACGTCGGCTGGAAGCGCCGCCGATCGAGGCCATTCAGCATGTGGGCCACGAACCGCTCGAGGCCCCCCATGTGGAAAGTGTGCACCACCAATCCCAGCCGCACCGGATCCATGCCGCGTTCCTTGAATGTCCGCTCGCCGCCCCTTTGGCACTCATCCCAGCTCGAGGGCCAACCCTGGTCCTCCAGCTGGCCACCCCGCCAGCCCGCAATCCCACCGAGCCAGCAGGTTGAATCGCAGTACCTGTACCCCCCCCTGCTCAAGGACTCCACCCACGCCCCGCGTCGACTCCCTCCTCGCCACGCGCTTCCCCCCAATCTCCACTCCCCCCAAACCCCCCATTTCCCCATGATCACCAGCGATGGTGTCAGAAAAATCCACACAGCCCGCAAATCTTACTCAAGCCGCGCAGTCAGAACGGTCGATCAACCCTGAACGATACGGTCTCTTCCTGTCTCCCGTTGCGAATGGAGCCCATGGCACTCCGCCTTGCCACATCGCGTGGTTCCCACACCTGCCGCTCAGGGCACTGGCGACTTTGGCTCGCCCCCCTGCTCGTGGGGTTGGGAAGCCTGCTGGCCGGCTGCGCTCAGGGCCCCGAGCGACTCACCGTGCGTGCCAGTTCGCCCGAACTGGAAAGTCCTGCGGCCGACGACCGACCGGCTTTCGCCGCGGACTCCACCGACCGGGGCACAGCCCGCGTCGAGGCCACACCGACGACCGCCGCTCGCCCGGGAACCGCCCGCATTCGCAGCCGGGTTGTGGCCCCCGCGACCGGCCCCGCCACCAACAGATCCGCCGCCAGTCGATCGACCACCCCCACGCCCCCGCAGGCTCCTTCGGCAGTCGCGGTGGCCTCGGCTCGTCGCCGCGTAGTTGACGCTGCCCCCTCGACCACTGCTCCTTCGGGCCCTGCCACTGGCCCGGCGCCCCGCACGCGCTCGCGTCAATCGGCGCGCACGGTTGTCACTCATGCGCCCCAGTCTGCGCCCCCCACGCCGCGCGTCACCGCCACGCAACGCACCCCGGCTCACACCTCACTAAGCGGTGCCAACCCGTCCGCTTCCGCCCGGCCCACCGCCACCGCCAGTGACACAGTCAGCGTTCCCCCGGAAGAGGCAGTGATCGCGGGCCTCCCCGCCGCGACCGTCGAGCCCACCATTCAACCCGTGGCCGGCGAAGGATCCGGGACTGCTGCCGAACACGAATCGTCCGACACGGCAGACGCGTCGGCGACTGGCGCTGCTGCTACTGCCGCAGAGCCGGGTGCCAGCGACTCCCAGGAACTCGAAACTTCACCCACCGAGACCATCGACGCGGGGGCTACGCCGGCCCGCAAGAGAGCGGCTGAAGCCACCGACAGTAACGCTTTACGCCAGGCGTCCCCCGCACCCCGGTCCGTCCCCCGCATCGCGGTGGTCGATCCCCAGGTGGCTGAGCAGGCGGCGAATGAGCAACGGGCGGTCGCCGAGGGCTATCGCCAGCGGGCTGATCGCCTGCTCGACCGGGCCCGTCGGCAATGGGAAGCCGGGCATCGCGAAGAAGCTCTCCGCCTCGCCCAGATTGCCCACCGCCTCGAACTGGCCCAGAAGGCGCTCTACCGGCCCGACGAAGAGAGCCCGTCCCGCTTTATCGCCACGCTGCAGACCGCCACCATTGGGGAGACTCTCCCCCGGCCCCCCGCGGCCACCGGACCGGCTTATACCCAGGACGCCGGACCAGGCTCCGCAGCCACCGAGAATCCTGGGGCAGAGATTGCCAGCCAGCACCCCACCGACACCCCCGCCAACGCCGCGACCAACCCGGCCGAGGTGTCGCTGGATGCCGTCGAGACCTCCCCGGTCGCCAACTCGCCCGCGGTTGACCAGTTGACGGAGAGTCGTCGCTTTCACCGCTCGGCTCATCGCCAACCGACGGCGGGAGAGCCCACCGTGGTTCCGTCCGACGCGGCGCTCGCCGAGTTCGAACGGCTGGCCGAACTCGCGGCGTCTCCCGCCACCGAGGGGAACGACATCGACACCGCTCCCGACGCACCCGCTCCGGCCGAGGCTGCCGCTCCCGAGCTCCGCGATCTGCCCCTCGAGCTGAGCAACGCGGCCACGACCAACCGGGGGTTGACCTGGCTGTCGCCGCGGGTGCGGTGGTGGCTGACGTGGAACCGGCTCTCGTTCCTGGGCCTGATGACCGGGCTGGCGTGCCTGCTGATGCTGTGGGTCTGGCGGGAACTCGAACGCTGGCACCATCGCGGGTTGCAGCGGGCGGAGCTCGCCGGCTGACGGACTCGCCATGAAGATCGTGCACATCATCACCCGGCTGATCCTGGGGGGGGCCCAGGAGAACACGCTGCTGTCCGTGGAGGGGCAGCAGGACGACTGGGGAGATGAGGTCACGCTGATCACCGGACCGGCGCTCGGTCCCGAGGGAAGCCTGCTGGACCGGGCCCAGAGGGCCGGTCGGCAGGTGCGGGTCCTCGATGACCTGAGGCGGGAGGTCAGTCCCGGGCGCGACTGGCGCAGCTATCGGACCCTCAAGGCCTGGCTGCGGGAGCTGCGTCCGCACATTGTGCACACCCACAGTTCCAAGGCCGGGGTGCTGGGCCGGGCCGCGGCGTGGAACCTGGGCCTGCCCACGGTGCACACCATTCATGGAGCGCCGTTTCATGCCTGGCAGTCGCCGCTGGCGTGGCAGGCGTACCGCGCGTGCGAGTGGTGGGCCGCCCGGCGTTGCGACCGGTTGATCAGCGTCTGCGACGCCATGACCGAGCAGTATGTCGCCGCCCATGTCGCCCGCCCGGCCAAGTTCGTCACCGTCTACAGCGGGATGGAGGTCGAGCCGTTCCTCAACTCCGCCCGTCACCGCGAGACCATGCGTCGGGAATTGGGTTTTGGGCGGGACGACGTGGTGGTGATGAAGATCGCGCGGCTGTTTGACCTGAAGGGGCACGCCGACGTGATCGACGCCGCCCGCCGGGTGGCCGATTTCGAACCCCGTGTGCGGTTCGTGTTTGTGGGGGACGGGCTGTTGCGTGAGCAGTTGCTCGAGCGGATTCGGCGCGAGCGGCTGGAAGACCGGTTTCTGCTGACCGGGCTGATTCCGCCCGAGCGGATTCCCGAGTATCTCGCGGCCGCCGACCTGGTGGTGCACGCCAGCCTGCGAGAGGGCCTGGCGCGGGTCTTGCCACAGGCGTTGTTGGCGGGCAAACCGGTGGTCTGCTACGACCTCGACGGAGCCCGCGAGGTGGTGCAGACCGGGCGTACGGGAGTGCTGGTGCAGGCTCGGGACATTACCGCCCTGGCGGCGGGCATCCTCGACCTGGCGCAGCGCCCCGGCCTGAGGGCTGAACTGGGGGGAGCCGGACGAGAACTCTGCCGGGTGAGGTTCTGTCACCGGGAAATGAACCGCCAACTCCGCGACATCTACGTGAACGTCGTCGCCCGCCGCACGTACTGAAGAGTCATCTCCACGAACCCTACTCACAGCCGCACGGCCACGCCGCCCGTGGGATTCGCGTTCGTCGAGGGAGACTTGTCCCGCTCGTCCCGCTGGGCCCTGCCGGTTGAAACGCAGTCGGGGGAAGCCACCGGAACTTGCCATCGGCACTCGCTCCGCATTCGCCCCCCACGCGGCTCGCGATCGCGAGCTTCAGGAACGAACGGCGTCAGTTCGAGCGTGCATACCTGCCCCGTCCCACCGGTGTGTGGCTTGCACCCAAAGCGGGGCAGGCGGCATGAAAGCCACCCTGCGAACACGCACTCCAGTGACGATGTGCCGCGCACGTCGGGCACGGATTCCCGAGAGGCCACCCCCGTTTCCGCCACCGCAGGATTTCCGACGGGGAATGACCACCGGTCCCGGGCAACGGGTCTGGGAGTCTTGAAAATATCCCGCTCGGGACAATCCCGTGTTGACTTGGGCCCCGCTTCGAGAAAAAATTCCCGATCGGGAAAAAAATCAGCCGAGAGCGCCTCGACTCCCAGGATTTGTCCCGCTCGGGACATTTCACGATTTCGCGGCGGGTGCCGTGGATTCTCGGAGACAGCGCTGAAGTCAGTTACCGGATCGTCCGGCTGGGGCCACAAATTCACCAACTCCTGCACCACACCTGTTGGCCATGACAAAGATTCTCTCTGCCGCTGACCTGGGCCGACTGGTGCGACAGCGACGCAAAGAGGGGGGCTTCACGCTGAAGGAAGCCGCCGGAATGCTGGGGGTGGGGGTCCGGTTTCTTTCGGAACTGGAGCGGGGCAAGCCGACGCTGCAGATTGACCGGGTGCTCGCGGTCCTGCCCCTGTTCGGCCTCGAACTCCATCTCGCCCCGCGGGGAGGTCCGCGATGACCGGCGTGCTGGAGGTCTTCCATCGCCAGCGACTGGTAGGAACCATCCGCGAAGGCGAATCGGGCGGCATGCACTTCGCCTACAGTCCGGGATGGCAATCTTCCCCGGCCGCGTTCCCAGTCTCCCTCTCGCTGCCCCTCACGGGGACGTTCTCCGCCGCGGCTGGTCACAATTTCTTTGCGAACCTGCTGCCGGAAGGGAATGCCCGAGAACAAATCTGCCGGGAATTGCGGATTTCTCAGGGAAATGATTTTGGACTGCTGGCCGCCCTTGGGGGAGATTGTGCCGGGGCATTGACCGTTGTTCCCGCCGGCACGCCGCCAACAAGTCCCCATCCGCCCGTCTGTGAGCCGCTCACTGAATCGGAACTCGCCGCCTGGTCAACCGGAGCATCCAATGCGCTCGGATTCTTCAGCGAACGCAAGCGCGTGCGACTGTCATTGGCGGGTGCTCAACACAAATTGCCCGTCTGCATCGATGGCGAACGGATTGTGCTTCCCCGTGGCGAGATTCCCAGCACCCACATCCTCAAGTTTGCCTCACCAGCGTACTCGCACCTTCCAGAGAACGAAGCCTTCGTGTCGCTGCTCGCGCGTCACGTGGGATTGCCGGCGGTGGAAGTCCGGCTGTTGAAGACGGCGAATCGGTCGATTGCCTTGATCGAACGATATGACCGCCAGTGGGTTGAGGGAGACTGCCGTCGCCTCCACCAGGAGGATTTCTGCCAGGCCCTTGGAATCCCGGCAAGTCGGAAATACGAACAGGAAGGGGGTCCCGGGCTGCGAGAGTGCTTCGAAGTGATCCAGCGGCATTGTTCGTACCCGCTCCGCGATCTCCGCAACCTGCTGCGATGGGCGTTGTTGAATCTGCTGGTGGGGAATGCCGATGCCCACGCGAAAAATCTCGCACTGCTGTACGACTCGGAGGGAAAGCCCGGCCTGGCTCCGTTCTATGATCTCGTTTGCACGAGAAACTATCGTCGCGTTTCTCGTGAACTGGCCATGAGCCTCGGAGGAACGCGGGATCCCGACCGCTTCACCGAGCGACACCTGGGTTCCCTCGCCGAGGTCTTCGGCTGGCGCATGGCGCTGCTCGCTGACGAGTTGCGGCAGTTGAGCGACACCCTCGAGCAACAACTGGCGATGACCGTGGAAGTCTTCCGGACGAGCTTTGGAGACTCTCCCATGCTGGAGCGACTGCCACTGATCATTCGCCGGCAATTACGTCGGGTCAGGTCTCAGCTGCGATTCTGAAGAGACCGACCAGCCGGTTCGCCCAGCGCTCCAGACCACGGGGCCCGCCGAAATTCAGCGACTCTCAAGCCCGCGACGCGGGGCATCGATCTCCGCTGGCCCCGACCGCATCGACGCCCCTCCCCGCGCCTTCGGTCGGGACTTGCTCCCCGGATGAGTTCCCAGCGAAATCCCTCCAGTTGCCCCCCTGGCTGGTGTACTGATAAACTTTCGCCGATATCTCTGGTGTGGGTCGGTGTGACCTCCGGGGCTGACTGGCGGCCCCGGCTCCGCTTCCTCTGTGCTTCGCCTGTGGTGCTCCATGCTGCGAATCTCCAGCCCATTGGCTCGGCCCGGCCGGCGTGATTTTCTCCGCATTGGCAGCCTCGCCCTGGGGGGCCTCTCCCTCCCCCAGCTGCTGGCCACTCAGGCCGCGGGTGCCACCAACCCGCTCACCACCGGCAAATCGGTCATCTTCCTCTTCCAGCACGGTGGCCCCAGCCAGATCGAGACCTTCGATCCCAAGATGACCGCCCCCCTCGGCATTCGCAGTGCCACTGGGGAACTCCAGACCACCATCCCGGGGGTTACCTTCGGGGGAACCCTCCCCAAGCTCTCCCAACTCGCGCACAAGTTCTCCATCGTCCGCTCGTTCACCACCGGCGATGGCAACCACGACATCAAGCCGATCGTCGGACGCGACTCGGGTGGCGCCAACCTTGGCTCCCTGTACTCCCGCGTGGTTGGGGCCAACCATCCACTCACGGGCATGCCCTCGACCGCCGTGCTGTACCCCCGCGCGGTGCAGTCCGACGCCATCCCCCCCGTCCGTGATTTCGGAAACTTCGAGGCGACCGGGGCGATTGGCGCTGGCTCGGCTCCCTTCGTCCCGGGGGCAGGGGGAGATCTGCAGCGGGACATGGAACTGAGCCTGCCCCACGACCGGCTGGGCGACCGCCGGGCGCTGCTGTCGGAACTTGACCGCGTCCGCTTTCACCTCGACGGCGCGGGCCGCGTCGAAGGGCTCAACAAGCTGCGTGAGCAGGCCTTCAGCACCATTGTCGGGGGGGTCGCCGGGGCGTTCGACCTGTCGAAGGAAGACCCCGCCGTCATTTCCCGCTACGACACCGCCCCGCTGTTTCCCCCCGAGTACTTCTCGAAGCGGTGGAACAACTGGCAGCATTACGTCGACAATGCCCGCACACTGGGCAGACTCTTGCTGTTGGCCCGCCGGCTGTGTGAACGGGGCTGCGGGTTTGTGACCGTCACCACCGGCTTCATCTGGGACAACCACTCCGACATCAACAACGCCGGGGCGGAAGAGGGGATGCGGTACTGTGGCTATCCGTTCGACCACGCCGTCTCGGCGTTTATCGAAGACTGCGAAGCCCGGGGACTGTCCGACAAGATCATGCTGGTCTGCTGTGGCGAGATGGGCCGCCCCCCCCGCATCAACGCCAATGGCGGACGCGACCACTGGGGTGGGCTGGCTCCGCTGATGGTTTACGGGGGGCGAACGAAAGCGGGCCAGGTCATTGGCCAATCGACCCGCGACGCGGGCGAGCCAAGCAGCAGCCCGCAGCGGATTCCGAACCTCGTCGCCACCATCATGCACTCGCTGCTGGACGTGGGCGAACTGCGGGTGACCCGCGGCGTCCCCAACGAAGTGCTCCGCGCCGCCACCGCCGCCGAGCCCATCCCCGGCCTCGTCTAGCCCCGGCCTCGTCGAGCAGTTCTCCACCCCGGTGAATGGCTCTTCGAGAGCCCTTCCTGGCCGTGACCCGAGTGCTGCGATTCCAACGCCCGTTGGGTCGGGTACGCCCCACAGGGCCAGCACCACGACAGGTCGCCGCATGGCAATGATGGCTGTGAAGCCGGCTACGCGCTCCCGCGTCGTCCGGTTCAGCGCGCTGGCCCTTGGGGCCCCACCGCGGCCCATCGTCCCCGCCAGCGGATGCCGCGTCCCAGCCTCAGCGTCCCGCCTCAACCTGGCTCGCCAGCCCAGCCGCTCCCTTTGGAAAGGTTCTGCAGTCGCTGGCAACCCGGTTTGCCAGCGTCCCCCCTTTCCAACCGCTATCATTCTGCGCTCCCAAAACACGTCGAGTCTCACTGTTCGGATCACCCGGTGACTGCGTCGTTCACCCAACTTGTTCAAGCCCGGCTCGATTCCCTCACCAAGCCTCCCGGCAGTCTCGGGCGGTTGGAGGCGCTTGCGCTCCGGCTTGCCGAGCAACAGCAGACACTGGATGTGGTCACCCGCCCGCGTCGGCTGGTGCTGTTTGCGGCTGATCATGGCGTGGTCGCGGCAGGGGTGTCGCAGTGGCCCTCGGCGGTCACCGCGCAGATGGTTCTCAACATTGCGCAGGGGGGAGCGGCCAGTTCGGTTCTCGCCCGGCAGTTCGATGTCGAACTGAGGGTCGTCGATGTGGGCGTCGCCCGCGACACCCCGTGGCCCGACCGGTCGATCGTTGATCGTCGCATCCGCCCGGGGACCCGCAATTTCGCCCTCGAGCCCGCGCTCACCGTGGAAGAGTTCGATGCCGCCTGGCAGGTCGGTGTCGAGCAGGCGGCGACCGCTCACGCCGAGGGCTGCCGGATGCTGCTGGGAGGCGAAATGGGCATTGGCAACACCACGGCGGCCAGTGCCCTGACCGCCTGGCTGACGCAGCAACCTGCCGAGTCAGTGGTGGGGGCCGGGGCCGGCGCGACCGATGAGTCACTCCAGCGCAAGTGCGAAGTGGTGACACAGGCAGTGGCCCGCGCCCAGGCGTTTCCCGAGATCAGGCAGGGGCTGGCCTCGATTTGTGGGCTGGAGATTGCCGCGCTGGCGGGGTTCTACGCCCAGGGAGCCCGCCAACAGACTCCCGTCCTGCTGGATGGCTTCATTGCGACCTCGGCGGCGCTGCTGGCCGAGCGGTTGGCCCCCGGCACTGCCCGCGGTCTGCTCGCCGCCCACCGTTCCGCCGAGCCCGGCCATACCCCGGCCCTCGCGATGTTGGAACTGGTGCCGTGGATTGACCACTGGCAACTGCGATTGGGGGAAGGGACCGGCGCGTTGCTGCTGGTTCCCCTGGTGGATGCGGCGGGGGCAATCCTGACGCAGATGGCCACCTTCCAATCCGCTGGAGTCGCCGCGCATGCCGATTGACTTCGAACGGCACGCCGCCGTGACCGCCGTGCAGTTCTTGACGCGCATTCCGCTGCCTGGGGGAATGAATGTCCCCGAACCCGACCGCCGACTGCTCTCCGCCAGCGTGGGCTACTTCCCCTGGGTGGGAGGCGCGATTGGGCTGACGACTGGCCTGGTTGCCTGGGGGGCCAGCCAGGTGTTGCCAGCGGCGGTCGCGGTCGGCCTGGCACTGGCGTTCGAGGCCTGGCTGACCAATGCCTTTCATGAAGACGCGGTCGCCGACTGCTGCGATGCATTTGGCGGAGGTTGGACCCGCGACGATGTGCTGCGGATTATGAAGGACAGCCGGGTGGGCAGCTTTGGCACCCTCGGGCTGTTGCTGGCGGTTGGGCTGCGCTGGAGCTGCCTGCAGTCGCTCGCCCAGTCGGCGGGCGGGGCAGTGGTGCCCACCTGCCTCGCCGCAGGTGCGGTGGGCCGCTGGGCCATCCTCCGCATGATGGCGACCATCGCCCCCATTCCCAGTCGCGACGGGTTGAGCCGGGATGTGGGGAGCCAGCCCACGACGGCCCGGCTGTGGCTGGGCTCGGCGGGCATGCTGGCCTGGGGGGGACCGTGGATCTGGCTGAATCCGCTGCGGGCGCTGCTCACCGTGGGGCTGGTGTTGCTGTGTGTCGCCGCCTGGTCGCGGTACGTGCAGCGGCGGTTGGGCGGAGTCACGGGCGACTGCCTGGGCTGCCAGTGCTATCTCGCCCAGCTACTGGTGTTGATGGTGGCCTCTGCCCAGCGGGCCGGGGCCGAATGACTGCGAGCGAAACCATGTCGGGAACCTTGCTGCTGGTGCGTCATCCCCCGGTCGCGGACGAGTTTCGCCCCCGCTGCTACGGGCAACTCGACGTGCCTCTTTCGCCCGAGGGGGAAGCGATGATTCCCCAGTTGGTCGAGCAACTGGCCGCGTACCCTGTCGCCCACGTGTTGCATTCGGGATTGCAGCGGGCGACGGCGGTCGCGGTCGCGCTGGCGGACAGGCTGCGGCTGACTCCGGTGCTGGAGCCGCGTCTGAAAGAACGGCACTTCGGCGCTTGGGAGGGCGTCCCGTGGTCGGAGATCTTTCAGACCTCGGGAGACGCGATGCTCAAGATGATCTCGGAACCCGACACCTGGACGCCCGCAGGGGGCGAGACCACGTACGCCGTCCGCGATCGAGTCCTGGAATGGTACGCCGGGCTGCCGGCGGGAGAATGCCTGGTCGCAGTCGCCCACGGCGGGGTGATCTGCAGCCTGCGGGGCACCCTGGCGGGACTCCCGGTCGCCGACTGGATACCGCTGATTCCCCCCTGTGGCGAGGGGATCGAACTGCCCTTGGGTTTGCCCTGTCCCGTCCGAGGGAACGGGGAGGCGGACCGCAGGATTGGGGGATGAGTGGGGCGGAGTTCGGGGTGCGGTGAGAAGGGTGGAGGGGGGGGGCGGGGTTATGCCTGTGTCTGG
>Ga0082207_1001531_pt1 | contig 10821 bp, 33 predicted proteins | sample LakMenEpi10Aug09_FD_71540 | JGI IMG/M metagenome (GOLD analysis project Ga0082207, IMG submission 71540) | reverse complement strand
GGTGACTTTTTGTAGGTTTGTGGGTTCCTAGTATTCTTAGTCTTGGTAATCTATTCTCTTATAAGGGAGATTAATCATGGAAATGTTTATTTTTTTTGCAGGTCTAATAATTACTCTAATTGTTAGTTCCGGTTTAGCTATTAGTATTTTGTTTTTGGGCGACATGAATCCAGACTCTAGACAAAATCGTAGAGTTAACTATACGTTATCTGATTTGAAAGATAATGAAAAACTGAAAAAACTCATAGCAGAAGTAAAGGACTACAAAGAAAAAGTTCCTAGCTGATTTTTAAAGTTGGTTGTTGACAAACGCCGATACTGTAGTATACTAGGGCATACCTTGGAGAAAATCTAATGAGTCCAACAGTTCAACAAAAAGTTCAAAATTTGCTTGACAAGTATTTTATCGGTCAGAATAACTGTGAACTAGTTATTAAACAAGATGATCTAAATAGTTTTTTGCAGGAATATAATACTATTATCATCACTCGTACAGTGGAAGTTTGTGGTCTACACTAATTATTGGAGAAAAATATGACAATTCAACAGCTTCGTAATGATGGCTATAAGGTTAGGGTTCTTCATAATAGACTTTACAATGGCTACTATAAGTGGCAAGTAGGTAGCAAGCCTAGTGGTGATCATGGTTATGCTCCTATTGATCCAGATACTAAAGGTGGATCAACCCAAATTGTAATTGATAGTCCAACTGGTGATCATTATGAGGGACTTGCTATTTGCAGTAAGAAAGAAAACTATAATAAAAAGCTGGGCGTTAGGATTGCTCTTGGACGATGCAATATTAAACAACCGCTCTATATTCCAACAGAGGTAGAAAATGACTAAAGAAGAAAAACTGGAAGAGATTAGGCGAATGTGCTTGGGTATTATGCAGTGTTGGAGTCAAAAATCTAGTTATAATGACCCTTATGAGGATGGAAGAATTGTTGGGCGTTCAACACTAGCAGAAACTATTCTGGAGATTATTAACAATGGCTAAGAGTTTTGAAGATTTGTTGAAGAAAACTTGTTCCAAAGATGTTATTATTGATGGGTATAAAAAAACTATGGATTACTGGGCAGAATATATCGGGCTTTCTAAAAGCCAATATAATACAGTGCCATACGGTTGGTCTATGACTAAACTCAAAAACAAGAAACCAAAAAGGCGTGACCCGTCACGAAGATGGTAATGAGAACATATAAAGAAGAATTAAGAAAAATTCTTGATGACGTTTCGTGTGATGTCTGTGGTAAAAGTACCACTAATTATCCAGATGTTGGGCCAGATTATGCCACTCTTGAATCTTGTTGGGGATATGGCTCAAAAAATGATGGATCAAGATTTGAGGTTGATCTGTGCGAGTCTTGTTTTAATGATGTAATTGATTTACTGAAAGAAACAAGAAAGAGAATCTTAGGACCATTTAGTTATCCTTATGAAATTGACCCTTTGGATGGAGTATGAATAATTCAATAACTCTAATTGGTGATGTCCACGGTAAATACAAAAGATACCATGAAATTATCAGAGAACGAGATCGTCATCCATATACTATCCAATTAGGAGATTTCGGGTTCGACTATGGTACAGTATTTAATGTGGACGATCAGAAACACAAGATCATAGGGGGTAATCATGACCATTATGATAGGATTATTCATATTCCTCATTACCTTGGGGATTTTGGTTACTCATGCTTGAATGGGGTGAATTTTTTCTATTACAGAGGGGCTTATAGTATTGATCGTCAAGATCGAACTATTGGAATAAATTGGTGGGAGCAAGAACAGGTGACTATAGACGAGTTCATGAAAGCAAGAGAACTTTATAGAGAAATTAAGCCCGACATTGTTTTAACTCATGATTGTCCAGATGAGGTTAGTCTAAGAATATTAGATCGTAACCAAAGAAAATATGAGAATCTAACAGGATGGGCTTTGCAAGAGCTATTTAATATTCATCAACCTAAAAAGTGGCGATTCGGTCATTATCATAAGAGTTGGAATATGAATATAAGTGGTACAGATTTCAAATGTTTAAACGAGTTGGAAACTGAACTATTGACAGTCTAGTATCGGGTAGTATAATTAAAATGTTGATGCCGAAAGGTTGGGGTCGCGGGTATCCTCAATAATCAACAGCCGTAGGTTTTGTTTGCAGAAAAGTTTTCGTAAATGACCAAAACCAATTCTGCTTTAATATAAGGATTCGATCATGACAGACGATGAAAGGTTTGTTATATTTTGGCTATACAATACAGTTGCTAAAAGGATGCCAGATAATCCTTATGGTTCAAACGATATTTTAGTCAATGGGATTAATGTAACAGAAACAGTTAGAAAACTATTACAAGATAGACTATTTGTATGAATGAAATAGAAAAAGCGAACATACTTGAAATTATCAAACTATGTAATCGAAAAATTAAAGATCAAAAAGATCATGAGTCTACATCTGGATACGGTGAGGATTATAATGATGGTAGAATTGTCGGTGGTGCTGCATTAGCACGACGAATATTAAATATCCTAAAAGAATTTCAATTTTAATCATGAGTACATTACCAGATAGTAAAATTCCTTGGTGGGATAATCACTACGAAGATACTTATAGTGAAGAAGTAGAAGATGGTTATCCTTATGATATGGGAACTAAAGTACAGGAATAAATTATGTGGCTAAGACCAAGATCAAGAATTCATCATTGGAATTGTTCTAGGTTTGCGGATTTTATTCGTGGAGAAAAGAAACCGTTTGCTTTAGAGTGGGGCAAATGGGACGAATGGAATAAAGAACAAAAAAAGAAAAGACCAGTAAGATATTGGCTGGCAGAGGAAGGATTACCTAAACTACAGGATTTGATCATGTTTCCTGTGGACGTTTACACTGAGATTAGATACTATATCAACAATCGTTGGATAACTAAAACACACTATCTAAAAACTGGACTAAAGCCAGGACATTACTATGAGCTTGATTATAGAATTCTTCATGGGTTATTTAATGAGCTTGTAGATTTTGTAGAGATTGAATATGCACACCTAGCAAAATGGTCTCTTAAAAAGGGTGCTAAAAACTACAAGTTCAAACGTGGTCGATCAATTGAAGCAGGATTAGCTTATCTAAAATGGGCTTGTTCTTTAAAGTATAACAAAGATTGGGGAGTAGATAAAAAAGACCCAAAGTATGGAAAACCAACCCATCAAGCCATCTCTGCACAAAAGATCAAAGAACTTTATCTCTGGTGGAAAGATCGTCCTAATCGACCAGAACCAATGACTGTTGCTGGATTAAACTGGGATCAGAATAAAGAAGACAACTTGATGGGTGGAAAGATATCTAAAAAAGAACTACTGGAATTTAAAAAGCTTGAAAAGATCGAAGCGGACTACGAAAAAGAAGATACAAAAATGCTCATTGAACTTATTAAAATCCGTAAGGAGTTGTGGTCATGAGAACAGTTAGTTTAGAACACGATCTTATCAAATCGGATTATATTACAGACAAATGTGTTAAGAGTGAATCTTACAGCCAAAATTTATATTCGGCCATGTGCAATAATTTATTCTACAAGAATGATGAAGAATGGAGTTGTTCTTGGAGATATGCTGGAGGTGTTATTGCAGATATAAGAAATAAGGGAGAGAGTTATATTGATTGGTATTGTTCTGGAATAGGTAGTCATCATGATGGATATGTTGGAGAGAGTTTTGTTACTGATGAAATACGATCAGACTTACTACAGCTAGGATGGACTATCAAAGAATATCCTCAGAGCGAACAGGTTGATGCTATCTAGGGAGTTCCTATTAAAAAGAGGGTACTGCTGCCACCTTGGATGCTTTAACTGCCCCTATAACGAGCAACCAGAGGGCTTGACAAAGGAACCAGAGGACGTTAAACTAGAAGTGAACGACGAATCATCCACTAAAAAGGAAAAGCAATGAACGAGTCAGTAAATCAAGCTATTTGTGATTTCTATAATAGTGTTTGGAATTATATGAAAGCTGAATATAAGCCAAAGTGGGCCAGACTCTATAATGCCGAAGATACTTTGGACGAAATGATTCAGATTACCGGACAGTATTATCTTGGAGGGAACAATGTTATTGATACTGCTGGAGATATTGTCTCTCTTCTTAAGAAGAAGAATCCGTGAGTAATGGAAATTATGACATTTAATGATTTTTTTGGTGAAATTTATCGTGTTAGTATGAACAATCCGAATCTTCGATTGGGTCAAATAATTATGAATTGTCTTTTTGAAATTCGACCAGATAAATATAACGAGATAACCGGAACTGAGCTAGACTGTTTTTATAGCAACTATAAAAAAGCAGGTAAAACTATGACATACTTACAAAATAACTGGACGAATAATGAAACAATTAGATAAAAAAGATCCATTTTTTGATATAGATACTTATATCAATCGTCTAGAAAAAACGATAGAACAGCAAAAATATACAATAGAATCTCTTAAAAATGAGATTAGAACTCAGAGACAAGAAATAGGTTCTTTACGAGAAGAACGCAGATCGCTATTAGATAAAGATAAGCCACCAATGTTTGACCACAACCTATGGATAGAAAACGGAGATAATAATGAAAGATAAGACAGAAGTTTTTGCTATTGGTACTGATGTTAAGTTGGCTGAAGATGTATTTGGTAAGGTAACTGGTATTAATATTAGAGGAAATAATTCAGTCAGCTATGAAATTGGCTGGTGGAATGGACGAAGTTATGACTGTAAGAGTTTTGCTGACTATGAAATTGAAAGCACATTATCTACAACAAAGCAAAGAATTGGTTTTGCTTGAAGTATTGACAAGGAGTGACCGATAAGATAGAATGAGAGAGCGAATGGACTGGGATTTTACTTGGTTAATTGAACTAACTTTAGTAATTATAGTATTTTTTGTTTTTGGTTATTTTTTAGGAGTCTATTGGTGAACGCCATGACCACTTTTTATGATTATATTCATATATGGCTAGATGCCCTTGAAATAAAAGCTAAACAGCAAACCTATGGAAATGAACAAACCGTTTATTATTTCTTCAAAGCCAATAAGAAATACTATAAGATTACTCAAGTTTGGGAAGGCGTTGAAACTATTCATGCCTTTGTAGATAAAATTAGCGGAGATGTCTATAAGCCAGCAAGCTACTCTGCACCATATAAAGATCCCAGATATAATATAATTAATGATTTTGATAAACTTTTGAAAGAATGTGATTGGGCGGGGAGTTATTTATACAAGAGGAGAGGATGATTAATAAAGATCAAATTAAAAAAGCGTTAGAAGCAATAGGCACAGAAAAAGCATTACAGTGTTTGATTGAAAGTATTGATGAAAGTACAGACTGGAGTAATGCTCCTATCTGGAAATTTAAGCTTATTGAAAATTTAGAAGATGCTTATAATTCATACATGGATCAATTTAGCAAGGAGACTACTAATGCGTCTTGATTTGGCTATGGGATTAAAGGTTGGAGATAAAATTGTTAATGTATTTATGGATGAACTTGTTATATCGAAAATAGACCATAGCTATGATCCTAAACCACCAGTATTTATAGCATTAGATACTATGCTACAAAAACATTATTATTGGTTTGATGATATTTATTATCCAGACTTGTCTGATATTTGCGATGAAGAGAAAAGTTTTGTTCTTTGGGCAAAAGATAATAGACAACTTGTTGGAGAAAATTCTCGTCTACTTAAAACTGTTTATATGCAGGGATTCTCTATGGGATTTGATCATAAGAGAACAATTTCCCATGAAGAGGCTATGCAAAAATGAGCGAGGCATATGATCCTAACTGGAATCCAGACGATTACGATATGGCACTCAAGTATGAGCCTATGAATTTATCTAAGGTTAGTATCATCCTGTCACAATATAAAGGACAGCCTGTTTTAGATTATATCATTGAGCTATATAAGCTAATTGAATATCAAAAGAAAAGAATATTTGAGCAAGAAAAAGAGATCATTGCTTTGAGACATGAGAAAGCGTGGAAACATTATGATAAACCTATAGAAAATTATGATCCAACCACAAGAAAGTATGTTGACAAACCACCCAAGTCTGGTAACATGAGTTGTTGATATGATGATCTCCGAAATCAAAAAATGGGCTAAAACACAGGGTTATGAAGTAATTAAAAACAAGGAAGATGGTCTTTATTATTGGGCTAAGTTAGATGCTGGGCCGGATGCCAGCGGAGTAGCCAAAAGTGTGAGTAAAGTAGCTACCGCTATTTTTAATCATATCACAGAAGATAAGTGGGTTGAGCATCAAACCAAGTTTAAGGAAGAAAAAGAAGATATTAAATTCACTGTGAGCGATTATGGAAAATAAAGAAGAAGCTAAAACACAAATGATACCAGTAGTTCCAGCACTAACTCTTGGAGGTATAATTAATGCCTCCGTAAGTGGTATTGTTAGTTTTATAGCTGTATACTTCTTTACTCCAGTATGGAATAAGATTACTAATTATTGGAACAATAATGAAATACATTAAGTTTGTTTCTAAGACAGATGAATGGTTTGATGCTGGTACGGAAGTTTTTGATGCTACAATATGCGATTGGGGAAGAACTTTAAAGAGAATGGCTGTTGATGACTATGCCGTTTGGCTAAAAGCTGGACATATTCTTGGTAGAGGACTAAAGAATGGATTTTGGGATGAAGAGCTTTGTCCATTAGAAGAGTTTGACATATCATATACAGAGGATCAAATATGAACGTAAAATTAGTTTCCGTGACTCCTGATGCAGAAAAACTTATGGCGTATTGTGCCAGAGTATCAAATCCAAGCGGACAAGATCGTGATGATTATGCAAAGCTATTGGGTTATTGTATTAAGCATCAACACTGGAGTATTTTTGAGCAAGCTTTTATGACCGTCGAGATCAACACCACAAGAGGATTAGCTGCTCAAATTCTACGACACAGAAGTTTTACTTTCCAAGAATTTAGTCAAAGATATGCCGATACTACATTGCTCTCTGAAGATATTCCTCTGTTTGAATTGAGGCGACAGGATACAAAAAATCGCCAAAATAGCGTTGACAACATAGAAGATGAAATAAAGGTTAAATGGAATAGTAAAATTCGCGAGCATTTTGCAAAAGCTAAGGCTATTTATGATGGGATGATAGCTGATGGAATAGCTAAAGAGTGTGCTAGATTTGTACTGCCTCTTGCAACTCCTACGAGACTTTATATGAGTGGCACAACTCGTAGCTGGATTCATTATCTTAATTTGCGTTCTGGTCATGGAACACAAAAAGAACATATGATTATTGCCAATGAGATCAAAGGTATTTTTTCACAACAATTCCCTACAGTATCGGAGGCATTGGGATGGTAAATAAAGAGTTTATTGTTACTGGACAATTAAGAGATACAGATGGTCAAAACCTTATTCTTCATGGTTCTTTTTTTGAATCTTCAAGAGAAGCAGCGATACAAAAATTTCACGAATATTTTGAACCAGATCTTAAAGTAATTAAAATCTATTCTGTTGTTAATGAACAAGGACAATTAGTTTAGCTATGGAAACCAAACCTAATCTTACCATTAAAATTGTAAGAGAATTATTAGATCATGGATTCTCCGTTCTTCTACATAATAAAGATAACATAGATGGTTATGGTGGTTGGTTTGGTGCAGAAAAAGGAGAGGAGGAATTTGTTGTTGCTTTAAAGCACCCTATGGGATTTGAGATATTGATTCATGAATACTGTCATTTTCTTCAATGGAAATATGATCGTAGATTGTGGGATAAAAGCCTATTAACATATGATATTTTATTTGATTGGATTAATTATCCTAGATTTCAATATGGAATAAATCTAAAAGACCATGAAGTCTCTCAAGCAGAATTAGATCAAAGCTTACACGATATTTTAGAGATAGAACATGACTGTGAAAAAAGAGCTTTGAAATTACTTAAAAATTGTCCTATCGAAGATTTTGATATTGAAAAATATGTTCGTGCTGCTAATGCTTACCTATGGTCTTATCATATAAATAGAGAACTAAGAACAAGACCTAAAAATCCAATCTATTCAGAAAGAGTATTGGAACACATGCCTAATACTTTTAATCCTAATCTATCTTTTTATTTAGATAGAGAGAATCTTACTGATTCTATTCGTCAAGCCCTGCTGGCTGAATACGAATAATCCTCAAGTCTCAGTTGACATTGTGACGATACTGTGATAGAATACAGCGAACGGAGGAAATATGAAAATTGGTCTTTGTTGCATCTCTCTCAAACTTAAAGAACAAGGTTTTGGTCATCAGACCATGACTTTCAAGCGTTTTAATTCTTTGCCGCGAGAAGAAGCATTAGAAATTCTTGGATCACGAATCCAAAACAATCTGATGGTTACTGACAAGACTATCCAGTTTTGTGCAGAAAATAATTATGTTTATCGTGTTAGTAGTGATATTTTCCCACTTATTACTTATGATGCTGCCAATGTAAGTTTAGAAGATTTGCCCAACTATGACTCTATTCAAGACGAGTTTGATAATATTGCACAAAGTATATCCTCTACTAATGTACGGGTTTCTGCTCATCCTAGTGAATTTAATAGTTTGTCAAGTCTCAACCCACAAGTTATCGAAAAAACAATTACAGAACTCAACTTCTACAGTAGTTTCTTTGACAGAATTGGACTTCCAGCAGATCGTAGATCGCCCATGAATTTTCATATTCATAATAACAATGGAACCAGAGAAGAAATTTCTCGCAGGTTTTATGAAAACTTTAAAAGACTGGACGAAAACTGTCAAGCCCGAGTTACAATCGAAAATGATGACAAACTTAATTGCTGGAGCGTCAAAGAATTGGTAGATATTTTTCATCCAATTACAAGAATCCCTATATGCTTCGATTATCTCCATCACAAATGTCATCCAAATAATTTGACAGAACGTGAAGCTATTAATATGTGTTGGGATACTTGGCAAACTACTCCATTATTCCATTATAGTGAGAGTCGCCCCGGAAATAATCCACGGGCGCATTGTGATATTCCTACTCAACCTTTTGATACTTATGGTCTAGAATTTGATATTGATTTTGAGGTCAAAGGTAAAGACTTAGCTATTGCCGAATATAATCAAACTTTAACTACACTTTCTAAATAAGGAGATATAAGATGGCTCAGATTGGTGCAATTTCTATTAGTCCAAATGTTAATACTCAAGCAATTATCAACTTGCTTAAAGAAGATAAGAAGATTACTATTGGTCAGGAACAGACTGCTGCTGATGGTACTAAATATATCCCAATAGAGAAAAACTAAAATGTCAGCTAACCTTATTCTTATTACTGGCTTAATTTACCTTTATATAGCCATAGAACAAGGTTATCTACATAATAACTATGGTATGTTTATAGCCTATCTTGGTTATGCAGCAGCTAATGTTGGACTTTATATGTTAGCTTCAAAATAAAGAGGTACTTATGAAAGAACCTAAAAGAATCAAACTTAATCCAGAAACTCCAACACCAAAAGAAGTTACCAAACATAGACTTCTCCCATTAAATAAAACCGAATGGGATACTTATGGTCAAGATAATGACGATATCTATACCCCTATTGACTTGGATAAAATAAATAGACTATTGGATGAAAGTAATGAAAATAATTCACAAGACCATTAAGAAAGCCTACGAAAATTGGGAACCGAATCCTCTTGTTCGTTGTTATCATTATTGTGCTGCTTTTGATGGTAACAAGATGATAGAATTTGCTCAGAACAATCCTGTTAAAATGAGTACCAAAGCATTTAGGATTGGCAAAAGATTTAATATCCCCAAATATTTGGAGTATCCTTATGTACATAGTGAATCTCATCTTATTTCTAAATTACTTGATCGCTATAACTCCATTGATCCTAATTGGAGCGTATGTGTCTTACGAATTAACAGACAGGGATTGATCCTTGGAAGCAAGCCATGTGTTAATTGCTCTAAGCTATTAAATGCTGTGGGATTAAATAATATCTATTATAGTGATGATGATGGAAACTTTGTTTGTCCTACTAAAACTATCAAGATCGAACGCATGGTAGATATTTCTTATGTTTGAACCAGAGTGGATGGAATATTTCCAAAGAGAAGCTCCGTTTTCATATTACTGTCTTATTTTTTTAGGATACTTGATTAAGATATTGTTTTATTTTTCGTATGTTATACTCTTGGTATTTTTATTTGTTCCTTTTTTTATGATATATTCTGGAACAAAAGCTATTAAAATAAAATTAGTAGAAGATAAAAAGCACAAAAAATTACGAAGAGAAAAAGAAAAACATCAAGAACTACATGAGAATCTATATTTAGATCATCTAGATAGAAATATCAAAAAGAAAAAGAAGCATAAATAGTTTTCAAGTCTGTCTGTTGACAATGCCGATACTTGTGGTATACTTCCATCAAGGAGGACAAGTATGATTTGTAGCTATTGTAGAAGTATGATTGATGCTGACCGTGCTGATTTTTTGATAGAATATAATCGTCCTATGGTTTGTGTCGAATGTTCAACAGAGCAAAGGGCTGTTGGATACATGGACTGGGGACATAAAACAGCACCTAGTTTAGTTATGGTTCCGGCAAACGCCAAAGAAACAATTCGTAAACTTGACAGAGCAAATAGGAGAGCAAGATGAGCAATATGACTTGGCTTGATTTATATGATTATCTTCATTCACAAGCTAATAAGCTTGAAAACATAGGGAAATTAGACTGGAACAGTCCCGTAGTTGTTCACGATGCTGAAACTGGTGATG
>Ga0082207_1001529_pt1 | contig 10825 bp, 5 predicted proteins | sample LakMenEpi10Aug09_FD_71540 | JGI IMG/M metagenome (GOLD analysis project Ga0082207, IMG submission 71540) | reverse complement strand
CGATAAGGCGAGCCCGAGCATGAACACACCGCCCATGCAGGCGATAGGGCTGAAGCAGCGGCACGGCATGAAAAGCCTCATGCGAAGAGCTCGCCGATCGGTTCGGTGCCGAAGTCGGTGAGCGCGAATGGGCGGCCCGCGGGCCCCGACAGATGGCCGGTGTGATCGAGACCGAGGCTGTGGAAGATGGTGGCAACGATGTCGCCGGGGCTGACCGGCCGTTCCGCTGGGACCCCGCCGATCGTGTCGCTCGCGCCCACGACCCTGCCCCCCTTCACGCCGCCACCGGCGAACGAGCAGGTGAAGCACTGCGGCCAATGGTCGCGGCCTCCGGCGGGATTCACCTTCGGCGTGCGGCCGAACTCGGCGAGCCCCGCGACGAGCGTGTCGTCGAGCATTCCGCGTTGGGCGAGGTCCTCGATCAGCGCCGAGTAGGCCTGATCGTACATCGGGCAGACGATCTCCTTCATGCCCTCGATCGAGGTGAACGGCTTTGAGCCGTGAATATCCCAGGTGATCTCATCGAAGACAGTGAGGAACGTGTTGATCGTCACGAACCGCACGCCGCTTTCCACCAGCCGTCGCGCCAAGAGGCAGCACTGGCCGAACCGGTTCATGCCGTAGCGGTCGCGAACCGCCTGGGGCTCCTTCGTCAGGTCGAAGGCGTCCCGCGCCTGTGTGCTCGTCATCAGCCGGTAGGCGGCGTGAAAATTCTCGTCGAGCAGCCGCGCATCCTCGCTGGCCTCAAACTCCTTGGCGGCCCCTTCGACGATCTCGCGCATCTTTTTCCGGCGGTCGAGCCGGGCCACGCCGATCTGGTCGGGCGGCAGCAGGTCGGGCACGCGGAAGTGGGGCTGAGAGGGATCAGCCATGAGGGCGAAGGGGTCCAGTGCCTTGCCCAAGAAGCCGCCCGCCTGGCCGTTGGGAAGGTTACCGCCGCCGCGGCCCATGAGCTGTGGAAGCACGACGAATGGCGGCAGGTCGGTCCGTCGGCCGAGGAGATGCGAGGCCACGCTGCCCGCGTGGGGCGTGTGGATGCCGCCGGTGAAACGCCGGCCGGTCTGCATCATCTGCCAGCCGGCGTCGTGCACGGCAGCGCCGTCGTGGCGGCACGACCGGACGAGCGAGAACCGGTCAGCGATGGCCGCGTGTTTCGGCAACAGCTCCGAGATCTCAAACGCGTCGGTCTTCGTGCGGATCGGCTTGAACGGCCCGCGGATCTCCGCCGGCGCATCGGGCTTCATGTCCCAGAGGTCGAGCTGGCTTGGCCCCCCAAGATTGAAGATCATGATGCACGACCGCTGCTCGTGACCGGGCCGGACCTTCCCCTCACTTGCCGCTCGCACGTACTGCGGAAGCGACAGACCCACCGCAGCAAGCGCACCCACCTGAAGGAAATCACGGCGAGTGGGCCCCGTTCCGCAGAGCAGCGCCTTCTGGCCCGGATGCCGTGATTGAAATTCAAACATCGGAGCCCTCTGATCGTTGAAGCGCGCCTGCGTCTTAGAAGCATAGTCCGCAAGAGGCTGGCGTGTCATTCGACAGTTGCGCAATACTTACGTACGCAACACTTTCATCGTTGATTCTGGTCACGCGAGAACCTCGCGTGTTGTCGGGCGCCGCAGCCGGTCGAAACGGTGACAGTCACTATTTGTCAGGAGGCCCTGGCCTGTGGCCGGGGCCAGGTCGCCTGTGGGCGAGCGGCCTCGAGCGGCATGCGTGCCGGAAGGGTCGGCTTACGTCAGCGAACGGAGTCGCCACGGGCTGCCGGAGCTTCTTTCCGCATCGCCGAGCCCTATTCCTCCGACAGAATCGCGACGTACCGCAGCACTGCCGATCCGCGACGTTCGAGTTCGATCGTGATGCCCTCGGTCATCAACTGATGCCCTGTCCTCGCCTCCTCCGACGGTTTGGCGATACTGCCAGGACGGTCGACAGGACGATCAAAATCGTCGACCCGGTAGGATCGGGATTCGTCGAGCCCGCGGAGCCTGACCGTGAGCGTTGGCGAAGCCGCATCAGGTCGCCGGAACGCCTGCACGCAACCATCGCCGGTATCGGGTCGGTCGAACTGCCATGCGATCCAGACGTCAGCGGCGAGGCTGTAGGGCGTGAGCGGATAGTAGTCGCCGCTGAGCATGGCCGGCGCGATCTGGCCGCACTCGCGATAGGCCTGCTGCTGGAACGGGGTATTGCCCGCTGACAGCCCTCCCATGCCGAACGAGGGCAGGTAGAAGCTGCGGAACGCGTAGGGGTCGTAGACGTAGCAGCCGCTGCCTTGGAAGGGCAGCCAGGACGAGAGCGCGTGGGTGTGACACTGGTTTCCTTCGACGACGCCCGGCTGCGTGTCAGGAAACTGAAAATCGCTGCGGAGTAGTGGCACGGCCCGCCGCATCGTCTCCAGGTCGTTGCGGCGTCCGCCCGAGGCGCAGGAATCGATTCGCAGTCCCGGGTTCCGGCGCCGGAGTTCGTCCCACAACTGCAGATGTCCCTGCACGTAGAGGTTCTCGGTGATGCCCTGACGGTCGGGCCCGTCGTGGTTGCGCCAGGCGGGGAGCGGGCCGCCGCCATTCATGTCCTCGCGGTACCAGTCGATCCCCTCCGTCTTGATCATCCGGTCGAGGTGGTCGATGAGCCAGGTACGCGCGGCGGGATTCCCGAGGTCAAAGATGTCGCCCACGGTGGTATTGGTCCCCGGCAGCAGCCACTCCCGACGCATGGTGGCGAGCCAGGACATGGGCGACCCGACTCTCTCCGGCTCAAACCACAACAGAAACTGCATGCCGTGGGCGCGACACCAGTCGCTGAACGGCCGAAATCCCTGCGGGTATTTCTCACGGTCGATCTCCCACGTTCCGGTGTTCAGCCAGCCCATGGCAGTGAACTCGGGATTCGTGGTCGTTCCGCCCGGTCCATAGGGCCCTTCCGTACTGGGGTACCACGTATTCGAGCCGCCTGCATCCCGCCAGCAGACGTCGGGCTTGATCTCCGCGACAACGAACTGCTCAACCTCCTCGGTGCTGCCGCCCCCGACCTGGATCTGCTTGATCGGCCCCTGCGGCATGCCGTTTGTCTTCGGCAGCACGTGCGATCGGTACCAGCGGCGCCAGAGATTCTGCGAGCGCACCACGTCGTCGCCCTGCCAGAAGAGCACGGCGATGAGCGGCGTCCGCACCTTCTCACCCGGGCGCAGCGAGAACCGAGTTAGCTGCTGCCCGGCCTGAGCGCGCACGCCGTCGTCCTGGCAGGTGAAGCGGCTGGCCCACTGCCCGGGCCAGCCGATGGCGATGATCGCGCCACCGCCGCCGAACTGGAGGTTGTGGTAGGGCCAGCCATCGGCGCCGTCGCTCGACTTTCCCGATCCGGGCGGAGCGAACTCCTTGGTCGCCCCGGACGCAAGCTCGAGGCGAAAGGGCTCATAACTGTCGGCTGTGCAGAAGTCCCCTTTGATGCCGTGGACCGCGCACGGCCCCGGGGCGGCGGCCTTGAAGAAGGCGTCGAGCCCCAGGAGATTTTCGATCAGGGGCGTATTCGCCGTCCCTGTGTGCTCGAGGGAGACGGTCCATTCCACCACCGGAAAGTCTTTGTATGTGATTGCAACGCAGCGCACCTCGAGGCCTGTCGCCTGGTCCCGCCAGACGATCTTCTGCTCGTCGCGAGCCTCGTCGACTTCACGGCGGGAGCTTGTACGGTCCCACGACGCCCACGCGTTTTCCTTGCCGCCATAACGGAATGAGAAGGGCGTCGCGGCATCTGCGGCCGTGAAGCTGCTGCTCGCAAACCGACGACTCGCGGCAAACTCCTCCGGCTGTGGCCCGTTATCCCCTCTGACGGCCCCGGCGTGACACGCCAGCAGCGCCGCGCAGACCGCCAGCGCCCCCACACCCTGACTGGCTTGGCGGACATGCTGGATAAGTCGTCTCGATCTCGATCTGATGTTCATTCCCGGCATGCCTGCGGAGTGTTGTGCGTCTGCCTGAACACACGACCAAGCCAGGAACCGGTCGTCGCGGCATTGCCGAACTCAATCCAGGAGGCGAAGCTCATGGCCGCTGGTAGGATAATGGTCGATCCCCCTCGCGGAACAGTGCCACCTGCGAGTCCTCCCGCTACTCCGGATCCAGTTGCCCCCGCCATCGCGTTGACCCTGGCGAAGGGATTGTGCTTCAGCCCCCTGCCCCAAGCCCCGAACCGACATGCAGCTCAGACCCTCGGTGTTTTTTTCGTCGGCACTCGTGACGTCGGCGTCGCGGCACCTGATTTTTGCGTTCCTGATGGCGACTTCGGGCGTGGCGTGCGTGTGCATGGCGGCCGAGGGCAATGGACCCCGTCCGCCATACCCTGATGTCGAGGAGATGATCCGGGAACCGCTCGACAACGTCCCGCAAGGGACGGTCGCCTGCGGTTGGGATGCGCTGCGCTACCGCATGCGCGGCAATATCTACCAAAGCAACCCCGGACGCCTCGAGAACCCCACGCTGACCCAGTTTGAGCGACTCGTGAGGAATCAGCCCGAGGACGTGGCGGCGGTCAATCGCGAGATCATCGCCTACTGCCAGCAGAAGCAGGCAGACATTGAGGCCGCCTGGCGCGACCAAAAGCTGCGAAATCCGGCCAAGGAGGTCTGCCAGTATCAGACCGAGTTGATTCCCCTTGCAATCCTGACACTGCGGATTGGCGAACGCCTCACGCCCGAGGCGCATCAAGCAATCAAGGACGTCCTCGAAGCGTTCCACCCACAGACCGCCGACGTCGAGCCGACGATGTGGATGCACGGGCCCGGCTACAACGGCGGCAATGCTCACGACTACCTTGGTTTTCTCGCCCTGACCTGGGCCGTCACCGGCAACCCAGAGGTTCGAGACGCTGCCTACTGGGGGCTACGCGGCGAACTGGACCACTTAAACCTCAGCGGTGACATCTCCGAGTTCAACGCGCTCGAAGGGCATTGGTGCAGTTCGAATGGCTATGACGCGATGAAGGCCTTCGTGCGCGATCCGGAGCTGGCCCGGATGGCCCGGATGATCGCGGAACGCCTGTGGATTAATCGCTTTCTGATGTGGTCGCCGATCGTGGAGCGGATCACAGGACCGGGCAGCCGCATGGCGCCGGGAGCTTGGTTGGGCACGAGCAGCGATCGCCTGCAGTTTGCGACCGGCGTTGAGAAGCCCATTTGGCTCAATGAATTCTTCGACTGGGGTGTCTGGCAGTATCCAGTGACCCGCGGCCGCTGGTCGTTGGATGACGTCGAAGGCATGGTGCCCGACCTGCCCGCCTACTTGCAGGACGTCGCCTGGCGCAAGCAGTTGCCGAACGAACACCGCTGCTCGGTGCAGCTCATCCCCTGGATGAATCGTTATCCGAAGCTGCCCGACCTCTCCGACGCGCGGCCCGATCCGGTGCTCGGGGAAATGGTCAACTACCAGACTGCCCACTACGCATTGGGCTCCATCGACCAACCATACGAGGCGTCGGGCTGCATGGTGTACGCCTCCGCCTGGTGGAACGATCACCGCGCCCCCAACGACGCTCAACTCGGCAGCCCCAGACGATTCGCCGTACTGTACCCGCATTACGTGTTGAATGGGGCCGCGTTCATGGATCGGACGGAGCTCGCTTTCGAGAACCAGCCCGATCAGCCGATGAAAGATGGATGGACGGGATTGCCCGGCCCGTGGATGCGTGAGTTCGCTGAATGGGGCCGCGCTGGCGTCCTCCAGCACAAGAACACGCTGCTCTACACGTACTCGGGGCGGAACCGCGGCACGGACGACGTCCGCCCCGTTGCCAACAAACTCCATCGCGCGTCAGCCGGCATGTTCCTGTTTCGTTGGCAGCCTGGCCTGGAGGGCCTGTTCGTCAACCGTGAGCCGGTCACGCGCCTGCCCTTGGAGCTAAAACCCGGCGATTGGTGGTTCGTTCAAGACGGCGACACGTACGTGGGCGTTTTGCCTCTCGAGGCCACCCACCTGCGCGGTCCGTGCAAGACCACCATTGAGGAACGCACGCGTCAGATCGTGCTGTATCAAGACAACTATGTGGGGGAATCCATCGACGGCATCAGCGATGAAGACTGGGTGAAGGCGCGGAGCGGTTTCGTCGTCGAGATGGGCGACGTTGCCGAATACGGCTCCTTCGATCGCTTCCGCGACACCATGCTCCAGGCCGCGGTCACCGAGTCGTCAGTGGGTTTCATCCGACACATACGGTATCAGCGGCCGGGCCGCCAGCTCGAGATGAAATGGCACTGCTACGAGGAGAACTACCCCTTGCGGCGGATCGACGGTCGCGATCATGACGCGGTGCATTTCCTGCAGTCGCCGGAGTTCGCCGTCGGCGACACCGAACTCCGCACCCACGACTCCCGCCTGAAGACCAAGCCAGGCGAGCCGGCCTGGCTTCTCTCCGCGGCGTCGTCCCGCACGTACGTCGCCTACCAACCGCAGCCACACCACCAGGTTCCGCTGTCTCTGGAGACTCCCATCGCCCGCATTGACAGTGACCTGTTCCCTTTCGGAAAGCTGGTGGCCACATCGACCGACGACGGCACGGTGGAACTGACGATCGACGCTGCGTTTCGCCCCTTTTGGAGCAGCGCCCATTGGAGAGCGAAAATCTGGCAGGATATTGGAGCCTACCCCAGCGACATCCTCATCCGCACCGACGCACCGAAGGTCACCGCGACGATCAACGGAGACGAGTTTCCCGTGACGCGCCAGGTGCGCCACGGACAGCCCGTCTGGGTGCTGGACCCCTACGCCCGATTACCGCGAGTGCTCGACCGCGTGGACACCAATCGGCCCAACAAGCCGCCGTCCGCACCATGAGTCGCTGTCGGACCCATGAGTCGCTGTTCAGCGGCACCACCTTCAGATCACGGTAACGATCGATCGGGATTCCCATGCCACAGCCGCGAAGAGCCGCAAGAGCCACCCGATCCAGGAGCCATGTCCATTCCATGAAGAAGAGCCTTGCAGTTGTGGTCATCGCGAGCTTCCTTGCCTCGGGAACGGCATTCGCCGATCAGGCGGGCCGTAAGCACGCGGAGAACGAACTCCATGCACGTCCTGCCGTGCATGTCACGGTGGGCGTGCGCGATGCCGACATCATCGGCAGCGACAACCGCGTGCTGCAGGCCGCCGTGGACTACGTTGGCAACCTGGGAGGCGGTCTGGTCGAGATTGGTCCGGGCGAATTCCTCATGCGCGATTCGCTGCATGTCCGCAGTCGCGTCACGGTGCGGGGTGCAGGCGAAAAGACCGTGCTGAAGAAAGCCCGCGAGCATCGCTCACCGCTGGCGGCCGATGGCGACTTCGGCGAGGCGGCGATCACGGTGCAGAATCCCGAGGGCTTCGACATCGGCGGCGGGGTGTATGTGGCGTCGAAAACCCAACGCAACTTCCTTGGCGTGTGTGCCACGATCCTCAACTCGCGGGATAACTCTTTCACACTGTCCCGCCCCATGAACGCGGACGTCTTGATGAGCGATGGGGGTTTTGCGGCCACGATCTTTCCGGTCATCAGCGGCCACGCCCTCGAGGACGCGTGCGTGGAAAACCTCGTCGTGGACGGCAATCGCGCTGAGAATCCCACCGTCGTGGACGGATGCCGCACCGCCGGTATTTTTCTCTATCGCGGTGACCATTGCCTGATACGGAATTGCTTCGTACGAGACTGCAGCAGCGACGGCATCAGCTTCCAGCAGTCGAACGACGTCGAGGTGGATGGCTGCGTCGTCGAACGCTGTGCCGGATTTGGGCTGCATCCCGGCAGCGGGTCGCAGCGGCCAACGGTGCGGAACTGTCGCGCGATCGCGAATGGCGAAGACGGTTTCTTCTTCTGCTGGCGCGTTCGCGGCGGCGTGGCCGAGGACAACTGGCTGGAGCGGAATGGCGGTCATGGGATGTCCATCGGTCACAAGGACAGCGACAACGTCGTCCGCGGAAACACCGTCATCGGCAACAAACTCGGCGGCGTATACTGGCGTCCGGAGACCGAGCCGATGGCTGCGCATCGCGTCACGTTCGAGAAGAACGAGGTCCGCGACAACGAAGCCTGGGGCTTGTTCGTGGACGGCGCCACGGACGGCACCATCATTCGCAATAACGTCATCGAGGACACGGGGGCCGGGCGGCAGACGACCGGCATCCGCATCGGGGCCGGCGCAGGGAGCGTGGTCCTGGAGGGAAATACGATCACGGCCCGGTTGCCCCTGCAGGACGATCGGCCCGCGGACCGCCGCTGATCGCGAGGCCTGAAGCCGGCATCACCACGGAGAAGAGAGCGATGCGAGATGCTCCCGGTAGGCGATTCGTCGACGGCCGCTGCGCGGCGGCCCCTGGCCGGCTGACCCTCGCCGCTGTGATCGCCGCGGTGTTCCTCGGTGGCGCCGTCCCGGCCGCACCGGTTGGCGGCGTCGCCCGGCAGCCGTTGGCATCGCAGGCCCGCCGCGTCCGGGAATCGCTCGAGTCGCTCGGTCAGCCGCTTCCCGGGGAGCAGGCCACCCGGCTCGACGAGGCCCTGCGACTCGATGACGCCGAGTTGGCGGTGAAAGGGATCCAGGAGGCGCTTGATTCTCTCTGCGTCGCGATCGTGGAGATCAACCCCGAAAGCCGCCTTAAGGCCTCGATCGGGCCGGTTGCGAAGCGGCTGGTGCAGCACGGCTGGACCGTGTTTCTCGTGAAGGTCGTCAACCAGGCGGGCATCACCGCGCCGCTTGGGGCAACGAGCCCGAACGCCCGCCCGGTGGTCGCGCCGTCCAGTGGGTCTCCCGCACCGCCGCCCGGCATCACGGCAGCCGAGGTCGCGAATCGCTGGGCCGACATTCGCATGATCGACGAGCGGCCGATGACGCCCACGCTCTCGGGGCTCGGCGTGGAGTACCGGCTCATTCAGATCTACAGCCGGGATGCCGGGCCGCTCGAGGCGCGGATCAGCTTCGATGCCGGCCAGGGCACGCAGGATCTCAGCTTTCGCTCCGAGGTCGATGTTCTCTTCGAGGCCGCACCGGCCACGCGGGTGGTGCTGGAGGTTGTCGACGCCGACGGCGGTGATGCGATGGCCAGCTTCTTGGTCCGCGACCCTGGTGGCCGCGTCTACCCGGCGCAGAGTCGGCGGCTCGCCCCCGACTTCTTCTTCCATCCGCAGGTGTACCGCAGCGGTGGGGAGCACCTGCTGCTCCCACCCGGCACCTACGAGGTCACCTGGACCCGCGGCCCGGAATACCTGCCACGCAGCCGGGAACTGGTGGTGCGAGGCGGGCCCGAGCAGCACGAGCGGTTCGAGCTCGAGCGGTGGATCCACCTCGCGAAGCAGGGCTGGTATTCCGGCGACCACCACGTGCATGCGGCCGGGTGCTCGCACTACGACAGCCCGACGGCGGGCGTCGGCCCCGACGACATGATGCGACACATTCGCGGCGAGGATCTCAACGTCGGCTGTGTGCTCTCGTGGGGCCCGTGTTGGCAGCACCAGAAGCAGTTCTTCGCCGGCGCGGTGAATCCGCTCTCGACGCCGCGCAACCTGATGCGATACGACGTGGAGGTGTCGGGCTTTCCGTCGAGCCACGCGGGCCATCTCTGCCTGCTACGGCTCGCCGAGGACGACTACCCCGGAGCCGACTCGATCGACGAGTGGCCCAGTTGGACGCTGCCGGTGCTGCGCTGGGCAAAGGCGCAGGGCGGCGTGGTCGGCTTCAGCCACTCCGGCTGGGGGCTGGAGATCACCGGCAACACGATTCCCTCGATGGAGATGCCCCGCTTCGACGGGATCGGCGCCAACGAGTACGTCGTCGACGTCACCCACGACGCCGTCGACTTCATCTCCGCCGTCGACACGCCGATCACGTGGGAGCTGAACATCTGGTACCACGCCCTCAACTGCGGCTTTCGCACGCGCATCAGCGGCGAGACCGACTTTCCCTGCATCTACGGCGAGCGAGTCGGGATGGGGCGGCTCTACGTGAAGCTCGACGACGGACCGCTCGATTTCGACCGCTTCGTCGAGGGCATCAAGGCCGGCCGGAGCTACGTCACCGACGGCAAGAGCCACCTTCTCGACTTCCAGATCGACGATGCCGAAGTGGGCCGCGGCGAGTCGCAGGTGGCGATCGACGCTCCCGGTAACGTGGAGGTTCGCTGCCGCGTTGCGGCCATGCTGCCCGACCAGACGCCCGAGTCGCTTGCCGACGTCGCCGCCCGGCCACTCGACGAGAAGCCCTACTGGGAACTCGAGCGGGCGCGGCTCGGCACGAGCCGCCGCGTGCCGGTGGAGGTCGTCGTAAACGGGCAGGTCGCCGCTCGCCAGGAGGTTGACGCCGATGGGGCGGTCCGCGATCTCTCGTGGTCAATCCCCATCGAACGCTCTTCGTGGGTGGCGGTTCGAATCTGGCCGTCGAGCCACACCAATCCCATCTGGGTGAGCGTTACCGACCAGCCGGTGCGGGCCAGTCAAGACTCGGCTCGTTGGTGCCTCGACGCGGTCGACGTCTGCTGGGAGCAGAAGCGCGGCCAGTATCGCGAGAGCGAGCTCGACGACGCCCGGGCCGCCTACGAGCATGCCCGCGAGACCTACCGGAAAATCCTCGCGGAGTCCGGCGGGCGCTGAATCTCAAGAGGCCTGGGTCCAGCACAGCACCTGCTCGGCCGGCTCTCGACGTAGCGATCGGACATGATCCACGCATCGGTTGCCCTGGACTGGAACCTCCGATGAACCCTGCACTCGATCGGCTCGCACGGCATCGGCTGGGCAGGGGCATGCGCCGAGCAGTGGCCGTCGCGGTGGCAGCGGTGCACCTGCTCGGCGTCGTGGCATCCGCAGCCGCAGA
>Ga0082207_1001528_pt1 | contig 10839 bp, 12 predicted proteins | sample LakMenEpi10Aug09_FD_71540 | JGI IMG/M metagenome (GOLD analysis project Ga0082207, IMG submission 71540) | reverse complement strand
CCGTTATGGCGGGTGTGGCGGTCGGTGCGGGAAGAGGGCGCTTTGTTGTTGGCCATCCTGATCGTGGCCTCGGGCTTGGCATTGACCGTCGACGGGGTGAGCCTGGGCCTTTGGGCCTGGTGGGCCATCTTGGGGCTGCAGGCCTTGCCGTATCTGGCTGCCCTGAGCTGTGCCGGCTTGAGCCGACCACGGGCACAGGGGGGCTTGAATACTGTATAGAAACACAGTATCATGCGATCCCACAGAGAGGTCATCACATGAACGCCATACCCACCCGCTCAACATCTGGCACCACGGTGCCCGCCGGCGCAGCCGCTTCGATTCGTCATCCCCTGGTGCAACAAGCCTGCCACGTGGCCACGCCGGCAGCCGCTATTCGCCGGCACCGGGTAGCCGCGCCGTGGTCCAACGACCCTGACCGCTTGGTCATGGTCGGCTGCCTTGTCAGCTTCCTGGTGCTGCCTTTTGTTTTGTAGCCTGACGCTGCGCGGCTCAGCGGCGCTGGTCGAATTGGAGCATCAGCGCCCATTCAGAGGGGCGACGCAGGCTGGCGTGGTGGTGCCAAACCTCGAAGGTGTCCTGGGCTTTTGAGCCCTTTTCCCGTGCGCCCCCGTCCGGCATGGGCTGTTCCACCATGCGGGAAATGCCGGCGTTGAGGGTGGCGGTGGGGGACGGTTTACGGCTTGTTTTCATGGTGATGCAGAGATACCAATGCGTGCACAACGCAGGCTGAGGCTGCTTGGTTGACAATCCGCGTGTGTCACCCCGGATAAGGGAATTCCCTAGGCCAATGCCGACCCAAGTCTCCGATCTTCGAATCGCTCTGTCCGAAACCGGTGCTGGCCCGGGACACATCTCGCGCTTTCTTCGCGCCTGGACCCACAACCGCGACCTATCGGCCGGCCGGGCGCACCCCGAGAACCATTTCCCGCACGCCTTGCTGCGGGCCACGCCGGGGCTGCGCGCCGACCTGGCCGACCTGGTGCGCCCGGTGTCGGAGCATCCAGCCGAGGACGGGTCGCGGCGGCTCTTGTTGGCCCTGCGCGATGGGAAGACGGTTGAACCCGTGATCCTGCCGCGCGACGGGGTGTGCGTGTCCACGCAGATCGGCTGCGCCGTGGGATGCGGCTTCTGCATGACCGGGCGCGACGGGCTGATCCGTCAGTTGGGCAGTGCCGAGATCGTGGCTCAGGTGGTGCATGCCCGCTCCATGGCTGCGGTACGCAAAGTGGTGTTCATGGGCATGGGCGAGCCGGCCCACAACCTGACCGCGGTGCTCGAGGCCATCGACCTGTTGGGGCAGGAGGGGCAGATCGGGCACAAGCAACTGGTGTTCTCCACCGTTGGCGATCCGCGCGCCTTTGAAGCCTTGGCCACACGCCGCATCAAGCCGGCCCTGGCCTTGTCCCTGCACACCACCCAGCACGCGCTTCGACGCCAACTGCTGCCACGCGCCCCCGACCTGTCACCTCTGGCCCTGGTGGAAGCGGCCAGCCAGTACGGCGAGCTCAGCGGCTATCCCGTGCAGGTGCAGTGGACCTTGCTTGAAGGCGTGAATGACGGCGATGACGAACTCGAGGCCGTGGGGGACCTGCTGCGCGGTCGCCGCATGATGCTCAACCTGATCCCGTTCAACGATGTGGAGGGCAGCGGCTTTCGAAGACCTTCGTGGGAAAGGGCGGCCGAGATGGCCCGAAGACTGAACCGACAGGGCGTTTACACGCGCTTGCGCCGGTCGGCCGGGCAGGATGTGGAGGGTGGCTGCGGCCAGCTCCGCGCCCGGCGGCCCCAAGAGTCACCGGTGACGATCCACCCGCGCTGACGATCAGCGAAGCTGGTCCAAGGCCTGGCGCAGGTGGGTTAAGGACCGCTCGGGCTGGTGCAGCTTGTCCAAGCCGAACAGCCCCAGGCGGAAGGTGCGGAAGTCCGGGCCTTCGTCACACTGCAGCGGTACCCCGGCCGCGGTTTGAAGCCCCAGGGCCAGAAACTTCTTGGAGTTCTGGACCTCGGGGTCGTCGGTGTAGCTGACCACCACACCGGGCGCCTCGAATCCAGGTGCAGCCACGCTTTGGTAGCCGTAGGAGGCCAGCAGCTGGCGCACCCCACGGCCCAAGGCCCACTGTTCCTGGCGCAGTGCTTCGAATCCGTAGGCCTGGGTTTCACGCATCACCGCGGCCACACGCGCCAAGGCGTCGGTGGGCATGGTGGTGTGGTAGACGTGGGCACCCGATTCATAGGTTTCCATGACCTGCAGCCACTTGCGCAGGTCGCAGGCGAAGCTGGTGCTGGTGGTGTGGTCGATGGCAGTACGAGCCCGTTGGCTGAGCATCACAAAGGCGCAACCCGGCGAGCCGGACCACCCCTTCTGGGGCGCACTGATGAGCACATCCACGCCGGTGGCCCGCATGTCGACCCAGGCTGCGCCCGAGGCAATGCAGTCCAGAACGACCATGCCATCATGCTCATGCATGGCAGCGGACACCGCGCTCAGGTAGTCGTCTGGCAGGATCATCCCAGCCGAGGTTTCCACATGCGGCGCGAACAGCACGGCCGGCTTGATCGTACGGATCGAATCGAGTACCTCGGCCAAGGGGGCAGGGGCCCAGGGTTGTCTAGCCCCCGGCGACACAGGCCGTGCCTTGAGCACGGTGCTGGAAGCAGGGATACCGCCCATGTCAAAGATCTGCGTCCAGCGGTAGCTGAACCAACCGTTGCGCAGCACCATGACCGGGCGACCGGTGGCGAACTGGCGCGCCACAGCTTCCATGCCGAAGGTGCCGCTGCCGGGCATGACGATGGCCGAATGGGCCGCATAGACGGTCTTGAGTATGGATGACACCTCACACATGACGCCCTGAAAGCGGCGCGACATGTGGTTGAGGGCGCGGTCCGTGTAGACGACCGAAAACTCGAGCAGACCGTCGGGGTCGACGTCAGGCAGTAGGCCGGGCATGAGATTCCTCCTGGGCGGGGCGTGTGGCGCGGCGCGGCTCCAACAGACGGCGCCGCAGATCCAGACCGACCCCCTTGTTCACGAACGATTCCACCAACACCGCGCCCACATCGACCTGTCCGGCCTTGTAGAGCCCAGCGCGCACCATCTGTTGCAAGAAATCCGCCGCTCGCTCACGGCGCATCGCACCGATGCCCAACTTGAGTGAATCACCGGCCTCCACGATCGCATTGTCCAACAGCCGTTGGCGCGACGCCATCAACTCTTCTTCGCCCATATCGGGGTTGTCACGGCGCATCATCGCGTGCGCGGCCTGCGGATCACCATGCAGGTACTGCGTCCAACCCAGGATGGACCCATCGACGAACCGTTGCACCAGATCTGGCCGCTTATCCACGAGTTCGCGCCGTGTCTCGATCACCGTGCTGTAGGTGGAAAAGCCGTGGTCAGCCAACAGATGCACCACGGGCTTGAAACCGCCTTGGCGCTGGGCGTAGATCGGCTCGGCCACCGCATAACCCTGCTGAATGGACTTCGGATTGGACAGCCATGGGGCCAGGTTGTAGTTGTAGGGCTTGAGCTGTTCATCGCGAAAGCCATGCACGGCCTTCAGCCATGCCCACCAGGTGAACTGCGCATCCTTGGCGATGAAGGCCACCGGCGCGCGCTTGAGGGCCGTAAAGTCCTCATATCCCTGGCCCGGGTGCGCCATCAGCGCCTGCGGATCTTTCTGGAACATCGCGGCCACCACCACGGTCGGCACTTGGTTGCGCAGGTTGTCGAAGCTGTGCAGCAAATTGCCCGTCATCAAGAAGTCGATGCGGCCGGCGGGCAGAAGAGGGCGGTTGTTCACCGCCGGGCCGCCTTGCACAATCGTCACATCCAGCCCCACTTGGCGGTAGGTGCCATCGGCGACCGCCTGGTAGAAGCCACCGTGTGCGGCCTGTGCCTTCCAGTTGGTGGCGAAACTGACCCTGGTCAGCCCAGCCGAGGCGACACCTTGCGGGCTGCCCCTCGTGCCCGGAACCTGGGCCAGAGCAGCGCCAGAAGCCGACAGCCAAACAGGTGAGGGCAGGACCGCAGCCATGCCCAAACCCATGATGCGGCGTCGCAAGTGGCGGACGTCTTTCATCGGTTCATCCTTTGCGAAAACTCGGGTGCCAACGCCCGATCAGCCGCCGCGACAGGGCTTCCAACAGCAGGTGGATCGCAACGCCGGTGAGCACCAGCAGCATGAGCGCGGCAAACATCTTGGGGGTCTCGGTTCTGAAGCTGGCTTCGAGTATGCGCGAGGCCAATCCCGTCTCACGCCCTGCGGCACCGGCCACCATTTCGGCCGTTACCGCACCAATAAGCGCCAAGCCCCCCGACACCCGCAGGCCCGCCAAGAAGTCGGGCAGGGCGGCTGGCAGCCTCAACCATTGCAGACGCTGAAGGCCGTTGGCACGGCACAGCGTGAACAGGTCGTGCAACAGCGGATCGGCCGCGCGAAGGCCCTGCACGGTGTTGGACAACACGGGAAAGAAGGCCACGATCCAGGCACACAGCAGCAGGACGGCCGTGGTGCTGTCGATGTAGATCAGCAACAGCGGTGCAATGGCCACAATCGGCGTGACCTGCAGCACCACGGCTACGGGCAAAAAGGCGCGCTCAAGAGCCGGCAGCAACACGAAGCCGCTGGCCACCAAAAGGCCCCCAAGGCAGGCCAATGCCAGCGCGCCCAGGGTGATCCGAAGCGTGAACCACCAGCTCAGCATCAGGCTCTGGTGATCAAGCACCAGGGCTTGCAGCACGCGGCTGGGCGCGGGCAGGGTGTAGGCGGGGATCTCGGCCACCCACACCAGGGCTTCCCAAAGAAAGACCAAGAGCAGGGGGGTGATCAGCGCCAAGCCCTTGCCAGATGCCGCGCCTAAGGATCGGTCAGCCGGCGTATTCACGCCTTCGCCCCTTCAAAGGCGTCAAATGTTGCCTGTGCAAGGGCATCGGCCACGCGAACGCTGATCGCATGAAAGCGTGCGCTGCGCCTGAACTCCGGCGCGCGGGGGTACGGTTCGTCCACCGAGATTTCGGCCACGATGCGGGCAGGGCGGGCGCCCATCACCACGATGCGCGAACTCATGAAGACCGCCTCGGCCACCTGATGGGTGACGAAGCACAGCGCAAACCCCTGCGCCTGCCACCACTGCAACAGGTCTGCCTGCAAGCGCTGTCGCGTGGGGTCGTCCAAGGCGGAAAAGGGTTCGTCCATCAGCAGCAGGTCCGGCGTCATCACCAAAGCCCTGGCGATGGAAGCGCGCATCTTCATACCGCCCGAGAGCTCGTGTGGCAGGGCGGATTCGCGCCCGGACAGGCCCACCCGGCCCAGTACCTGCTGAACCAAGGTCGACCGTTGTGGCGCCGGCAGACCGCGTACCTTCAGGGGCAGGCCGACGTTGTCGTGCAATTCAGCCCAGGGCAGCAGTGCCGCATCCTGGAACACGAAGGCCGGCGCTTCGCTTCGGCTGGCGAGCTGCCCACCGGATAGGGGCTGCAGGCCGGCCATCACACGCAGCACCGTACTCTTGCCGCAACCCGACGGCCCCAAAAGGGTCAGACATTCGCCCGGGTGCAAGGCCAGGTTCAGGTCTTCCCAAACCGGCGCGATGCCGCCAGGAAAATGCACCGCCGCGCCGACCAAGCGCACGATCGGGTCAGCCGAAACATCAGGCGCAACAACAGGAGCAACTCCAGGTGCAACATCCGGCGAGTTATCGGCGGGGGGCGGCCATGGGGCATGCATGGGGTCAAGAATGGTCTTGAAAACCCCGAGGATACGTGCAGGCCTCAGGTGCCACGCCCACTGGCTCATGTACCCTTCAAAGCAGCACGAAGATTTTCGGAGACCAGCGCATGCCCACCTTGAACGTGAACGGCGAGAACCGCGAGCACCAAGCCGAAGCCGACACGCCGCTGCTGTGGGTGCTCCGCGAACACCTGGGGCTGACCGGCACCAAGTACGGCTGCGGCGTGGCCCAGTGCGGATCCTGCACAGTGATGATCGATGGTGCCCCGGTGCGCAGCTGTGTGGTGCCGGCCTCCAGCCTCAGCACTGGCCAGCGGATCACCACCATCGAAGGGCTTTCGCCACATGGCGACCACCCGCTGCAAAAGGCTTGGCAGGCCCTGGACGTGCCGCAGTGCGGCTACTGCCAAAGCGGCATGCTGATGGCCGCAGCGGCCCTGCTGCAGCGCAAGCCAAAGCCCACAGACGCCGAGATCGATGCGGCCATGACCAACATCTGCCGCTGCGGCACCTACAGCCGGGTGCGCGCCGGCATCAAGATGGCGGCTGGCATGACGCAGGTCGCGCAGGCGCCGCACCTCTCGCCGAGCACGCAGGTCTGAGGGCCTTTTTGCTGAAGTCATGCCCCACGTCATTGACGACGTCATTTAACATAATATACATCGTCGCGAAATGATACCGGGCGAGATGCGCCGGGTTCAGGGCTTGGGCTTGCCCTGTTCCAAGGCATCGGCCAAGGCGTCGCGCCCCGCCCACCTGGCAGCCGCTACCGCATCCTGCCCGCCAGGATTGCGTTCACGCGGATCGGCGCCGGCCGCCACCAAGGCCCAAACCACCTCGTCGCGCCCGAAGCGCGCCGCCATGATCAGCGCGGTGGAGCCGGCTGGATTGCGCGCCTGGATGTTCGCGCCGGCTTTCAGCAGCACTTGAAGCGTCGCCACGTCACCGCCCGAGGCCGCGTACAAGATCGGCGACCAGCCCGGACGGTTCACCGCCGCGCCCTTGTCGATCAGGCGTTGCGACCAGCTGGCCAAGCCACGCAGGCTGGCCATCATCAGGGCCGTCTCGTTGTTCACATTGGGCAGGTCAACCTTCAAATCCGCATGCCGCATCAGCGCCTCAGCCACGTCAAAGTGCCCGTCGCGGATGGCAGTGACCAAGGCAGGCTCTCCCTTCTCGCTCGGCGTATTCGGATCGAACCCTCGAGCCAACAGGGCCGCGACCGTCTTCCCGTCGTCAAAGCCGACGGCAGTGAAGAATCGCTGGTAGACATCCGCGCGAGCCGCCCCGACTGCAAAACATTGAATGATGACAACAGTCTGCAGGATGAATCGAAGTGTTCGCTTTAACTCATTCATCATCAAGGCTCAAAATTGAGAAACCGTTTATTGACAATGGACTACAAAGGTATTTGAAACAAACGGTTGAAATTATCCGTGGTGTGCTGCGCCACCGCCTCGACGCTGAGGCCTCGCAATTCAGCGATCTGGCGCGCCACCTGCGGCACATAGGATGGCTGGTTCACCTTGCCACGGTGCGGCGCAGGCGCCAAGAAGGGGCTGTCGGTTTCGATGAGCATTCGATCCATCGGCACCCAGGCCGCCACATCCCGCAGATCCTGCGCATTCTTGAAGGTCAGGATTCCGGAAAACGAGATGTAAAAACCCATGTCCAAGGCCGCGCGCGCCACGTCGGCGGTCTCGGTGAAGCAATGGAACACGCCGCCACAGACCTCGGCGCTCTCCTCCTGCAGGATCGCCAGCGTGTCTTGGCTGGCGCTGCGCGTGTGCACGACCAAAGGCTTGCCACAGCGCCTGGCCGCACGGATGTGGGTACGAAATCGGTCGCGCTGCCACGCCATGTCAGCCACGGTGCGGTCGCCCAGCCGGTAGTAGTCCAGCCCCGTTTCACCGATGCCCACCACCTTGGGGTGTGACGCCAAATCGAGCAGCATGGCTTCGTCGGGCTCGGTGAGGTCTTCGGTATCGGGGTGAACGCCAACGGTGCACCACCAGGCCGGCTCCTGCTCCGCCAAGGCACGCACCGCAGGGAACTCCTCGATGGTGGTGGAAATCACCATGGCCGCCTCCACACGGGCCTCGAGCATGGCCGCCTTGATCTCGGGCAGACGGTCCCGAAGCTCGGGAAAATTCAGGTGGCAGTGGGAGTCAACGAACATGGGGCTTCTTCGTATCGCGGACAGGCCAGCAGCGGCGGCCCTGCAGCACCAGGGACTCGATCAGCAACGCGGCGTTCCAGGGGTGATCTTCATGGCGGGCCGTACGCTGTAGCTGGGTCCACCAGGCCGCCAGGGCTTGCGCCTGGGCGCCTGCGGGCAACGCTTCCTCAGGGAAATAGGTGGCGCGTGCGCCTTGGGCGCGGGACATCAAATCCAGGCAGATCTTCTGCAGAAGGTCCACCACGCGTGGCACCGTCAAGCCATGGAACAGCTCGGCACGCCCCTGGCGAACCGCATCGGGCAGTTCGGGCCATCTTCGCGCATCCAGGCCCTCGCGCACCATTGCCAGTGCCTCTTGCGGTCGCCCGCCGGCGGCCGACAACACCGCGTGCGCATCGTCTACACCGCGCGCTTCAAGCCACCTTGCCGAAATCTCAGGCGCGGGCATTGCCAATTGAACCTGCTGACAACGGCTGCGCAAGGTGGGCAGCAGGGCCTGCGGATCGGCCGTGCTCAAGATCAGGCGCAGAGCGCCAGCTGGCTCTTCCAGGGTCTTCAGCAGCGCATTGGCTGCCACCAGGTTCAAGGCCTGCGCCGGGTGCAGCACCAGCACCTTCCCGCGTCCGCGGCTGCTGGTCTGATGACCCCAATCGATGGCCCGACGCACGTCGGCCACCCGAATCTCGCGCCCCGCCGTCTTGGATTTGGTCACAGCCCCCGTGGCCGCCCCACCCTCGCCGCCCTCGCCCTCTGCCGATGCCAGGCTCAGGCCCAACGATTCGCGCAATGCTTCAGGCACCAACACCATCAGGTCCGGGTGCGCGCCAGCCTGCAGCAGGTGGCAGGCCTCGCAATGCCCGCAGGGCGCACCGGTAGGCGCACGCGCTGGGACGGGCGCCTCGCACAGCACGCTCTGGGCAAGGACCATGGCCAATTCGAACTGCCCAACGCCCTCAGGCCCGTGCACCAGCAAGGCATGGCCCCTTTGCGACAGGGCGGCACTCAAGCCCGTCTCCAGCCACGGCAAGGGCAAGTGGCCGTCAGCACCCACCCAGGGTGAAGGCAGCGCCTCAGATGCTCGGCTCATGGTGACGGGCTCCATCCGGCGGTACGCTCGGCCATGATGGACAGCACCTGGGCGCCCACCGAGTCGGACGCTTGGGTCGCGTCGATCAAGGCGAAACGGTCAGGCTGCGCGGCTCGGCGTCGCTCATAGGCTTGCCGCACCCGAATGAAGAAGGCGACGTCCTGGGCCTCGAAACGGTCGGGCTGCCGAACGGCTGCGCGACGAGCCTCAGCCACCTCGGGTGGCACATCAAACAGAAAGGTCAGATCGGGCTGGCGGTGGCCGTGTACCCAGGACTCCAATTGCCCCAGGACCGCCCAGTCGAACCCCCTGCCTCCTCCCTGGTAGGCAAAAGTGGCATCGGTGAAGCGGTCGCAAAGAACCACCGCACCGCGGGCCAGGGCGGGCTCAATCACCTTCAGCACATGTTCGCGCCGGGCCGCAAACACCAACAAGGACTCGGTCAACGGGTCCATGGGCTCGTGCAACACCATCTCACGCAAGCGTTCAGCCAAGGGAGTACCACCGGGCTCACGGGTCAGCACCACCTCACGCCCACGCGCACGCCACCACTGCGCCAAGGCGGCGATGTGGGTGGACTTGCCGGCACCATCGATGCCTTCCAGGGAAATGAACACGAGACTGTCCTTCAACTACCGCGATGACGCGGCCGGCATTTTCTGATACCGCCACACCGCACGGTTGTGCTCGTCCAGGGTGGCGCTGAAGTGGCTGCCGCCATCACCCTTGGCCACGAAGTACAGAGCGGGCGTGGCCTCGGGCTGCATCGCGGCCCTCAGTGATTGGGCCCCCGGCATGGCGATGGCGTGTGGCGGCAGGCCACGCCGGGTATAGGTGTTGAAAGGCGTGTCGGTCTGGAGGTCTCGTTTGCGTAGGTTGCCGTCAAAGCGCGATCCCAAGCCGTAGATGACGGTGGGGTCGGTCTGCAGCGGCATGCCGATGCGCAGACGGTTGACGAACACACCGGCGATCTTCCCCCGGTCTGCTGCCTGCCCGGTTTCCTTCTCGATGATCGAGGCCAGCACCAAGGCCTGAGCCGGCGTGCTGATGGGCAGGTCCGGGTGTCTTTGCTCCCACGCCTTGTTCAGTTGCCGCTTCATCGCCTCATGTGCATTGAGCAGCACCGTGCGATCACTGACCCCTTTGCCGTAACGGTAGGTGTCGGGGAAGAACCAACCTTCGGCCGGCAGTTGCGGAGATCCCAAGGCCTGCATGACGGCCCGGTCATCCAAACCCTCAAGGGTCTGCCGCAGACCCGGTGCGCGGGCCAATGACGCGCGCACCTGGGCGAACGTCCATCCCTCTATGAAGACCACCGATTCCAGGCTCTCATCGCCGCGGACCATCTTGGCCAAGAGCTCGGCGGGTGTGATGCCGGGCTCGGCCGCATAACTGCCCGCCCGGATCCGCCGCGCATCACCCGACCAGCGAAACCACGCTTGCAGCGCCCACACCGGCGCGTCGACACCCGCAGCCACCCAGTCTTGCGCCACCAGCGCCGCACTGCGCCCGCGCTCGACATTGAGTTCCACCGTCGGGGCGCGCAGATCGAGCGGCGCCTGGACCCACCAGACGGCCATGCCCACCAGCAGCCCCACCGACAGCCCTGTCACCAGCAGAGCGCGCCACAGCCAAGTGCGTAGGCCTGTTGCCTTTCGCACCGCACGGTGGCCCTTCCCCTTTGCGGTCTCACCACGCCGCTTTGCTGCGGAACGTCGGTCCGCAACCCTTTTGGCGCCTGTGTTCATGGGGCAAATGATAATCAATGCATGTTGCAACCCACGCCCGCCACCCCCTTGGTCAGCGCCCACGGCGTTCCCCTGCCCCACCTGGCCGTC
>Ga0082207_1001527_pt1 | contig 10841 bp, 8 predicted proteins | sample LakMenEpi10Aug09_FD_71540 | JGI IMG/M metagenome (GOLD analysis project Ga0082207, IMG submission 71540) | reverse complement strand
CGGCGGAAGGGACCTCGTAGCGATGGCTGATCGGCTTGCGATCACTCGACCTCCACCCGTAACCTTACGTCTCCGTGAGCCGCCGTCGCCACTGGAGGGTACGACCATGCTTTTGGTTGCGCGTACGTGTGCAAGCACGAAGGGGGTGTGATGCCGTTCTCGACCAAAAAACGGTGCCGAGCCGCTTGGAACCTCGCATCAGCATGGCTGGTGATGGACGTGGTCGCGACCACCCCTGCACTGGCCCAGGGGCCACCGGTTCGGATCGGCTTTCTCTGGCACATGCACCAGCCGATCTACTACCCCGGCGAGAGCATCATCCAGACGACCAGCGCCGGCCGGTTCTCGTTTTCGGTCACCGACGTCCACAACCAGCGGTTGGGACCGTACACCACCTGGCCCAAGGACGCCATCCAGATCGGCTCGGGGCTGCCCCACCTCGGGGCGAGCGTGTCGTTCTCCGGGTCGCTCATCAAGAACCTCAACGACCTCGAGGCGGCCGGCTATTCACAGTGGACCAACTGGGAGCAGTCGTACCGCGCCGCCCGCGGCATGAAGACGGCCGAGGGCAACCCGCGGCTCGACGTGATCGGCTTCTCGCAGTACCACGCCCTCGGGCCGCTCCTCGACACCCGCGACCTGCGGATGCAGATCAAGCTCCACAAACTCTCCTCGCAAGATGCCTTCGGCTCGAGCGTGCCCTACGCTAAGGGCTACTTTCCCGCCGAGACCGCCTTCAGCGAGCGGATGATCCCGGCGCTCGTCGCCGAGGGCTTCGACTGGGCGATCGTCGACAACATCCACTTTGACCGCGCCACCAAGAACTATCCCCACACCGACTCGTCGAACCTCTACGCCCCCAACCGGGCCGACGCGGTCAACCCCGACCCGGCGGCCAGCGGCGGGGCCTGGGTGCAGCTCAACAACCTCTGGGCGCCAAGCAAGGTAAGCGCCCCCCTCAGCTACCGCCCGCACCATGTTCAGTACGTCGATCCAAACACCGGCGCAGCCCAGAAGATCGTGGCCGTGCCTGGCGCCCGCTACGAGGGCAACGAGGACGGCCGCGGCGGCTACGGGGCCCTGCAGTACAAGCAGGTGATGGACCAATACAAACAATACAACACCGACCCGGATCGGCCGTTGCTCGTCGTCCTGCACCACGACGGCGACAACTTCGGCGGCGGCTCCGATGCCTACTACCACGGCAACTTCCAGAACATGGTGAACTGGGCCGCGGCCGATCCCGACTACGACGTGACCACGATCCAGGACTACCTCGACCGCTTTCCCGTGCCGGCCAGCGATGTGATCCACGTGGAGCCGGGCTCGTGGGCGGGGGCCGACAACGGGGATCCGCAGTTCAAGAAGTGGCTCGGTCCGCGGAACGCCGCCGGGTGGAGCCCCGACCAGAACAGCTGGGCGGTGCTCACGGCCGCCAAAAACCGGGTGTTTACCGCCGAAGACAAGGCCCCGATCGGCACCCTGCGAAACGTCCTCGACGGCACGGGCTCGGCCACGGAGAAGGCCTGGCACTTCCTGCTCGAATCGCAGGCCAGCGACTACTGGTACTGGGACGGCACCGAGATCTGGGATTCCGACGTCACGAGGGGGGCGAACCTGGCGGTGCAGCAGGCCGACGTGGTGCTTGCCGCCCAGCCGGGGGCCGAGGCAACGGCGCCGACGGTCTTTCTCCCGCAGCGGAGCTCGTGGAACCCGGGCGGCAAGGAGTTTGGCGTCGATCAACCCAGAGACTTCGAAGTCTGGACGTTCGCCTCCGACGTCTCCGGGCTCCAAAATGTAACGCTCAAGTACCGCGTGGACGCCGACGGCGACAATCCCCTGGCGTCTACGCAAAACGAGACCTACGCCGGGGGTGCGGAGGTGGGGGACTGGCAGACGCTCACGATGAGCGGCGTGACGCTGACGTCGCCGGCGGGGATTCTCGCGCCCACCTACCGGGCCCAGCGGTTCGGGGCCACGGTCGCCGGGCTTTCCGACGCGCTCGTCGACTACTACGTCGAAGCCGTCGATTCCTACGGCAACCTCACGAAGACCGACATCCAGCATGTCTACGTGGGGGCGGGTTCGGGCACGACCGGTGGAGGCGGGGGCACGCCCGGCGGCGGCGGAGGAGGAGGCGGCGGTGGCGGCACCACGCCCACGCCGTCGGGCTTCACGATGGATGGCGTGCTCGATGCCTCGGCCACGCTCGCCGCTCAGAAAAACGGCATGAGCCTCTGGTACGGCACGCACGGCAGCAGCCTCTACGTGGCTACCCCCGACGCCGGCGAGGGGAGTGACCACTTCGTGTTCGTGGCGAAGACGCCGGGAGCCCTCGGGGCCGCGCCGTGGGCCAAGGCGGGGCAGGTGGCCGGGTGGGACGCGTTTCTTGCCGACGAAAACGACAACACCTACTCCGCGTGGTTCGACGCCCAGGGGGCGGGCGTGTCGGCCACTGGCGGAAACGGCGGGGTGCTTGAGGGCGTGATCGATCTCGTGGACGAGTTCGGGGCCTATCCCGAGGCGGTCTATCTCGCCGTGGGCCTCTATGGAAACGGCAACGGCGGCACGCTGCTCGCCAGCCACCAGCTTCCCGGCACGCTCGACGGCGACGGCACTGTGCAGGCGAACGAATACCTGCGGGTGCCCCTGGCACCGTTCGCGGTCACACTCGACGTGCCGGGTGGGCGGCAGACGCAGGCGCAGGCCGGCCGGGCATCGATTGGGGGCAACGCCCGGCTGATCAAGACGGGCAGCGGCACGTGCGTGCTCGATGCCGCCAACGGCTTCACCGGCTCAACCGACGTGGAGGGGGGCGTGCTCGAGGTGACGAGGGCCTCGGCCCTGGCGAAGTCGAGTGTCACGGTGGAGGCGGGAGCCCGGCTCGTGGTGGCTGGGGGCGTGTGGGCCACGGTCGCGGAACTTGACCTTCGCGGCCATGCCGACGTGGGGAGCGGCGGCCTGACAGTGACGGCGGGGCTCACGGACGCGGCGATCGTGTCTATGCTCGCCGCAGGCCGGGGCGACGGTTCGTGGACTGGGATTTCGGCTCTGGCTCCGGCTCCGGCTCTGGGCTCGACGGACGTGGCCGCCGCTGTGGCCAACGGCCTGCCGCGGGCGGTGGGCTGGATTCGGGCGGCCGACGACGCGGTGACCTTCGCCTACGCGGCCCCGGGCGACACCAACCTCGACGGCGTGGTGGACGTGCTCGACGCCTCGAACTTCCTCGCGGGAGGCGGGTTCGACACGGGTCAGGCCGCCACCTGGAGCGACGGCGACTTCGACTACGACGGTCTTGTGGACATCCTCGACGCGGCCAGTTTCGTCGCGACCACGCTCTTCGATGCGGGGGCGTATGTGCCGCTGGCCGCTGGCTCCGTGACGGCCGTGCCCGAACCCGCCCTGCCCTTCGCCGGACTGATGGCAATCCTCGTGCCGCCGCTTCTCCGCCGCCGCAGGTTTTCAAGCTGACGATGATGGTGGCCAGTGGTGCAGGGAAAAACTGACCTGCCCCCCTTAACGTCGCCACTTTCAGAGAGAGAATCTCTGGTGGCGCAAACCAAGGGAGGGCAAGAGATGCCACGAGGAAAGAAGTTCACTGCGGAGCAGATCATAGGGAAGCTCCGCGAGGCTGAGGTTGGGCTGGCCCAAGGGAAGACGGTGCCCGAGGTGGTCCGGAAGCTTGGCGTGACCGAGCAGACGTACTACCGGTGGAAGCGGGAGTACGGCGGGCTGCGGACGGATCAGGCGAAGCGACTGAAGGATCTCGAGAAGGAGAACGCTCGGCTGAAGCGGCTCCTGGCGGACGCCGAACTCGATAAGGCGATCCTTCGTGAGGCTGCATCGGGCTGCCGAAGGCGTGCGCAGCTCAACTTCTGAGCCCGGCGAAGCGGCGTCAGGCGGTCGAGCATGTGCGTGACACGCTCGGCCGCGATGAGGTGACCGAACGCCGGGCATGCCGGGTGCTGGGGCAGGCGAGGAACACGCACCGCCGGACGGCGAGTGTTGCCGACGATGAGCCACGGCTCGTGAAGCGGATCGTCTGGATGGCCAGCGAATACGGGCGTTACGGCTACCGCCGTATTACTGCCCTGCTGCGGGCCGAAGGCTGGTGGGTGAACCACAAGCGTGTGGAGCGGATCTGGCGACAGGAGGGCTTGAAAGTGCCTACAAGACAGCCGAAGCGGCGCAGGCTCTGGCTTGGAGATGGGTCGTGCATTCGGCTTCGGCCGACGCACCGGAACCATGTGTGGAGCTACGACTTTGTGATGGACCGGACGGCGGACGGCCGTGCGTTCCGAATGCTGACGATCGTGGACGAGTTCACGCGGGAGTGTCTCGCGATCGACGTGGCTCGCAAGCTAACGAGCGAGGACGTGCTGGAGCGGCTGAGCGATCTGTTCGTGCGCCGAGGTGTGCCGGAACACATCCGCAGCGACAACGGCAGCGAGTTCACCGCCAAGCGGGTTCGTGAATGGCTCGAGCGGGTCGAGGTGAAGACGCTCTACATCGAGCCGGGATCGCCCTGGGAGAACGGCTACGTGGAGAGCTTCAACGGCAAACTGCGATACGAGCTGCTGGACCGCGAAGTCTTCGACACCCTCCTTGAAGCGAAGGTGCTCATCAGTCGCTGGCGGAAGGCCTACAACACCGGCCGCCCGCACAGCTCGCTGGGGTACCGACCCCCGGCCCCGGAGTCGCGCCGCCCCTGTCCGCTCGGTTCGGCTACGCCTCACCAAGCGGACAGGGGCGATCCCTTGGCAGGTCTACCCTGGTGATAGAAACTGGTTCCATTCATGGGGGCAGGTCACCGCAAAAACTCGAAATATGTCTCGCGATTTTGCGTGCGAGTATTCCACTGGGAGAAGGGTCTTTGCCCCTCATGGACATTCAACTGAAATGTGTCAGCCGTAAACCCAAAGTCCTTATGGACTATGTTGAGCAATTTTTTAATGTCTGTGTCGGGATAGATTTTGCTGTTTTCAGCTAGCTTTAGCAGCGAATACCAAGGCACGGCGGTGCCTCGATAGCGGTTGAAAGCGCCTGTATTGTCGACCGCCACGAACGTTTCCATGATGGCATGGAAGTGCCGGATCGGTCCGTCTCTGCCGGAGATCGTGACGACCAGAGTCCGGCCGACAACACTGTTTGGCAACAGTTTTTTGAGTTCTGCGAGAACGCCACTCGTTGATTGCAGTTCAATCTCGACTGCGAAGGGCTGGCCCAGTTCCTCTTCGTAGCGAAACTTTAGGACGGTCAGTGCCTTGAATTCACCATCGTCGAGATTCAGCACGGCGCTGATGCCGCTGACACTGGAAACGCTTGCGCTTGCCATGGCTCGCTTTCCGATAGGGAACGACACACGCCTCGTCCTGCTCTCACTGCGACAGGCTATGGTGCGGCCGCCGGGCCGTCAATTGTGAGGCTCTGCAGCGCGGCCCCCGGCGTTTCAACGCGATCATGCAGCGGTTCACCCGCGCAAGCCAAAGCGATCGGCCGGCTGCCGACCTTCTACGGCAAGACCGCAAACGCGGCATCCTGACGGTCGACGGCTGATGGCGTGCTGAGCAGCCAGGTCGTCCAGCCCAGCCGGCTGCCGGCCGGCGAGCCATCCGCTTCCACCATCGCGCCGCCGAGCCTCGTCATAGGCACATCTGCCGCCGCCAGGATCGGCCGCACGCGGATGTCGTAATTGAGATTGATGTAGAGCCGGGCGAGATCGCCGAGTTTCGCGAGCTCGCGGGTGCCCGGCAGCCGGCGGCGAAACTGCTCGAGCGACAGCGGACCGGCTGTAATTTCAAGCACCGACTGCACGCTCCAGACTCGCGACCCGGCGATCGCCATGCTCCCGAGTTGCGTGTTCCAGCCGTCGGGATGCTCGCGGGTGCCCAGCCGCGTCTGGTCTGGCTTTTCGAGGTCGAGCCAGCGGCCGATGAACTGATGCACCTGCACCGGCACGCCATAGAGATCGGTGAGCAGCAGTTCCAGCGATTCGGCGCACCGCGGGAAGTGGGAGTAGTGGCCTGCATAACGGAAGACGACGGCGTCATCGATCGCCATTGTCCCGCCCAGACCACGCCCTCCGAGGCCGACCAGACAGGCGACCGCCGCCGTGATTGCGTCGCGCGGTCTGGCCGCGCCGTCGTCCCATTCGGTGCCGACGCCGCGAAGGATCGTCCGCTCCTGTTGGACAGGCTGACGGTATTTGGCCCACGCGCGGTAGAGCAGCGAGATCGCCCGCTGGTTGAAGACGTCGAGGAAGGCCTGCAGGCTGTGGTCGCGAAACCGGCGGATGCGATCGATGACCAGCGTTGTATAGAAGAGCGGCAGACTACCCGTTGGCCCGACCAGCCCAAAGCAGGTGACGTCGAGGTCCATCCGCGGCACCCGCGTGGCCGTTTCACCCTCTGCGGCGACGGCTGCTTCGCTCCGGGCCTCGTCCCACTTGCCGTGCGCCTCCGGGAGGATTTGGGCGCGGGTGATCGCCGCTCCCGGAAACCCGAGGGTCACCGCGCAGTGAAACGTCACCGGCGGATCTGCTTCGGCATTCGCGGCGGTCGATCCGACCTCGCAGGGAGGTTCCCGACCCTCCGCCACGGCGTCGAGATAGGCCGCGTTCTGCGCGAGCCGCACAGCCTGGAAAAAATCAAATTGATGAGGGGCGGTGACCAGCCTGTTGATCAGGCGAGTACCCGGTTCCCCGCCCGCGGCGGCCATGTCCATTGCTCCTTACGGCTTTCCTGCTGGCGGGACGTGGCGATCATGCGCGTGAACGCGTTGATCGTCACCCACGAGCCGAAGAACCGCTCCAAGACCGACGAAAATAGATAGGCCGTGTTGTCGATGAACTGGCTCTCGTCGAGGACCAGCGTCACTTCCAACCCCTGGGCCACACCGCCAAACCGACCGGGAACGCGGCCGGCGATGCGGCGGCTGCGGATGTCGCTGAGGCCCTGGATCCAGCGCTGCTTCTGGCTGAAGTCATCGAGGTCGGCGTTCAGATACAGGTTCAACATGTCACGCAGGGCCAGCGATGCCCGGCCTTCGCCGCCGTCCACCAGCGACAGATGGTTGAGCGACAGGTGCGAGATCAGCCGCCAGGCGTTGCCACGGCCCGGCTGGCGGCGCAGCGGACGCGTCGGACGGCTGAGACAGGTGATCGACCCCACCGGCCCCTGGCCCTCGGTGAGCGTGAAGCGGGGCCGGCCCACCGCAAACGGCAGCCGGCTGGGCAGGTTGCGATTCGTGCAGGTCGCCTCGCAGTGGATCGTGACGTCGAGCACGCGGGGCGGGCCGCCCTCACCGTCAACGAGCGCCCTCCACATGTCGCTGGCACCATCCGCGCCTCCGTCCGGTCGCGGTTCCAGGTGCGTCCGCCGCATGGCCGACCAGCGCATTGGAATCGCCGTGCCCGGCGCCGGGGCGACGTTTCCTGCCACGACCGTCGAGGGGGAATAAAACGGCAGCACGCTGAAGGGCTTGCCGCCGGGCGTGCTGCCGCGGACGGAATCGATCGTGTAGATCTCCAGGCTGCGGGGGCGACGGACGTCCGGCACCAGGCAGTATTCCGACCGCGTGCCGGTGATCCGCAGCGGATCCAGCCGGTGAGGAAACAGGTTCACGACCGGCGTGCAACCGAGACGGATCGCCGCCGGTGACACCAGTCGCTCCAGCTCCCGGCTCGCGGCCGAGAGCAGGATCGAGACGCACATCCGATCGTTCAAGCGGCCGATGACACTCGGCGAAAGTCCTTCGAGATCGATGAACAGGAACTTCTGCGGCATGGCAAAAAGTTCTGACAGGAGCCGGTAGCCGGGAAATGCCCGCGGATCGGTGGGAATGGAAGCATCCGCGGTATCGAAGCCGGCCGCGACGAGCCGTTCCCGCGAGAGCACGACCGGAGAAGGGTCTTCGGGCCCGCTGGAGATCACGATCCCCACGCAGCGGGTGAGCAAGAGTTCGTAGAGCAGGTAGATCGGCTGTCCGGCCCCCACATGGAGGTGGAACCGTAGCTTGCCAAAATTCATCTTGCCGATCGGAATCGCCTTCGAAAGCGGCTCGATTTCGATCTCAAGAACCGACTGCGTGCTGGCCGGTGGCAGGATCGGCAGGCGGAACGGCGGGCCGGAGAGCTTCGCCGCCGCTATCTTCACAGGCCAGAGAGACATGTCGAAACAGGTGCGGTAGGTGCAGACATCTCCGTCGATCCGCTCCGACTCCAAGAGCGATCCCCGCGGCACCCGGTGGCCGTCGATCAACGCCGCCTGCTTTGAATCGATCGCCATCTCGACGATCGTCATCGAAGGCAGCGGCCGCAGGTAATGCGGATAAAGCAGGTCGAGCAACGCTTCGGCCAACTCGGGGAAATCATCGTCAAGCCGCTTGTTGAGGTGGGCGTTGAGGAAGGCAACCCCCTGCAACAGCCGCTCGACGTGCGGATCCTGCGAGTCGTCGCGGCCCAGGTTGAGCCGGCCGGCGATCTTCGGATTCTGCTCGGCAAACTGGGCCGAACGCCGGCGCAAGACCGCCAGTTCACGTTCGTAGAACGGGAGCAGGTCGTCGATCACGTCAATCCCTCCACGAGAAAGTCGCCGCTGCCTGAATCGAGCGAGGAGACCAGCCGGATCGACTCGCGCAGCGGCTCGACGACAAGCTCCGCCTCGATGACAAATCGCAGCCGCCGGTCGATCGGCCGGCGGTCCTGGCCGTCGAGCCGGGGCACCACGTGGACATGTCGCAGACGCGGCTCGAAGGCCGCGATCGCCTCCTCAATCCGGCGGCAGATGGAGGAGAGTTCATGGTCTTCACGGACTTCCAGGCTTTGCAGGTCGGGGAGGCCAAAATTGAGCAGCGATGTCCGCAGTTCCGTGTATTGCTCCGGGATCTGATCCAGCGGCCGCCGCGCATTGAGCAGTTCCTGCATATCGCGGCAGAGGCCCCGCTTGATCACCTTGAGCACCAGCCCCTCATGCCAGAGCGGTTCGGAAGACTGCTCCGGGCTGTCGTCGAGCAGCCGGTCGAGCAGGCTGGGCAGCAACAGTTCGTGGGTGGAAATAGGATCTGGCATGGCAGGGGATCAGGTTGTGGAACGGTCCGTGGACAATCAGCCAAATCGCAGGGATTGGAGTTCCATCATGTCGATCGTGTTCTCCCCGTCGAGCACGAACAGCCGTCTCCCGACGCCGACTACAGCCTCGCCTTCCTCTCCCAGCCAATCCGTCCGCTGCCCGAGTCGCGACGCATCGTCAGTCCCCTGGAGCGTGCCGTAGACCGCCGGCAGGTGAACGTCGGCCTCGAACGCATCGCGGACCACCATGTGGGCCTGACGCCAGACAAGATCGAGCGGCCGCTCCGCCGGCACGAAGTCGATGGAGTCGACCCGATTCATGGGGATCCAGTAATACTTCCCCGTGTGGGTCAACACCTCGAACACTCCGGCGGTAATATCATCGAGGTCGCGAACGTCGCTGAAGCTGCGGTCGCCCATCTTCCCGGCCAGCGCCGGACGATCCTTCTCGGCCTGTTCGACGATCCGGCCCGCGCCGGCCCGGTCACCAGCCCGCAGCAGCACGAACGCTTCGAGACGGGCGCGGATGGCATCGTCGGCACCGTCGATCAACTCCGGCACGCGGCCCTCTTCGAAGAATTGTCGCCGCGCCGCCTCGGCCCGCAGCAGCTGCCGCACCGGGACGGCGGTCACCGAGGCCCGCGGCTCCAAATTCATCAGAGCGTCGAGCTGCTGATCGGCCCGATCGTTCTGACCGGAGACCACCAGCAGCTCGGAGAGCAGCCAGCGGGCATCGAGATCGGTGGGGGCGGATTTGACCTTGGCGGTGGTGGCATCGATGGCTGCCGCCAGGTTGCCCGACTTCAAAAGTGCGCTGACCGTTTCCATGATGGGACTCCTCAGGATGGGACGAAAAAATTCTACCCTCAATCAGTGTTTTTGACCGTGTTACCGCTGCTCGCTCCGGTGGATCGTGGTCACGAGTTTGAGCGTGGCGTCGATCTGATCGAGTTGGAAGTGCGGCTGGAGCCGCATGATCACGCGGTAGGCTCCTGCCGTGCCCGGCTCCTCCCGCACCTCCACGCTGGCGGCCCGCAGCGGCAGCCGGGCGCGGACCTCCGCGGACGCCCGATCGTCGGGGGTCACGTAATTGTTGATCCACTCGTTGAGGAATTTCTCCAGATCGATCGCTTCCGCGAATGATCCGACCCGGTCGCGGGCAAGCACCTTGAGGTAGTGGGCGAACCGGGAGACGCAGAGCATGTACTGCAGCATCGCCGAGATGCGGGCGTTGGCCGTGGCGATCGGCGAATCAAATTTCTCCGGCTCGTGCAGGGAGGCATTGGAATGGAACACGGCCCGTCCATCGGGGCCGGTGCCGCAGAGGGGAATCAGCCCGGCCTCGTCAAGCTGCGCCTGCGCCGAATCGGTGACGAGCACTTCCGTTGGGCCACGGGCAGCCGCTTCAAGGGTGAACCCGTCGAAGCCCTCCACCGGCAGGCCATCCACCACCCCTCCGCCTTCCTTTCCGCGCGAGCCGCCGCGAATGTCGGCAAACCAGCCCGTGCGACCGAACTCCCGCAACACGACCGCGGCCAGCGGCCAGATGGCGCTGATCCAGAGGCGGTTGCCGGTACCGGGGCCGTCGACCTCTTCGCGGTAGCGGAATCCACGTGTGGCCCAAGACTTCTCGGACGAAGCCTCGGCCTCAGGCTGCCCGATCCAGCCGTCGTAGGGCAGGCGGCCCAAAACGTTTGGCAAAGGCAGCCCGAGAAATCGGCTCTCTTCGCGGGGCCGCAGCGCCCGCCACCTCCCGCACGCGGGAGCAGACCGG
>Ga0082207_1001526_pt1 | contig 10856 bp, 9 predicted proteins | sample LakMenEpi10Aug09_FD_71540 | JGI IMG/M metagenome (GOLD analysis project Ga0082207, IMG submission 71540) | reverse complement strand
GGAATGACGCCATTGAGCGGAAACTCGATCGGTTCGCGCCGGTCGTAGGAGCTGTCGAACTTCGTGCCGTTGTCGAGCCAGCCATGGTAGTTGACCTTCACGGTGTTCGTCGCCTTGGGCATCTTGCCGGTGCCCTTGCGGAGAACGCGGTACTTGAGGCCGGAGGGGGTCGTCGCGAACGTCTTCGGCGCGTCGGCGTCGATCTTGCCGGCGCCGGCGGGAAGGTTCGGGTGGGCGACTTCGGCGGCGGGTGCGGGGTCGGCGGGCACGGCGGTCTCCTGGAGGCAGAGGGTGAGGGCGAAGCAGGCGAGCGACAGGACGGCGAAGGCGCGCATGGCGAAGGCTCTCGCGGGGGTGAGGGATGACGATCCGAGACTATAGCAGCCGGCCGGGTGCGGGTGGGTGTGGCCGCTACCCGGTGGCAAACGCCCGGGAAAGCCGGGCGAGGGCCTCTTCCAGTCGCGGGGTCGGGCAGGCGGTGTTGATGCGGATGAAGCCCGGCGTGCCGAACTCGCGGCCGTCGGAGGGGCCGAGGCCTGCCGCCTCGCAGGCCGCCTGCGGATCGGCGACCCCTGTGCCGCGGCAGTCGATCCAGGCCAGGTAGGTGGCCTGCGCCGGCACGCAGGACAGACCCGGAATGTTCGCGACCGCCGTCTGCACGAGGTCGCGATGCACCCGCAGCAGGGCGAGGAGATTTTGCCGCCACGGCGCGCCATGCTTCCAGGCGGCCTCGGCGGCGGCGTAACCGAGCGGGTTGACCATCGGCACGAGTCCCCCGCCGGCCTTCCGCCAATGGCGGCGCACCGCCGCGTCGGGCACGATCGCCGCGGCGCAGCCGAGCCCGGCCAGGTTCCAGGTCTTCGACGGGGCCGTGAGCGTGATCGCGGAGCGGGCCACCGGATGGTCGAGGCTCGCGAACGGCACGTGCGGCCGGTCGGCGTCGAGCACGAGGTCCGACCAGATCTCGTCGCTGACCACCGCCAGCCGGTGCTGCGCCGCGAACTCGGCCAGTCGCCCAAGCTCGGCGCGGGAAAACACCGTGCCTGTCGGGTTGTGCGGATGGCAGAGCCAGAGGAGTTTCGTGCGCGACGTGACGGCCGCCGCGAGCGCGTCCCAATCGATCGACCAGGCGGTGGGCAGTAGCGCGAGCGGCGCCCGCACGACGCGGCGGCCGGCGAGGCCTGGCAGAAAGAGGAACGGCGGGTAGACGGGCGTGAGCGTGAGGATCTCGTCGTCGGGTTCCGAGAGCAGCCGCGCGGTGAGGGCGAGGCCCGTGACGACGCCGGGCGTGCCCACGACGCACTCCGGGTCGATCGTCCAGCCGTGGACCGCCGCGAGGTGTCCGGCGAGCGCCGGCGCGAACCCCGGCGGCTCGTGCGTGTAGCCGAAGACGCCGTTCGCGACGCGGTCGTGGATCGCCTCCAGGATCACGTCCGCCGCGGGAAAATCCATGTCTGCCACCCAGACCGGCAGCACGTCGCGGCCGGCCCAGCGATCCCACTTCTCGGAGCCGGTGCCGCGGCGGTCGGGGCAGGAGGCGAACGCGGGATCGGGGGCGGGGGGTGGCATGAGGAGCAGTGTAGGCCGCCGCCGACCCGCCTGCTGATCGGGTGCGAGGTGACGGCCTTGCGGCATGGGCGATCACGGATGCGGGTGGATACGATGAACGGCCGCCGCCTTGAACCCGCGGCACCGGAACCGACCGCACCGGAGACCACGATCATGCTGCTTCCCTGCCCCGATCCCGCCGCGCGACTCACGGAGGCGGCTCGCTACCACGACTACCGCAACGCCTCGAATCCGCTCGGCGAGGGCGGTCTGGCTGCGGTGCCGGGTGCCCGGTTTCCGGCGGAGCTCCACGAGAGCGGGATCACCCGCACGCTGCCGCTCGACACGAGCCCCGTTCTCGGCTGCCCGGGGCCCGCCACCGCGCCGGGCCTGTGCGCGAACTTCGTGCACGTGCGGCCCGGCGACGCGCATGTGACCGACGCCAACGCCACGAGCCAGCTGTTTTTCGTGATGCGGGGCCACGGCCTGACCCGCGTGGGTCCGGGGGGGCAAGGCGAGACCGAGATCCCGTGGCAGGCGGGCGACCTGTTCACGCTGCCGGCGCGCAGCCCGGCCGAGCATGTGGCGGCGGACGACGCGGCGCTGTACTGGGTGCACGACGAGCCGCTGCTCCGCTATCTCGGCGTGGAGGCGACGCGGCGCCAATTCGCCCCCACGCTCTATCCACAGGCTGCGATCAGGCAGGCGCTCGACGCGGTGATCCACGATCCGGACAGCGCCCGGGCCAATCGTCAGAGCGTGCTACTCGGCAGCCGGTCGTTTCCGCAGACGATGACGATCACGCATGTCCTGTGGGCGATGTTCGGCGTGCTCCCCGTCGGCGCGGTGCAGCCGCCGCACCGCCACCAGTCGGTCGCCGTCGATCTGGTCGTCGATGCCCGGCCCGGGTGCTACACGATGGTCGGCCGCCGGCTCGGCCCGGACGGAACGATCGCGGACGGCGAGCGGTTCGACTGGCAGCCGCACGCCGTGTTCGTGACGCCGCCGGGGCTGTGGCATTCGCACCACAACGAATCGGGGCATCCGGCCCACGTGCTGCCGATCCAAGACGCGGGCCTGCACACCCACCTGCGGACGCTCGACATCCGCTTCGCGCGGCGGCTGAGCGGTGGCGGCCACGAAGTGGTGGAAAGCGCGGGCTGAACCCGGGCCGCTCGCGAAGACGAGCACGAAGCCCAAAGCCCGGGATGATCTTCAAGTGTCTTCCGAGCTGCTCCTCAGCCCGGCAGGGGTTGAGGGCGTACAATTGACCGGGCCACTCTTGCGTCATATGATGACGTCATCATGCGAACAATCGTGGATCTCACCGCGGATCAGGTGAAGTCGCTGGCGGCTTTCTGTACGGCGCAGGGTATTTCCCGTGCCGAAGCGGTCAGGAGAGCAGTCGCACGATTGCTCGCGGAGGAGCACCGGCCGGATCGATCCCGAGCATTCGGCGCCTGGAGCGAGAAAAAACTCGACAGCGCAGCAACGGTTCGCCGACTCCGTGACGAGTGGGAGCGATGAAAGCGGTCATCGACAGCGATCTGCTGATCGACTTCCTCCAAGGCCTCGATGCAGCGGCCGCCGAGATCGATCGCTACGACGACCCCTGCTACTCGGTCATCTCCTGGATGGAGGTGATGATCGGCGCCGACACAGATGCGGAGCGTTTCGCCGCCGAGACGCTCTTCGATTCCTTGCGCCGGATCGAGCTTTCCGCGGAGATAGCCCGGAGGGCGGTTGACCTCCGCAGGACTCTGCGATTGAAGCTACCGGATGCGATCGTGCTGGCGACGGCCGACAGAGAAGGCTGCATTCTCGTCACTCGGAACGCGAACGACTTCGATCCACACGATCCGCGAATCCGCATTCCCTATCGGACATAGCCGATCCAGCGCGGATGAACGACGGCTTCAGCGACGATGCCCATGCAATCGACCCTCGAGCTGCTGCGGACCCTGGTTTCGATCGATTCGGTCTTGCCGAACGAAGCGCAGCTGTCGCGGTACATGCAGGAACTCCTGAAGGAGCGGGGCTTCTCGGTCGTCGAGGTCCTCACGGATGGCGATCGGCCGAACTTCGTGGCGACGTTCGGTGAGACCGCCAGATTCCTGGCGTTCTACGGACACCTCGACACGGTGCCACCCGATCCGCTCTATGCGTGCGATCCCTTCGAGATGCGCACCGACGATGCCTATGCGTACGGCCTCGGCGTGGCGGATATGAAAGGGGGAAACGCCTGCGTGCTTTCGCTCGCCTTGCGGGCGGCCGAGAGGAGGCTGCCGGTGAAGATCGTGTTCGGCGTCGACGAGGAGGGTATCTCTCAGGGTGCCCATGATCTTGTCTCGTCGGGGCATCTCCGTGACGTGGCGTCCATGTTCGTCGCCGAGGCAGGTCAGGTCGAGAACCTTGCGCAGCCCTTCAGTGTTGGGTTTGGACGCAAGGGCAGGGTGGCTTTCGAGGCCGTGGTTCACGGTGCGTCGTCTCACGCCGCGGTCGCAACCCCGCAGAGCAACGCGATCAACCGCGCGGCCGCGTTTATCACGCTCCTCGAAGGCTTGTCCTTCGCGCCACACGCCGCGTTGGGTGCGACCCGCATCGTCCCGCACGCGATCTCCGCGGCGGCCTCCGCGTTTTCAGCGCCCGGCGAGTGCGTGGTGCGGTTCTCAGCCCTCACCACCCCGGGCATGACGGGTGAGCGTGTCGCGTCGCTGATCGAGGAGCGAGCACGCGAAATTGGAGTGCGGGTGGTCCTCGGCACCGTGGAGCGCAAGACTCCCTACGGTGAAGGGTACGAGGTGCCCGTCAACGATCCTTTCGTGCAGCTGGTGGCGGAGCGGGTTTTCGCTCCCGCAGACGTCCGCCCCTGTTATTTCAGCTCGGTGGCTGACGAGAACGTGTTCGCGCATCGTCTCGGCATCCCCGTCATCACGCTGGGGCCGGTCGGTACGGGAGATCACACCAAGGATGAACGGGTCCGGATCGCATCGCTCGATGCAACCGTGCGGGCGTACGAGGATGTCCTGAGCCTGTGGAATGATGCGGCGCGCACGTGATCCTCGCCCGCAGCGGCATCGGGCATCCGCCGGCCGGTGCGCACCGCGAGTGGACGGCCGTCCCGGTCCGACCCCGAGCGGGTCCCGGCCGCGGTCACTTTCCGGCCGGTTCACCCTGCTCGCGGACCTGCGCGGCCACTTGGGCGATGTCCGCGGCGGGGATCACCAGCGGCATGAACGAACCGCCGATCCCAGCGGTCGGTTCCGTCCGCAGCGTCGTCACGCCGAAGAACCGGCCGTCGCGATCGAAGGCGGCGCCGTTCGCGCCGCCGACGGCGTAGCCCCGGCGGGGCTTGGTCACGACGGCCGAGATCCGGGTGAGGATCACGGACGGCTCTTTGCCGCTGTGCTTCACCAGCCGGGAAAGCAGGATCACGTCGTCGAGCACGCGGGGGTCGGCCCCGGGGCCCGGCGGCAGGCTGGCGAACGGCTTGGTCGCCTTCTTTTCCGGCACGACGTACGTCAGCCCCGTGTCGGGATCTTCGATCGCGATCCGGGCCGGAACATCCGTGCCGTCGGCGAGATGGATGACGGGCTGCGAGAGCTTGGTCTTCAGCTCGATCTTTTTCCGCTCGCCACCGACGTTCACCTCCAAGCCGTCGGCCATCATGGCGGCGGTCGGATTCAACTCGGCGGTCGCCAGCACGACGATGCCAGACGGATCGACGACCAGGCCGACCGCAGTCCCCTTCTGTTCGCCTCCCATACCGCCCAGCTGGATGCCGAAGCCCGCCATGTCCTGCTGGACGGTGGCCGTCACCCGCACCACGGCGTCGGCATGCTTCGCCAAGCCCTCCCGGGCCTTGGCGACGCACGCGTCGTCGGCGGCCGGCGCCGGCGTGGAGGCGATGGCGAACAGGCCGACCGCGAGCAGGATGCGGGGGGCGATGGCAGACGAGATCCAGGGCTGAAGGGCGGAGCGGGTCATCGATTTCCTTTCTGCAGGGGTAGAGTGTCGGCAGGCTGAGGCAACGGCCTGAACGAGGCGGGCAGCGAGTCAGTCGTGCGGACGTGCGTCCCAGGCGGGCTCGCATTCGAGAAACAGGCTGTGGATGCCGCGCCGGACGAAGAACACCAGCCGCCGCCGCTTCTCCTCCGCCGCGGTTGCGAGCAGCTTTCGGGCGGTGGCGACGTCGGGCGTGGGCGTGCCGTCGATGGACACGATGACGTCGTCGAGGGCGAGTTTCGCCAGGCTGGCCCAGCCCGCCGGTTCCACCCGTTCCACGAACACGCCACTGATCGCGTCGCCGACCTGCTTGGCGGTGCGGTCGTCGAAGCTCAGGTCGCGGATCGTCAGCTCGAAGTGCTCGTCCTTGTGCCGCGGCAGTTCCACGGCCGCCTTCATCGGCGACTCGAGCACCACGGCCAGCTCGAGCGGCTGCCCGGCACGAGCGCCCGAGAGCTTGACGGTGTCGCCGATCTTCCGCCGCTGGATCATCTTCTCGAACACCGTGGCATCTTCGACGCGGGTTGCTTCGATCGGCTCGCCGTCGAACGCGTGCAGGATGTCGCCGACCTGCAGGCCCGCCCGCTCCGCCGCCCGGCCGGGGAACACTTCCGTCACGCGGACGCCCTTCTGGCCGGGGAGTTTCAGGGCCTCGGCGAGCTCGCGGGTGAGGACCTGCGTGGCGGCCGGGAACCAGGGCTTCCGGGCCACTCCGGCGATCTCCTCCGGGGGCTCGCGGCCGATCTTCACGACCGTCAGATAGCGGGCCTTCTTCCGTTCGAAGCCGACGACCACGGGCACCATCTCGGACTGCCCGGCCGTGAGCTCCCGGCTCACCTTCCGCAGCGCCTCGAGCGAGTCGATCGGCTTGTCGGCCACGCTCACGATCACGTCGCCCGCCACGATCGGCGGCCGGGCGTCGGCGCAGGGGCCGCCCTTGCGGACCGAATCGACCTGCACGCCCCGCGTGTCGGGCCGGCGATGCTCGAGAGCCGACATCCGCGTGAAGTCGCGGGCCGTCATGCCCCAGGAGCGGACCTCCTCGTCGTCGGCCACGGTCCGGTCTCGGGCGATCGTCGTCACCGTGACGGTCTTCTCCGCGCCCGGGGTGGCGGCCGGCCGAATGACGAGCGTCGCCGGCTTGCCGACCGGCAGGCCGAGGAGGACCGCGTTGAACAGCGGCAGGTCGTCCGGAATCGGGCAGTTCACGGCCTGCCCGTTGACCGAAACGACGATGTCGCCGGCCCGGATGCCGGCCGCGTCGGCCGGAGAGCCTTGGATCACGCCCGCCACGAGCACGCCACGCGGCTCGCGGCTCCCCTTGAGCAGCGGCTGGGCCTCGAGGCCGATCCAGCTGCGGGTTACGCGGCCGGTGGCGATGAGCTGGTCGGCCACCGACTTGGCGAGGTTGCCCGGCACCGCGCCGCCGAGGCTGGCGAGGCCGATTTCGTTGATGCCGACGATCTCGCCGGCGGCGTTGACGAGCGGGCCGCCGCTGTTGCCGCCGAAGATGACCGCATCGTGGGCGATCCAGCGGACGAGCTCGCCGACGTCCTCGCCGTCCAGCTTCATCCTCATGAACCAGAATAACTCCGGCAGCACCATGCTCGTGTTGCTGACGATTCCGGAGGTGACCGACTGCGACACGGCGGCCGGGCTGCCGAGGGCGAAGACGCGATCGCCGACGCGGACGCGGTCGGAATCACCGAACGCGGCGACCGCCAGTGGCCTGGCCCCGGCCCGGCGGGAGGCGAGATCGAGCTTGATGACGGCGATGTCGGCGAGCGGATCGGTGCCGACGAGGGTGGCGTCGATCTCTTCGCCGTCGGGCATCCGGCAGACGAGATGACGGGCCCGGCCGGCGACGTGATGGTTGGTGACGACGTGCCCTGCGGGCGTGATCACGACGCCGCTGCCGGCCCCCTGTCGCTTGTTGAGGCGGCCGTCTTCCCCCTCGACCATGACGACGTCGATGCGGACGAGCGCCGGAAACACCTTGGCGAGCACCCGCTCGATGGCCGGGTCGGCTGCCGCTGCCGGCGGGGAGTCGGCGACGCCCGGGGACGGGATCGTGGCGGTCGCGAGGATCAGCAGCGCAGTGGCGAGCGTGGAGACGGGCCGTCGTGGCATGGGCGGGGCTCCGAGGGGAAGGCCCGAAAGCCTACCCGAGTGTGGTCCAACTGGAGAAACCACGCACGACCCGGCCGGATGTACGGCGTCCGGGAACGGCGGCTGTCATGTCGGCATGTCGTCGGGCTTTCCGAAAATACAACGCCGCCGGTCGGGCGATTCGTGGGAGGTTGCAAAGTTTCCGGCAAAAGTCGCATTTCCCGCCGTCACCGCTCCCTGCGGCTGCAGGCTTTTTCAACAGTCTGCCAGGCCTGTCCGCACGGCCTCACAGGGAAGCGGCACGGGACCGCGGCCGTGGTCGCGGGCACGGCGGTCATTCCAGAGGCCACCACGCGAACAAACATGGTTCCCCCGCGGGCCGCTCCCCCGGAGTTGTTCGCCCGGCTGGCCGTGATAAAACTCAGTATGCTTGAGTTTTATCATGATCAGACGCACCGTTTCCGCCGCATCACTGGCGGCCGAATCCTGTTTTCTTTGGGGCCCGCGCCAAACGGGAAAGAGCACGCTTTTGCGCACGCTCTTCCCCGACGCCCCGACCTACGACCTGCTCTCGGCCCGTGAGTTTCGCCGACTGTCGGCAGACCCTGGCGTCTTTGCCGAGGAGTGCGCGGCCCTGGCCGACAGGCGGCAGCCGGTGATCGTGGATGAGATTCAGAAACTGCCGGCCTTGCTCGACGAAGTCCACTCGCTCATGAGCCGGCACGGAATGCGGTTCATCCTCACCGGGTCGAGCCCACGGAAGCTGCTCCGCGGCGGTGGCAACCTGCTCGGCGGCCGCGCCGTCCGCCACGAGTTGCTGCCGCTCACGTCCGCCGAGATCCCGGACTTCTCCCTCGACAAAGCTCTCAACCGCGGCCTGCTGCCCGCGCACTACCTCTCCGACCGCGCCGCGTCGCGGCTAGCTGCCTACGTAGGCGACTATCTCCGCGAGGAGGTGCTCGCCGAGGCACTGACGAGAAACCTGCCTGCTTTCCAACGGTTCCTCGAGGCCGCCGCATTCTCCAACGGGCAGATTGTGAATGCCGCGACGATAGCCCGCGAGATCGGCGTCGCCGCCAACACCGTCCGCGGCTACTTCGACATCCTCGTGGATACACTGGTCGCGGCCTGGGTCCCGGCCTGGACGAAACGGGCCAAGCGCCGCGTCATCCAGGCGCCACGGTTCTGGTTCTTCGACGTCGGCATCGTCAATGAGCTTACGCACCGCGGAACCTTGGTGCCCGGCTCGACCGACTTTGGCGCGGCCTTTGAGCACTTCATCCTCATGGAATTGCGGGCCCACGCCAGCTATGCACCGAGGCAGATGGGACTGCCGGTCAGCTACTGGAGGACGGCATCGGGCATCGAGGTGGATTTCATCCTCGGCGACGCGGAAGTGGCGATCGAGGTGAAAGCCACCGACCGACCGACGACCGATCACCTCAAGGGGCTTCGCGCCTGGCGGGAAGAGCATCCCCGGAGCCGCGGCATCCTCGTCTGCCGCGGCTCGCGGGCCCGGCGCACCGACGACGGCATCGAGATCGTTCCCTGGCGCGATTTCCTCCGCAGCCTGTGGCGGAACGAAATCGGGGCGGGTTGAACGCCGGCGGCGCGAAGCCCGGCCGAGCACGTGTCGCCGGCCGACGCGGCTCGCGGGCAGCGAAATCGGGCATCGGCCGGCTGGTATCTCACAGCGAGTGGACTTTCATCGCGGTTCGAAACCAGGCCGCACTTGAACCGCCCGTCCGATCAGGCGTAGGCTCGTTTATCCTTCGATCTGTCATCAGAGCAGTCTCGATGGCATCAGGATCGGGAACGCCGGGATCGAGGTTTTCATGCAGACCCCGCTCGATTTCCTGAACACGTTCCGCGTCGAACTGCGGGCGTCGGGCATTCGCTTCGCGATCACGAGCGGGATGGCGTGTGTCCACTACGGACTCCAGCAGACCACCAAGGATTCGGACTGGATCGTGCCTCCGGATCAGGTCGAAAAGGTGCGCAGCCTGTTCGTTCGCCATGAAGCCTCGCTGCCTCCGTGGGCGGTCCGATACCGGTCCATTTTCGGCGCGCCGCTCGAAGCCGAGTGGCTCGCCGGGGGCTGGACGTCGCATCTGTCGGTCCGCACGGAGGGGGGAGGCCCCGACCATCACGTCGATTTCTTCGGTCGCCCGCCGCGCGTCAAGCATTGGAACGCCCACCCGTCTGATCCTGACTTCGCCGATCGGGATACGGTGACGCGGATGAAGAAGACCGATCGTGACCGGGACTGGCCGATCGTGGGAGGGCTCGCAACGCAGTCTTTTGCCCGCAATGAATCCCATGCCGTGCTGCACCTTCAGGCCGTGGAACCACTGCGGAGGGCCTGGGCTGCGACACCATCCGACGCTCGTGAAGCAGCCTGCACCGCGAGACCGCTGCTTGGGTACATCGACCACACGACCAGTGACGACCGTCTCGAGTTTCTCGTGCGTGCGGAACGCCTCGTTTGGGAATCGGTCAACCGTGGCCGCTACGGCGTCTACCAGACGGCGTGGAAGGCTTTTTATCGTCGATGGCAGCGGGCCGAGGATTGCCCGTGGCCAAGGTCGATGGCTTTTGCCGACCAGCACGCATTCGTGGTGGCAGCCGCTCGCAGGCATGACCTCCCTCCGGCGCCGCTCACGGCGGCCGCCCGTGTTGCCGTGTATGACGCCGGCCTGGCCCGCGCCGCCGTGCTTGCCAACCTGGAGCCGATTGAGATCGCGACCCTCGCCCCGCCCATCGAGGAGATGCTGCCATGAGCGACGCACCCCATCACGACGAGGCACCTTCGGCCGAGTACCCGGAGTGGTATTACGAACTCCTGGCACGGACGATGGGTGAAGAGGCGGCGGCCTGGGCGCGACTGCCGCGCGAGCGTCGCGAGGCTGAGTTGACCGCGTTGCACCGCGCGTTCGACACGCCGGACGACCTCTCGACGTGGCCCGCGGAGCTCGACGGCGGCGTCGATCGGCCCTGAGTCGCCCAGGCCTCGACCGTCGCGTCGGGAATAAATGATAGTCCGGTCAATGGCACTTCCGCCAGCGTTGCCCGACGGATGAGCGGCTCGTGAGCGGATAGCTCCCGCCTTCCGAGACTGTCTCGGCCCGGGAAACGGCTCCCCGAATCGGCCGCCTTTCCCCCCCGAGCGGCGGTTTTTTTTGCGCGGCGGGGGG
>Ga0082207_1001525_pt1 | contig 10859 bp, 2 predicted proteins | sample LakMenEpi10Aug09_FD_71540 | JGI IMG/M metagenome (GOLD analysis project Ga0082207, IMG submission 71540) | reverse complement strand
GTTGTGCAACTGTATTTACAAATTTACAATATTTACAGTAGAGGGATTTAGTCAATGTCAGACTCATTTTCGCCGGAATGAGTCTTTATATACTGATCTTGTTTTGAGAGGAAGAAGGTGATAAGCTTCTCCTTTCTTGTCTTAAGAGAGTCTCTAAAAGACTTGGATAGGTCTCGGTGAGCATGGAGCGAGTTGAACTGCATTCCAAATAGCTGCTCTGGTCCGAGAGAAGGTGCATTGCTGACAGCATTAGTCGCAATCCCTTGGAGGACGGGCGCGACCTCGGTCGTGCCCTCCGATAGGAATTCGTCCTCTACGTCCTTGAGAGTCTCAGCCGGCATTTGATCGGCTGATAGAGGCTCTTTTGGTGAAGGACGAGCACTGGGTGCAGTTTTTGCTGGTGGAGGATAAAAAAGGTCCTCTAGATGAATCTCGTCAGCAATTTCTGGGATGGGATCCGGATCCGCTAAATTTTCTAGAGGAACCGGATGTAGGGGCTCATCGAATAAGCCCGGTTGGCTCCTCTTATCGATGGCTTTTTGGTGATGGACGTTCAGATCCCATTTTTTATTAAGGAGAATTTTGAATTCCTTGATGTTTAGTGGTCTAATGAGTTCCACATGAGTGTTGACCACTTTACCAGTGTCTAGGTCAGTGAGTACAACGTTTCTTTCAAGGATCTCCTTGATCTGAAAGGGGCCCTTCTGTGGGATTTTTAGGATGTTGCTTGTGGTAGAAGGAGTCATGTCCCTCATGAACACAATTGATTTCTCAGTAAACTGAGGTGCTTTAGCCTTTTTTGAGTATTTTAGTCTCTTGTTTCGCTGGACCAAAATTTGCTGGAAATGGTCAAGAGTGCTGACTTCTAGCTGATCATTCAGCTCAGAGTTGACCTCGGAGGTCAAGTTAGCGAGAGGATAAAAGTCAGTTGTAGTGTTATGGTGGATCATTTCCCTGGAAATGCCCAGTGTGGAAATGATTTGCCTGTTCATGGCTTGCGCGACTGTAGGGAGCAGGAGTGGCCAGTCCGAATTTTCATGTGGCTGTTCCTGGTCGTTCAAAACCTTCAAAAATGTTTTCTTGAAGTTTTTAATGTAATTTTCAGAGCTGTTCTGAAAATGGCAGTAGGGGGTGCTGTAGTGCACCTGGATGGGAGCTATTTTTATTAGCATTTTGGCGGCTTTTACGAAGCTGGTTTCGTTGTCAAGGTAGATATTTTCGTACCATCCGGTGGTGCCAAAAATAGCTAGAAATCCTTGGAGCACTGAGGCCGATGTTTTGTCTTTCAAGGGAATGGCGTACACGAACTGTGAGTATGCATCTAGTGCAAACAGTATGTACGAAAATGTTCCTTTGAACATTGGGATGAGATCAGCATATAGATGCTGTCTAGGTCTTTTTGGTTTCAAAGTCCGGTTAACGGAGGGCGTAACTTTCTTGATGTCGTACTTGTTTGCCAGGGCGCATGTGGTGCAAGCCTCAGTATATAGTTTTATGTGATACTGGGCGGCTGGGGAATGGTAGTATGACCGAAAGTTTTTTAATAATGTTGTCGCAGTGGGATGACCCAAAATCACATGTAGATGGTGGACCACTGCCGGCAACAGTATGTCTGGGATGCATAGCGCATATTTAAAAAGGTTCAGATGAGGGAGTTTAAATGTTTTATAGAGGACCTGATCCTTTATTACATAGCCCTTGTTCCTGATGACATCAGTGTGTATGTTGTCCCTAATAGTGGACAAGAGGTCATCACCTTGTTGGGCTTTGGCCAACATGGTTGAGGTTATGGTCTGATTCTTTATGAGATCCACACTAAGAACAGCTAGTTTTTTGCACATATCCTCGTAAAGCTCTTGCTTTATTTGAGGGATCTTTTTGTGATCGTGGGGTACGAGATCACTGTGTACAGCATTCAAGTATGCAGATCTATCGACCAACGACCTTGTAAGGTCAAGTATGGTAGAGTGTACACAGTTAATACCACTAATGGGGGGATAAATGTCTCTAGCAACATATGAATTGAACTGTCCGTGAAGATCCGAGATGCCCAGTGACACATTGACATTGTCCGTTGCGTCTGTGGGAAGCACAACAGTAGAGTTGAGATAAGGGACATTGTATGTCAAAGGGGTTTTTTGGCCTAGAAGCACGTGAATAGGGGAGATTGGAGTCTCCTCTAGCGTGATGGGCATTAGCTCCTCCGAGCTTCCCATCATGCCATTGTTCCTGTTTGAGGTGAGGTCAATACTTTTGACCTCATGTAGGTGGGGGTGTATTACTGGTACGATTAACCCCTGAGCAAGGAAAGTTCCGTGGGCGATTTGGATACTTTCTGAGTCGTTGTTTCGTACCAGCAGCTTGACGGAGCTATTGAAGTCATTGTCAATAACCCCGTGATGTATGTACAAATTGACCTTGAAGGTCGATGACCTTGGCATCAGCTGCATGTAATATCCTGCTGGGATATAGAACTGTATTCCAGTATCGATGACCTTGGATTCGCCGGGGTCAAGGTTCAAAGTACCTTGCAGTGGGAGGTCAACTCCTGCAGAGGAGTGGCCTATTTTGGGATAATGTCTAGCCTGGGGGAGGCGTGAGAAGTAGATGGGTGACCTTTTCTGGTCGTGTTTGGTTTCGAGATCAGCGCCTGAGATCAAGCTATTTAGCATGACCTCATGATTGATGAACTTGCTTTTGAGACTGCTCCTGATGTTCTGCTTGAGCAGTTTTTTGGAGTTCTCAGTCAAGGTGTTTTTGAGCCTTTGTTTTTGATGCTCATCTAGTCCTTTGTAATGCACGTTCATTGCCTCTTCAATTACTTGGTTGCAATGATGAAGGAACAAAGCATTGTTTTCTTGCTCTAGAAGGGCAAGAGCCTTGGTTGATAAGGAAGAGTCAGGATCCTCATTGTCGGCAGTTGATTCAGTGAGTGAATCCTGGTCGACATTGTTGTCCATTGAGGCAACATCGTCATCGTAGCTCGGCAAAATGGGATGAATGCTATTGAGCTTTACCACCGGTTTGATGGAGGGATCATTCCATCCTTGGAGTAGCCGTATGGCCGAATAGTATTTCTCTTCGGGAGTGCATTCCTCAAAGAGCTTGTACAAATTCTTTATTGGTTTGGGAGTACTGATTTTGGGTTTGTTCCTTGGATACTCATCTGAATTCTCTGAATTCAGGGAGTTGGTAAAGTACGAGTATAGGGCGGCCTCATCGAGGACGCAAGGTTCAGTAAGAGGAGGGATCTTTCCCGCCTGTACCTTACTTAGGGCGAATTTCTGCTTATCCAGAAATCGACTTGTGTTGAAGGACCTGGAGAAAACATCTGCCAAGTAATTGGTCTCTGAAGGAACTGAATATATTATGTGAGGAATCTCAATTTGCAACTGTGCCAGCTTGTTAGCTAGACTGTTGCAAGCAATGGAGTATTCCCTGTTCCTTCCTACCCAAATGAGGGCTCTAGCATCAGTGAAGACTGTGATAGGGTGACTAGAATTGAGGAGATATGGCCTAAAATGCGCGAAGGCGGAAATCAGGGCATAGGTCTCCTTGAAATGTATACTTTTAAGGGAGTCAGTGTGAGAGAACAACTTTGAGTGGCATCCCACTACATGCAGGTTGTTGTCTCTATAGACCCAAAGAATCGCAGAGCAGGCTATTTTGCTGGCATCAGTAGTTACCAGCAATTTTTCGTCTTGTAGCGGAACCGTTAAGCGGATATCCAGCGCTATGAGCGCTTTTATCCGATTCCAGGCTGTATCAGCTGCCTCATCCCAGAAAAAGATCTGCGATCGCAATATCTGATTTAACGGGAACTTTAATTCCGCCAGTGAGGGTATGAACTTGGACCAGTAGTTCAACGAGTACAATCTACTTTGTAGAGTGTACAGGGAGTCCGGTTTTTCCCAATCTAGGATCGACTGCGCTTTAAGCCTCTCAAGAGAGAGTTCAGCTTTGCCAGGAGTGAAAGACACTCCAAGGATGGTGAGCTCGTCGGGAAAAAAGGTGCACTTTTTAGGGGACAGCTTGATATTATGCATGCTGTAGGCCATGAGTACCACCTTGATATGCAGCAGGTGCAGTTCAGGGGTGTCAGAAAAGATCCAGGAATCGTCCTGATAAAAGGTGAAGAATTCTTCGAAAGAAGTTCCAAGCTGTTCAGCTTCCTCTGGGGATAGCATGAGCTTTATTTCCGCGAGGGTTTCCGGGGAAAAAGTTTCCATCATTGCCTGATCCCAGCAGGCTGAGGCGCTGATGAACCCCTGTGGGAGTCGGTTAAATTGCATCACACGGTTTTTCAGATAAAAACATGTGTATGGACGCGATTCAGGATGAAGGGTTAGGTGCCAATAGGCTTGTAGAGTATCTACACTGCTAACTATTTTATCCTTCAATTTCTGAAAAATATGCTCAGAGAGCTTGGGAAGGGAGCGCTTAGGGTTTTTGGTGACTTTGTTTATGCGCCTAAGGTCTTGAACGATTCGAAACTGCTTGTTCTTTGCACCTTTCACCTGTGCCAAGAAGGTGGATGCTTTCGTAGCATCTTTGACCCCTTCATATTTGGGTACAAGAAGCAGGTTTGAGACTGTCTTCGGAGTGTGGCACTCTTCGATCAGTCCAAGTTTCTCAAATTGATCAAAAGTTTTATCACAGAAATCTGCCTTCTCTTCGGACATGAATCTTTTTTTCTCGGCGGGAATGGACTCATCAATTTCTAGCTTAACCAGAAATTTTTTGTATTGTCCTACATCCAATTTGCCGGTTGCGAAAGTATCTTTGTTGTCCTCTATAATCTGGCAGAGTTTCTGTCTGATATTATGGTCTAAGCTCGGGTTTATTTCGCAATCTAGGTGCGAAAACTTTTCGCTTAGTTTGGTGGGATCAATCAGGATATGATCTTTTATGATTTCTTCATCAATCGTATCCTGAGATTGGTCTTGATCCTTGTCCTCTAGGGAGTTGGAGTTAAAGTTCGGTGGGCACGTAATGGCGTGCAAAGGTACGACAGCGTTGCCGTAGCTTTCATTTAGGTGAATGTGATAAGGAGTGGTGGCCTTTATCACACGGGGGTTGGTGAGCATGTCAGCACCCAAAATGGACTGGTAACCATTTATTTTGTGAGCCACCAGAAAGGTTAACGGGATTGTAACGGTTCCTGTAGTAGTGGTAAAAGTGGTGTTGAGCTGAGCTTTTCCAACAATGTTGTTGGTCAAAGTTGCGCCGGCAACCTTCATGTCCATTTGAACTGGTTTGAATGGCTTGTTTTTTAGGTTGCAGAAAATATCATAGGCTATTAGGTTGTGGGTGGATCCGGTATCCATTAGCGCCGATATATTTCTGTTTTCTATGGATAACTCTACAGATTTCAAAGTCGAAGTTTCGTTCTCAATGTTATTGAGAACGACAGCCTTGGCTTTCTTTGGTTTCTGAGCTGCTTTGATAGCGCTTTCAAGGAAAGCATTATAGTTTAAGGGTCGGACCTTCGGTCCAACATTGGTTGATATGTCAACTAGAAGGTCGGTGACCTCTAAGTCTTTGGATACATATAGGTTAGGTTGATATCTTCGAGGCTTAGGAAACCGGTAGCTATTAAGCTCGGACTCTGCGTCTGAAGTGATATCAGCGTTAATGCAGGAGTGCTTGAAAGCTTTCCGGGCATAGCAGTTAGAGTCGTTCAGATTTTGGTTTAAGTTGAGTGAAATGTCAGCTGCCTCAGTGGCCAATTTGGCCAAGGTCTTACGGTCCGACATGTCATATTCGAGGGTACTCCTAGGCTCTGTAATCTCTAGACTGGAGTGAACTCTAGAGGAGTCAATTAATTTTTTGAAGCGACAGTGGGAGGGAAATCCTTGATTTCTTTGCACTCCTGCGGGTGATGGTTCATTTTGTGGCAAAATGAACACTTTTTCTCGCAATACCTGGAATATCTGGCGCATTCAAACTCATGATGGCCGGGCTTCAGGCATTTGGTGCAGCTTTTAGTTTTATAGGGGTCGTAGTCTGAACGACAGTTTATTCCTTTCTGCATCAGAGGATAGGTCCTTCTGGCAGAGCTGGAACGGTCTGAACTCCTGTACGACACTTTAAAGGGAGTTCTTCCCTGTCGGTTGACAGAGGAGTACATCGGAGATTTTGATCGGTTTTGAGAGTACTCCTTTTTGTTGCCATATCCATGTGGCGACTTTGAGCGACCGTTGGATAAACTCCTGTTATAGGATGAGCTCCTATAATTGGTCTGAAAACCAGTCCGGGAGTCAGGACGACTTCCTGGGCGGGAGTCGGTGCCAGCAGAAGAGCTTGGACGGGATTCTGTCCTATCCCTTGAGTAGGATCTGTATCGTCCAGAGGAGTCAACATATCCCCTCTTCTGTACCAGGGAGTTAATTCCAGCCTGAATAGAGTTAAATCCAGCCTGAAACAACTCTGTGTGTTTTTTCTCTCTAGAACTCCTCCTGGGGGGTTCAGAGTTTTTGGGAGGCTTTTTAGCCTTCTCTTTATTAGGAGTAGTATTAGACAAAACACACCGAGCAATCTGTTCGATCAGATTGGGGGGAGTGATGTCTTCGGGGTGATTCTTAACAAGAACCACTTCCTTCCCTACTTGGGCCAACCTACGCTGCATTTGAGTGAAAGTTTTTGCATTGGTTGGAAGCTCATTGAAATCAATGACCTTAGTTGGGTTCGGGATGTGCGAGAGATTCCACCCATCCTCATTCCCTAAGGTGGAGCTGCTGGAGTCCGATGCTACTTTGTTGTTAGCAACCTTGGGAGGGCACGACTGAGGAGTAAAATAGAACTCACTCAATGGGCTCTTGGCTTGGAGCTCCGCTGAGGGGAGTCTATTTGCCAAGTCACGCAAGCTTTGCTCAATTTTGGGAGTTGAACTCTCCAAAGGAGAGTTCAGCTGGTATGGTCTACTATTGTCCATACCAGGATGGTTTTCCCGCGGACCATAATGGTCAGCAGTGTTCCTCTGAAGCGGGGCCTGTGCCTGAGGCATCGGAGGCTGAGGCATCCCAAATTTTGGGGCGGGCATCTGTGGTACCTGACCTTGATGCTGTGTGAGATTTGGAGCAACGACAGGGGGCTGCTCAAACGGTAGCATGAGTCTTTGTACGGGCAGCATGTGTTCCCCTTGGTGCTGGAAGTTAGCAAAAGGGTTCAGCCCATTGGGCAGCATCTGCTGTGCCTGAGGCATCTGATGTGCCTGCTGCAGGTGATTTCCCAAAATGGGAGCGTTTTGCCCTTGCTGCTGTCCCCCTTCTAGCGGGTTATGATTAATCCCGGGGCGGTTAGCCGGAATATCTTCATATTGGGGGTACGCAGGGTATGGGTTAGCAAAGGGACTCGGATACGCAGGGTATGCCGGGTATATTGTGTTTGCAGCTGCTGCATTTAAGCTGTTGAGCTGGATAAATGTGGCTGCTGGGGTGCTGCCAAAGTTTCTACCAAAAACCAAATTGGTTGTAGGTCTGAGGTGCATGTAGTTTTCATACCTGACTGCAAAGTCACGGATCTCATCATCCGTGAGAGGCAGGCATTCTAGTTGATGCCTTTGTATTTTATCAAGCACACCGGCAGCTATTGTGTCATGGCAGAATGACAGGAGAGCTGTTCTGAAGGTGCTTGATCTATGGGCGGCATAGGCAGGGTCGTTTGCCGGATAGATAGCATCAATCATGAGCTGCACCTTTGCCAGCGCTGCTGGTAAGTCCTCTTCCGGTGTTCTGACCGATTTGAAGAGCAGCATGCGATGGTAGGTGCGCTTGTCCCTATTCGAGTCAAGCTGAAGCAAATGGGTAGCTATTTGGTTCGCCGTCATAGTGCGAAGCAATATAGCTTGCTCAGGATGAAACTTGTGTACTAGGTTCATTAGACATGTTTTTGCCATGTCATTTGTGTACACTCTTGACTGGAAGAGCGTTTTGAGTTTAGGCATGGTCTCGGTCCAGTTGACCGTTGTGTTACCGCCGTCATAACAGGTGACTTGCGCCATTTCAACCGATTTTTCGGCTGCTTCTGGACGAGAATACTCTCTCCAGGGGTTGTTGTGGGGCTGACCAACAGCAGGAGGCACACCATAGGTGTGGTCATAAAATGACCTGCTACCCAGGTTTTGGATGACATCAAACTGGTTGATGTTGCGTATGTTGCATTGGTGAATGATCTCATTGAGGGTGACATTTTCGTCAAGCTCAAAGTCATAGGGTGGTGCCTGTACCGGCTCCTGCAGGTTTAGTTGCCTAATGAGGTTTCCCATTGGCGTGCCCTCCCCATTGGGTATGAGGGGCTGACCTGCAGGGTTCTGAACAGCAGTGAGTGCTTCTGTGAGCAGCTGCATGTTCTTGTGGAGAGCATACTGGCTCTTGAAGTCTGAAAGATCTTTAAGAGCCATCTTATAGACTGTGTTTTCCTCTTTTCTTTGTGGCAGAAAGAGAATGGATTAGCGATTCGCGATTAGCGATTCGCGATTAATGATTCGCGGTTAGCGATTCGAGGTTAGCGATTCGCGGTTAGCGATTCGCGATTAGCGATTCGCAGTTAGCGATTCGCGGTCAGCGATTCGCGATTAGCGATTCGCGATTAGCGATTCGCGATTAGCGATTCGCGATTAGCGATTCGCGATTAGCGGTTCGCGATTCGCGATAAGGCACAGTGTGCTATCTTCAGTGTCTCAATAGGTGGGAAACACTGGTTCGGGAGCGATAACTCGCTTGAAGGTCAGCAAAAATTGCTGCTTGAGGAGCAATAAATCGCTTGTTGGTTAGCGATAAATCACTGACAGGTTACCTATGACCTTTACCTTACAATACCATTTGCTTCTAGCCTTTTCCTGACTGGGACAGGAACTGCGAAGGGGTTACCAGCGGCTAGAAACACCTTACAATTACCGAGGAGCGAATAAATCGCCGGTTGGCTAGCGATAAATCGCTGGCTAGGGGGCGAAAAGTCGCCTATAGCATTAAGCTATCTTCAGTGTCTCAATGACTAGAAACACTGGAGGGTGAAGTTATACTGGTGCCGAGTATGGCGTATGATACTTGTACCTCAGGTCCCTACACTGGTTGACCTACCCAGCTCTACTACCTGGCCACAATTACAAATTTCTGTACTGGCATACGTCTAGTACTAAGAGCGCTTTATGTGGAGCTGAGAGACTAATGTAGCGCTAGTCGTTACATTAGTACTCGCGTGGGGCTAGTCACTATCAGCAAAGCAAATTCTCTTAGGAAGTCATCAACCTTATGATGCCTGGTTCAAGGAGACGAAGAAAACGGGCTTCCAGTGAAAGAGTAGACTTTCAGTGCAAGAGTAGGTCCAACAGTCACTAGCCTGTGACTACAAGTTGTTGTTTGCCCTGTCTAGTAGACTGGTATCAGACTCTCATAGAATGAGTGTCTAGGGCGGATAAAGCAGAACTAGTTGGCACCCTTATGTCAGCTAGTTTCTCATAAAATGAGTGTCTAGCGTGACTAGAGCGGAACTAGTCAGTGCTTGTATTTTTACAGTATTACAATATTTTTAGCTAACAATACAATATTTCTAACTAACAATACAATAATGGCATGCACATTATAAAACTAGAATGTAGCGGAACTAGTCAACGCTGGTGGGTCAGCTAGTGTCTCATGAAATGAGTGTCTAGCAGCTAGTATCTCACAAAGTGAGTGTCTAGCGAGAGGCAAGCGGACAAAGTCAGCGCTTGAGGGTAGCTAGTTTCTCATAAAATGAGTGTCTAGCAGCTAGTATCTCACAAAGTGAGTGTCTAGCAAGAGGCAAGTGGACAAAGTCAGCGCTTGTGGGTAGCTAGTGTCTCATAAAATGAGTGTCTAGCAGCTAGTGTCTCACAAAGTGAGTGTCTAGTGAGTTTAGGGTTGAGAGAGAGAGCTAGGCAAGGCCAGGATCGCCATGTGTAGATTTACAGCTTTTAGCTTACTATATGGCAAATTGATCCACCTTAAGAATCATAAACAATTGATGTAACCATCAAAAGGGCGACATAGCTGCAGATCAATAAGCCGTTTATCAACTTTCCAAACATCAACGGGCTGTAGATCAACGGGGCTGTATATCAACAAAAAGTGGGTGATGTGAAGAGCGCTTTGACGTATAAAAATGCTCTTCAGGTCAACTGTTCACTACATCAATTTTGATTGATTTATAGCACAATTTTTTAACATTTTGTTCTGAAGTTCAAAATAGCAGTTGAAGTTTAGCACCTTACATTTAAAAAGTGATCCATTCATCAATGAGGTTTCGTTGACGTGTGGATTAGGAATTGTAAAATTTGTGCCGTAAATCAACTAAAATTTTTGAAGTGCAGGGCATACTCTGACAAATATGATTTGTTCATCAATATAACTAACCATAAAGGCGCTTAAACTCTAAAGAACATATTTCATCATAAAGATCTTATTTGCATTAAATTTCAGTATGTAAGACAATTGCTATTTTAATCAATTCTGTTTTTGTATTAAATTTTCAGATTTGATAATGAGGTCATTATTACTAGAGATGCAACATGTCTTCAGTGATGCTAACAAAGGTCGTCGTTGTTGATTTTGTTTTTATTGTGAACTGAGCCTGCTGAGCCCGTATTTTTTAACTTGTATGGGGCCCCGAAATCGATTCCAAGGAATTAATTCCGCGAGGCTATGTAGCCTGGCTGCCCAATACGATAACCCTCTTCCTCCTCGGTTCCTAGCCCTCATAGACTCTTTAAAAATAGCGGCTCTGAGCCCTTATTTGTAGATCCTTTATGGATTCTTAGCCTGGCGGGCCGGTACGAACCCTTTTTGTCGTACTGGCCCGTCAGGCTACATAGGCTGGGGAAATCGATTCCCCCGGATCGA
>Ga0082207_1001521_pt1 | contig 10877 bp, 5 predicted proteins | sample LakMenEpi10Aug09_FD_71540 | JGI IMG/M metagenome (GOLD analysis project Ga0082207, IMG submission 71540) | reverse complement strand
TTTGCTGGTGTTCGTGCCGCTGACCGCCGGGGTCGCGGGCATCCCCCCAGCCACTCCGTCAGCCTGGAAGCCGAAGGAGATCTCAGCGCCAGCAGCAATGGTGCCGTTCCAGTCGGCGTTCTTGATCACGTAGTGGTTGCCGACGTGGCTGACGATCACTGCGTTCCAGATGTTGACGATGTTCGCCTTCATGTCGAACTCCATCGTCCAGCCATTGATCGCCGTCGTGCCGGTGTTCTTGATCTTCATGTCGCCGTTAAACCCGGTCCCCCACGCGCTTGTCTGTGTGTAGGTAGTCACCACCTTGCCGGTGGGCGCGGGCGTCGGCATCGGCGTCGGCATCGGCATCGTGCCGTGATCCATGCCACCGGGCATGATCACGCCGATCGATGTCTGGTAGCCGTCGGTGACCTGGCCTATCGGAGCGGTTGGCGTCAGGAGCGATGCCCGGCTGACGAGCGTAAAGTGCTCGGCGGGGTGGCCGAACGGCACCTCCAGCTGATCCTCCACGATCTGGTCGTGATGGAATTCGACGTTCTCCGTCATGAGCTGTGCCTTTGTCACGCCCACGAGCAGGATGCTCTGGTTGGTCGGTAGGACGGAGATCAAAAGGCCCTCGGCCGTGTCTCTCACGGAGAGCCGCTCGCGGGTGCCGAAGTACAGGAAGCTCAGCTTCCTCGTAGCCGGATTGAAGCCCTCAATCCGCTGCTGGACTCCGTATTCGTGCGACCGCACGTAGACCGTGCTGCCGTCCCGGGGGCCGATGCCCTGCTCCCAGGAGACCACGCCGCCGATGTCCTGACGCAGGTGTTCGTTCTGAACGACGCCGAAGTTGGCCATCGTGAGGTCGCGATAGTTGATGCCGCGCAACACCTGGAACTCGGGTGTCGATGCCCACGGATTCACGATCGCCACCTCGCCGGTTTCCGTCTTGGCGACGATGAGGTTGTGGACCGACACATCAGCGAAGTCGAGGCGGTCGCGGGAGGGGTCGAATCCCACGATGTCGCCGGCCGCCGGATTGACGAGGAACACGCGGCCCGTGGTGCCATCGATTGGCGTCGGCGTTGGCGTTGGCGTCGGAGTCGGAGACGGGCTGGCCGTTACACTGCCGACGAGCGTGAGGTTCCGAAGCACTGCCGAAGTACCGCCGGGGGTGGCGCTGAAGCCGAAGGTCGTCGAACTCCCGGCTGCGAGCGAACCATTCCAGCTCTCGTTGCGGACGGTGTAGTGACTTCCCGACCGGCTGGCGATCACGCCATTCCAGAGCGACGAGATCTGTCCGTCGAAGTCGAATTCCACCGTCCAGTTGGCATACGCGGCGCTGGTCGTGTTGCGAACCGTCACGTCGCCGTTGAAGCCACTGCCCCAATCGCTCGTGACGGAAAACGCAACCGCCGAGGACGACGTCGCGGCCACGGTAGGCGTCGGTGCAGCCACGACGGCGGGCGCGGGAAGCGTGACGGCGGGCGACGGCGTCGCCGCAGGAACTGCTGCAGGCGTCGGCGAAGGATCGTTGTTGGCGATCGTGACGGTGCCGCTCCGATCGGCGATCGTGGCGCGCTTCGGTGACGAGAGGTTGATCGAGAAAGTCTCGTTTGGCTCGTAAGTACGGTCACCCTTGATCGCGATCAGCACCTGCTTGGTGGTCGTTCCTGCAGCAAATGAAACACTGCCGGTCTTTGCCACGAAGTCGCTCCCGGCAGTGGCGGTGCCGTTGGCCGTCGCGAATCGCAGGCTCACGACGCTGCTTGCAGGCTGCGAGAGCCGTAGGGTGATGGCCGCATTCGTCTTGCCGGTGTCCCCTTCCGTGATTGTGATGTCATCGATCGAGATTGACGGCGGCGTGACGGCCATCATCGATCGCGGCTCGAGCGTTTCCCCGGCCAGGCTGGCGAGCGTCGGGCGCCCGCCGCGTGGGCGAGATGTCTTCCGACGGCGGAACAGGTCGGCGATGGCGTGGGACGTGTGGGGAAAGAACCAGTTGCGCCGCGTCATGGGGGCACCTCGTGGAGGATGAAAGAAAGAAAGACGGCCCGGAAAGAGGAGGTGTGGGATGCGAAGCGAGACGAAACCGTCTCGCTATTTCCCACACACTCACAAAACGATGCTGGCAGCAATCCGCATTGCGTCAGCGTTGGCCCGACGGTCTGCCCCCGAACGACCGGCGTGGAGCTCGCGTGATGACCTCCCTGCTCCGTTCCTGATTCTTCCCGGACCACTTGCTCGAAGCAAGTGATTGGTTTGCGATTTTGGGCAGAGTCACACATCTGCTCCACGGTTGAAGAAAAGCGTTCGAAGCATCTCTTTGTCGTATCGGCGTGGTCGCGGAGCCCAGCCCCTGTTCATCAACCGTTCACGAACGGTTCAGTTCGCACGAGAGAGCCGGGAAACAGTCCGCGTGGTGTGTCGGGTGGAGGGCCGCAGCCCCAACCGGAGACGCACCGCGCGACGATCAGCGACAATGTCACCACGCTCGTCGTTTCGCTTCACCATGGAGGAGCCATAACCCTCGCTGAGAAGCCTGGTATCATTCTTGGGGTCATCATCGTGGACCATCACCATGACAGATAAACCGGTCCCGAAAGGCCCTGCCGGGCCGGAGTCTGGCGAAGATGTCGTGGCAGCCACCGCGCTGTTCAAGCAGTGGCAGGTCTACAAATCGATCATTGACCATGACTGCATGCAGCACCGGGAGATCCACGCGGCCATTCGTGCCTACGTCAAGGCCTGCTATCCGCAGCGTTTTTCACTGCTCGACCTCGGCTGCGGCGACGCCGGCGGTATTTCTCACACGTTCATGGGCACCCCCCTCGCCCGTTACACCGGCGTCGACGCCTCGGCGGCAGCCTTGCAGGAGGCCCTCCGGCAGCTCGTCGCCGCCCCCTTCGACGTGGCACTGATCGAAACGGATCTCCTGGGGTATCTGACGGTTGCCGCGAATCGCGACGCCCCCCGTTCCGACCTGATTCTTTCAGGCTACGTCGTCCACCATCTCTCGGTCGACGAGAAGCAGCGGTTCTTTACACGCTGCCGGGAAGCTCTTGCGCCGGCCGGCTCACTCGTGTTCTACGACCTCTTCCGGCGACCGGGAGAGACCCGTGACCAGTTTGTCGCTGCCTACACGGGGCTGATCACCACACGCTGGGGGCTCGTGGGCGAGGCGCTCGACAACACCTGCCGCCACGTGCGGGAGCATGATTTCCCCGAGACACTGGCGACGATTTCCGCAATCGCCCGGGACGCAGGATTCGCGAAGCCGGGCGTTGAGCTATTCGTGGATGCCGAAGGGTTTCACCGGCTGCTCTGCTTCGCGACGTAGCGAGGAGGCGACGAGGGGCGGACGGGGCTCGAGAACGACAGGTCGGCCAATGGCACGTCGGCAAGCGTCGGCCATCCGCGCCGTGACATGGGAGCCCGTCACGGGCTGTGGATATCGATCACGGGCAGCTCGTGGAGCGACGCCTGAAAGATGTCGCGGTTGTCATGCGTCTGCACGAACTTGTCCCAGTCGGTTGGCGGGGAAGACGGGCGGCGGCACCATCGCCTCGGCGATCTTCCGGCGGGAGAGGGAAAGAGGATGCAGCAGCGCCTCGCTTGCCAACGTTGTCGATCGCCAGCGCCGTGACCGCCGGCCGCAGCTTGTGGTTTAACGTCGACAACTGCTCAGAACTGGTGATGTGGAAGGCACGCGCGGCGTGGCAGGCGTTTGACCACCAGTTTCCTGGTTGCTAGAGTCCGTCCTCGTCGTTAGGCGTTCAGAAATGACGTTGGCGCGAGCCCCCCTCCTCTCGCTTATGGAGCGACGTCGATCATGGACGCAGCCCAATCCGCCATCGTCACGGGAGCGAACGGCTTCATCGGCTCGCACCTGGTCCGGATCCTGCTCCAGCGTGGATGGACCGTTCACGCCTTAGGCCGCTCCAGCAAGGGCGAGGCCTGGCACGACCGCGTCCTGAAGTCCTTCGCTGAAGCCGGCTGGGCCGCGCCGCCGGCCGACCTTGCCAAGCTGCACTGCCACGAGGCGGACCTGTCGCGGCCGGATTTGGGATTCCCGGACGCCCTGCCCTTCCGGCCCGCCACCCCTACGGTGCTGGTGCACCTCGCGGGAGACACGCGGTTCGTGCCGCCGGATCCGGTGGCGCAGCGGGCCACGAACGTCGGCGGCACGCTCAATGTGGTGCGGGCGTTGCGGCCGGTGATAGCGCAGATGCTGCACGTGAGCACCGCCTACGTTTCAGGCGACCGGACGGGACTGGTGCGCGAGACCGAAGCGGACCTCGGCCAGGGCTTCCACAACAACTACGAGAAGACCAAACTCGAAGCCGAAGTGGCCGTGCAAGCCCTGTGTCGAGAGCACGGGTTGCCGCTGACCATCGCGCGACCTTCTATCATCGTCAATGACACCGTGACCGGCAGTTCCTCGGCTTTCACGCACCTGAACGTGCTGGTGGAGGTGGCGAACCGAATCCAGGAGTACTACGGCATCGGCGACGGCGAGGTGGTGAACCGCGAGATCCGCGTTCCCGTAACCCCCGCCGCGCGGCCCAACGCGGCGCCAGTTGATCCGATCGCCGCGGCGTTGGCGCTGATCATGGAATCGCCGGCCGCGGCGGGCAAGACCCTCCACCTGTGCCACCCCGCGCCGCAGGCCAATACGGACGTGTTCGACATGGTCATGGCCGCCTTTGGCATCAACGGGAAGATCAACCTGAACTACGTCAGCCAGTTGCCGCCGCCGCTGACGCGCACGGAGGAGATGATTGCCCGGGCCTTCCACGTCTACCTGCCGTACCTGAACCACAGCGCCACGTTCGACTTGGCGAACACCCGCGTTATCATCCCCGACTACGATCGCATGTTCCCCGCCGTTACGGTGGACTACCTGCACAAGGTCATCGCGTTCGAGCGTGCCACCCGCAAGCGGGATGCCGCCGCCACCCCCAGGCATACGTAAAGCGCCGGCGCTGTCGTCGCATCGTCCCTCAGTTGCCACATCCGGATTCTCGCTCCGAACACCGCCTCGTGGAGGGAGTCCCGGGCTGGGTGGTGTTGTGAAACCGCCACCTCCAGCGTGGGTCACGGTCGCCTGCATCAGCCAAGCCTTGCCAAAACCGCGTTGACGATCGCTTCGGGAGCGCTCGCCACGTCGACGACGATCGGCCGCTCGTCGAAGGCAGGTCGCTCGAGCAGGGAAAGTTGGCTGTCGAGCAACGCGGCCGGCATGAAGTGGCCAGCCCGCTGCTCCATGCGCCCGCGAATCACGCCCCCCGCGTCATCAAGGTGCACGAGCCGCACGAGCGGGTGTGGTAGGCCAAGTCGGTCGCGATACCGTCGGGCGAGCGCGGAGCACGCCAAGACCGTATGTCCGCGGCCGTCAACGGCATCCCGAACAACCGTCGCCAGGGCGTCGAGCCACGGCCAGCGGTCGGCGTCATCGAGCGGCATGCCTGCCCGCATTTTCTCGACGTTCGCCGGCGAATGAAAATCGTCCGCGTCGAGAAAGCCCCAGTGCAGGGCCGCCGCAAGCCGCCGGCCGATTTCCGTTTTGCCGGCACCGCAAATCCCCATCACAACCAGGGCTCGCGGGCGGCCGTCGGTCAGGGAATCATCCTTGCTCATGGCACAATCGTACCGCGAGCTCAGGCGATGGAGAACGAGGGGGACGGCTCACTACAGCCGACCGGCGAGGCCGGTGGCGCGACGGACCGGACGCTTGATCGCGGCCTCGATCACCTCGCGGGAGCCGATCACGGTCACCCGCTTCGCGGCCCGCGTCACACCCGTGTAGAGCAGTTCGCGGGTGAGCAGGCGGCTCCTCGCCTCCGGGAGCACAACGATCGCATGATCGTATTCCGATCCCTGACTCTTGTGGATCGTCAGCGCATGGACGGTGGCCACGTCCTCGAGCCGCGTCACCGGCACGCGGACGATCTCGTCACCCAGCGGAAACACCGCGTCCTTGCGGTCCTCGTCGGCCGGCACCACCAGGCCGACGTCGCCGTTGTAGAGCGCGATGTCGGGGTTGTTTCTCGTGATCATGATCGGCCGCCCCGCATACCAGCCCCCCGCAGCCGCCAGCCCCAGCCGCCGCTCGATCCGCTGGTTCCACCCCTCCACGCCGGCCGATCCGGAGCGCCGGGCGCAGAGCACTTGCAGCCCTGCCTGCGCCGTCACCGCCGCCCGGGCCCGCTGCTCGGCCGTGCCCGCCGTAGCCTCGGCGAGTTCGCGCAGCCGCGTGGCATGCGCCGCGACGAGGCTCGTCGTCGCTTCGAGCCCTGCGGTGTCGCCCGGCTTGATCCAGGTCACGTCGGCAGTGCCGGCGTCGAGGGCGGCAATCGCCCCCCTTACGTCGCCGTCGCGGATCGCCACGGCGAGCTTCGCAATCGCGGAGCCGGGTCCGTAGCGGTGCTGTCCGGTGAGTTCCGTCAGCCGGGGATGCAGCGGTGACTCCGTGCGGCGGCAGGCCGTCGCGATGTCCGACAGCACCGATCCCGATTCGACGCTCGCCAACTGGTCGGGATCGCCCACCAGGCGGATCGCCGTGGTGGGCGACAACGCCGAGAGGAGTTGATGCAGCAGCGAACTGGAGATCATCGACACCTCATCGACCACCACGAGGTCGTAGTCGAGCGGGTTGCCAGGGCCGTAGGCGAACCGCGGCGTGCGATTCGGGGTGAACTTGAGAAGTCGATGGACGGTGGTGGCCGGCGCCGCCCGCACCGCCGCCAGCACCTCCGGCGACGCATTGGCCTTCACGCAGCGGTCTTCGAGCGCCTTCGTCATCCGGGCCGCCGCCTTCCCAGTGGGAGCGGCCAGCGCGATCCGCGGCGGCGTCTCTGCCGCCGCAAACGTGTCGATCAAATCCTTGGCGAGCGTGTAGGTCTTGCCCGAGCCGGGGCCGCCAAGCAGCACGCTCACGTGCCGCGCCCCATCGCGAAGGAGCGCCGCGGCGATCGCCTGCTCCTCGGAGAGCGATCGAGCGAGATAGAGCCGCACGTCGCTCCCTTCGCCATCGAGGATGAACGGCGTGCGGTCACCGGGGCGGCCCACGAGCGGCGCCACGGTGGCCAGCGACTCGATCCACGCCTGTGGCTCCAGTGGCCAGGCCAGGTGGTCGGCCTGATCAAGATCGATCGTGCCGGCCCATTCGGCCGTCGCGGCCAGCGGCACGCAGGTATGGCCGTCGCGCGGTGCCCGGAGGGCCAGGCACATCGCCACCCAGGCGAGCGTGGAAGGTTCGACCGGCTCCACCCGGCGAGCGATGCCGACGAGCATCCGCGCGGCGGCGAGGTCGGCCGGCACGATCACGCCCGCGTCGCAGTAGGCACGCAGAGCTTCCGCCGTGCTCCGCGACGGCCCGGGTGCGGCGGTCTGGCGAGCGGCGGTCATGGACGGTCTCCTGCAAACAGGCGGCTGAGTCTTGGCCAGAGTTCCCGCGGCGGCTGCCAGACAAACATCCCGTGCCGCCGACCCGCGGCGTCGGCCGGCGCGTCGGCTCCGCGGGTGCCGCGAACGAACGCGTAGACGATGCCGGCGAGGCAGTCGGCTGGGTCGGCCTGGCGAAGCCTCCAGCGGAGCATCCGATAGACCGCCGTGCCGTAGACGACAGCCTGCAGCGGATAATGGTGCTCCGCCATCGCGGCCACGAGCCGGTGGGGCGCATAAGCCTCCTCCGGCTGCGCCATGTCGGCCGAGTGGAGCTTGTTGGTCTTGTAGTCGGCGATCACCAGCCGCGGCGACTCCCGCGTGCTCCCCGGCAGCCGCACCACGGCGTCGATCGACCCGTTGATCAGCCCGGCGAGTGGGATGTCGAACGAGGCGTCGCAGAGTTCAGCCACATAGCTCCGCAGCGGGTCGTCTGCTGGCAGATGGCGGTCGAGCAAGCGGCCCACGTCGCTTGCCATCACGCCGGAGTCGATCCCGGCCAGCGCCATCTCGAAGTCCATCTCGGCCAGACGGTCGGCGGGCAGGATGTCGGCAAAGCACGTGGTCCCGAGCGGGCCACCGAAGGGCGTTTGCATGGCTCGCACGATCATCTCCGCGAGCACCTCGTGCCGCCCGTCGAACATCTTCGACGTGGCGGTCGCGGCGACGACGCCCCGCACCTCTTCCGCCAGTGGCCGGCTGGTGTCGATCCGCTCGAAGATCTCGTGGACGACGCTGCCGAAGGTCGTGCCGGCGGGCAGGTCGGGCAAGGCGAACGCCCCGGCACCGGCGGGCACGGTGGCCGGCTCGCTTTCACCGGCACTCGCACCGGTCGCGGCTCCAGCTGGTTCGTCATATCCGGAGCCAGCAGGCCCGAAGTCGTTGAGGGTCCGCTTCGCCTGCTGCGCGGTGATTCCACTAAACGACGTGCGGCGGTAGGTCTGTCGCACGCCTCCGGCAGGGAGCGGGGCGACGTCGGCACCATCCGTCGCACGAGGAGCAGCGCTGACACGGACCACTGGCAGCGGTGGCAGGCTGGCAACCGACCGGGGTGGCACTCCTCCCGCGTTGCGGAGCACATTGGGCAGCACCGACTCGTCGCCAGTCGTCGCCGTGATCACGGTGAGGTGGTGCTTCGCGCGGGTCAGGGCCACATAGAGAAGCCGCTTCACCTCCTCGCGATACAGCCTGGAGACCTCTCGGCTGGCAGTCGCCGATGTGATCGCCCGCGCGTAAGCCACGTCGAGCACCCGCACACCGTCGGCGTGAAAGATGCCCGGACTGTCGTGGGTGCTCGCGGCCTTCCAGAGATCAGCGACGATCACGCACGGAAACTCGAGTCCCTTGGCCGCATGCACCGTCATGATCTTCACGGCGTTGTCGTCGCTCTCCACGCGGCGGCTGACGAGTTCCTGATCGTCTCGCAACGCGAGCAGTCGCACGAACGTGGTGAGCAGTTCGTCGGGTCGGCAGCCGCGCCCCAGCCCATGCTCGTGCAGCAACTCCACGATGTGCGAGAAATCGGCAAGTTGCCGCTCCCCCTCGGCCCCCGCCGTGATGCAGGTCATGATCGCGGGGTTCGCGGCGATCTCGGCGGCCGCCGCGGCGATCCCACGATGCTGCACGATGGCCGCCAGTTTCGCGACCATCTCCTGAACCGGACGGATGGCCTCCTCGGCCAACGTCCCGGCGTCGCGGAGGGAATGGTCGCCGAAGAACTGTGTGACCGCCGCTCGGCGGATGCGGCCGGGGCTGGACGGCCGCTCCATCGCCTCGAGCAGAGCCCGCATGTCACCAGCCATGCGGCCCCGCATGACGCTCGCCGTGCCGGCCGTCACGGCACGGATCCGAAGCTTCGCCAGTTCGGCGGCAATCTTGGTGCCCACCCAGTTGGCCCGAACGATCACGCAGATATCGCCGGGCGTCACCGGCCGCGTGCCGCTCTCGGTCTTGAGCGCCGAGGTCGCCGGGGCGAGCAACTCGATGATCTTGCGCACGGTCGGAAACACGACCGCGGTCTGTTCGTTGGTCTCCCCGAGGTCCAGCAGTTCCAGCGGCGCCGACCCAACGATCCGCGACTCGCGATTTCTCTCATCGGCACCGACCGGCTCGTAGGCAACCGTCTCGCCGTAGAACGTGGCACCGTCCATCATCGTGTTGAGGGCCTCGATCAACGGCCAATCAGACCGCCGGTTCACCGGCAGCGTCCGCCGCTCGGCCGTGCTCGTGAAGTCGACGTAGGCCCCGACATCGGCGCCGCGGAACCCATAGATCGCCTGCTTCGGATCGCCGACGGTGATCAGGCGCCGACCGTCCTTGCCGGAAAAGAGCGCGCGGAAAAACTTCCACTGCAGCGGCGCGTTGTCCTGGGCCTCGTCGACGATCGCGAGGGTGAATCGCTCCCGCAACTGCGCCACGACCGTGGCCCCGCCGGCGCCGGAAACGACGTCCCAGGAAAGCCGCAGCAGGTCGTCGAAGCCCGGCTGTGACCGCATCGCGTCGTGCACCCTGCCGACGCACCGCTCGACCAAGTGCGCCACGAGAAGGTCGTCGTCCCGCGAACCTTCGTCGATCCCCGGCTCGATCCACGGCTTCATGAACGGGTCGCCTGCCGCGGCATCAACCAGCGTGGTGATCCGGGCCTCATCCCACTGCCGACCGGCGACCGACTCCTTGACGAGTTCGTCGTTGACGACCTCGGCGATGACTCGCGTGCGCACGTCCTCCCGCCCGTCACCGTCGGTTGCCACTCCGGCGCAGGCGAGCACTTTGGTGCACACACCATGGATCGTGGCGATCGTTGACGTGTCGAACTCCGCCGCCGCCCGCTCCAGACGGGCTGCCACCGCCCTCGGCTCGCCGGCACCTCCGTCGAGCAGAAACTGGTCGAGATCGTCGAGCCGGTCGGCGGCCACGCCGCGGAGCATGGCTGCCGTGGCCACGAGCCGTCGTCTGACGCGGTCGCGAAGCTCCGCCGCCGCGTTGCGGGTGAACGTCGTGATCAGGATCTGGCTGATGGAGAGGTTCTCATTCATTGCCAGGGCGAGCGTCACGTGCGACGCCACCGCGTAGGTCTTGCCAGTCCCCGCGCTGGCATCGACGACCGTGCCCACGGGGAGCGGCCACTCGGTGTAGTTGAAGGACTGGTGGGGCGCGGCGGTCATGACAGCACGTACCTTCCCGTGATCGTGAACAGCCGCTCAAACGCCGTGTGAAATGCCATCTCGGGCGAACCCGGGGCGAAGACGTCGTCGAACCGCGGCGCCGAACCGTAGACCATGGCCTCCTTGCGGCCGTCGAATCGCCAGCGGACGTAACTCTGAAACGCGGTACGCCCCTTCTCCCGATCTTTGACGGCCGCCGCCGCCGCGCCGCCAAACCGGCCGCACGGCGAGGCCAGGGCGCGGGGCACAAGCCCGCAGATCGCGGCGAGCCGCTCAGGCGCAACA
>Ga0082207_1001519_pt1 | contig 10887 bp, 8 predicted proteins | sample LakMenEpi10Aug09_FD_71540 | JGI IMG/M metagenome (GOLD analysis project Ga0082207, IMG submission 71540) | reverse complement strand
CCGCCGCCTTCGTGGCGGCGGTGGGGGTGGCGGCGAGTCATCCTGCGAGTCTTCGAGATCGACCGTGAGGCCATCGCGGCGTACCACTGATGAGGATCGTGGCCGCGGTTCATCCTGCGCGAAGTCGTCGAAATCCTCGCTCTGCCGCGCCGCAGCATCGCCGAAGGGATCGAAGTCGGCATCCCTCGGCGCCTCGGTGCCCACCACCACCGTTTCAGAACCCTGCATCTCGGCGAGGAACAGACTCGGCGCCGAGATCCGTCGCGTGCCCCGGTAGTCTCGCATGCGAGCGCAACTCGCGTGGACCTCCTCGCGTCCCCGCGTGATCCCCACAAACACCAGCCGCCGCTCCTCCTCGAGGTGCTCCGGACGGTCGAGGCTCCGCTCGTGCGGAAGGATGCCGTCCTCCATGGCGACGATGTAAACAACCGGAAACTCCAAGCCCTTGGCGGCATGGAGCGTCATCAACGCCACCCGGTCGGCCGAGGCGTCCCAGGCATCGGCATCGGCGACGAGTGCCGTCGTCTCGAGGAATCCGCCAAGCGGATCGACGGCCTCCGGATCGGCCGCGGCCACCGCGAAACCATCGTCGAACTGCCGGGCCGCAGTCACGAGTTCTTCGACGTTGGAGAGTCGGTCCTGTCCCTCTTCGTCCTCGTCCTGTTCCTCCGCGAGCATCGCGCGGTAGCCCGTCCGCTCAAGCACCGCCTCAAGGATCGCGGCAACCGACGATTCCTTCCCGGCCACGGCCGCCAGTTCGGCCACGAGCCGCGCAAACCCGGCACATGCGATCGCCGCCCGTTTGGGCATGCCGGGAATCGCGGCGGCGTTCGCCACTGCGTCGAGCCGCGTAGCCCCGTGATCCTCGGCCCAGGCTGCGAGCCGGTCGAGTGATTGGCGGCCGATCCCCCGGGGCGGCACGTTGACCACGCGGAGCAGAGCCTCGTCGTCCCGCGGGTTGCGGAGCAATCGTAGCCACGCGACAACGTCGCGAATCTCGCGTCGCTTGAAGAACTCGAGGCCGCGAACGAGTTGGTAGGACACGCCCCTGGTCCGCAGGGCGAGTTCGAAGGAGCGGGAGAGCGCGTTGGCGCGGAAGAGAATCGCGAAGTCCCGCGGCGCCCGGCGGCCAGCGAGCACCGACGTGGCGATCTCGGAAGCGATACGCTCGGCCTCCTCGAGTCCCGAGCCATCGAGCACGATCCGCACCGGCGCGCCAGGCCCTGCGGTGGTGACGAGTCGTTTGTGCTTCCGCCTGGAGTTGTGGGCGATCAGGCGGTCGGCCGTCCCCAGAATATTCGCCGTGCTCCGGTAGTTGTCCTCCAGCTTCACGACCTGCGCGGTGGGATAGTCCCGCTCGAACTCGAGGATGTTGCGAATGCTCGCGCCCCGCCATCCATAGATCGCCTGATCGGGATCGCCGGTCACGGCGAGATGCGGGTGTTCGATCGACAGGCCACGGAGGATCGCATACTGAACGGCGTTGGTGTCCTGGTATTCGTCTACGAGGATGAAGCGGTGCCGGGCATCGAGTTCGCGGCGGAGGTCGGGGTTCTCCGCGAGAACCGTGGCCACGTGCACGAGCAGGTCATCGAAATCGACCGCGTTGGCCCGCACGAGCATCTTCTGGTAGATCGGCCAGACCCGCAGCGCCAGATCCTCGGCGGGCTTTCCCCAGCCGGGCTCGAAGGTGGCCGGCGTGAGCAGGTCGTTTTTCGCCCGGGAGATGATCCCGGCAATCCGGTCGACCGGCGTGTGCGTGGCGGCAAGGCCAAGCGCTTTCACGGCCCGCTTCAGCGTGGCGGCCGCATCATCGGGGTCGAGGATGGAGTAGTCGCTCGTCAGCCCGACGAGCCGAGCGTGGCGACGGATCAGCCGGGCCGCGAATCGGTGGAAGGTGCCCATCTCCACCGGCTGCGGCCCCACGAGGTTGGCCACGCGGTGCCGCATTTCGTCGGCTGCCTTGTTGGTGAAGGTCAGGGCCACGATCCGCTCGGGCGGCACCCCCTCTGCGATCAGGTGCGCAATCCGGTGAGTGACCACGCGGGTCTTGCCGCTGCCAGGGCCTGCTAGCACCAAGAGCGGGCCCTCGACGTGGCTTGCAGCACGTCGCTGAGACTCGTTCAGGGAGGCGAAAGATGATGCTGTCACGGTCTGGAACGGCACAATTCAGCACGAGGCGATGCCCACGCGGGTGGTCCTGCTGAGGCGATGTAGTCGATTCTCAGCCAATTGGAGTATATTCATTGCCTGCTCGCTGGGCCTCACGCCCGGGCGGCCAAACCACTACGTCGATTCGCACGGGAGGGACCCCATGCCGCGAGTGCCATACAAAAACATGATGCAGTCCGACGAAATGGCGGAGAAGCTCGAAATGAGCACGGCCGAGATCGGCCTCTCCGTCCGCACGACGAACTGCCTCGAGGAGAAGGGCATCTTTACCGTCCACGACCTCCTTAACTGCACGCGGGCTGATCTGCTGTCGATCTCGAACTTCGGCGAGAAGACGCTCGAAGAGGTCTACAAATCTCTCGAGAAGATCGGTTTCTTCCGTGTGCAGTCATCCTCGGGCGAGCTGGGCGTACGGCAGCCGGAGGCGGCGGCCCGCTGCATCTGACCGGCTCCCGCCAAGGAGGCGAGGAGTTCGCGAGTGAGATTTCCGCGGTTTTTCGGCAAGAAGCGCGGCCATCGCCGGACCGGCTCTCAGGCCTGGGCCTCGCTCGGCGATGCCGCATTCCATGCGGCCTTGCTTGCCGCAGGGATCGTCTTTTCAGGCCTGCTCCTCTCCGGTGTGGCGGTTCCGGAGTGGCGGATCAACCAGCACTTCCTGGCAACCGACTGTACGGTCCTGGGCAAGGGACTCGTGCGACGCACCGTCGTCGCTGCCGACCGTAGCAGTTCCTTCACGTGGCAGCCGTGCCTCCGCGTCCGGTACGACGTGGCCGGCAGCCCTACAGAGTCGTGGAGCACTCCCTCGCGCAGCACCACGGCGAGCGACCGAGCAAAGGCGGTCGCCGCGCTGTCGGCCTGGAAGCTCGGCGACACCGTCCCGGGATGGTACGACCCTACGGCTCCCGCCACGGTCGTCCTGGAGCGGGGCTACAACTGGTGGATGTGGCTGCTCACGCTGCTGTTGCCCGGCGCGCTGATCTCGTTTGGCGGAATGGGTCTGGCCCGTGCGATCCGGCGGTGGGGACGGTCGGAGGAGCGGTGCGCAGTCCCCTCACGATTCTCCGATCTCCTCGACCCGCTCGCCGCCGGCCCGCGGCAGGCGGCTGAGCATCCGGGCGTTCCGGCCTGCGATGACCTCGTGAACTCGCCGGGCACTGTTCTCCCCTACCGTCTCCCAATCGAGAGCCCCGAGAACTGGACGCTACTCGGCTTCGGTCTGTTTGCCTTCCTCTGGAACTCGGTGCTGGCGGTGCTCGGCGTCGGGGCCGTCGTGGACCTCGTCCGCGGGAAGATCGACTGGCTCCTGCTCACACTGCTTGTTCCGTTCGCTGCCGTTGGCATCGCCAGCCTGGTGCTATTCATCAGGCGAGGCCTGCTCACCACGGCCGTGGGACCGACGCAGCTCGAGATCTCCGCCCAGCCGCTCCGCCCAGGCGGCAGGTACGAGGTGCTGCTGGCTCAGGGTGGTTCCGGGACGCTCGATTCGCTGCGGCTCGCGCTGACCCTCGAAGAGCAGGCCACCTTCACGCAGGGCACCGACACCCGCACGGAACGAATGACCGTCTGGGCCTGCGACATTCGGACCTGGGTCGACCTGCAGCTCACGCCCGGCGCACGGTTCGAAGCCCGAGAGGCGTTCACGATTCCCCACGATGCGATGCATTCGTTCGCATCCCAGCACAATGCGGTCCGGTGGAGTATTGCCGTGCATGGCCAGCCCGCGGGCTGGCCGGGGTTTGTCCGCACGTTCCCGCTCGTGGTCTTTCCGGCAGAGCCGACGATCGACCACGGAGGTCTGCGGCGGGAGGCTTTCCCGTGAGTACTGCTCAAGAGGGCCTCCGGCCAACACCTCGCGTGGTCGCACTATTCTCGCATGGCGACCGCCACTACGAGCCCCTTGACCCGGTCGAGGTGCGGTACGAGGTCGAGGGTCTCGACGACGAGCCACCGCGGGCCGTTGAGCATTCCGTGCTGTGGTTTACCGAGGGCAAGGGAGAGGAGGATCTCGGCGTACACTTCTTCGAGCGGGTTGTCGCACCCGAACGCCTGCCGCCGAACGCTCCCATGGGCCAGTTCTCCTGCCGCCTGCCCCACAGCCCGCTCTCCTACGAGGGAGTGGTCGTCAAGATTCGCTGGTGTGTTCGCATCCGATTCTTTTTCGACAGCGGCCGAGACTATGTCTCCGAGCACGAGTTCACCGTCGGCCTTCTCCCGCCCGCCCGCCCGCTGATGACCATCCCGTGATGCCCGCTCCTGTTGCTCCTGGTGCGCACAACGCGGTGCCGACGGCGTCCCGACTGACGTCCGCGAATCCATTCTCGACCCGCTACACAAGGCCGGGGGCCGTGCCTCCCCTCGACGCGAGCGGCCGACCGCTCGATGTGGGACGATTGCTCGACCGCATCCATGACGGCTGCTGGGTTATCGAAGGCCCACACGGCCGCGGCAAGACCACCCTGGTGCATGCCCTGATCACCGCCGCCGCCGCCGCGGGTCGTGCCACGTCGTTCGTGCAGGTGCGGTCCTGGGCCGATGCATGGCCCGCCCTGAGTTCCGTGGCGACGGCCGGGTCCGGCCACATCGTGGCTGTGGACGGCTGGGAACAACTCCCCTGGGGAGTTGGCGTGTTGATCGTCGCCATGGCACGCTGGCGGCGAACGGCCCTGATCACAACGGCCCATCGACCGATCGGCCTTCCCGTGCTCGCCCGCCACGAGTCGTCACCGGCGTTGGTGGCCGCGATCATCGAACGGCTGCCCGATCACCACGGCTCGATCCTGCCGGACGACGTCGAGCAGGCTTTTCGATGCCATCGGGGCAATGTCCGTGACACGCTGGCAGCGCTGTATGACCGCTTCGAGGAGCGGCGGCCCTGACGCACGTCCGCTTCGATCCGACGCCGGGCAGGCCGAATATGGCGGTCATGAGGGACGCGCCGATTGTGCGACGCCGCTGAGCAAAATTCACGATCCATCGGCTGGTTTTTCGTCACGTCGCGACAGCCGCGCAACCTACGTTTGCGTGTTGCCGTCGGTTCTGCGGGCATTCTCCCACAGCGACGGCCAGCGGAGGAACGTGTGATGACGATGCGTCGGATGTCCGTGGCCCTCGTGGCTGCAGTCGGCTTTCAGGTCATGGGCGGCCTTGATGCCCGGGCCCAATGCTGCTTCAACGACCTCTTTGCAGGCTGCGGAGCGTGCTTCAAGAAGGCGCCCGTCTACGCTGTTGCCCCGGTGGCCGCACCGATGGTCGCACCCATCGCCGCTCCAATCGCGGCGCCTCCGCCCCCCGTGATGGTGCCCGTCCAGCAGACGAGCTACGTGCCTGAAACGACCTACCGCACGCAGTACCAAAACGTGCCGGTCACCACCTACAAGCCTTCCTGCGAGGTCGATCCGTGCACGGGCTGCACCCGGGAATGCATGCAGCCTGTCACCCAGTACGTCCAGCAGGCGGTGAACGTGCCCGTGACGCAGTATCGCGCCGTCACCACGACGAAGTACGTACAGATGCAGCCAGGCTACGGTGGCGGCTATCCGGCGGCCCAGCCTGCCATGGCCCCTCCCGGCATGGCTGCTCCAGCACCAGCCGTCTCTGCTCCGGCCGTCAGCCCGTTCACCGCTCCGGTCCAGACAGCGCCGCAGGGCTGGGGTGCCGCCGGTGCCGACATTCCGCAGCAGCTGGTCCCTGGCTCAGCGCCGCCTGCTTCCGTGCCGCAAACCTATCAGCAGCCAATCACACCCCAGAGCGGATATGCGATTCCCGTGGCTCCGCAAGCCGGCATCCAGCCGCAGCCGACGCAGCCGCAGCCCCTCTCGCCAACCCCGTCGGTGGCGCCGGCACCGTCGCTGAAGCCCATTCCGGAACTGCCCAAATCGGCCGCGATCCCCGTGGCACCCCCAGCGGGCTCTGCCACCCCTACCCTTCCACCGTTCGCGACTCCGGCTCCCACCGGCACCACCACCGTGCCACAGCCGGCCACGGGCATCAACGGTTTCACCATCCCCGGTGCGGCCAGTCCTGCCGCCGGAGCGGCTCCCTCAGCAGCGCCGCTGGGCATGCCGGTCCTTCCCGGCCAGGGGCCGAAGGCTTCCACGAATGCCTTTCCCCGTCTCCTTGAACCGACGAGCCACACCACCTCGTGGCAGCCAGCCATGCTCGACCCGCTCCCCAATGGGAGACGGCCCGGTTACCCGACCGCCGCGCTGCCGGCTCGACTCCAGCAGTGACCGCGAGCCGCGGCGGGCAAGCCGCTTGCCGCCGCAGGCCGTTCCGCTAACACTTCCGGTGGTCGGGCTCCAGTCGCCCGGCCCCTGGAGCCATGCGGTCCGTGACCAACTCTGAAATCGCCGCCGTCTTCGACCACGTCGCGGACCTGCTCGAATACCAGGGTGGCAACGTGTTTCGCGTGCGTGCCTACCGCAACGCGGCCCACACCATCGGCGGGCTGGTCGAACCGTTGGCCACTGTTCGTGCCGATACGAACCGAGCCCTGACGGATCTCGACGGCATCGGCGACGACCTCGCCGGAAAAATCGAGGGGCTTCTCGATACCGGCAGACTTCCCCTGCTCGAGGAACTCAAGAGCCAGGTGCCCGCGGCCGCCTTCGAACTGATGCGGGTGCCAGGGCTTGGCCCGAAGAAGGTGAAGCAACTCGTGGAGTCGCTGGGAATCGACTCGCTGGAAGCTCTCGAACAGGCCTGCCGCGAGAAGCGGGTCGAGTCGGTGAAAGGCTTCGGCGCCAAAACGCAGGCGGCAATTCTCGACAACATCGCCTTCGCCAAGGATCCGGCCCACGCCCGGATGCTCTGGAATGACGCCGACGCCATCGTCCAAGACGTGCTCGGCTGGATGCGGCAGTGCCCGGAGGCTCGGCAGGTCGAGGGAGCAGGGAGTTGGCGGCGGGGCCGCGAGACGGTGGGCGACCTCGACGTGGTGGTCGATAGCCGGGCGGCCACCGCCGTGATGGACCACCTGGAGCGATGGCACGGCATGGCCGCGGTGCTGCAACGCGGCGACACCAAGACGAGCATCCGCGGCCCGCGGGACATCCAGATCGATCTCCGCGTGGTGGCGGAGGACTCGTTTGGGGCGGCGCTGCAGTACTTCACCGGCTCGAAGGAGCACAACGTCAAGCTCCGGTCGCGGGCCAGGGACCGCGGCCTGACAATCAACGAATACGGGGTGCACAAGCTCAAAGCCTCAGCCGATGGCCACCACACCCGCGGCGACGTGCTCGCCGGTCGTTCCGAGGCCGAGGTCTATGAGGCCGTGGGACTGCCTTGGATCCCACCCGAACTCCGCGAAGGGAGCGACGAGTTTGAACGTGCCGAACGGGGCGCGTTGCCGACGCTCGTCGAACTCGCCGATATCCGCGGCGATCTCCACATGCACACGACCGCGACCGACGGCGAGGATACGCTCGCCGACATGGTCCGGGCGGCGATTGGCCGGGGCCTCGAATACATAGCGATCACCGACCATGGCCAGCGGGTGACGATGGCACGCGGACTCGACCGCACACGACTGCTGAGGCAGTGGGAGGAAATTGACCGGCTCAATGAGTCGCTCGCTACCGACGGCCCGCCCCCAATCACGGTGCTCAAGGGGATCGAGGTCGACATGCTCGAGAAGGGTGGTCTTGACCTTCCTGACGAGGTCCTCGCCCGGGCCGACTGGGTCGTGGCCAGCCTGCACTACGGACAGCAGCAACCCCGCGACCGGATCACGGCGCGGATCATCGAGGCGATCGAGAATCCGTTCGTTCGGGTGATCGGCCATCCGACGGGGCGACTGATCAACCGACGCCCCGCCTACGACGTCGACATCAATGCCGTGATCCAGGCGGCCTCCCGGACTGGCACCTTTCTCGAGATCAACGCCAACCCGTGGAGGCTCGACCTCGATGACCGTCACGCCGCCGCGGCTCGGCAGGCCGGAGTACCGGTTGTCATCTCGACCGACGCCCACTCGATCCGCGGCCTCGACGTCATGCGGTGCGGCATCCTCCAGGCCCGTCGTGCCGGCCTCGAGAAAAGCCACGTTGCCAACACGCGATCGCTGGCCGATCTCCGCCGGCTGATGGCGAAGAAGCGTTGATACGGATCACACGTGATCCTCGCGCGTCGAGTTCGTGGCGAGTGAAAGCCGACCGGCCGTGAGGCCGCGGGCGAACAACTCTGGACACGGCGTCTGTTGGCGGTTCACCCCACGCCTCACGGCGTTGGGCTTGGACACACGGACTCGCAAGGATCATGCGTAACCCGTAGAAGAACCTTTCACCGATCCGGCGACTTCACGCAGCGGAAGCCGCAGTGGTTCGTCGCACTCGACACCTCACCCTTCCCGCGGGTGCCGACGATGTAACGGGAACAATACTGGTCGCTGCACAGGAACGATCCGCCCCGTTGGATCCGCTTGGGCTGCCCCGGCTCCGCGGGGTCGTGGCTGTCGGTCGGCCCTCGTGGGTTGACCGCGACGCCCTCCCCGGCATCCCGGGCGTACGTGTCGGGGCGATACCAGTCGCTGCACCATTCCCAGACGTTCCCCGACATGTCGTGGAGTCCGTAGGCATTGGCGGGATAGCGGCCCACCGGTGCGATGCTCGGGAAGCCGTCGTCGGCGGTGTTCTCACCTGGAAATCGGCCTTGCCAGGTGTTCGCCATGCAGCGGCCACCAGGTTTGAACTCGTCGCCCCATGGATAGGTCGCACCGGCAAGCCCGCCACGCGCCGCACACTCCCATTCCGCCTCCGTGGGCAGCCGCTTGCCAGCCCACGCCGCGTAGGCTTCGGCGTCTTCGAAGGCCACGTGGACCACCGGCTGGTCACCCTTGCCAGTGAGGTCGCTGTCGGGGCCCTCTGGATGCTTCCAGCAGGCGCCGGGAACATAGGCCCACCAGCGGAGATGCGCCATCCCGGTGGCATCCCTCAGCGGCACTTGCTCGGCCGGTGGCGTGAACACGATCGATCCGGCGACGAGATTCTCAGGCAGCGCGCCCGGGAAGTCCTCAGCCCGAGGCGGCCGCTCCGCCACGGTCGCATACCCAGTCGCCTTCACGAACTCGGCGAACTGGTCATTGGTGACCTCGTGCGCATCCATCCAGTAGCCGTCCACCTTCACGCGATGCACTGGCCGCGCGTCCTTCATGGGATCAGCCCCACCGAACGGTAGACCACGGGGATCAGCGCAGCCCATCGAGAACTCACCGCCAGGCACCCAGACCATTCCCGGCGGTGACTCAGCCGACGCTCGGCTCCCCACGACGGTCGGCCCGAAGGGGCTCTGCGCTGCGGTGGTTTCGCGTTGCGGCCGTCCGGCCAGCCATACGCCCACGGCAAGGAGCACTGGCAGCAACCACAGAAAACGCCACCACGCCCCGCGATGCTTCGGCGTGTGCCTTGGTTCCTGTCGTGCCGCGGTCATGCAGTCTTCTTCCCCTGGAGGATGCGCTTCAGTTGTCGTGCGAGCGTTTCTCGACGCGATGCTGTCCACCAGCGGATACACGTGCGACGGGCCCGATTCGCCGAGACCGACTCCTGTCGGCTCGCGTGGGCGAACGCCCGACGGGCATGATCGTCCGCTTCCCGCAGCGACCAGAGTTTGAGTCGCTCGGCAGCGGCCACATGGTCGGTGAACTCGCCCAGCCGCGACTGCAGTCGACGAAGGGCACGAACGCAGGCGGCGATCTCTGCCGTCGGTGCCGCGGCGGCAAACACTTCCAGTGCGTACCGGAGCTTCTTCGTAGCAATTCGCATCCGGTGGATCTCGCGATCGTCGCGGAAGCGGTCGTCGAGGTGGTCCAAAAACCGCCTGACAAGCCGTCGCGACCGCCGGCGGGCGTACGAGTCGATCGTCTCGGTCATCGCCGCCGACTCGACGGCCACGAGCAACGCGGCGGTCTGCTTCTTCCAACCACAGCCCTGCACGCGGGTGATCTCGTCCTCGAGTCCGCGTCGCGTCTGCGGCCTTTTCTTCGCCAGCATCTCCGCAAGCCGCTGCCGGGCCACTCCAGCGGCGGCGGATTGCCGGGCCGCTGCCGCCGCCCTGCAACGGCTGGTGAGCACGTCGAGATCGCGGGCTTCTCCGGCCGCACGGCGAATCCGGCGGAGCGATTTTTTGAACCACCGGCGCTGCCGCCGTGGCACGAACGGCTGGAAGGCGGTGATGGCGGCGGTCGCACGCCGGGCGGAAATCCGCAGGCGATGCACGGCCTCCGCCCGCGGGTTTCCTGTGGCCACGGCGGCTACCGCCCGCGCGACGGTCGCAAGCCGCTGCTGGAGGGACCGGCTGGCGACGACTCCGGCCGCTGCTGCATGAGCCGCTCGAACGGTTCGCGACGCCATCGGAACATCACTACCGGGTTTCACGGGAGGGGGGGCCGGCGTTCCGGCCCACCGCATCACTGTACGGGCCGTACAGCCCGCGTTCCAGCATCCGCCCGCCGAAGTGGCTCAGCGGGCGCCGACGGTTTGTGGCCCTGGCTGGGCCACAGCGGTGTCCGCCAGCGGACGCTTCGAAACGACCACGTCAGAAACGAAGATCGTCCCGGCCCCCATGGCTCCCTCGCCCGTCCAGAGGCGGCCCTTGACCTTGATTTCGTCGCCCGTTGAGACGAGGTCGAGGCGGGCCGCGGCGATCGTCGCGGTGGCATCCGGGGCGAGGTGCAGCCTGGTGCGCCGCCCCTTGCCGGCGGCCCCCCGGAGCCCGCCGACG
>Ga0082207_1001518_pt1 | contig 10890 bp, 6 predicted proteins | sample LakMenEpi10Aug09_FD_71540 | JGI IMG/M metagenome (GOLD analysis project Ga0082207, IMG submission 71540) | reverse complement strand
ACACGAAACGATGATGACCCCAACTGCGTTAGGCAGGATGTGCTTGAAAATGATGCGCTTATTGGTTGCACCTGCAACGCGGGCAGCATCCACGAATTCACGTTCACGCAAGGTTAAAAATTCGCCGCGAACAAGACGTGAAAGTCCAGTCCAGGCAAACAAACCAAGTAGTACCGCAAGGAATACCGCACCTAGATTTCCATAACGGTAACCAACAACCGAACCAATGATGATTACTGGGATTGTGATCATGAAATCTACAAAGCGCATCAAGATTGCATCGATGCGACCGCGGTAGAAACCTGCGATTGAGCCAACAACTACTCCAAGAGTTGCTGCAATGCTTCCGATAACAACCATTACTGAAAGAGAACGTTGAGTTCCCTTCATAACTAGCGCAAAGTAATCACGGCCAATATCGTCCTGACCAAATGGGTGAGTTCCTAAACCAATTCCAGCACCACCTAAAAACTTAGGGCGCAAGGAAAGCGTTGGACAACCAATTGTGTCATTTGGACAATCTCCAAAACGTAGCTCTGGAAGCTCCTCTGGGGTCCACTTCCACCAACCAGGGACCTTGATTACGCCAAAGAGTTTCCAATCCAAGGCCGAAAAGGCTAGAACAACGATTGAACTGATCGTGATTAGTGAAACAACGGCTGCACGGTGGCGAAAGAATCGCTTACGAACAATCTGACCTTGGCTTAAACCTTCGATCTCTTTGTTTTGAATCGCATTTTCACCACTCAAGACCTCGGTTGATTCCACGCTTGCTTTTGATTTGCGCGCCATTGTTATGCACCACTTCCTACTCGAATACGTGGGTCTAAGGCTGAGTACAACAAATCTGCTACAAAGTTAGCTAGGACCGCGATAGTTGCAGTCACAAAGAAAACACCCATCAGCAAATTCAGATCTTGAGTTCGGATCGCCGTAAGCGCCAAAGTTCCCATGCCGGACCAGGCAAATACGCTTTCTGTAATGAACGCCCCACCAATCACACCAGCAAAATCTGCTACCAAAATTGTTGCCATAGGGATCATGGTGTTTCGGAAAGCATGGCGCATGATTACGGTGCGCTCGGTCAAGCCCTTAGCCCGAGCGGTACGAATGTAATCTTGATTCAGAACTTCGAGCAGTGTTCCGCGAGCAAATCGAATGTAGCCAGCAAAACCAATCAAAGTTAGCGCAAGTGTTGGCAAGAATAAGTGCGTAACAATGTCCAAACTTGTGATCCAAAAATCGCTGTCATCCATAAGGTCGCTTCTTTCACCAACCGTTGGAACTGGGCGGTAATTAACCGCATCTGTTTCCATGTATGGCTTCCAGGTCTGCATCAACTTGTCTACAAAAACAAGTCCACCAGAAAGAACCGCCGTGATTACTGCAGTACGAACAATTGGGGCACGGTCGATTTTTGAAAAAGCTAAACCAACAAAAACTGCCGTGGTAATCAAAACGCAGATCATTAGGAAAATAGTGAAGTTTCCTGGGTAGTTATCAAAGACCCAGTTTGCTGGGTAATAAGCAACAATGGACAGACCACCCATTACTAGTGATGCCCGAAGCGCTGCCTTGTTTGTCACGCCAACTGATAGTTGTGTAACTCCATAAGCGATACCGATGGATAGCAGCAAAATCACAATCGGTCCCAGTGATGGATTGAGTAGCCAGCCGGTTGCGCCAATAATCGCTACAAGTGAACTGGAAATAGCAAAAGCAACACCATAAGTGATCCAATATGTTTTTCTAGATCCACCTATGACCGCTGCCCAGAACAAGCCGCTCACTAGGCCAATTCCGATTATCCAATTAATTGGTATCTGCGGATTAGTTAAGAAGTTGTTAAATGAGATCGCAAGATATTCCTTGAGAAGAACTGCAACCCAAAAAATAGGAAGTGAGAACAAAAGGAAAGCAACAAATGTCATCGAGTAGTCAAAACGGCTGTACTGACGAAGTGCTGTAACGATTCCGATCATGATGCCGAGCACGGCGGCCATTACTGTCGCAGCGGCTACTAGGCGAAGGGTTACCGGAATTGCCAGAGCTAGCGCGTCAATGACCGCTAAGCCATCGCGGCCAGTTCCAAAGTTTGGTTGACCAACAAAAATTCCAAAGACTCCGCGGAGCCATAAAAAGTAACGTAGTGGAACGGGTACATCTAATTGAAGTTCGCGCGTCAATGCTGCAATTTGTGCATCTCGCGAAGGATCTGTACTTAAACGAAGCTCTTCTAGTGGATCAGCTGAAAGCGCTGCCAAGTTGTACAAAAGGAAACTTGAACCGAAAAGGATGACACCTAAGACTCCAAGCCGTCTAAGAACAAACGCTGTCATGTTATGTGCATTCCCCTCGATTAAAAAACTTTAAATTACTGCCCGACTATACAGTCAAAGGACGCTCGGAGTTTAATCTCCGAGCGTCCCTTGGACTGAATGTATAGAACTAACTAAGGGGTTAAATCCTTAGTATGTCCACTCCCAGTAGTTCCATGTCAACTGTGGTGACAATGGAGCTGGCTTTAGACCCTTGAGGTTCTTGTTAATTGCAGTAACTCCAGGGTGAACGAATACAGGAATAGTTACAGCATCGGCAAATAGTGCACGGTCAGCTGTAATGTACTTCTGTACTAGTTGTTCAGGCTTCATTGCAACGTCTAGTTCTTCACAGACGCGGTCAATGATCTTGTTGGAGTAACCCATAACGTAGTTTGAACCACCAGTTGTCTCTAGAACAGAACATGACTGCTTCTGTAGCACTGAGCTTGAAACCCATGCGAAGAAGAACGCGTCATACTTGCCGTTACCTAGCAATCCACCCCAACCTGATTGGACATCGCCAACTAGGTTAAAGCCGACCTTTGCCAAGTTTGCCTTTGCAAGTGCGAACTGTGCTGCACGACGTGCGTTTCCACCTGGAACAAGAACGTTCACAGTTAGAGGCTTCTTTAGTACATCTGGGTAGTACTTCTGTACCAATGCAAGAGCTGACTTGTTACGTGACTCTTGTGTTCCACGTGTGTAGAACGCTGAACCGTTAACAGCACAGATCTTGTCGTATGCAGCTGAACCTGGAGCAACCCAAGCAGTACATAGTGGCTTTGATACTCCGTTAATTGGAGCAATGATCTTCTCCATGATTTCATCACGAGGTAGACCTAGTAGGAATGCCTGGCGAAGAGCCTTTGACTTTGCGCCATCCTTGATTGAGAACAGACCTGAGTATGGAGGCTCACCTTCGACGCTGTCGACGTGTAGATCCCAGTGCTCATAAACAGCCTGCTCGCCACCTGTGATGTTGATGTTTGTGATCTTCTTTAGGTTAGCTACTGCATCTGCAGTTGCCTGTCCTGAGTAAACATCAAGTTCGCCGTTTGCAAGTGCCTGTACTGCAGCAGTTCCATCAGTGATGACCTTGAACACGATTGTGTCAATTGAACCAGTCATCTTTGGACCTGAGTTGTACTTAGGGTTCAACTTCAATGTAAGTGATGTCTTTGGAACAGCGCTTTCAACAATGAATCCACCGTTGCTGATTAGAAGCAATGGGTTGGTGTCCTTGTTGATTGTTGTAATTGTGTAGTCCTTAGACCAAACATCACCCATCTTCTTCAGAAGAGCTGTGTCCTTAGACTTAAATGCTGCTAGGAAGCGCTCCTTAGCTGCAAGGTTTGCTGATGCTGACTGCAATTCCTTCTTGCCTTCTGCCATCAAAACCATTGCGTGTACTGGAGATGGTCCTGGACCATATAGATCCCAGTTAGCAATTGGGCTCTTGTAGCGCAATGTAACTGTCATTTCATCTGCAGAAAGAGTTGGCTCTCCCACAATGTTCTTGTGGTAGGTGCTTGAGTATCCAAGACCGTTGAATGCTGGAGGAGTCTTCTTATCTGCTGGATCACCAAGGCCTGCAGCCTTTGAGTAATCATCGCTACCAAGGATGTGCGATAGAAGAAGGTCTACACCAGTAATAGGTGTTCCATCTGACCATACGCGACCTGGGTTAACTGTGTACTGAACACGGAAATCTGTACGTGAGTTCTTAGTTACCTTGTAGTTACCAAAAACTGTGTTCTTGATTAGTTCTTTCTTTTCGTTGTAATAGTTAAAGCCCATTCCAGTCAATGCAGCTTGATCAGTACAAACAGTGCTGTTTGTAGTTGTTGTGCTGCAGTTAAGACCAGTCTGTACGTTCGTGTGGTGGATAACCACTGTCGAACGTGTATTCGCTTGAGCAGGTGATAGCAGTGAAACCGCCAACGCCGCTGAAGCTGCAGTTGCGAGCGCAAGCTTTGCGCTACGTGTGAACTTCATAGTTCCTCCTTGAGGGTTAAAGAAAAGCGTCTGCGGAGAGTCGACCAACCCCGAAGGCGCTTTTGGTGGGTGAAGTCTGCCCTAATGAACGGCAAATGAGCAAGAAGTAAACAATAGGTATGAGCCTGATTTGATAACAACTTTGTAACCCTTGGCTGAGTAATCCGCCGAATGTGGCTGCCCCAGGGGTGAGAAATGGGCTACTTAGCCGCCTCTACCCGACCGGCAATTCCCATAAAAAACTGGATCGAACTGATGGCAATGACGGAGGCGATAATCCCGCCGACATACATAGGTAATCGCAAACTAAAGTGCGCAAGTACGCCGCCCAGAATTGAACCGATTGGCATCATGCCCCACACCAATGTTCGGCGAGTGCCATGAATTCTTCCGTACAGCTCATTAGGAATGATGCCCTGATAGGTAGCCATCAACAAAATGTTCCATTGCGCAATTGCAAAGCCGCCTAAAGTCGCAAGTCCTACAAAAATATAGATGTTTGGGGAAAATCCTTGCGCCAAAAGAATTACTGAACTGCCGGTTATTCCTATAGTCATCATGATGCTTCGGCCAAATTTCTTGGAAGCCCTTGGAGCAACAATTGCGCCAACTAATGCGCCTATTCCTTGAATCGTAAGAATGACACCAAAGTATTTGGGTTCAAGTTCTAACTCTTTAATGATGAACAAAACCATGGTCGCGGTTCCCATCGAATAGCAAACACCAATGGTTGCGGTGGTTACTACTAAACGTCTTAAGACTTTGTGGTTGTACAAGTATTTGATTCCAAATTTAATGTCTTCAATAAAGTGTGGCTTATTCTCTTTAGCACTTTCAGTTCGGACATCTTGCAAATATTGGATCGGAATCGATAGAGCTAAAATTGTGGCAACTGCGTAGCCAATACTGTTGATGAAAAATGGGAGCCAAATAGCCAGGGCATAAAGAAAGCCGCTAAGAGGTGACCCGATGAAGCCTTGAATAACTGTCTCTGAAATCTGAAGTCTTGAATTGCCCTTTTCATAGTGCTCTTCATCCAGAATTTGTGGAATCAAAGATTGGGCAGTTGTATCGGTTGCAACTTCACATACTCCAATTACAAAGGCTGAAAAAATCAACCAATAAATAGTCACATGCCCGGTTGCGATACCAAGGGCCATCACTCCAATCACCGCGCTACGGATTGCGTTGGAACCCGCCAAAATGAATCTGCGATCCACCCGATCCACCATGGCACCGATAGGAATTGCAAAGAGCAACCAAGGCAACATCACCATCGCCCCAATAATCGAAATGAGCACGGTGCTATCAGTCAAAGTGATCGCCAATAATGGCGCTGCGGCAATCAAAACGCCGTCAGCTAAGTTAGAAACAATGCTTCCAGACCATAAACGATTAAATGCTGGACCCATATCTAGAACCCTAGCCCATCGACTTAAAAAGCAGTTGCATCTATTTAAATGAGCAGTAGTTTCTTGGCCTTTTCTACCGCTGTATGGCGACCATCCACGCCTAGTTTTCTATAGACATTGCGCAAATGTGTCTTCATAGTGTTTTGTGAAATATGTAGCTGCTTTGCAATTGCACTTAATGGAACACCTGTCGTTAAGTGCTTCAAGATCTCTAGCTCTCTTGTGGTTAGCTTTTCGTCCAGTGCTCCAGTATCTGAATTCATTGCTTGAATTCTTTCTGTCATTTCATTAACCACGCTTTCTCTGAATACAGTTGGTTGGGCAGCAGCTGCCTTCACCATGATGGAGTACAGACGGTGTTGCCTTACAAAATATTCGTGATACCCAACTTCTGCCCCTACATCAAGTGCTTTATTCAGGTATCCCAAGGCGACATTTTCACTATCAATATTGATAGTTGCTTGATAGAGAAACTTATTGACCTTTTCGCGAGGGTTATTTTCAGGAAAAGCTTCAACCATGGCAGGAATTTTCTTTGGGTCAGCTTGAAACTTAACGTTTAAATCTATTTGTCGAACCATTTCAATTTTAGGCATTCGACGCAGCAGCTCTTCGGCTCTTTCCCAATCATCAAGCACAAAACGCAAGAAGAGTTCGGTGACGTCAATTAGCCAGCTAAGTTCATGTGGCGACTTTAATGTGGCCAATCTTTCTCGCTGTTGTTTGACTATCTCCATCATCTGAGGAACTTGGCCCTTGGTAATGTTGATTCGTGCACGTGTACCTTCGGCCATCAGCGCCCAGGGCCAAATATTTGAATCAGTAGCTTTTTCAAAAAGCAATGTAGATGTTTCTACCGCTTTATCTAACTGTGAAAGTTCAAGCTGGCAGCGAGCTAAAACCATATATGCATCTAGAGGCGCGCTAATCGTTGCATAGCCCACCATTGATGCCTGATTGATTGCAATTGATGCATGCTCTGCAGCTTCAAAAAAGCGACCTTCACACCACAATGAAAGTGAAGTGATGCAGGTTATGTAATACGGGGCGTTGACTACATTGCCAGAATTTAAAAGTGAACGGGCTTGCTTGAGGCATTCATAGATCTCTTCTGGTTGATCATAAAGAAAATGAATTCCAGCCTTTAGCCGCAGCAAAGCGATGCGATCGGTATTTTCGATCGATTCATGAGGGGTGCCAGTAGATAGAGCGCGATCAATCATCGCAAGTGAACGTGTGAACTCTCCGCGCGCAAAATAGATATGAGCAAAAGCCATAGAGGTAAGTTGAGTAAGGAATTCAAGTTCCTTGCTTTGTTCAGAAATGATTTCAAGCTCTGTGGCCAAAGCTTCGGCTCGAGCAAATTCAAGATTTACAAGGTGACCAACAACTTTTATTGTTTTCTTCATTACTTCACCGCTTGGCGAGGAATCACCTGAATACTCAGACCATTTTATTAGCTGGTCTCCTCGACCAATAACTGCCATATGTCGAACGCTGGTATCGAAATAAACTTGAAACTTTTCCTTGTTCCCTGACTTGAAAACATGCTCCAGAGCTTTTCCAAAATCTCTCTTGTCCCAGAAATGTGTGGCAAGTTTTTCGTGAATTTTCTTGTTTTCTTCAGGATCTCCAAAGTTTTGCTGAGACAAGACTTCATACACGATGTCATTGAATCTATAAATTCGGTTGAGTCCAGAAGAAACACTCATGTAAAGACCATCTGTAGCCAACTTATTAATGTAGCTTTCAGAGAAATCCTCCCCCAGCACTATTGCCGCAGTTTCTAAATCAAATTCTGAAAGTAATACTAATCTAGAAATCTTGGACTTACTTTCGGCGTTAAGTGAGTTGATAGTTTCAAGAGCAAGCACTGCAAGTGGGCTAGATCCAGATTCAATTTCAAACTCTGAACTTGGATTACCTCTGGCAATCGATCGAGTGATCATCTGAACCGCTGCCGGCCAGCCATCACATTTCTGGAGCAATCTGCTCGAGTGGTCGTTATCTATATCTGCACCATTAAGGTCAGCAATTCTAGAAACTTCTTCTGGCGAAAATTTTAAATCTTGGCTTGTGATCAGACTGAGATTTCCCAGACTTGCATATCGAGCTAGCGATGTTGCGGGGGTGACACGTCGAATAATTACTAAGTGAACATTGTCTGGAAGTTGATCAATTAAGGCTTGAGAGAAATCTGTGATCTGGGGATTATCTAAAGCGCCGTTGTTGAGAACAAAATTGAACCCACTCTTTATTGTTGCAACGGCGGTTGTTAGTTTTCTGATGTTGTGAAGGGCGTTAGGGCTCGGTTCGTTTTCAAAGTCAGCGGCAAAGCCTGGGAAAACAATTCGAATTGATTCCAGAACATGAGCAAAAAAACTTTGCATTGAATCTTGCGGATCCACGGTAAGCCACACAGTTGGACGTTCGACTGATTGTGCCCATTGCGATACCAATGAACTCTTTCCAAAACCGGCAGGTGCTGCAACGACAGTGACACCAGGAAGGTCGGTTTCAAATAAGTGGAAAAGGTGTTTTCGCGAGATAGCGGTCGTAGGAATAGCCGGTGGCACCAAGCGCGAGCGATCAATCGCAGGGGTGAGAATTTCTGTACCGCTCATGGCTTAAGGGTGATGCTTGAGCTTGCCCGTGGCAAGGCGACATCACCCCAAGTGGGGTGAGTTGTGCGGGTTATTTAATTAGGCGAAAGTTCCTGTAACCAAGAAGTAAACGCGGCGAGCAACTGACACCGCATGATCTGCATATCGCTCGTAGTAACGGCCCAGCAGGGTCAAATCAATAGCTGATTCAAGGCTCAAACCATTCTCATCTTTGATGATAGTTGCGATCACCTTTTTGTGAAGGTCATCCATCTCATCATCATCTTTTTCAACCTGCATAGCCATCTCGGTATCACGGGTAGTAATTACCGCCGCGACCATGATCGATAGCTTTTCAGCCACATGGCCCATTTCAGTGAAGGGCAAAATCAGTGATTCTGGGATCGCACAATCTGGATGTCGCAGTCTGGCGACCTTTGCAATGTGGTGAGCCAAATCGCCCATGCGCTCTAAATCTGCGCTCATACGCATGGCAGTTACTAGCGCACGCAAATCTGTGGCCACTGGCTGCTGGCGGGCAATGATGTCGATGATTCGGGCATCTAGTTCATGCTGAAAATCATCAATCTTGAAATCTGAGGCGATGACTTCTTCAGCTAAAGTTAAGTCGGCAGATTGAACTGCTTTCGAAGCCTTGACCATCGAAGCGGTCACCATGTTTGTCAGGTCAACTAATGACTGAGAAACACCATCTAATTCATCTTGGTATGCCGAGCGGATAAGAGCCATGGCCCAAAGATAGGGCTACATGCTGAACATACGCAATCTAAAGGGTAAACGGACGGTTAACTCGGGTTTTGTACCGATACAGTTTCGGCATGCTATTTAAGCGACAGGTAGTCGAACCCTCTACCACAGTCGCTTTGCCCGAATTACTGCTACAAACCCTAGAAAATCTTGATGGCGACTCGTTGATTCTCGCCCCGGGTGATGTGGCTACCTTCAAAACTCCTGGTGTTGAAAAACTGGGAATTTTACGAGACGGAAGACTTGAGAATCCAGAGCTACTTGCAACAGTAAGAGTTGTACGACGATCAAATGTGAAACAAACTGGACGGATTGATTTGCCCCGAGGGCCAATCGGTGAAGGCAAACATGAATTAACGGTCAACGTTCTACCGCTAACCGAAAACCAGTATGTCTTGGTGTTGATTTCAGATGAAAGTGAAGCTCAAAGAATTCATGATGTGCGTCGAGATTTTGTTGCCAATATTTCTCATGAATTAAAAACTCCTATTGGTGCTTTATCTCTGCTTAGCGAGGCAGTTCTTGGAGCAAAAGATGAACCTGAGTCAGTCGTTAAATTTGCAACTCGCATGCAATCTGAGGCAAAGCGTTTAACGGATCTAGTACAGGAGATTATCAACCTTTCACGGTTACAAGATTCCGATCCTTTGCAAGAGCCAACCGAGGTTTCAGTTGCGTATTTGGTAAAGGAAGCGATTGATCAATCTCAGATCAATGCAGAAAATCGCGGCGTAACTGTGACTTTCCTTGATGAATCAGAAGCAGCGATCTTGGGTGATAGAGACCAACTGATCATGGCTTTGCAAAATCTTATTGATAATGCAATCAATTATTCGCCAGAAAATACCAAGGTTGCAGTTATCAGTCGGGTCAAAGATCACATTGTAGAAATATCAATCACCGATCAAGGAATTGGTATTCCTGAAGCAGATTTAGTTCGAATTTTTGAACGCTTTTATCGTGTTGATCCTGCACGGTCCAGGCAAACGGGAGGCACTGGCTTGGGTTTATCAATAGTTAAGCACGTAGCTGCAAAACACGGAGGAGATGTAAAGGTGTGGAGCGCCGAAAATGTCGGAAGTACATTCACATTAATGTTGCCAGAATACAGTGGCTCTTTGGGGGATAAAGAATGACCAGAATTCTAATTGTTGAAGATGAAGCATCATTTTCCGAGGCTTTGGCTTTCCTGCTGACAAAAGAGGGATTTGAGACAGCAATTGCAGAAGATGGCCGACAAGCAATCAATATGTTTAATGCTGATGGAGCTGACCTAATTCTTCTAGATTTGATGATTCCTGAAGTGTCAGGTGTCGAAGTCTGTCGCACAATTCGCACTCAATCGCAGGTTCCAATCATTATGTTGACCGCAAAAGATGCCGAAATAGACAAGGTGGTAGGCCTTGAATTAGGTGCCGATGATTATGTGACAAAGCCATACTCATCACGAGAATTAATCGCACGAATTAAAGCGGTATTGCGCCGTGGACAGGGTGAAGATGGCTCAAATCAAGATCAAGATCTTCTTGAAGTTGGTCCTATTCGCTTAAACATTGGCAAGCACCAAGTTTTTGTAAGCGGAAACCCAGTTGCTTTACCCTTAAAAGAATTTGAATTGCTGGAATTCTTAATGCGTAATTCAGGGCGTGTACTAACTCGCTCGCAGTTAATCGATCGTGTGTGGGGTGGGGATTATTACGGAGATACCAAGACCCTCGATGTTCACATCAAACGTTTACGGGCAAAGGTTGAAGCAGATCCTGCCAATCCAATATTGATTCAGACCATCCG
>Ga0082207_1001517_pt1 | contig 10892 bp, 2 predicted proteins | sample LakMenEpi10Aug09_FD_71540 | JGI IMG/M metagenome (GOLD analysis project Ga0082207, IMG submission 71540) | reverse complement strand
CAGCCTAACCGCTGTATACTCTAACACAGCCTAACCGCTGTATACTCTAACACAGCCTAACCGCTGTTCAATCAAACACAGCCTAACCGCTGTTCATTCAAACACAGCTTAACCGCTGTTCAATCAGACACAGCCTAAACGCTGTTCACAAAAAACCACAGCCTAGACGCTGTCTATCCAATCCAGCCTAACCGCTGTCTATTATATTCAAGAAAACTCAACTCTAAAATGGCGAAGAACTTTGACTTCGAACAATTTGCAAGAGACGAAACTCTCAAAACTCTCATCACTGAAATCGCCGACCTCGTTACCGAGAATGGAGGTGACGCTGTTAGGCAGGGCATGACCCGAATCAAACGCAAGTTCAACATAGAGGACAACGCCGATCCGGCCCCCAATTTTCAGTTTAATCTAGCTGCACGCAGCTGGGATGACGTAGTCAACCATTGTAGTCAGAATGGAATCAACCTCCGTCTTGTCACCTACACCCACGGTGACAAGGTCTATGTGTCTCAAAACTACGCGGTCGGAAACGATCAGATCTGGGAAGAGATCTGCTACCCAAACTCGGCCGACTATCAACAAGAAACTTCTCAACTGTCCTTTCTTGATAGCGAGAAAAAGCTGGTAGACTGGACAACGACTCTCAACAACGTTAACAATATGTTGACTAGAAAGCTCTACGACGAGCAGATGCTTCACCGGTGTCTGATGAGATATATCAACCATTTCGAACCCGGCCAGACTGAATATCTGAAGAATAAAACATGCAATGAGATTGCAAATTTTCTTTTGAGCTTGAACGCTCAGTTTGATCGAAATTCTTATCACAAAGCTCGTCTGCAAGCCTCCGTGAGAATGCCTCATGAGTCTCTATCCGCAGCAGTCATGAAGATCAGAAACATTGCCGAACAAATCTATCCAGTAGCAGCTGCTGCCGCCGCACCCGCTCCTGCGCCCGCCGCTGGTGCCGCAGGTGAAGGCGCCGGACAAGCCGCCGCCGCCGCTGCTGCTGCCGCCGCTGCCGCCGCTGCTGCTGCCGCTATTCCAGGCCAGAGAAATTTGGCGGAGACCAATCCTATTGTAAATAGGATACTGGTCAACGCGATCATATCCTTCTGTAAGGACGAGATCGCGATTCCCTTGGCAAATAAAGCTACGCAAGACAACGCCGAGTCACGGCTAATGGATTTCTCTTACTACTTGAGCTATGCCGTGAAAGCGGAGGAGCGCACGGGAAATAAGCCCACTGTTCCAATGAAATTCAGCAGGAAACTGCCCACTGCAGCCAGCGGCATCATGTCGTTGAACTCCTTCCTCATTCCAGAAATACATCCGTGTCAGTCTGTCCCGCCCAGGAGACAGTTCCCGCCCAGAACACTGGAAAACTACTATGGAAATCCCAACGCCAATCAGTATGACGAATTTCCCCACTTTGGGAGGCCACCGGTCCCCAATATCGGAGAAATAGGAGGACCGCCACCTCATATTCCGCACATCCCTCACATTCCGCATATTCCTCAAATCCCCCAGATTCCCAACCTGGAGGACGCCTACAGAATAGAGGGCCCAAATGTGCCTCCTCCAAACCCACCTCAAAGAAACATCTTGCCAGCGCCCCCTCCACAACCTCCTGTTCAGCCCCTACCTGCTCCGGCAGCGGGACCATTCAACCCTCCAGCTGGAGCTAACCCTCTATGTAACTTAACAGCTCAAGCAGTAGGCCCCAACCCTACTCCTGAGAAACCCAAGCAAACTTATCCAGGAACCATAAGCTTCGAGCTGGTCCCTGCAGGATCCAAGATCCTTACTCATCCTGACGGACACTATATCCATGACGGCAAGGGATTGCTGAAGATAGACTGGAGTACTTTCAAGCCTGATCCCAAAGCTGGAACTTCTAGGCAAAACTCTCCCGCAAAGAGAGGTTCTCCTTCGAGAGGCGGAGCTAGGCCCAAAACTGGAACTAGATCCGACAGTATTCAAAACAGAACTCTTCCTCGGAGGCCGGATGAGACCGGACGAACCGACTCCTCGGGAGAAAAAATATATACCGAGATCAATGCTCAATTGCTCTCAATGCTCATGCAAAACCTGGCGAAACCTAGCGATGTCCCTTTCCGAGGGCGCTCGAGGGAAAGGAATAATTACAATTATCAAATCAGAGACGTCTCAGGAAACCGACAGTTCCGAGATAACTCTGGAAACAGACAATTCCGAAATAATTCAGGAAACCGACAATTCCGAGAAAACCCCGGAAACGGCCGTTACAGAGATAATTCTTTCGACAGGAATAGAGCCTATTCTGGCGATAGGAATAGAGCCTATTCCGGCGACAGGAACAGAGCTTATTCCGGTGACAGGAACCGGAATGACCGTTCGAATAACAGAGACAACTCAGGGAACAGGAGACAGCCTCGAAGAGACGGCCCCTGGAATCCAAACGGACCCAGAGACCGACTGAGAACTGACAGGGACAGGTCCCTCAGCAGAGATAGAAACGGTTATCGGCCGACAGCTAGGCCTGACCAGAGACAGAGAACAAACTATGCTCAACCCAGTACCTATAGAAGGCCGAGCTATGACCAGAATCGCAGATCATTCCCCTCAGCCGACAGAGACAATCAGCGATCCAGAGACGGATCACGCGAAGCCAAAAAACTCGCCCAAGCCGGAGCCAAAATGGACTCCAACCAGCTGAGACGAGATTCGAGAGACAGAGATTCAAAAACTAACTTCTCCTCCAGAGACAGAAACCGAACTCCTGATCGAAGAGACATTTCAAGAGACAGGTCTTACGAGGCCCGGCGAGATCAGTATCAAGAAGAAATTCTTGCCAAACAATTCCCAGAAATGAAGCGATCTTACAACTGCCGTGCTAGTTACAACCCGATTACCACCAAAGCTTGCTCAAAATGTCCAATGAGCAGCGGCCATCATGAGTTCAGCTGTACCAAGTACCAGAGGTACAATCACAGAATTTGTACTGCCTGTGAAAAGTACAATCACTTTCCCTCCGACTGCAAAGAAATACCAAAATACCCACCAACCCACAGTGACAGTCAGTCAATTCAGATAAATCCCGATGAAACAAACTAGAGAGGTCTCCAAACCAAAATTGTGAGGCTAAATTGGAGACCCACAAATCATCAGCCTCTCCCTTTAAAATCCCCCCGGTGGGCTCAGACCCACCACAAACCCAGACGGTTCCACCCCGTACCAGGGAGGGAGTGGACCAGGATTTAGGGGATTCACAGAATTTGTACTCAACCACCCCTGGCAGACTCTGCTACTCTGGACCATACTTTCAAAACATAGATTCGGTATCTTCCCTCTACCCTCCTTCGGAGTATCTTAACCCTAATGCAAATAGTTCTGAAAAGCCTATTGAATTAAATTCTTATAAATTTCCTAAACCCAGAGTATATATAAAAAATCAGTATCCTGATACTGAGAAGAAACAGGTAGATTTACTGCGTGATACTGCCTTACTTCTAGGCTCCAAAGAGCGCCCCTCTGCCTATAATGAGTATCTAAACACTTTATTGTCATTGTCTAAAAAGAAATCTGTAAAAAATAAAATAAAGAAAAATATGAAACAATGTGTTGTTAATTCTTTATCTCTGCCCACAGGTACAGGTACAATGAAAATGCTGAACGTTACTATCAATGATGACTCTCTACAGTCTTTGGTAGACACTGGAAGTACTCACTCACTTTTAAGTGTAGAAAGTTTTAAGAGACTTGGTCTCACCGAGTATCAACCTGTGCAAATGACGATGAAAGTAGCCGGCTCAACTTTAAAAAATAATATAATTGGAAGTGTAGATCTAAAAATTCAACTTCAAACTGATGGAGAAAAACCATTTTCTCATACTATGAATTTTCTCATCGCTCATCATATTAATGGATATGAATGCATCCTGGGTGCTAATTTTCTTTTAGATCCCTTACTGGTGATGGCTATCACACCCTACACCGTAATGTTATATGAGAGAGATAGAACAGTATGCGCTCCATTTGTTCCTCAAAATGTGTCAAATAAAACCATTTTGCTCCATAATTCTAATTCTATTTTCATTCCAATGGACGAAACCGTTGATGTAGATGTAGTGTGTGCATGCAACAATGTTATAGGTGAACTGAAAAAATTCACTCCACTTGTTACGCTTCTAAAACAGGGACTTTTAGTTAAAAAAGTCCGCGCTAACTCCGAAGAGAACAAATGCATTATTACTATAAAAAATGTGGGCATATCTCACGTCCAAATAGCAAAAAAGCAGCCAATTGGCTATTTAGACATGTCTCTTAGTTCAACTATTATTGAGGATCATTTGGTGATCCCAGAACTTGCAGTTTCATATAACTCTACAAATATTGGCGGCAATCGAGGCGCAGCAGTTTCGAAGCCGACTGATGCAAGTGCAAAGGATGTTTCAGCAGATTACTTTTCTCCCGATTATACCGTTGACATTGAGGATGATGTCATTGAACAGAATGTTGTGATTGACCCAACAAATCTGGATAAAAAACGTTCCTATAAAGACTGCACTGTAAATCCCGACCTCCCAGAAAAGTTGAAAATTTCACTATGGGAAATTTTAAAAAATAATAAGTCTGTTTTTGCTACTTCAAAATTAGATGTAGGCAAATTCAAAGCTTTCCAAGTGCATATTGAAATTGACAAGCCCATAGCTGCTGAAAAGCAACGATACATGAGCCCTGAGAAGGTCGAATATTGCCGTAAAACGTTCGAAGTTTTCGAAAATCTCAACCTCATTCAAGAGTGCCATAATCCTCGCACGATAAGTAATTTGCTGTTAGTTCCTAAGTATGAAGGTCTAAGAGATCTTACCAAAGCCTCAACATACCTGGCTCAGGTGAGAGGTGAGAAAACGTATCAATTCCGAATCGTACAAGATTTGCGGAGAATAAATCAGAACACAAAAAACATAAAAAAATCCCAACCAGTATTACCAGAATCTATTTTCACCAGAATGCAAGGGAAAATAGTATCATCCATCGACGCCAACCAAGCCTATTGGCATCTCGTTCTAGATCATTCATCCCGTCCTTGGACAGCTTTTTATTTGGGAAAAAAGCTGTTCCAGTTCAACAGGATGGCGCAGGGACTCACCAATGCGCCAGCCTGTTGGGACGAAGCCATGAAAATAATATTCTCTCCCGAAACTATGGCCGAAATTAAAAAAATAATTGGCAAAGACAAAGCCAGTCAGTTGCCGGATAGCTTCGAAAGTTTCTTCGTGTACTATCAGGACGATAGCTGGATTATTTCTGACAACATGGACATCCATCTGATTCATTTGGAGGCAGTCATCCTCGCATATAAAATGCATGATATTAAAATATCACCCGACAAATGCACCTTTTATGCAAAAAACCTGAAAGTTCTCGGCGTCCAAGTCGACCCTAACCACGCTGAACTTGCTCTCGATGCTGTCAAAGCAAAGAGTATCCTCACATGGGAAAAACCAGATAGTACATATACATTACAATCAAGACTTTATTCACTGAACTATTGGCAAAAGTTCATCCCTCAACTTTCAGAACTAAAATTTCCTCTTCAACAAATAGTGCGCAGCGGTATTTTTTCATGGGACGCCCAAGCTGACGAAGCCTGGGAGAGAATAAAGGCTATTATCGCTCTCGATATTAAATTAACTATCCCCAAAAGGGATGAACAATTAGTCCTCACATGTGATGCCAGCAAAGTGGCAATATCCAGTATACTTTGGGTGGAACAAAACGATAACCTTCGCGTTGTCGGCTGTTATTCAAAATTGTTCAGTCACACTGACAGTCTTAAGTCCATTCATTTCAAAGAGACCTATGCAATGGTCGAAGCTTTTAAGCACTTTAGGCCTTACTTGCTTGCGAGCAGCAAGTCAATCATTGTATTCACTGACGCACGTTCGCTCATGTGGGTTTCGCGAAATCGCGAATACAGCATTGCTTGCAATGGACTGGTGAATAAACTTGCTCAAATACAGCTCGAAATTCCTCACATAGTATACTCTGTACCAAGTGAAGTAAACTACCTGGCTGACTTATTCAGCCGCGCTTTCCAAGAAAGTCGTTTCTTAGAAAAATCACACTTTGCTCTTAGCAAAGTCCAGGCTAACAAAATTCCCCCTCTTACAAATCCTTGCGTTTTGACGGAAGGCGACTTATATTTTTATTTCTCCACTCCCATACCTCCCGAAAGTATGGACACCCATTCAAGAGTGAAGAGCAAAATATCCACTCCTAAGCCAATAAAAAATCTATATCAAATGTTCAAAGATTGCACTCCAGAGCAAAAGTATTACAGTGCTTTGAGATTACTGCAGGGTTGGAATGACAAAACTATAATGACTGAGGGAGGACCTCAGTTGAATACAGCAGAAATCATTGAGAAGAAAAATAAGGAAATATATGACGCTCTTTGTAAAAAAATAATAGACATTACCATGTCGAAGCTATATTCCAACCTGGACAAGGATCAGGCCAGCCGCATGAGAGCTACGCTGACGGAAAATTTGAAAAATATGAAACTCAAAGAAATAGAAAAATACTTAAAAGAAACATTTATCGAAAGAGAGCTGTTAGTCAACGGCATTAAGTGCTCTTTTGCCCCGCCCAATCTAAGAGAAGTCCAAAAGAAATTTTGGATAAACTATTCTCTGAATGTCGGAGGAAATTTTGAACCCAAGGTTGACGATAATGGAATAAACATCCAGCTTCCTTCTCAGGAAACGGTTATACTAAGACCCTCCGAAAGGAAGACAGTCGACACCAAAATTAGACTTTTTATACCACGGAATTACTACGGCCAGATCGGTTCGTGCCCAGGCATGAACGATACCGAGATCTGGCTCCAACCGGGTATATTTAATAACGACCTATCAGGGTCTATTATTCTTACAGTAAAAAATCTAAGCAGCAAAGATATTAAAATAGAAGCTGGAACGTTCTTGGCAACTATAACAATCGCCCCAGTTCTGTACCCTAAACTTTTCCCGCTCAGCACGATTGAGATGCTGGTAAAAGGTGGAATAACGCCTTCAGAAATTCTTACAAAAGAAAGTCTGAAGGACTTAGAAATTGGATCGCTCGAGGATTGCTTGATCGCGCTCGAAGAAATCTACCCTAATCTTGACTTGCGAGAGCTAACAGAAGTCGAGAACCCAGATCCTTATAGTGATAGAATACATCAATCTGTCCGACTTTCTAATGTAGAACTAGTTCAAGTTCCATTAATACCCCCCAATTTTGAAAAAACTCTAAAAAACGAAATGCCATCTAGCTCCGACCATTTGAAACTTGCAGACGGCCACTTGACTGCCGTTCACTCTCAAAAGAGAGAAAAAATCTACTATAGCTTATGTGACCCAGAAGGTTGTCACCCTCGATGTTCCTATAGTTCTCCCGGAATCGATCTCCCGTTACAGGAAACTCTAGTATTGGAACCTTCTATGAGGGTTCTTTGCGATACCAAATTAAAATTTTTTATTCCCTCAAATTTCTACGGCCAGATAGCACCACGCTCAAGCTCTACGAAGTTAAACATCACTATTCATAACGGAGTAATAGATAATGACTACTCCGGCACCATAAAAATCTCAATAAAGAGTTGCCACTCAGAGAAAATAGTCCTAACGAAAGGTGACTATTTGGCTCAGCTTCTCATCATACCTGTTATTCATCCCAACATCATTCCTGTAAAAAGCATAGAGATGAACACAGAAAGGAGTACTGGCTCTTTCGGAAGCTCTGAGCAAGGAAATTCAAAAAACAAAATCAAATCATTTGAGGTTTCTTTGAATAAAATCGAAAATAGCTTTCTCCATGAGATCTGTAAGGATCTCCAGCCTAGTGAGCTAGAAATCCCAGGTCTCAATATGACTGTGCTTTTACCCTCCGATCCGGAAGAAAATAAAAAAATTCTTCAGGGTGTAAAACAAACTGAATATGAACTGCTTCTAACCAGCAGGCAACAGAAAGCGTTGCCTAAGCCGGAGAACTTCACCCCCAAGCATGTGAATTCATGTCTTGACGAGCTCACTCGAGAGCTTATGTGGAACCATGATTACTTGCAATCACGCCGAAAAGAGCTGACCCAAGAGCTCAACTGGGAAGTGAATAACATTCAATCCCAACTTTCCGCAAATAAAGTTCATTTGATGAATAACAATATTCAGAATAATGATGAGCGGAGATTCAAAGAAGAAGCGATTTCAGACATGTGCCAGAGACTTGCAGTCTTAGCCGTAGAATATATAAAGGAACAGTCCATATCGAAAGAGACACTCGCAAGGTGTCAGTTGTCTGATGACTACTTAAATCCAATCTATGAGTCCGCGAGGAATCGTGACAACGATTTTCCCAGTTTTCACCTCACAAAAGGCGTGCTCTTTAAAAGGATATACGATCGTGATTTACAAGAATACAAAAGCGTTATCGCTCTTCCTGACATTTTGCTTCCTTCCGTCGTGCATAGTCTGCACACCACTCTAGGTCATCCTAGCCACTCCACGACTCAAAAGAATTTTGAACAATACTATTATCACCCAAAATCACGAAAATTCATCAAGGAATATGTGCGAAGCTGCATCACCTGCGCTATCGCCGGGAAAATCGATGTCCGGAAAATTGAATCTGGACAGAAGAGAACAATGCAGCCAACTGGACCCCGCCAGTGTGCTTACATGGACCTGCTACCGTTCCCCAAATCTTCTAGTTTTCAATACATATTGCTGTCGGTAGATGCCTACAGTCAGTATATCAGTACAGTACCGCTCAGGGACAAAACAGGCCCGTCGGTACTTCAAGGAGTGCTTAGCATATTTTCCTCAATGGGATTATATCGACAAGTATTTTTCGACAACGAAACCTCATTCACTAAAGTGGCAAAGGCTCTAGTAAAAAATCTGCCTTTGGAAATTCATTATTCTGTTCCATACGCTCATCACCAGAACGCGGCTGAAACCGCCATAAAATTGTTTAAAAAATGTTTTCTGAAAGTATTAAATGATTCAGAGCATCCCAAGCAAAATTCAGACTGGATCACCATTCTACCAGTTGTGACACAAGCCGTAAATAGGCAAGTAGTTTTGTCTCTGGGAATGACCCGCGAATCTCTTCATTTCAACTCTCCCACCGAATTTTATCCCCTGGCGCATATCGCAGGCGAGGCCCAGAGCGACCTACAAGATGCTTTCAACACTTTCGACAGGAACTTCTACCAGAAATTGGTAGATTCCAGACTAAAAAGACAAGCTTACCTAAACAGGGGAAAAATACCTATCTTCTTTGAAGGTCAGCTGGTAACAGTGAAGAACCAAGACCCCACACCGGGTAGCACAATTCTAAAACTACCTTATAAAGGCCCGTTTAGGGTTAAACAAATATCTCACAGAAATGTGACACTTATAGACCTGGAGAGTGGCCGTGAGGTCACCTCATTTTATGAATTTTTAAAGCCCCTTTCTCTGAAAGAGTTCAGGTTATTTCTCTCGAAGGGATGGGATCTACATAATAATAATGAAAAAAGAACGAGATCTATGGGATCTCTTCCAATCCTAGACATCCCTCTTGGTTTATTTGGCCGAACTTCGGTAGAAGAAGAAGAGGCTCGAGTTGACAACGCAGACCGAGAAAATCCAAACGATGATATCGAGGACAATGAAAATGATGAAAGTGATAATTCTGACGCCGATACAGGTGTCGATGACGGTAACGATAATGCTGACGCCGTTGTCGACCAAGATCAAATACCGTACGACGATCCCAGGTTCGATCCCCAGGAAGGCCCAAGCTCAAGCTCGATTTTTAATTTTGAACCGCGCCTTTTTGACGAAAGAAGCGAAAATGCGGTACTCGAGACTCAGCGCGAGTTAAACTCAGCCTGGCTAAAAAACAAGGAAATTCGCCGATTCACTCGAAGTCCTCCTTTGTTAAACCCAAAAAATATAATCGAACCCATTCAAGAATCAAACACTGGAGAAGGGGACAACACAACTCCCATCCTAGAATCAAACCCTGCTGCAGGTAATTCTGCTCAGCACAAAGCAATTTCAACCCATTGTGCTGAAGCTGAACCCCCCTCCCCCCTACAAAATTTTGGGTGTGGAAATGTATACATTGGAGAGGATCCAAAGCCCTCTCCCCCACTCTCACTACAAAACTCAAATCCCAGCAAATCCAATCTAAAGAAAACAAAGAAGGTTGGATTTAAATCATTTTTCACTAAATTCTTTACTCCTGACGAGTAAGGACATTCTAACTATGCAGACTCCACTCTACAAAGTAATATGGCAAAGAATAATGTAAATAATTTAAAATAAAGTAAAGTACTTGATCACTACTGATCATGTCAGATAGCAGAACGGATTAGCGGTCTGAAAGGCGACTACTAGGACAAGACATGACGATGCCTACCGATTGTCATCCGAAGTTGACAAACAGGAAATGATTTTGTCATCCCCTTTCTGACCGAGATTACCGCCTGCTCAAAAGCATGATCAGTCTTCATCAGGGAATGTAATGTAGCTTACTGTATGTATTGTAAAGATCACTCACCACACAACTAAAGCAAGACAGATCCCACCATCTTTTCTGTCTTGCGTAGAGGACTTTTAAGTCCTAAATAAATATTTTCAATGTCCTAGAAATAGGACGCACCATCATATTAGATAAACTTAAATTTTTTAATCTACAGAATCTTTACTCTACTCAAACCACCCCCAAGTTCACCCTGCGTATGGGTTCCAACTTCCAGCCTGAACCAAAATTTATTCCAAGACCCTGTGGATACCTATACGTAATTATTTATACTAAAAATTCATATATGTATCTATCTCAAAACTAAGACAATAGAACAGCCCACTCTC
>Ga0082207_1001516_pt1 | contig 10903 bp, 5 predicted proteins | sample LakMenEpi10Aug09_FD_71540 | JGI IMG/M metagenome (GOLD analysis project Ga0082207, IMG submission 71540) | reverse complement strand
GGGCCCCCGACGGCCGCGACAGCCAGCCCGCCCGCGATCGAGCCGTTGAGCTTCAGGCCGCCGGCATTCACCGACGTGAGCCCGGTGGAGGAGTTGCTGCCCGAGAGCGTGAGCGTGCCGGCGCCGACCTTCGAGAAGCCGCCCGAGCCGGAAAGGATGCCGGAGTAGGTCGTGCTCTGGCCGTTGCCGCCGACCTCGAGGGAGTTCGCACCCATGGCGAAGGCCTTGGAGCCCTTGAGGCCGCCGAGCACGTAGGTATTCGTGCCCGCGGCCGTCAGTGCGAACGAGCCCGCGCCGCTCGTGTCGAGCGTGGAGCCGGCGAGCGCGAAGCGGCCGCCGATGTTGAGCGAGCCCGACGTGACGAGCGTGTCGCCCGAGTAACTATTGGAACCGGACAGTGTGATCGGGCTGATGTTTCCCGAGAGGTTGGCGCTGCGGATCGTGAGGCCGTAGCCCGCTCCGCCGTCACCGATGTTGCCCGAAACGTTCATCGAACTGTTACCCACGTGATTTTGGGTGAGAAGCCCCGAGTTTCCTGTGAGTGTGACGGGCCCGGCGAATACCGTCCCGGCCCCGTGCGTTCGCAGCGCGCCGTGGTTCCAATTCGGCTCGCTCCCGAAGCCCGCGATCGACAGGGCCTGCGAAAACGTCTGGTTCGCGCTCGTGACGAGCATCTGCGCCCCGGCCTGAATCGTCACGGCGGAAGCGTTGCCGAGGCTCGAGGTGCCCGACACGTCGAACCGACCGGCGTTGTCGACCTGAAGCGTGCCCGTGAATCCGCTGGGCAGCGCGATGGAGCCCCAGTTGCCGTAGGCGGAGCCGCCGTCGAGCTCGAGCGTGCCCGCGCCGGTGATCGTGCCCCAGCCGGCGGCGAGCGAGTAGGCCGTGTTGGAGATCAGCAGCCGGGCGCCCGCGGCGATCGCCCGCGGACCCGAGAGGTTGCCCGTGGTGGTGCCGTTGCCGACCTGGAGCGTGCCCTGGGAGATCGTCGCGCCCCCATTGAGAGTGTTGTTGGCGGTCAGCAGAAGCGTGCCCGGGCCGAGCTTGGCAACCGAACTCCCGTTGCCCGCGAGCGTTGAAGCGAGCGTGACGTCCTGGCCGTTGGTGTCGATCGAGTACTGCTGGCCGGCCGCGTTCGAGAACCGGCCGGAGTAGTCGGTCGTGTTGCTCGCTGAAAATTGCAGCGTGCCGCCGCCGAACGAGATCGTGCCTGCGGAGCCGAGAGCGTTGGCCGAGCCGACGGCCAACGTGCCCGCGTTGAGCGCCGCACCGCCCGTGAACCCGTTCGACCCCGTAAGCGTGAGTGTGCCGGAGCCGGATTTCGTGAGGCCGCCCGCGCCGGAGATGCCGCCGGAGTAGGTCGTGCTCGTGTTCGCACCGCCGACCGTGAGCGTGCTCGAGCCGAGGGCCACATTGGCCGCGCCGGCCAGCGAACCGATCGTTTCGTTGCCGCCGAGCGTCAGGGACGCTCCGGCGGAGCCGGTCACCGCTAGGGTGGTCGTCGCTGCGAGCCGCCCGGCCGAGCCGAGGGCGAGGGTGCCGGAGTTGAGATTGAGGGCCGTCGCACGGGACGTGCCGTTGAGCGCCGCATTGCCCGTCACGTTCATCGTGCCCGCACCGAGATTGGCCGTCACCGTGCCGCCACTGACGGCGTAGGTCGCGGCCGTCATGGTGCCCGATCCCGTCAGCGAACCGCCCGAGATCGCGAAGCTCCCGACCGTGTCCGAGTTGCCGCCGAGGCCGATCGCTCCGCCCGTCAACGACACCGCCGACGTGTCGGCGAGCAGGTTCGCCCCGCCGAGCGAAAGCTGTCCGGCGTTCACCGTCGTCGCTCCCGTGTAGCTGCTCGCGGCCGAGAGCGTGAACGTGCCGCTGCCGACCTTCGTGAAGCCGCCGCTGCCGGTGATCGAGCCGGCATAGGACGTCGAGCCGGCATCGCCGGCAGTGAGCGTGGCGCCGGAGGCGATATCGACCGTGCCGCCGGAGCCGGCAAGCGAGGCCACGGTGTCGCTGCCGCCGACCGAGAGCCTGCCACTGTTGACCGTGAGGGTGGCCGTGTCGACGAACGTGTTGGCCGACGTCGTGGCGACCGTGCCCCCGCCGACGACGATCGCCGTCGACGCGAGTGTGACGCCGTTGGCCGTGATGAACGAGCCCGAGTTGACGGTCGTGGTGCCGGCCCACACCTGGCTGGCGTTCACCTGCACGTTCGAGTTGCGACCGCCCGAAACGGTGAAATCGACAGCGGACTGCGGGTCGGCGTTGGTGCCGAGGGCGGTGTTGAGCGTGAGAGTCGTGGTGGTGCTCGAGGTGCCCCCCCAAACCACGTAATCTTTTTCGAAATCGTTCCACAGCGTGCCGCTGAAGATCAGGCTGCCGTTAACGGGGTTGAGTTGGATATCGGGGGCTCCGTCCTGACCGCCCGACACCTCCATGGCCACGGTCTGCGTGAACGAGCTGTTGTTCTCGATCCGCGTCTTGAAGCCGATGCCGCCGCCATTGCTTGCCGAGAGCGTACGGGACACGGGGAACGACGTGTCCCAGACGATGTCGTTGGCCGACTGCCAGGACCCGTAGTTGTAGTTCAGCCCTGTCACGTTCGAGTTCAGGTTTTGGCTGAACCTGAGGCTGTTGCTGTAACCCCACGTGGGAGGCGTGTTGTTCTGCCAGTTGCCCGAGTTGGTGAAGTTACTGGTGTTTTGCGAGTCGCCCCCGACCCACACCATGTCGGCCGCCGATGCGGGCAACGCTCCTGTGGCCAGCAGGGCCGAGATCAACAGTGCGACAACGCGGCATACCGTTGCGAAGATCGAAGACATGCGCGATGTGGGATGCATGGCCATGGCCCTGTTTCAATCGAGCCGGACGCATGCCCGGCAACGACTTCCACCACCCGTTTCTACTACGATTTCAGCCTCCAACAACGTTCCGATCGCGCAAAGTGACGAATCGGGATCGAGCAGGGACGAATCGGGCGCGCCCTGGGACGAAACGGGATTGAGCAGGGACGAATCGGGCGCGCATCGAGTGGTGCCGATACCGCGGGGCAGGTCGTCAGACCGCCGCCGCGGACGCCTGACGGGCCTTCCTGGCCCGGCGGATCGCCCCCGCGCCCAGCGCGAGCGCGGCGACGCCCGTCAGGGCGATCGTCGTGGGCTCGGGCACGGCGACGAAGTTGAGCATCACGTCCTGGCCGGAGAGCGAGGTCGTGAAGTAGCCCCGGCCGGTCGGAGAGAGCGCAACGCCCTGAGAGTCGAGGAGCGAGCCGCCCACGATGAGGTTCGAGGGGTTGTTCACCGATCCGCTCGACAGGTCGTAGATCATCCATGAACGGTTGACGTTCCAGAACGAATCCGACCAGTTGACCGAGCTGTCCGGGCTGTTGAACGCGAGGGCAAGCGTCGTCGAGCCCGAGAACGTGAGGTTGCCCGAGGGCATGATGATCTGGTCGTAGTTCACGCCGGCCGTGCCCGTCGTGTTCGCGATCAACTCCCAGTTCACCAGTGCTCCGGCCTCGTAGGTGAGACCGCCGTTGAACGTCTGAGTGCCCGGCGAGTTGCCCGGCGAGTGGGTGCCGGCAATCGTGGCGCTGCCACCGACCGTGCCGGTGCCGCTGAGCGACGCGATCGCCGCGACGTTCAGCCCGCCCGCGATCGAGCCGTTGAGCCGCAGGCCGCCGGCGGAGACGGTCGTGCCGCCGGAGGTGGAGTTGCTGCCGGAGAGCGTCACGCTCCCCGAGCCGAGCTTTGTGAACGAACCGCCGCTGCTCGTGAGGTTCGAGCCGAGCGTCACGTTTTGGCCGTTGGTGTCGATCGAGTACTGCTGGCTGGCCGCGTTCGAGAACCGGCCGGAGTAGTCGGTCGTGTTGGAGGCCGAATATTGCAGCGTGCCGCCGCCGAACGAGATCGCGCCCGAGGAGCCGAGGGCATTGGCCGAGCCGACGGCCAGCGTGCCCGCGTTGAGCGCCGCCCCGCCCGTAAACCCGTTCGACCCGATGAGCGTGAGCGTGCCGGCGCCGCTCTTGGTCAGGCCAATGACTCCATCGCCGTTGTTGATCACGCCGCTGAAGGTGGTGTTGGTGCTGCCCCCGACGACCAAGCGGTAGGTGCCTGGAACGACCGATGAGACGGTGCCCGAGCCGGAGAGGGATCCGATCGTTTCCGTGCCGCCGCCGGACGCAAAATTCAGCAAACCGTTCACCGCCACCGCCGCCGAGTTGGGGATGACTTCATTGGTGCCACCGCCGACATCCAACTGAAGCGTCGCGCCGCTGTTGACAACCACAGGGCCGGTGAAGTTGTTGGTGCCGTTCTGGAGCGTCACACGCCCCTGAGTGACGGTGATGCCGCCGGAGCCGGTGATCTGGCCGAGGAAGGAGGTGCGACCGCTGGAGCCGGGGGTTGTATCGGCAAACACCTGGACATTCCTGTTGAGCGTCAGCGTCCCGGTCCAGGCGTTGACACTGCCTGCTCCGGTGTTGGTCCCGCCGATGCTGACAAGCCCGGTCCCAAGATTGGCCACGGTGATGGCATTGGCGATGGTTGTGCCCCCGGAGTTGTTCGCCATCAGGACGATGCTGCTGGTGCCGCTGTTGCCGTCGCCCAAGACGATGGATCCGCTTCCGAAGGAGGTGGAAGCGTTGCCCACGAGGGTTCCCTGACTGACCAACGCGCCGCCGCCGTACGAGTTGTTGCCCGAGAGCGTCATCGCGCCGCTCCCGACCTTCGTGAAGCCGCCACTGCCCGTGATCGAGCCGGCATAGGAGGTCGAGCCGGCATTGCCAGCAGTGAGCGTGGCGCCGGAGGCGATATCGACCGAGCCGCCGGAGCCGGCCAGCGAGGCCACGGTGTCGCTGCCGCCAATGGAAAACCTACCGCTGTTGACCGTGAGCGTGGCCGCGTCGGCGAGCGTGTTCGCCGACGTCGTCGCGAACGTGCCGCCCGCAAGAACGAACGCCGACGATGCGAGCGTGACGCCATTGGCCGCCGTTATGATCCCAGAGTTGACGGTCGTGGTGCCGGCCCACGACTGGCTGGCGTTGACCTGGATCGCGGTAGTGCGGCCACCCGCGACGGTGAAGTCCACATTGGGCTTGTTGGGAGCGTTCGGGCCGAGTTCCGTGTTGAGCGTGAGATTCGTGACGACGCCATCTCCCCCGTACACGAGGTAATCGACGCTGTTGTCGTTGTAGATCGTGCCACTGAGGATCAGGCTGCCCTTGACGGGATTGAGTTGGATCTCGGGGGCCCCGGACTTTCCGCCCGACGTGTTCAGGGTCACGGTCTGGGTGGAGGAGCTGTTGTTCTCAATCCGCACCCTGAAATCGATGCCGTTACCATTGCTTGACGAGAGCGTGCGGGCCACGGGGAACGTTGCAGCCCATTTGATGTCGTCCACTGGTTGCCACCCGCTCAGGTCGTAAACCAGCCCGGTCACGTTCGCGTTTTGATTCTGGCTGAAGATGAGACTGTTCGAGGAACTCCACGTGGGAAGCGTGTTGTTTTGCCAGTTGCCGGATGCGCTGAAGTTGCTGTTGTTGAACCCATCGTCTCCGACCCACAGGATGTCGGCCGCCGACGCGGGCAACGATCCCATCGCCAGCAGTGCCGGGATCAACAGTGCGACGGCCTGGCGCGCCGACGCGAACATGGAAGACTTGCGAGATGTGGGATGCATGGTCACGACCCTGTTTCAACTCAGCCGGACGCATGCCCGGCACCGAACTCCACCACCCGTTTCTACTACGATTCCAGCGTCCAACAACGTTTCGATCGCGCAAAGTGACGAAACGGGATCGAGCAGGGACGAATCGGGCGCGCCCAAGAAAAAACTGGGACGAAACGGGATTGAGCAGGGACGAATCGGGCGCGCGTCAGGCGACGCGCCGAGGTGCGCCAGGCTCTCCCGGACAGGCGCCGGCGTTGAGCCGGAAGATCAGTAGCGGCACCTCCATCACCTTCTCATGGTGGAAGGCGTGTCCATACAAGCCATCCTCGCCGAGGCACTCGCCATGGTCCGCAGTGACCACCACCGTCGTCGGGCGTGCGCGCGCCGCGAAGCAGGCCAGCAGATCTGCCATCCGGGCATCGAGGTATTCGGCGCACTCCCGCTGCCGCAGCCAGAGGCTGCGATCGAGCGTGGCTGTCGCCTCGCGGACACCGGACGCGTTGAAGAGCCGGCCGAGGCTCATGCGGTCGGCGAGCGGATCGGGGCCCCCCGGCATGTCGGCATGACGAAACGGGCTGTGGGTCTCGCCAAAGTTGACGAACGCGAAGCAGGGGCGGCGCGGGCCCACGCGGTCGATCCGCTCGCAGAGGAGCTTCACCTGGCGGCGGGCGTCGGTGCCCGTCACTCGAAACCACTCGAAGCCTTCCTGCAGCGGGCTCGGCCGTGCAAACCAGTCCATCGCCGCCACTCCGAGCGTGGCGTAGCCGCGCCTGCGGAAGCCGCTGACCACGTTCACGGTGCCCTCGGGAAAGGTGACGAGCGGCTTCGTCTTCACGTTGCGGTGCGAGATCCGCCAGAGCTGCTGCACGAATCGGTTGTAGAAGGGCTCCGGCTCGAAGACGTGGGGCAGGAAGCCATTGAAGAGCGCCTGGTGGGCCGGCAGCGTGTAGGTGGCCATGGCCCAGGCGCGGCGGGCACGGCCGTGGCGGTCGAGCACCGGCGTGCAGGCGTCTTCGTACACGTCGAAGCGGCATGAATCCCAGGTGACGACCAGAAAATCCTCAGCGTCGTCGCCCGCCTGGAGATCGCGATGCCGCCACTCGTCCCACGCGCGGCCGATCGGCCCCCTGCTCAGCCAGCTCATCGCGGTGCCTCCGTGATCAGCACCGGCCGCCGGCAGATGCCGATGGTAAACCGCGGCGCTCCGTAGAGAGACGCCAGCGGGGCGGGCACGATCGGGAAATCGGCGAGCCCCGGCGCGGCGAGCCCGGCGAGCTTCGTCCACGCGCGGTCGGCCTTCCGCTGGAACGGCCACTTCCGCCACGGAAACACGGTCAGCGGATTGCTCACCATCAAGCCTTCCCGCAGGGCCTGGACGGCGGCCACACGGCCCTGCAGCGCCGTGCTCTCCACCTGCACACGGATCTCCACCTCGTGGAAATACCGGCGCAGAAGGGCGGAGAACTCGTCGCGATACCATTCATGTTCGTGGAAGCGGTTGCGGGGCCGGCCGTCGACGAACGGGGGCGATGCGGCGCGGTCGGGCGTCGACACCACGAGCACGCCGTCGGCCGTCAACCGCGTGCCCGCCCGAGCGAGCAACGACTCGGGACGCCGGAGGTGCTCGATCACCTCGAAGCAGGTGATCACCTGCCATCCGCCATCGACCGCCCGCAATTCCTCGCAGTCGTCGACGGTGAAGGCGATCCCTTCGGCGGCGAATCGCTGCGCCGCCGCGACCGCCTCCGGATCGGCATCGACACCCTGTACGAACATTGCCCCCGCCGAACGGAGCACGGCGGCGCCGTAGCCGGCCCCCGAACCGATGTCGAGCACGCGGCAGCCCGCGACGAACTCACCGGCCATCAGGTAGCGGGCGAGATGAGCCGCTCCGAGGTCGGCCCATTCCGGCGTCTCAGGGACGGCACGTTCGACGGTCATGCGGCCCGCCCTCCGATGCGTTTCGCGGAGCGCGCGTCGGCGGTCTCGCTGAGGATTGCGGCCAGCCGCGGACCCCAGCACCGCACGCTCCAGTCGCGTTCCACTTGGGCCCGTGCGGCTGCCCCCATGCGGCGCCGCAGCGCAGGAGACTCCGCCAATGCCCTCACGGCGGCTCGCCACTCCCGAGGATCGTTCGCCAGAAAACCGGTGACGCCGGGCTCGACGAGTTCGCGATGGATACCGACGGCGTTGGCCACCACGGGGAGGCCCGCGGCCATGTACTGCAGCACCTTGAGGCCGCACTTGCCCAGGCTCCACGGGTGGTCGGGCAGCCAGGCGATCCCGATGTCGGCCCGAGCGATGTCGCGGGTCTCCGTGGCGGCCGACCACTCGGTCGTGCGCAGCTGGATCCCCTCGAGATGTGGAAACGCATCGCAGATCACGTTGAGTGTCACGCCCGGCTTCCCGGCCGCTGCGGCGGAGAGGCAGCTATGGGCCTCGACCAGCGAGGGCATCGTGCTGCGGCTGCCGACCCAGACGAGTTCTGCCGTGCCGGCCGGATGCTCGTGGGCCGCGAGTTCGTAGCGGTCTGTGTCGACACAGGTCGGCAACCGGTGGGTGCGTTCCGGAGCGCCGCACCGATTCGCCTGCTCGCGGAGGTGGGTCGAGCCGGCGAGCGTGGCATCGGCGGCGCGCACCATCCGGCTGAAACCTCGCCAGCGCAGCGCATCATCGGGCCCGCGCGACGCGTTACTGTCGCGAGCGAAGACTGCGTCGTCGAAATCGTAGATCAGCGTGCCCGCGAAGCGCCGCACGAGGGCCGCCTTTGCCCAGCCCAGCAGCCGGCGCTGCACGATGACGGCGTCCGCCGCCCGGATCTGCCGCAGGGCCGCGGCGAACTCGGCCATGCCCCGCGGCCGCCGCACCAGTTCCAGCTGCCAGCCGGCGGCCAAAAGCGCGTCGGAGAATGCCGCCAGTCGGTAGCGGTAGCAGACGAAGTCGGGGCCTTCGGAGAGCGCCAGGAGTCGCCGCACGGCAGCCAAACCTTTCGTGGCACCCATACAGATACCATCGGTGCCGGCAAACCACCGCCGTGAGGGCCCAGGTCTCGAAGTGCCGGCTTTCTCCACTCCACCGCCCAGCGTTGGGGTGAATTGGGTGAGATGCGAACGACGGGGTGAAGGGGATGACTGCCGCGTGGCGGACGGTGGCTCGTGAGTTGGCCGCTTTACGTGGCATCGCCGGTCGAAAAACGGTGCATGCACAACCTCGTCATCCGAGATATCCGTAACGCGGCGACGCAGCCGAAAATCGCGCTGGTCGTCGATCGCTTCGACGGACGCGGTGGTGCGGAAATCTACGCCCGCGATCTCGCCACCTGGCTGGTCGACCGGGGCTGCGAGGTGCATGTCGTCGCCCGCTCGATCGGCTCGCGCGAGCAGACACTGCCGCTGGTGTTCCACGAAGTCGATCCGCATGCGAGCCGTGAGGCCTTTGCGGCCGCCTGCACCGCACGGCTCGCCACGATCAGGCCGGACGTGAGCCACGACATGGGCGCGGCCCTGGGATGCGACGTGTTTCAGCCACACGTCGGTTCGTCACTCGCCTGTCAGCGGGCTGCCGATCTGGCCCACGCGGCGTGGTATCGGCCACTGCGCCGAATGCTGCGCACCTGCTCGCGGCACCGCCACTTGGCCCGCTTCACTGCGCAGCAGTTCGCCGGATTCAGGTCGCTCGTCGTCGCCGTCTCACGGCGTGTCGCCACCGACATCACAACGCTGCACGGCGTTCCGGCTGAAAAAATTCGGGTGGTGCACAACGGCGTCGATACCGGCAGGTTTGATGGCCTCCGACACCGCAAGGCAGGCAGTGCGCTCAGGCGGCAGCTCGGATTCGATGCCGACGATGTGGTCGTGATCGCAGCGGCCCACAACCCTCGGCTCAAGGGCCTGCATGTGCTCGAACGCGTGATCCGTCGTTTGAGACGCGACGTTCTTCCGGTGCGACTGCTGACCTGCGGTGGATCGAGACGTCGCCGGTCGGACGCAGCAGTGGTGCATGTCGGCCGTGTCGCCGACATGGCGCCGCTCTACGCCGCTGCCGACATCGCAGTGCAACCGTCGTTCTACGACGCCTGTAGTCTTGTCACGCTCGAGTCGCTGGCCAGTGGTCTGCCCGTCGTCACGACCCGGCTCAACGGAGCCAGCGAACTGATCACGCCCGGCATCGACGGGTTCGTGCTCGATGAGCCGCGCGATGTGGACGCCCTGGCCGCGTGCCTGGCCGGCCTGGTGGCCGACCGCTGGCGACGATTCGTCGTCGGCCGGGCTGCCCGGCGGCTGGCGCTCGCGCGGGGCAGCGATGCATCATTCACCGCGATCGCGGCGGTCTACGCAGAGGTGCTCGCCGATCGGGGCCGTGTGCTCGAGGGGCGAAACACGGCTCGGCCGGCCAGCTGGAGCAGACCACGCATCGCCGCGTGACCTCGCAAGCTCGGCCGGCTACATCCGCTCCGGCACCCGGATCCCGAGCAGCTCGAGGCCTGTGCGGAGCACCTGCCCGGTGAGGTCACAGAGCGCGAGCCGCGTGGTGCGTTCGGCACCTTCCGCCTTGAGCACGGAAAGCGCGTCGTAGAACGTCGAATACGCGCCCGCGACGTCGAAGAGATACGCCGTGAGCACGTTGGGCCGATAGTCGGCCTCCACGTCTTCGAGGGCCTCGGCAAACCGGAGGAGCTGCATGGCGAGGATCCGCTCTCGGGTGTCGGTCAACGCGATCTCGCCGGCCTCGCTCCGCACCGCGCCGCGATCAATGCCCCCCTTCGCGAAGATGCCCTCCACCCTGGCAACCGCATACTGCATGTAGGCGGCCGTGTTGCCCTTGAGCTCGAGCATCTTGTCGAAGCTGAACGTGTAGTCGGTGGTGCGGTTCTGCACGAGGTCGGCATACTTGATCGCACCGATCCCCACGGCCTCGGCGATCCGCCGCCGTTCCGCTTCGGGCATTCCGCCGCCGCGGTCGGCATCGGCCGCGGTCACCACGCTGAACGCCCGGGCCACGCCCTCGTCGAGCAGCGCTTCGAGGCCCACCGTGTCGCCGGCGCGAGTTTTAAACGGCTTGCCGTCGTCGCCGAGCACCGTACCGAACGCCACGTGCACGAAGTCGACGCCGCCGACGCCCCAGCGCCGCGCCGTCTCGAACACCTGCTCGAAGTGCTGGCTCTGGCGGTGGTCGACCACATACAGAATCCGGTCGGGCTTCCAGTGCTCCATCCGCCAGCGGATCGTGGCCAGAT
>Ga0082207_1001511_pt1 | contig 10926 bp, 5 predicted proteins | sample LakMenEpi10Aug09_FD_71540 | JGI IMG/M metagenome (GOLD analysis project Ga0082207, IMG submission 71540) | reverse complement strand
CAGCCCGACTCGTTGGAGCCGACCATCGCAAACCGCTCGTCGCAGGCGCCCGCCCAGATGGCCGCCTTGCCGTTCCGCGAGTGGCCCACCACGATCGCCTTCGTGGCATCGACCTCGGGCAGCGTGATGAGCCAGTCGAGGATTCGCGAGAGCTGCCAGGCCCAGGTGGCGATCGCACCCGGCTCATCGGCCCGTGCAGAGGCGCCTGCAGTTGGTCTGAGGTATGCCAGTGGGCTCTCCGTGCGGCCGTCGGCACGATCAGGAAAGACGTCGCCGTAGCAGGCCGTGGCCACGCCGTACCCGCGATTGAGCAATCGCTCGATGGGCCAGTGCTTCGCATCCTTGGCTCGCGAGGCCTCGGTGGCCCGGTTGCCGACGATCTCACCCCGGTTGTCGTCCGGCAGCCAGGCTTCACAGATCCGGATGCCGGGGTCAGGATGCTCGGCCTGATTGCCCTTGAAGTTGAGATGCAGGAATACGGGCACCGGCCGGTCGCTCTTTGGCAGGGAGACAAGCACATCGGTTGTGACGGCCTGCGGTGTGTCGCCGAGCCGCAGTCGGGCCTGGAGTCGGGTGGCCTGGATGCCGTCGGCCATCGTCGCCTCGTTGCGATCGACGTCGCCGACCACGCTCACCGGCACCGCGGGCAGGCGGCGGCCGTAGACGTTTGTTTCAAGGAGCGCGAACTGGTGCGGCCGCCCCGTTGTCCGCCAGGCATCAGCCGTCGCCACGGCCTTGCCGTCGGGGCCGGCGAGCACGTCGGGGAGTGTGTAGGCCCGGACCGCCGACTCGTCGTAGTTGGCCTGCTCGGCGGCGTCGATCACCGTCATCGAGATGGCCCCGCAGAGGATCGCCCTCACGGCATGGCAAGCAGTCGGCATTGTAATCCCCCGTTCCGCAGCAGCGTGGTGGCGCCGTGTTGCCAGTCGGTCGGCCTCACGATGTTGTAACCAATGACTTCGAAGCGATGAGGCATTGCAACAGTCCGCAGAAGGCCTCGATGAGCCTTCTGCCGCGACTCAGGGTGACGGTGAGAGGCCAGTTCGAGTGTCGCGCCGCTGCGACGCGACACCAGCGGATTCACGCTCGCGCGACAGGTTAGGGCAGGTGGCCTATGAAAACACCGAGGTTTTGCCGTGTTTGGCTTTGGCACGCGGTGTGCAGGTGAATTCTCTTGGCGGGAGTCGGTCGGCGCGATCGGCTCGGGATCATCACCTTCGGCACCGCGACGCGGGCCGATCACAGTCGAGGAGACCATCATGAAAAAGATCGAAGCCATCATCCGCCACTTCAAGCTCGAAGAGGTCAAGGACGCGCTCAATGCCCTGGGCGTGAAGGGCATGACAGTGACCGAGGTTCGCGGCTTTGGACGTCAGAAGGGCCACACCGAGACGTATCGCGGCGCGGAGTATTCCGTCGACTTCCTGCCGAAGGTGAAGATCGAGGTTGTGGTCAGCGATGACGAGTCGCAGGCCGTGATCAGCAAGATCATGTCGACCGCCCGGACCGGTCAGGTGGGCGACGGCAAGATCTTCGTGACGAACCTCGCCGAGGTCGTCCGAATCCGCACTGGCGAGACCGCCGCGGCCGCAATCTAAATGTCACGGCCGCGGGGCCATCCACGGCCCCCGCGGCTGGCATCCCCATGCGCACCATCGCACGGTGAGCGAGGGGCTGCCCGTGCCCGGGAGCCGGCGTTGCTGGCCGAGCGAAGCCACGATGGCGAAGCGAGGGCAGCATCGAGTGAGCGGATGCCACGACGGCATCCGTGAACGTCCGGCGATGGGCATGGGTAGCCCCTCGCGGTGCGGCGGGCATGGACAGGCCCGACCCCATCGCACAGAATCCGCCGGAGCCCGAACCTCTCCTGGAGTGAACACATGGCGAAGTGGCCCGTCCACGGCAAGATCGATGGCCCCATCGTCATGATCGGTTTTGGGTCGATCGGCCGGGGCACGCTGCCGCTGCTCGAGCGGCACTTCGAGTTCGACCGCTCCCGGCTGGTGGTCATCGACCCGGACGACAGCAGCCGTGAGATCCTCGACCGCCATGGGGTCCGGTTCATCCATCAGGCTGTGACGCCTGACCGCTACCGGCATCTTCTTGAACCGTTGCTCACCAGCGGCGGCCAGGGATTCTGCGTCAATCTGTCCGTCGATACTTCGTCGCTCGACATCATGCGGCTCTGCCGAGAGGTGGGATCGCTCTACATCGATACTGTGGTCGAGCCCTGGCCGGGCTTTTATTTTGACCGCAGCGCCGGACCCGAGGCTCGTACCAACAACGCCTTGCGGTCGACTGTTCGCGAGGAGAAGGCCCGCCATCCCGGTGGCACCACCGCCGTGTCGTGCTGCGGGGCCAATCCGGGCATGGTTTCTTGGTTCGTGAAGCAGGCGCTGGTGAACCTCGCCCGTGACTGCGGCCGCAAGCTCCCCACTCCGTCCCCCGATGACCAGGCCGGCTGGGCCCGCCTGATGTGTGACCTCGGCGTCAAGGGAATCCATATTGCGGAGCGTGACACGCAGCGATCGCGAAATCCCAAGCCGATGAATGTGTTCGTCAACACGTGGTCGGTCGAAGGTTTTCTCTCCGAGGGAATGCAGCCTGCCGAAATGGGCTGGGGCACCCACGAGAAGTGGCTGCCAGAGAACGGTCGTGTGGAGACGATCGGCTCGCGGGCCGGCGCCTACCTCCTCCAGCCCGGGGCCAACACCAGGGTGCGTTCCTGGTGCCCGACTCCCGGACCCCAATACGGCTTCCTCGTCACCCACAACGAGTCGATCTCGATTGCCGACTACTTCACGGTGCGCGATGATTCGGCATCCGCTCGCGACGGCGTTGTCTACCGGCCCACCTGCCACTACGCCTATCATCCCGCCGACGACGCCGTGCTCTCGCTGCATGAACTCTTCGGCCGGGCTGGTGTTCGCCAGGAGCAGATTCACATCCTCGACGAGAACGAGATCGTCGACGGGATTGATGAACTGGGAGTGCTGCTCTACGGCCATGAGAAGAACGCCTACTGGTACGGTTCGCAGCTCTCGATCGACGAGACTCGCGACCTGGCTCCCTATCAGAATGCCACGGGTCTCCAGGTTTCCTCCGCCGTCCTGGCGGGGATGGTGTGGGCGCTGGAGAACCCAACCGCTGGCATCGTGGAGGCGGACGAAATGGACTTCCATCGGTGCCTGGAGGTCCAGCGGCCGTACCTGGGGCCCGTCACCGGCCATTACACCGACTGGACGCCGCTCACTGGCCGCCCCGGACTGTTCAGCGAGAACATCGACCCCAGCGATCCCTGGCAGTTCCGCAACGTGCTTGTCTAGCGCGGATCACGCTTAAAGGGGGCCCCGGCGCGAGGGGATGCCCGTGGCCTCACGGCCGGTCGGCTTTCACTCGCCACGCGTCCGAGCGTCGTCGCAGCCGGCTGGCTGCAGCCGGGGGTTTTGTCGTGCTTTGACCCATTGGTTGTGGAGTCGAGGCGGCCTGATAACCTCGTTAGGTTGTCCGCGCCCGGAAGCGTTTTCCGGCGGGGTTCGGAGATTCTCCGTGCGTCGCATTCTCGCCGTTGTCATCGTGTTCGCGTCGCTTGGGTGGTCGGCCTCTGCCACCGCCCAGCTGCGGATCGTCAACTACAACGTCAACAACAGCGACCCCGCCGCCTTCGGGCCGCGGACCGGCATGGACGCGGTGTTTCGTGGGATGAACGCGTCGGCGAAGGGGGGCTTCGCCAGGGCGATCGACGTGCTGATCCTGGGGGAGGCCGAGTCGGTCGCCACGACCGGCACCGCCTACGCGGCCTTGCTCAACACCGTCACTGCGGGAACGTCGTACCTACGATCGACGGTGGATGCGGGCTCGACCGGATCGGGACGCCCCATCGCCATCTTCAACTCGTCGTCGGTGTCGCTGATCGCCGAGAAGAAGATCGGGTCGACTTCCGGCGCTGCCAGCCAGCCCCGGCAGACGATGCGGTATCAGTTCCGGCCCATCGGCTACGACGCGACCGCCGACTTCTATGTGTACGCCAGCCACTACAAGGCATCGACGGGCGCCGCAAACGAGGCGGAGCGAAACGTTGAGGCCCGCGCGATCCGCGCCGACGCCGACGCGATCGGTCAGGGGGCGAGCATCATCTACGCCGGCGACCTTAACTTTTACACGTCGAGTGAGTCCGGGTTCCAAACGCTCACCGGTACGGGGAACGGGCAGGCTTTCGATCCCATCAGCCGCGTCGGCTCGTGGAGCGGCAGCACGACCTACAAAGACGTCCACACCCAGTCGCCGGCGACGACGGCCGTGTTCAACGGTCAGGTGACCGGAGGGATGGACGATCGGTTCGACTTCCAGCTGATCACGGGCGAGGTCCGTGATGGAGGTGGGTTCGACTACATCGCTGGCTCCTACTGGGCGTTTGGCAACACCGCGACCCATGCGGTCAACCAGGCAATTTCGACGGGCAGTGCCACGACGCTGGCCGCACGCATCCCCGGCTACACGACGACCCAGGCCCAGACGGTGCTCACGAGCCTGACGCAGGTCACCGACCACCTACCCGTGCTGGCCGATTATCAACTGCCTGCGAAAATGACGGCGACGCTCACAGCGCTCCCAGCCCGGGTGATTCGCGGGGGGACGGTGTCGGCCACGCTGACGGTCGCCAACGCCGCCCCTGTCGCGGTCGCGGCCGGTGCAGACCAGCTCGACTACGCCTTTTCGGCGGCGGGCGCGGTGACTGCGAGCGGCACGGGGAGCGACGCGGCACTCGGGGCGTCGAATACACACGTGCTCACCATCAGCACCACAGTGGTGGGCCTGCGGAGCGGTACGGTGAGCGTGATCGCGTCGAGTCCACAGACAATGAGCCCCACGTTCAGCGGCACGATTTCCACCAGCGTCTTCGATCGTGCGATCGGCTCGTTCGCCTCGGCAACGACCACGACGTCGCTGACGATCGACTTCGGCACGCTGATCCGTGGTGGCGCTCCGGGGAGCAGTTTGTTTACGCTCTTCAACCGGCCGGCCGCGTCGGGCACGGCGTGGACCGCAAAACTCGATCTCGACGGGGTGACGTCCACCGCTCCCGTGGGCGTGTTCTCAACCACGCTGGCCCCGCTCGCGAACCTGGCATCGGGATCATCGCGCGGCTACACGGCGTCGATGGCATCGGGCACGGCCGGCGCCTTTTCCGGCACCTACACGCTCGCCCTGTCCGACGAAGATCTCCCCGGGGCGGGCTTGCAGCAGCTCTCGCTCTCGGTTCGGGGGAGCGTGATCGCCCCAGCCGCAGGCGACACCAACTTCGACGCCTTCGTTGACGTGATCGACACGGGGAACTTGCTTGCCGCTGGGCGATACGACACCGAGGTGCTCGCCACCTGGAGCGAGGGTGATTTCAACGCCGACCGGGTGGTCGACATCCTCGACATCACCGACCTCCTCGCGGCGGATCTCTATGACAAGGGAGACTATCGGCCACTCGGCGCCGCGCTGGGGCCACTCGGATCCGTGGCGGCCGTGCCCGAACCGTCGACGCCGGTGCTCGTCAGCGCAGCCCTGGCTGTGGTGGCGCTGCTCGGATTGCGAAGGGTGCCGCAGCGGGTCAGACCGGGAGCGGACGCGTCATCTCCACCGGCACAACCCACTGATCGTATTGCTCTGGCGTGACATAACCCAAGGCCACCGCGGCCTCCTTCAGGCTCGTTCCCTCGACGTGGGCCTTCTTGGCGATCTTCGCCGCCTTCTCGTAGCCGATGTGGGTGTTGAGTGCCGTCACGAGCATCAGCGAGTCATCAAGGTGGTGGTTGATCCGGGCCAGATTCGGCTCGATCCCACTCGCGCAGTGGATCCGCATCGAATCGCAGGCGTCGGCGATGAGATCCGCGCTCTCGATCACGTTGTGGACCATCAGCGGCTTAAAGACGTTGAGCTGGAAGTGACCCTGTGAGCCGGCGAAGGCGACGGCCGCGTCGTTGCCGAAGACCTGAACGCAGGCCATCGTCATCGCCTCGCACTGCGTCGGGTTCACCTTCCCCGGCATGATCGAACTGCCCGGCTCGTTTTCCGGAATCGAGATCTCGCCGATGCCGCACCGCGGCCCGGAGGCCAGCAGCCGGATGTCGCTGGCGATCTTGAAAAGGGCCATCGCCAGGCCGCGCTCCGCGGCACTCATGTCCACCATGGCGTCGTGGGCGGCCAGAGCCGCAAACTTGTTGGCCGCTGACACGAACGGATGTCCTGTCTCCTTGGCGATGTACGAGGCAGCCACATCGCCGAACCGCGGATGGGCGTTGAGGCCAGTGCCGACGGCGGTGCCGCCGATCGCCAGTTCGTAGAGCCCGGGCAACTCCCGCTCGATCGCCGCGATCCGGTCATCGAGTTGGGCCCGCCAGCTCGAGATCTCCTGGCCGAGGGTGATCGGGGTCGCGTCCTGCAGGTGGGTGCGGCCGATCTTCACGAGGTCGGCGTGCTTCTTCTCCAAACCGAGGAAGACATCGCGAAGCTGCCGCACCGCCGGCAGCAGCCGCCCGTGGATCACCTCGACGGCGGCGATGTGCATCGCCGTCGGGAATGTGTCGTTTGACGACTGGCCGCGGTTGACGTCGTCGTTGGGGTGGACTGGCTTCTTCGAGCCCATCACGCCACCAGCGATCTCAATCGCCCGGTTCGAGATCACCTCGTTGGCGTTCATGTTCGACTGGGTGCCGCTGCCGGTCTGGAAGACGACCAGGGGAAACTGGTCGTCGAGCTTCCCGGCGATCACCTCATCCGCCGCCTGCACGATCAGCTTCACCGTCTCGGCGGGCAGTTGGCCGAGTTCGCCGTTGGCGAGCGCCGCACACTTCTTGAGGATCCCGAGGCTCTTCTTGACGGCGCGGCCCCACTGGAAACGCTCAACGCCGATCTTGAAGTTGTCCCGCGAGCGTTCCGTTTGTGCCCCCCAGTAGCGGTCGGCGGGGACGTTCACGTCCCCCATGCTGTCAGACTCGATGCGGAAGGCGGGCGCTGCGGACATCGGCGTGGCTCCGGGAGGTGGGATTGCGACAGTGCCGCATTGTAAGTGGCGAGCACGGCGCCGACACGGGCGAGCCGTCTGGGTTCAGCGACGCATGATTCGCTGGGGAAGATCGGCTGGCCGAACCGCCGTCGCCGAAGTCTTGCCCGGTGCGGCCGCCGCTCCTGGTGCCAGGGCGATGGCGAGCCAGCCATCGGCGGTGATCGCCTGCACCGCCTGCACACCGGCAAACCGCGGGTTGCCCACCAGTTTCTCGGGCACCAGCGGCAGCGGACGCTCCTTGGGGAACATTTTCCCGAAGATGGTCCGCAGCGCAAACTCCATCCGCCCCTTCTGGCCCGGGCCGCTGAGCTGCACGGGGCCGTCGCGTTCGAGCGTCACCTGCATTCCCGACACCGTCGGCCGGTAGGCCACGTGAGCAACGATCTCGTACCAGTTGTTTCGGCGGCCGCTCTCGAGCGCATCAAGGGCCACGCGGACGTGCACGAGGCCGTCGCGACATTCCACGCGGACAGGATCGACCGCGGCGAACGTCACCTCGACGCCCTCCGGCAGGTCGTCGGGAATGGTCGGCGGAAGCCCCAGTTGTGTGCAGACGTGGCGAGTCAGTTCCTCAAGGCCCATTTTCCGTCCAGCGAGTCCCAGGCGACTGCAGGCGTTGTTCACCGTCGAATCGTGCACCTGGATGCTGAAGAGCGCGTTCTCCGGTGCCCGCGGTCGCGGCGTGTGGGCGGCGAGTTGGGTCGGAGCCGCCAGCCGTAGTCTCGCCGTCGCAGCGTCGGTCGTGGTCTCGAGGGCGACCGCGGTGGGCTCGAGGCCGAGCCGCTCCATCGGAGCCCAGAACCGCTCTTGGGCGCGCTTTGTCGCGGCGGTCAGCTGCGGCTCGGTCTGTGCATCGACCTCCCGGCAGGCACGGTTCACGATCTTCGCGTTGACTTCTCGCGTTGCCTCGTCGAGGTTTCCGTCGTGCTGATTGCGGGCGATGCTGCGCACGAGCGAACCCATCAGTGGCACCGAATCGAATCCGGTCTCGATGCCGGCGAGCTGCGAATGGTTCGAGGCCGTGCCGCGAGCGGCGTCGAAGCCCAGTCCACGAGGCGACATGCGGATCGGCTTGTAGACCGTGAAACTCGACTGGCCGCGGGAGTGAATCGACACGGATCCGGCATCGGTGACCGTCCGTGATGCGACCTCGCCACTCACGAGGAGATCGAGACGAATCTCGGTGGGGTGCGGCTCGAAGAGGACGGCCGTCGATTGCTCGACGGTCTTCGTGCCGCGGACCTGGCGGCCGAGCACGTAGTCGTGCAGCGGGCTGGTGGTGACCGTGGTCTCCGGCAGCAACTTCTCCACGAACTGCTCGTTGACGGAGATCCGGACGTTGGGCGAGAGGTAGTGGTCTTGAACAGAACGAACAATGCCCTCCGCGGTAGCCAAGGGAGTGGCTGCGACGAGGTGCGTCGCTTCCCGCACGCGGCGGGCATCGGCCGGATCGTGAGATGATTCAAACCGTTCGATCGCACCGATCAGCACGGCCAGTTCAGCCGCCGAACTGGCTGCGGCGATGCCCGGGCTGATCTCCGCAGTGACCTCGCCGCGCGGCGTGGCGGCGATTTCGGCGCAACAGGCCGAGGCCGCCCGCCACACGGTCACCCGGCGGGCGACCGCGAGGGCGGCCCGGCGTGTCCGCGAGGCGAGCCCATGGTCGGGAAGTGCGTCGGCCGCGTGCATCCCTTCGGCGACCCGGTCGCCGAGCGTGATCAGGGCAGGCTCGGCAGCGGTGTCGCGCGGGCCGGCCGTGGCCAGCACCCCGGCGAGGCTGTCGAGCGTGGCCGTGGCCCAGGCCGTGGCTGGATCGGGTCCTCGACCCGTGGCGAGCGAGTCGAGCTGACCGCGCAGCGACGCAGGCTCCGGCCAACGGGAGCCGTCGGGAGCGGGAGCGGCCTCGGTGCTGCGTGGTTCGTCGCGCTCGGCAGAGTCTTCCGGCTTCGGATTGAACCGGTCGCGAACTCGGTCGAGGAGGCGGCCGGTCATCGGGGGCCCGGCGCCGGTCGTCTCGCGGTCAGTTTCACCACGCCGCTCGACGAGCCTGCCAAGCAGCCGGCCACCGCGGGCCGGTGCCGCAGCCCGAGGCTCGACGGGCTCCGTGGCTTGAGAGTCGCTCCAGTTGGTTCCGTCGGGATCGGTCCACGCGTCGCCTGGCAGAGGCGCTGCAGGACTCGTTGGAGGATTCGAACTGGTGGGCGACGAGGGGAGGGCGACTGGGGTCTCGTTGGACTGCAGTCGCGAGATGAGGGCGCGAAGCTCGGGCGACTCATCTGGCACCGGTGGCGGCGACTCCGTTTCGGGCACGGCGACGACTGCGGCCCGAGCGGGAGTGGGCACAAGATCGGCGTCCGCCGTGGCCGGTGTCGGGGTGGAGTCGTGTGGCTGGTCGTCGCTGACCTTTCTGTCCCCCGACGTCGGCAGCGCCTGGGAGATGATGGCGTCGACGATGGGCGCCGCTGCGTCTGCGAGCGCGAGACGTTCCGGCAACGCAGCGGTGGGAAGTGGCTTGGCCGCGAGCAGCACGGCGGCAGGCGGAAGATCGTCTGCGACCTCGATCGGTGGCCGTTCTGCCTCGACTGCGGCTTCGTCGATCCGGAACGAGGATTCGGGAAGCGGTTCCCAGGCTGACTGGCCGACAACCAGGATCGCGACCGCCAGGCCGGCGAAGAACGCCGACGCCACGATGAAGCCGGCGCGGCCGACGGCGGTCCGCTGGGTCGTCGCCATGATCGATGGTGTTCCGCCTGCCGAACGAGCGGGGCGTTCCGAACCGGCACGACCCCTGCGGTTGGATCGACAGTCACACGCGGAAAAATCGATGAGGGACACCGTGGCCGGTAGGGTCGCCGCGGATCACCGCTGGCGCGCGGCACTCTGGGCGGGCTGCGCGGTTCTGAGAAGGCCCGAAAGGCTCACCGGAGCCTGCCGAGCCGTGGTTCTTCGAGCACCGCGGTCCAGGCATCGACGAGCATGCCGAGGTTGGCGTTACGGTCGATGGCGTCGGCCGCATCGAGCGTACGGTCGACCGCCGTGGCGGCCGCATCGATGTCGGTGGTCCAGGTCGCCGCTGCCCTGTCGAGCGTGGGATCGCCTGTGTTGGCCCCAACGCCGCGCCGCGATGCGTGACGGAGCACGTCGAGTGTGGCGTCGAGCACCATCCGCAGCCGCGCCCGGCGTGGCGGCGCGTCCTTGCCCGCCGCCTCCACGAAGGCGAGCGTCTCTCGCGAAAGGTCGACGCCGTGCAGCGGCCGCATCGCGAGCAGTTCGAAGAGCCGGCTTCGAAACGCCGTCACCTCAGGATCCAGGAGGAGCCGCGCACGGGTGAGGCTGCCGTCGGCCCCACGGGTGCAACGGTCGAGGGTCGCCGCGTCGAGCGGCGTACCGGCGGCGGCGGTCTCTCGCTCGAGAAGCCGTCGCACGACGTCGGTTGGAAGGGCCGCGAAGCGGATCACCTGGCACCGCGAGCGGATCGTGGGCAGTTGCCGCTCGAGCGCCGTGCCCACAAGGATGATCGCCGCCCCATCGGGCGGTTCCTCGAGTGTCTTCAGGAGGCAGTTGGCCGCCTCATCGGAGAAGTGGTCGGCGTCCATGATCACGGCGACCTTGCGGGAGCCGAGCACCGGCTTGAGGAGAATCCGCCAGCAGAGTCCTTCCCGCATCCGGTGTTCGTCGTCGCCGATCAGGAGATCCAGCGGGATCGTCGATCGGTCGTCGGGCTTACGGACGACATCGATGTCGGGATGGCTGCCGGCATCAGCCTGCACGCACGACGCACAGCCGCCGCAGGCCACGAGCCCCGGCTGCGGCCGTTCGCAGGTGAGCGATTTAGCCAGCGCCAGCGCAAACGGGCCCTTGCCGACGCC
>Ga0082207_1001509_pt1 | contig 10937 bp, 7 predicted proteins | sample LakMenEpi10Aug09_FD_71540 | JGI IMG/M metagenome (GOLD analysis project Ga0082207, IMG submission 71540) | reverse complement strand
GCGCATGAAAACATCGGCGTGCGAATCCGGTTGGGTGACGACGACCAGGTGGCGATCGAGGACGCGTTGGGGGACCCGATCCTGAAGCTGAATCGCGGGCTCGTCGCGCCGTTTTTGAACATCGCTCCGGATGCCAAACCGGGTGACACCCTGTTCCGGATGCAACTGGACCCCTACGAAAACAGCCTGCGGCACGCCGGCACGCACCTGCTGGTGAAACGGCTCTCCAAGGAAGAGGTGTGGGACGCCTTGGAACAGGGGCGAGCCTTCGTCGCATTCGATTGGATCGCCGACCCGACCGGGTTCCATGTCACCCTCCGTGCATCCATCGAGGTGCATAACGGTGAGGCCCAGGGACAAACCGAGGTCGGGGGCAAACGCGATTGGTCGCCCGGCTTGTCGATCCGCGGCCAATCGCCACTTCCCGCCACCTGGCGGCTGATCCGAGACGGCATCGCGATTCGGGAAACGCGCGGGGACGAGGTCGCGTGGGAAGTGACGAGCCCCGGAGCCCATCGCGTCGAACTCTGGCTCGACGTGGCCGGTGAACCGCTCCCTTGGATCCTGGCCAACCCGTTTTACGTGCGTCAGCCCGATTGACCCTGCGGCATCCTTCGTCATGAAAAACCCCGCCGATCGCTGCCGCGTCGGCGGGGCATCGTTAGTTCAAAATCGCCGATTAAAAAGTGCTCGGTCGATGGCCACTTGGTAACCCCCAGCGGGATCGGTCGGGCGCGACGACTAGAAGATCGCCGGCGCGTTGAATCGGGCGTGGATCTCGTTACAAGCCTCAGGGCTCAGACGCAAGCCGTGCGCCAGCGTCTTGAGGTAGTCGACTTCTTGTTGTGTGTCGACCTCGATCGCGGCCAACGACATCATGTAGACCTTCGATTCCAATCCCATCGGGACCGACCAAGCGAAGTCGCGAACGTCGACCGAGCGGTTGAACTCCTGTTGCAGGAACGCGACCGCTTCGGGGTTGGGTTGTCCGATCCGCGACAAGATCGCCTGCTGCTCCTGCTGGGTCACGCGACCATCAGCCTTGGCGGCGCCGATCATCGCGCGAATCAAAAGGATCGCCTCGCCGTTGGAATCGACCGGACCGGGGATGGCCGACGTCGTCGTCGCCTTGGTCGCCGCCGGGGGAGGGCTCATATCGACCGGATTGAACTGCGGGCCGGAAGAGTGCCCAGAGGATGGCCCAGAGGATGGCCCAGAGGATGGCGCTGGGCGTTGCATTTGCGGCGGCGCCTGGGTGGGACGCTGGGGCTGGGTCGTGCCGCTCGAACGGCCGGTCGCCACACCCAACAGGTCTTCCAACTCCTTCGCTTGCTGATCAAGGCTCGGGGCACGCCCACGCGGCTGCTGGGCCGGCGGGGGTGACTTCGAGCCACCTCGCATCATCTGATCCAAAATCGATCCGCCCATGCCGGTGTCGGTCGGTCGGCCTTTGCCAGCGCCCAACAGCGAGCCCAAAATATCGATCGCGTCCATCGTTGTCTGCCCACCTGCGAATTAGCGTTATGAAAGGAGAAAGGATACTTCGAAGCGGAGGCTGTGAGATCACCGTCGGCTGCCACGATGCAGAGCTATTCAGGGCCGCGCTATTCAGAGCCAGCGAAGGCCAAGCCAGCATCGCCCGAGGGCGACGTGCCTACCCGTTCGACCGCCCCGGCCTCCCCAGGCGAGTTATCATAGCGAACGCAGGGCACCGGTCGAGACTCCCAGCGGCTCAAAAGCCGGCCGGCAAGGCGCAGTCCGGCCCCAAAGGTCCGACCGAAATACGGCCGCCAAAACTCGCAGCCAGAGAATCCCGGGAAGAACTGTTCAAATCGACTCCTTTTCACCGTCACCAATTCCTGCGACGCTTGATGGGTTGGTCGATCGATCGACGAAAAATGCGAATCGATTCGCCGAATTCCGCACAATGACGCACAACAATCCGTGCGACTGGCCAAAATCGGGTGACCAGCGGCGATCGGTTGAGGGCCTTTGCGTAGAGGCCGCGTCGGGGCATCGAGTAACAGACGTCTAAAGAATAAGAAACGGGTGTGGGAAGATGATCGTTGTCATGGAGCCGTCGGCGACCCAAGAGCAGCTCGACGCGGCGGTAAAGAAAGTAGGGGAACTAGGTTTGCGCGCCAACGTGATCGTCGGTGCCGAGCGGACGGTAATCGCGGTGGTCGGTGAGGAACGCCAACACGCCAAGGAAGCGCTCGAAGGTTGCGCGGGCGTCGCCTCCGTCATGCCGATCTTGGCCCCTTACAAGATGGCCAGCCGGGAGTTACGAAGCGAGCCGACCGTCATCCGGTCGCGCGGGTTCGCCGCCGGGGCGCGGCACATCGGCGTGATCGCCGGGCCTTGCAGCGTCGAGACCGAAGAACAGATCGTGGCGACGGCGCGAGCGGTCAAACAGGCGGGTGCCAACGCGCTTCGAGGCGGCGCTTTCAAGCCGAGGACCAGCCCGTACAGTTTTCAAGGGCTAAAAGAAACCGGGCTCAAGATGCTGACGGCGGCGCGCGAAGAGACGGGCTTGGCGATCGTCACCGAGGTCGTCGCCAGCGAAGACGTCGACCTCGTCGCCCGCTACAGCGACATCCTGCAGATCGGCGCTAGGAACATGCAAAACTATCGCCTCCTGGAAGCCGTCGGAGGGACCCGATTACCGGTGCTGCTGAAGCGTGGCCCCTCGGCGACGATGGACGAGTTCCTGTTGGCCGCGGAATACATCCTCAACGGCGGCAACCACGACGTGATGCTGTGCGAACGCGGGATCCGCACCTTCGAAACCCACACCCGATTCACGCTCCCGCTGGCAAGCGTCCCCTACCTGCACCGCAAGTCGCACCTGCCGGTGATCATCGATCCTAGCCATGGTACCGGGCATGCCTACATGGTCCCGGACATGGCCGCGGCTTCGGTGGCGGCCGGTGCCGATGGGCTGATCATCGAGGGGCATCCCGACCCCCAGAACGCCGCCAGCGACGGCTACCAAACGCTCGATTTCAAGCAGTTTGGCGAGACGATGGGACGTTGTCGCAAGATCGCCGCGGCGCTGGGCCGCGACCTCGGCGGCCCGACCGGATGATCCCCCGAAGCCGCCCTTAGCCCGCCGCCGGAAACGATCATGAGCTCGCAAGACCGCACCCTGGACCGATACCAAGAGTTGATGCAGATCAATGCCGCCAGCCACCTGTTGCGGGCGGCAAGGGAATTGGGGCTGTTCGACGCGTTGCGTGGTGGCCAGAAGACCGAAGCCCAATTGGTCAGCCTCCTATCGATCCGCCCTCAGGCCCTGCGGCTCCTGCTCGAAAGCCTGATCTCGATGAGCGTCGTCGAGAAGTATGGTGACGATCACGCCCTCGCCCCGGTCATGCAGCTCCTGTGCCAGTACGACGCCGACCTGGGAGACGCGCTGTGGGGACGACTCGCCGCCACATCGAAGGAGGGTGGGGAAGAGGGCCAGTCCGCCGGTTCGACCGACGATTATCTCGACGGCCTGGCGGCGACCCAATGGGTCCACACCCCCGCCGCGATGCAGGTCGCCGAGATGCTCGACCTCGGCGGCGGATCGGTGGTGCAAGAGATCGATATGGAGGCCGGGCCCGACGGGATGGAGGTTGCGATCGCCCTGGGACCACAAGCGTCGGCCCCTTCAGGCCAAGGGTCCGCCTCGCGTCCGCCGCTCCGTATCCTTGACCTCGGCTGCGGTTCGGCCGTTTGGAGCTGCGCGATGGCCTATCGCGACGGACGGGCCCGGGTCACCGCCATCGACACCCCGGCCAGGTTGGCGGCCGCCACGAGCACCGCGGAATCGATCCGACTGGGGGATCGGTTCGAGACGATCGCCGGTGACCCCGACAAGGTCGAACTCCCGCCAAACGCCTTTGACTTGGTCGTCATCGCCCAGCGGCTCCACGCGTTAGGTTCGGCGGCCCGCGACCGGCTCCTCGACCGGGCACGCGAGGCACTCGCCACCGGGGGTCGAATCGTCCTGATCGACCTCTTCCGGGGCCCGGCCAAAGCCCGCCTGGCGGAAACGATCGAAGCCCTCAAGATCTTCATCGCGACCCCCGGCGAGGTCCAATCGGCCGAAGATTTACGAGCAAAATTGCTCGCCCGCGGGCTCACCGACATCCGCTTCTCGTTCATCGCCGCCAGCCGGGTCAACCTCGGATTAGTCGTCGCGTCCGAACGCGGGTAGTGCTAAAATGTCAACTCGGTGACCCGGTTGTCAGTAGGCCCCTCAAAGGAGTGAACAGCGATGTCGCAACAGGACGAAAGCCAAACCGAAGCCAGGCCCTTTGTCCACCTCCACTGCCACAGCCATTACAGCCTGCTCGATGGCGCCGGTGACATCGGAAAACTCGTCAAACGCTGCCAACAGCACGGCATGAATTCGCTCGCGCTGACCGACCACGGGAACCTCCATGGGGCGCTGGAGTTCTATCGCAAGGCGAAGGAGGCCGGGGTCAAACCGATCATCGGCTACGAGGCCTACATCGCGCCGGGGAGCCGCCATGACAGGGGCGGCGCGAGCGGCAGCAAAGATTCGAGCTACCACCTGACGCTGCTGGCCAAGGACCGGACCGGTTTTCGCAACCTCGTTAAATTGGCCAGCGCCGCCAGCCTCGAAGGGTTCTATTACAAGCCCCGCATCGACAAGGACCTCCTCAAAGCGCACAGCGAAGGGATCATCTGCCTTTCGGGGTGTGTCAGCAGCGAATTCAGTCGCGCGGTACTCAAGGGGATCGATACCGCCGAGGCCGAAAAGGAGGCCCGTGACATCGTCGCCTGGTTCGCGGGGGTGTTCGGTGATCGGTACTTCATCGAGGTGATGAACAACGGGGTCGACATCCAGCGGATCCAACTCGAAGGGGCGGTTGAGATCGCCAGGCGGATGAGCCTCCCCCTGGTCGCGACCAGCGATACCCACTACGTCGATCCGGAAGATGCCGAGGCACAGGACATCATGCTGTGCATCAACACCGGCCGCTTCCGCACCGATACCTCGCGGATGAAGATGGACGGGAACCAGTACTTCCTCCGCACCCCGGAACAGATGTACGAGAAGTTCCCGGGTCTGGAACATGCGGTCGCCCGCAGCCAACAGATCGCCGACACCGTCGACATCGACTTGCAATTGGGGAAACACTACTTCCCGAATTTCGAATGCCCCAACCAGGTCAAGCCGGTCGATTACCTCCGCGAACTCTGCCTCGACGGGTTGCGCCAGCGGTACCAGGGAAACGCCATACGGCTGAGCGTTGAAGGGGAGCTTAGCGACGAGGTCCTAAGCCGCCTCGATCGCGAACTGGCGGTGATCGAGAAGCTCGGGTACCCGACCTACTTCTTGATCGTCTGGGATTTCGTCCGCCACGCACGTGACAACGGGATCTGGGCGACCGCCCGCGGTAGCGGCGTCGGGGCACTGGTCTGCTACGCCCTCTACCTCTCGCACGTCTGCCCGCTCGAATACGACCTGCTGTTCGAACGATTCCTTGACGAGAGCCGGATCGAACCGCCAGATATCGATATCGATTTCGACAAGGACCGCCGTGCCGAGGTCATCGATTACGTCAAGGAGAAGTACGGACACGACAACGTCTGCCAGATCGGGACGTTCGGCACCCTCGCCGCGCGGGCCGCGATCAAGGATGTCGGCCGGGCGCTGGGGATCCCCCTGGCACGGGTCAACCAGATCACCGAGATGGTCCCCGAAGAACTCAAGATCACCCTCGAAAAAGCGCTCGAAAAGAGCGACGACCTGCGGCAGACCTACGAGACCGACCCCGAGATCCGCGAACTGGTCGACCTGGCGATCCGGATCGAAGGCCTCGCCCGCAACGTCGGTACCCACGCCGCGGCGGTCGTGATCGCCGACAAGCCACTGAGCGAATATGTGCCGCTCTGCCGAGTCGCCGGGAAGCAAGACGTGATCACCCAGTGGTCGATGGGTGACGTCGAAGCGGCCGGGCTCTTGAAGATGGACTTCCTCGGCCTTCGGAACCTGACGATCCTGAGCAAAGCGGTCGAACTGATCGAACAGACCACAGGCCGGAAGGTCGACCCGCTCAAGTTCCCGCTCGACGACCGACAGACCTTCGCGCTGCTCCAACGGGGCGAAACGAAGGGGGTGTTCCAGCTCGAATCGGGTGGGATCCGCGACCTGCTGCAGCGGATGAAGCCCGACCAGTTCACCGACATCATCGCCACCAACGCGCTCTACCGGCCCGGGCCGCTCGAAGGGGGCATGGTCGATGACTTCGTCAACATCAAACACGGCCGCCAGCAACCGGAGTACAAGCACCCCGTCCTGAAGGAAATCCTCGGCGAGACCAACTCGATCATGGTCTACCAGGAACAGGTCATGCGGATCCTCAACCGCTTGGGGAACATCCCGCTGGCCGCCGCCTACACCGTGATCAAGGCGATCAGCAAGAAAAAAGAATCGCTGATCAACCAGAACCGCGAGAAATTCATCGAAGGGGCCGTCGGCAACGGGCTCAAAAAGGACGATGCCGATGAGATCTGGAACCTGATCCAGAAATTCGCCGGCTACGGCTTCAACAAATCGCACAGCACCGCCTACGCCCTGGTCGCCTACCAGACCGCCTACCTGAAGGCACACTATCCCGTCGAGTTCATGGCGGCGCTCCTCTCCAGTGACATCACCGGAAGGAACTTCAAACGCAAAGACGCGTTGGTCGAACACATGGAGGACTGCGCCCGGATGGGGATCGAGGTCGTCCCACCAAGCGTCAATCATAGCGACGTCGACTTCGCCGTCCGCGACGGTAAGATCCTCTTCGCCCTCTCCGCCATCAAAGGGTGCGGCGGGGCGGCCGCCGAGGCGATCGTCGCCGCACGCAAGTCGGGGGGCACGTTCCGTGACCTGTTCGAATTTTGCGAACGGGTCGACATCCAAGCCTGCAACCGCGCGGCGATGGAAATGCTCGTCAAAGCCGGCGCGATGGATGATTTCGGCGGGCACCGCAGCCAGCTGACCGCGGCGATCGATAAGGCCTTGCAGATCGGGGCCGCCGCCATGGCCGACCGCAAAAGCGGACAAGCCAGCCTCTTCGGCGACCTCGACGACGACCCGGCCGAAACCGCCGCTAAGCCGACCTCGCTCCCTGACGTCCCCCCATGGTCGGACAAAGAACGACTCCTGGCCGAAAAGGAAGTCCTCGGCTTCTACCTCTCCAGCCACCCCATGGCGGAGTACGAACCGAAACTCGCCGCCTTCCGCACCCACAACACCGACCAACTTTCGGACGTCCCCCCACGGGCCGAGGTGATCGTCGGCGGGATGATCGGCTCGATCAAGTTCGCCCACACCAAAAATGGCAAACCCGGGACGCCGACCAAATACGCCAACTTCGACCTCGAAGACATGCAGGGGGTCGTCCGCTGCATCCTCTGGCCACGGCAATTCGCCGAACAAGGGGAGGGGGTCACCCCCGATGCCGTCGTGATCGCCCGCGGCGTCGTCGACCGGCGGGGCGGGGGGGACGAAATCAACCTCGTCATCAACGAACTGATCCCGCTCTCTGCCATGGACGGCAAATACACCCACGGCATCCGCGTCCAGCTCCAAGAAGATCGCCACAGCCCCGATACAGTCGCGAAACTCCGCGAAATCATCCGCGGTTACCCTGGCCGTCAAGACCTGCTCCTGAATATCCGACTCGCCGACGGGGCGACGGTTTCTCTCAAGAGCGGTAAATATAAAGTCGAAGTCAATCCGGAATTGCGGTCTCGACTGGAGGACTTGCTCGGCCCCGCTAGCTACCGGCTACTGATGAGCAAACCCCAAGTATCCGCCCCAAATGGCCGGCGGGGATGACATTTTCTCCACCCAGACCCCCCAATTTGTTGTACTTCCGCCTGGGATGGACTATCCTCCAAGGTAGCGGTGGGCCGTCCCCAGCCGCTTCGAGCGAGTCGTCGTACCCCCTGCCGTCGCTGGGTCACCGAGCAATGTTGTTGCACCACGCAAAGCGTTTATTACTGGCCGTTGGCTGCGTCTTCGCCATGTCGTCTGGGGCTTGGGCTCAAGAAGATAACACCAACATCAACTTTGCCCAGCCGATCGCCGGCGTCGAAATCGATGCCGCCGGAGTCCTGCGGATTCAGCGGTTGGATCATCGCATCGCCAACGAACGCCTCGCCGCGGCCCGTCAAAAGCAAGGGGCCGCCGGTGCCGAACTCCGCAAGGTCTCCCTCAACCGACTCGAAAAGGTGTTGGCCGAGGCGATCGCCGCCGGCCAAAAGCCTAGCGAAGAGATGCTTTCGATGGCCGGCCTGACCGGGATCCAATACGTCTTTTTCTACCCCGAAACCAACGACATCGTCGTCGCTGGACCCGCCCAAGGCGCCTTCCGCGACCCGATGGGCCGCTTCCTAGGCACCCGCACCGGTGAGCCGATCGTGCAGCTGGAAGACATGGTCTCCGCGCTGCGCGCCTACCGGCCGGGGATTGAACCGACCCGAACGATCAGCGTTTCGATCGACCCGACCGCCGACGGGCTCAAGCGGATGCAGCGGTACCTCGCTTCCTTGGGTGGCATCGCACAGCCCGGACAAGAGGCCTTCATCGCTTCGAACCTGCAACAAAACCTCGGCCTCCAAACCGTTTCGCTCAAAGGGGTCCCCTTCACGACCAATTTCGCCCGCGTCCTCGTCGAAGCCGATTACCGGATGAAGATGATCGGCATCGGTCTGGAACGCGTCCCCGGATTGGCAAGCTTCACCGATCGCAGCTTCCCCGGCGGCTCAGCCAACGCGCTCCAGCGGTGGTTCTTCATCCCCAACTATGAAGGCGTCACGGTCAGCGAAGATGGTTTGGCAATGAAGCTCAATGACCGCGGCGTCAAACTCGTCGGCGAAAGCGAACTGGTCAACTCCAGCGGCGAACGGGCCGCCGGGGGTAGGGGGAACCGCGCTAGCCAAGGGTTCTGCAACGACTTCACCAAGAATTATGACCAGATCGCACGCATGATCCCGGTCTATGCCGAGCTTCGCAACTTGATCGACGTGTCGATCGCAGCCGCCTACATCCAGAAGCAAGATTTCTATGGCCAAGCCGGCTGGGAAATGCCCGTCTTCGGCGACGAGTCGCAGTTCGCGATCGAAACGCACGACGCCCCGCAACAGGTCGAAACGGCGGTCAATGCCGTCTGGAAAAACGGCTCGCTGCTCACCCCGATCGGTGGTGGCATCAACATGCAACCGCGACAAGCGCTCACGAAAGAACGGCTGCTCGTCGAAACCGATGGCAAATCGGATGCGGTCAAGCGTCAGGCAGCACCTGTCCCAGCCGACCTCGATCGCTGGTGGTGGGACTGATCTTCGCCGATAGATCTGCGGGCATCCTCTGAACGCCCGCGGCCCTCTCCAGCGGAGCGATCACGCCCACCGCGGCGACCGATGATCAGCCCTGATCGCTGGGGTTGGCAATCTTGCGGATCATCATCCCCAGCCGCGATTGCAACTGGATCATCTGCTGCCAGGGGGTCAATGCCATCGAAACCGTCGCCTGCTCGTCGTCGACGCTCCCCGACTCGATCACCCTGTGCAATCGCGATTGGATGTATTCCAAGATCTCGCACAATTGCGCCGACTGACCTGGGCTCAGCCGGTCGGGCAAGGTGGGCAACTCGTTCTGCAACAAATTCGAATACGGGCCCGAAGCACCGGCAGATGTGCTCGATTCCAAGCCGAGCAGGAAGGCTTGGCTGTCGTCGGTATCCTGGGCCAACGTTTGGCTGTTCGGGTCGGCACCTTGCATCGCCGCGATGCGAGCCGCGATCTGCTCATCCGTCCCGACCACCATCAAACTCCGCCCGACGGCGATCAGGTCGCCATGACGAAGGATCTTCAATTGGCACTCGTTGCCATTGACCTTCGTGCCATTGGTGCTGTCGAGGTCGGTCAGCACCAAGCGGTCATTGTCTCGTTGGATCTTGAAGTGACAACGGCTGACCCGCTCGTCATTGAGCTGAATCGAGTTGCCTTCTTCCCGGCCGACGGTGACGGGCGGTTCCAACTCGTTGAATACTTTGCCGCGATCAGCGCCGTGCAAGATCTTGATCGTCACGCCAGTCATGCGGGAATCCGACGGGGAAAAACGCACGGGTCGATTCGATGCGGCCGAAGCGTGCGAGGGATTAGCAACCCCCGATTGTAATCCATCGCGACCCTTCGACTCAACAACCGATTCCCCCGACATCGCAAATCATGCACTTCAGGTAATCGGTCTCGGGGCAGGAAACCGAAATCGGGTGGTCAGGGGCGGCACCACGGCTCTCGAGGATGCTGATCGATCGCCCACGCCGCCTCGAAACGTCACAAAGCATGTTCAGGAAATCACTCCTTGAAACCCGACCTGAGCAACTGTTGGTCACCAAAACCCCACCGGGTGCCAAAACATCCAGGGCGCCGCTGTTCAACTTCTGGTACGCCCTCAGGGCGGAATCGAGTTGATGACGAGAGCCGGCGAAACGGGGCGGGTCAAGGACCACCGCGTCGTAGCTCTCCCCGCGAGCGGCCGCATCCCGGAGGTAATCAAAGCAATCGGCTTGCACAAACCGGATAGCCGCCAACCCGTTCCTGTCGGCGTTCGTCTTGGCCGTCGCCAACGCCCGCTCGCTCCCATCGACCGCGACGACCTCCGCCGCCCCGCCCGCCAGCGCCACCAGCCCAAAACCGCCGACGTAACAGCAGATATCGAGGACCCGTCGGCCTCGAAGGTAGTGCGCCGCCGCCGCATGATTGGCGGACTGATCGAGATAGGCCCCCGTTTTTTGCCCACCCAACAAATCGACACCCCAGGTCAGCCCGTTCTGTCGGTAGAGGATCATTTCGCTAGGGGCCGCACCGCGAACCCACTCATCGGTTCTCTCCAAACCCTCGTGTGAAGCCGTCTTTTCGTC
>Ga0082207_1001508_pt1 | contig 10942 bp, 8 predicted proteins | sample LakMenEpi10Aug09_FD_71540 | JGI IMG/M metagenome (GOLD analysis project Ga0082207, IMG submission 71540) | reverse complement strand
CACGCCGATGGTGCAAGGCGGCAACGACGGCCGCGACCACCACAACCGCGCCTTCTCGATGTGGCTGGCCGGCGGCGGCATCAAGGCGGGCCACGTGCACGGCAAGACCGACGACTTCGGGTTCAACGTGGTGGAGAACCCGGTGCACGTGCATGATCTCAATGCCACGCTGCTCCATCTCCTCGGCTTCGACCACATGAAGCTCACGTATCGGTTTCAGGGCCGCGACTACCGGCTCACCGACGTCCACGGCAATCTCGTGAAGGGCATCCTCGCCTGACAGCAGGGGCGGAATGGCAAGCGAGACGCTTGCCCCACGTGGGGCGACCGTCCCGGTTGCCATGCGGCGGGGACAAAAAGTCTCTACGATGTCGCCATGACATCGACCACGATTCTCTGGCTGCGGCACGATCTCCGGCTCGACGACAATCCCGCTCTCGCCGCGGCGGCCACCCGCGGGGCGGTGGTGCCGGTCTTCATCTGGGCGCCCGAGGAAGAAGCCCCGTGGGGGCCCGGCGCGGCGTCACGGTGGTGGCTCCACCAGTCGCTCGAGAAACTCACCGCCGCGTTTGCCAAGGCTGGCGCGCCGCTCGTCATCCGTCGCGGCCCGTCGCTCGCGGCGCTCGAGGCACTCGCGAAAGACACCGGCGCCACGCACGTCGTGTGGAACCGCCGCTACGAGCCGGCCGTGATCAAGCGCGACACGGCGATCAAGAAGGCTCTCGCCGCCGACGGCCTCGAAGTGGAAAGCTTCAACGGATCGCTCCTCTACGAGCCGATGCACGTGGCCACGAAGGAGGGTCGGCCCTATCAGGTGTTCACGCCGTTCTGGCGGTCGTTGCTTGCGCGCGACGAGCCCGCCCCGCCGGTCGCCGCACCAAAAAAACTAACTGCCGTAAGCAAGGCTCCGAAGAGCCTCTCGATCGAGTCACTCGGCCTGCTCCCCGCGATCGACTGGGCGGCCACGATGCGCGAGACCTGGACGCCGGGCGAGGCGGGAGCAGCCAAGCGCATGGAGCGGTTTCTCACCCGTGGGCTTTCCGGCTACGGTACGGAGCGCGATCGGCCCGATCACGAGGGCACGAGCGCCCTTTCGCCCCACCTCCACTTCGGCGAGATCTCGCCGCGCCGGCTGTGGCATGCGGTTCGCGCGGCGGTCGGCGGCACGCCGGCGGCGAAGATCGCCGGCAGCCCGGAGGTGTATCTGCGCGAGCTCGGCTGGCGGGAATTCGCCAATCACCTGCTCTACCACTTCCCGCATACGACCGACGCGCCCTTGCGGGCCGACTACGCGCGGTTTCCGTGGGCCAACGACCCGGTCGGCCTGCGGGCCTGGCAGCGGGGCCGCACGGGGTTTCCGATCGTGGACGCCGGCATGCGGCAGCTGTGGGCCACAGGCTGGATGCACAACCGCGTGCGGATGATCGTGGCGAGTTTTTTGGTGAAGGATCTGCGCATCTCGTGGCTCGAAGGGGCGAAGTGGTTTTGGGATACGCTCGTCGACGCGGACCTCGCCGCCAACACGCTCGGCTGGCAGTGGGCGGCCGGCTGTGGGGCCGACGCGGCGCCCTACTTCCGGATCTTCAATCCGACGAGCCAGGCGGAGAAGTTCGATCCGGATGAGGCCTATGTGAGGCAGTGGGCCGGGGCGCAGGCGGCCGATTATCCCGAGCCGATCGTCGATCATGCGGAGGCGCGGAAGCTCGCGCTTGCGGCGCTTAAGACGCTCAAATAGCGGAATGTGGGGTGACCGTCCCGGTCGTCATACCCTCGGCAAGCGAGACGCTTGCCCCACAATCACTTCTTTTCGAGAGTGAGCGTGAGCGCCCGGACCTTGTCGACAATCGTCTTCATGGCGTCGGGCTCGGCCACCTTGTTGGCGGCCTTGTCGGCCTCCTTGAGCAGGGCGAGCGCGTCTTTGGTGGCGCCGTTGGCGTCGAGCGCAGTGGCAACGGCGAGCAGGGCGTAGGCCCGGCTCTCCGACCGCTCGACACTCTTGGCCGCCTTCGCCGCCTCATCGAGCAGGCTCGCTGCCTCGTCCTTCTTGCCGGTCTGGGCCTTCACGTTGGCCGCGGCGGCGAGCGCCTCGGCCTTTGCCCGCGGCTCTTCGAGGCCCTTCGCCGCCTCTTCGAGCTTGCCCACCATGTCGCTGGCCGCGTCGGCCAGGCCGCTGCGGGTGTAGCCCAAAGCCACGGCGGCGAGCGCCTCGGCGCGAAAGCGTTCGTCGGTCTCTTCGGCGGCCTTCGTCGCTTCGCCAAGCACGTCCTTGGCGGCCTTCGCATCGCCGAGGCCCTTTGTCTTGTCGCCATACACGCCGCCCGCCTCGGCGAGCACACTTGCCCGCCGCACCGGATCGGCGATCGAGCCGGCGAGTTCGGTCGCCCGCTTGAGGGCGTCGCGGGCCGGCTTCTTCTCGCCGGTTTCCGCGAGGAAGCCCGCCACCTCGACGAGCCGCGGGCCAAACTGACCGGCGTCACCTTCTCCCCTCACCTTCTCGAAGGCCTTCTTCGCCGAGTCCTTGGCGCCCGTCTTGTCGCCCGAGGCGAATTGCCGCCGGGCCACCTTGAGCAGGGCCGCCGCCTGGCGGTCGGGCGTCGACTCCTTCTCGGCCTTCTCGAGCTGCTGCGCGACCGTGAGGCCGCCCTTCTTGCCCTTCTTCTTGGTGCCGCCGCAGCCGGCGGTGGAGGTGAGTGCAAGCGCACCGATCACGATCACGAGGCAGATGCGTGAGCAAGAAGCCATAGGTCGGCACTCCAGAAGCAAAAACGGGGTGAATGACAGACACGGCGAAAAGCCGACAGGGTGACTCAGAACTTGAGGCGGGCGCGGGAGAGCCGGGCGTGGGTCTCGGCCATGAGGTCGTCTTCCGTCGATTCGTCGTCCGCCTCGTACGTGGCTGAAAAGCGGAGGTAGGCTCCGCAGTCGTCCCACGGCACGGTCGAGATCGAGAGATCGTGGATCAAAAATTGGCTCGCGTCCTGGGCCGTTGTGAACACGCGGTCGCCGGCCCCCTTCGGGCTCTTCGTGTAGAGAAAGTAGGTGCCGCCGGGCATCTCGCAGTCGAAGCCCACGGCCCGCAGCACGCCCACCAGTTTCTCGAGCCGCCGGCGGTATTTCTCGCGCACGCGCTTCGGAATCTCGGCGGCGGCGAGCGCGGCAGCCCCTGCCTTCTGGATCGCCATGAACTGCCCGGAGTCGCAATTGTCTTTGACATCGGCAAAGGCCCGCACGATCTTCTCATGGCCGCACACCCAGCCCAGCCGCCAGCCGATCATGTGGAAGCCCTTCGACATCGAGTGCACTTCCACGCCCACGTCTTTCGCACCGTCCACGGAGAGAAACGAGAGTGGCTCGTCGTCGTAGGAGAGCATGATGTGGGCCGCATCCTGCACCACGATCACGCGGTGCCTGTGCGCCCAGTCCACGACCTTCTCGTAGAAGGCCCGGGTCGCCGTCTTGCCGGTGGGGCTGTTGGGATAGCAGAGCACGAGCAGTTTCGTCTTCGCGAGGACGTCGGCGGGGATACGATCGAGATCCGGGAAGAAGTCGTGTTCGGGCACGAGCGGCAGTTTGTGGACGACGCCGCCGAGCCAGCGGGTGGCGGTGCCGGCGACGGGATAGCCGGGCACCGTCATGAGCGTGACGTCGCCGGGGTTGATGAAGGCCGCCGGCAGCATCGCATAGGCCGTCTTTGAGCCGATGCAGTGGTTGACCTCCTTCTCGGGATCGAGCACCACGCCGAACTCCCGCTTCATGAAGGCGGCAACCGCCTCCTTGTAGACGGCGATGCCGTTATCGGCGTAGCCGCGGTTCTCGGGCCGATCGACCTCCCGCCGCATCACGGCCCGCACGCTCTCCGGAGCCATTTCGTCGTTCTCACCGATTCCGAAATCGAGCATCCGGCGGTCGGGGTGGTCGGCGATCGCCTTGCGCTTGGCCCGCTTGATGAGTTCGAACTTGTAGATCTCGTTGCCCTTGCCGTAGTTCGCCCCGCCGATCCGTTCGGCGAAGCGATCTTGAAACCAGGGGTCGGCGGCGGGCTGGGGGGCGGTGGTGGTGGCCATGCGGGTGAGGTGCGTGGCAGGAAAGAGCCCTGCCAGGGTGGGGGTCGTGGATTGCCCGACCCGAAGTGGCCGGTTGGCGAAACATAGCCGTTTTGCCGGGTGTTTCCAAGCATTTGATTCCCCTCGGCCGCGATGGTGGAGTGAATGTCCAAGGAGCCACACCGATGCATTCCCTCCCCGACTGCCCGCGCGTCTTCGGCCCCTACGACGGCGACTTCGATCCGTTTGATGACGACGAAGACGCCGTGGTCTTGATCACGTTCGTTTGATAGCACCGGAGGCCGTCATGCGGCCCGCTGCCGCCCCGCCCGTGGGCTGCCGCAGGGGCCCCGGCCCGGCAGCCGCTGGCTCGCGGCCGTGCCCGGCAGGGCGGCCCGCTCGCAGGCGTAGAAGTCGCGGAGCCGCGGCGTGTCGATCCCCAACGCCCTGCGCACCTGGCCCAAGGGCTTGTCGAGCAGGTCATCGCCGATCGCGAGGTGCAGGTTTCGCAGGCCGAGCGCCTGCCCGGCCTCCACGCCGAGGTCGTAGGCGGCGAGCGTCGGCTGCGGAATTCGGTAGGGCTCAGGGTAGACGTGGGCCGCCACGATCTTGAAGAAAGCCTGCTCGAGCCGCGAAAGCCTCTTCGTGCAGCCCATCGTAAAGCCGATCACGAACGCCTCGTCCTGGCCCAAAAGCCCGCGGCCGAGGAGCACGTGGATGCGGTCGTGGTGGGCGAGATCTACGGCTCCGTGCAGCCGGAGCCAGCCATGCGGGTTCTCGAAGAGCCGCACGATCCAGGGAATTGCCGTCGGCGGGGCCGCGGGGAGCGTCGCGAGCACCTCGCGGAGCGTCAGGTCGTCGTTGTCGAGGCCGGGGCTCCACCGGCGCCAGGCGGGCACGTGCGTGCCGCCGGCAGGCGGCGGGCTGGCCGGAATGATTGGTTGCATGGCCGTACCCGAGCCAATCGTAGGGGTCGGGCAACGACAAAAACCAGGAGCCGTCAGCCCGTTTTTGCAGCCATGGCGTAGGCCCGCCGGGGCGGCTGCACGCCCCAGACACGTGCGAGCGTGAGAATCGCCGAGTGGAGCCTGCTCTTCACCGTTCCCACCGGCACTCCCATGAGCACGGCGGCATCGCGGTAGGCCAGCCCCTGCTCGTAGACGAGTTGCACTGCCCGCCGCTGAACGTCCGAGAGCTTTTGCACTGCGGCCTGCATCCGGCAGCCCTCCTCGCGGTCTCCCACCTGTTCGTCGGGCGAGCGGCCCCGGGCGGCAGCCGCCTCGAGCGGGCTATATCCGTCGCCCTTCGCCGTGCCGCGGGCCTGCTCCACATGCCGATGCCGGCGCTCATGCCGCTGCACGTCGATCGCCTTGTGGGTGGCGATTGCGTAGAGCCACGGCCGAAATGCCCGGCCGTCCTCGAAGAGATCGCTCTTGAGATACATCCGGAGAAATGTGGCCTGAAACACGTCTTCGGCCAGTTCGGCGTTTCCGAGGTAGCGGTGCAGGTAGCCGAACAAAGGTTGCTCGTAGCGGTGCACGAGCGTCTCGTAGGCGTCGGTATCGCCAGAGTCGCGAAATTGGCGAAACAATTCTTCGTCGGGTGGCAAATCGGCGGAAACGCTGGTGGCAACCATGGATGGATCTCCTCAGCCCGCAGCCCGGCCGCATGCAGGAATGAAAGATGAGGCGGCCGCACCCAGGCTGCCCGGCGGAAGTGCATCTGCCGTGCCAAACCGGCAGAATCGGTACGAACGGATTCGCGCAGCCGAATTCCCGAATTTCACTGCGTGCGACCGAGGCCTGCCCCGCCCACAACCCCCGCAAAATGCAACGCCGGTTTGCAAAAAGCGGCAGTCCACAGCCAGCCGGCTCGAATCGAAGAGTGGCCTGCCTGCGACAGGCTGGGGAGGTTCTTCGCGAGGTGACTGTCGAACGGCGTTCCTATCGCAGGCAGGGATGCTCCGGACAGCCAGTCCGAATCTCGTCCAGCAGTGCCCGCACTGTTCGGCGGCATGTGTAGGTCGGGTTCCACGATTTTTCCGTTGTCGTGGCTTGTTGCTCGAGCCGCTGTCGAAGCTGACCGACGTGATCGCTGGCTCGCATGGCCGAGCACAGAAGATCGAGCATTTTCAGGCTACTGTGCTGATTCGTCAGGCGCAGCGACGTGGCGGTGTGTTCGCCGTCGAGAGGAATTTCGAGCACACGATAGATTCTGCCGGAGTCGATCCGGCGCTCGATATGATGCAGCGTCGCCCCAACCGTAGCATGGCCTTCGATCAAGGGGACCACGTCGTAACCAACCCCACGGATGACGGGCAGGGCGGGGTGGATGTTGAGCGGCAGAGCCATCCGTTCGAGCGATGACTGCGGCAGGATCAGGTCACTGTAAAACGAAATCGCCAGTTCCCAAGGCTCGGCGTCGATCCGGGCCAAAACCTTCGAACGAGCATCTTCGTCAGGATGCACCCAGCTCAACCAGGTCAGGTCCGTACAGAACGCCGACAGCCGCTCATGCGCATCGCGACCAAGATTCTGGTCGGTGAGAAGCAAGGTTTTCGCTGACCACATTGCTGTCGAGTCTCAGGTTTCCAGAGGTGGAACAACATTCACCGATCAATTGATTGCGGTGATCGGCGGCGAAATGTCCTGCTGCTTCGGGGATGGTGTCGAGCGACAATCCGTCCTGCCCGGCGGATTATTGGTTCACCGTTTTTCATGAAGCTGGTCGCAGGCAGAGGCTCGGTCAGCTTCAACCACAGCACTCTTTTCGCAAGCCTGGCACTGCATCCATCAGCGACCGCGCATTGTGTTCAAGGCCCGGGTGAACACCGGCCGACGGAGGTCGGCAAGCGTCGTGGAGGAGATCGTGGCAACCGTGGAATACCCTCCGGCGGAACTTGACTGTGTCATAGAAAAACCGGTGTGTTTTCCCGCTTCATGCGGCAGGGTACACTGGGGGCTGGAAGGTTCAAAAGTATCCTGGCTTTGAATCGGCTCGGCCCTCGTGGTCGGCCGTACCAACCTCGCGAAAGCACAAGGTGGTGACTCTCCCTGGCGACAGGGCGGGAGGATACGCGTCGGGAGCGGTTCCCGGCGAAGCTTTCGAGAGTTTTTCGTTTGAAAAGGTTCCCGCGGTAGAAAAACTCGAAAGCACCTTCCTTTCCTCACGTCTGGAAAGGAGTGCCTCATGCCCCTCGCGTTTCCCTCGATCAGGGTCGAGCCCCGAAACCCCACCCACCACCTCTGGAACAACAACGGCGTGTGGTGGATCCACTACACGGTCCACTTCGACCACCGCAAGCGGCGTGTGCGGCGGTCGCTCCGCACACGGTCGCTCTCCGACGCGATCGCCCGGCGCGACGCCCTGCTCTTGCGAATCACAGGCGAAGGAGAGTTCGTGCCGGAGCGATTCGCTGTGGATCCCGCCGAGCATGACCGGCGTGTGCTTGTGTAGGCGACACGTCGTCCCGGATGGACCAACGTTGTCCCTCGTGCGTTGAAGATCGAGCGCAAACGCCGGCCTGAGTGCCGCAAGGTGCTGCCCTCTGGACGAACACTGAACGCCTGAACACAATATCGGCCCATGAAGTCGTCACGGAAGACCACTGCCGCCGCGCCCTCGTGGCATGCCCTCGAAGTGGCTGTGCCCGAGGCAAGCCGCCTTGCGCGCGTCGCCGGGGGCCTGCCCGGCCGCGTGCCGCCGCAGGCCAGCACCCTCGCGCACGCGATCGCCGCGGCGGCGACTGAAGGCGCCACCGGCACCGCTCCGTGGCTCATCGCCCCCTCGCGCCGCGTCGGCAACGAATGGCTCGAAACGGTCGTGCGCCTCGGGCATTCCGTCACCAACGTCCACGTCACGACGCTCTCCGCCCTCGCCTTCGACATTGTCGCCGATCAACTCGCCACCGAAGGGGTGATGCTGGCCCCGCCGCGGGCCAAGCTCGTGGCCGTGGAGCGGGTGCTCGCGGACAGTCGCCACGAGCTGCGGTCGTTCGCGGCCGCAGCCGGCCCGACACGCCGGCTCGCCGAACGTCTGCTCCAGAGCCTCGAGGCCCTCCGCAATGCCGGCCTCTCTTCCCGCGACGTGTCACTCGGCCTGCGGCACTCCGACAAGGCCCACGATCTGTGCATTCTGCTCGACCGCTACGTGGCGGCGCTCCGTGACCTGAGTTTGATCGACCAGGCCGGGGAGCTGGCACTCGCGATCGAGCAGGTGCGGGCTGGGAAGCTGCCCGCGAAGTTTTCCCGGCTGCTCGTGCCCGATGATCTCGACCTGCCGCGGCTCGAGCGCCAGCTGCTCGAGGCCCTCACGGCGGCCCAAGGCGTGACGATCCACACGCTCGCCACCGATCCGCCGCTGCCCGCCCCGCCGGCAGCGGTCGCTGCGGATCGCTTCCGGATCTTTCGCGCAGCGGGCGAGGCCAATGAGGTCCGCCACGTGCTCCGCTCGTGCCTCGCACAGGGCCTGCGGCTCGACGAGATCGAGATCGTCCACACCGACGCCACCACCTATCCGCCGCTCGTCCGTGAGATCGTGGCGGCGCTCCATCGTCCGCCGACCGGCGCCGCCGCTGGCAGCGAAGGCCACGTGCCGGTGACTTTTGCCGAGGGCCTGCCGCTCGCCGACTCGAAGCCGGGCCGGGCCCTCGCCGGCTGGCTCGCCTGGCGGCGTGACGGCCATCCGCAGGCGGGCCTCGAAGAGATGCTTCGCGACGGCGTGCTCGACCTCGCGACGATCGTGCCCGAAGCCCCGCGGTCGTCGGCCCTCGTGCGTGAATTGCGCCGCGTGAAGATCGGCCGCGGTCTGGGTCGCACGGTGTCGATGCTCGCAGCGGCCGCGGCCCGCGTGGCGGAGCAGCTCCCGGAGTCGTTCGTGCGTCGCCACGACGACGGCGATCCGCCGCCCGGCGACGACCTGACTGCCGACGAGCTCGCCACCCGCAAGTCGCGGATCACGCAGCGGCTCTCGGGGCTCGCGGCCCTGGCCAATCATCTCGCCGCCTGCGAGGGGGGCCCAGACGCCACCGCCGAGCAGGTGCTGGGTGGCGCTCGCACATTCGTCGAAACGGTCTGCCCGGCCGACAGCGAATTCGACGGCAACGCCCGCCGCATGATTCTCGACGAGATCGACGCGATGCTGAAATGGCGGGGCCACACCGCCATGCAGGCCCGCGACATGCTCGACTGGCTCGCGCAACTGCCCGCCGAGCTGGTCGTGCTCGGAGCCGGGCCGCGGCCCGGCTGCCTGCACGTGAGCGGCCTCGCGGGGGGTGGCCACTCCGGCCGGCCCTTCACGTTCGTGCTCGGACTCGACGAAACCCGCTTTCCAGGGGGCGGCGCCACCGATCCGGTGCTCACCGACGGCGATCGCAGCCTGATCAACGATTCGGCTCCCGACGCCCGGCTCACCGTCGCCCGCGATGCGGCCACACGCAACCTCGACCTCTTCCGCCGGCTGCTCGCGCGGGTGCGCGGCAGCGTGTGGCTCGGCTTCTCCTGCCGCGACACGGCAGACGATGCCGAGGTGTTTCCGTCGCCGGCCCTCGTGGCGCTCCATGGGCAGGCCGTCGGCAATCCGCTGGCCACCGTCGACGATCTCCTCCGGTCGCTCGGCCCGCCTGAAACGCTCGTGCCCTCCGACCCGGGCCTCGCCCTCGACGAATCGCAGTGGTGGCTGGCGGTGCTCGGGCCCACTGCCCGTGCCGACGAGGTGCAGGCGGCCCTCGCCTCCCATCGCGATCACCTCGCCCACGGTCAGGCGGCCGCCGCCGCGCGGGCGGCGGATGTATTCACGCCGCACGACGGTCTCGTGCCCGAGGCGGGCTTGCTGCTCGATCCCCGCGCGAGCCACGGCCGCGCCGCCTCGCCCAACAGCCTCGAGACGCTCGCCACCTGCCCGCGAAAATTTTTCTTCCGCTATGGCCTTGGTATCGAGCCACTCGAGCGGTTCGACGACGACGCCGACCGCTGGCTCACGCCGCTCGATGCCGGCAGCCTGCTGCACACCGTGCTCGAGCGGTTCATGCGCGGGCTCATCGACCGCGTGGAGCTGCCCGAGGTCGCGGTGCATCTCGATGAGCTGCTCGCGATCCTCGACGAGGAGCTCATGGCGAGCCGCCGCCGTCAGCCGCCGCTCACGGAGCTGGCCTTCGCCGCCCGCCGCGACGAACTGCGCACGGCGATGCACACGTTCCTCCACGACGAGGAGCGTTCCTGCCGCGAGACGGGCCGCCGGCCGCTCGCGCTCGAGGCCGCGATCGGTGTCGAGCCGGCCGGCGAGGGCACGCCGTTCGACTGCCGCGAGCCGGTGGTCGTGTCGCTCGCTCCCGGCGAGACGATCAAGCTCCGTGGCCGGATCGACCGGATCGACGTCCGCGACTCGGGCGACGGCCACGCGTATGCCCTTTGGGACTACAAGAGCGGCAGCGGCTACGGGTTTCCGGCGATGGCGGCCGACGACCCGTTCAACGGCGGCCGGAAGCTGCAACACGGCCTGTATGTCGTCATGCTCCGCACGCGGCTGGCCGATCCGGAGTGCCCGGTCGGCGGCGGCGACGTCGAACGGTTCGGCTATTTCTTTCCCACGCGGGCTGGCAAGGGCCGGCGGCTCGAATGGACAGCCACCCAATTGGCAGAGTGCACGGCGCTCGTCCGCCGGCTCGCGGAGATTGCGCGGCAGGGCATCTTCCTACCGACGGATGATCCCGCCGACTGCACGTTCTGCGATTTCGCGGCGGCCTGCGGTGATGCGGCGCGAGTGACCCGCGAGGCGGCCCGGATGGTGGGTGGCTCGCAGCCGCTCCGCGATCTCTTTGGCGAGCTGCGGCGCGACCGGCAGCAGCGGGCCGTGCCGGCGATCCGCCGGGCCTACGAGGCGCCGCTTGCGCTCACGCCGCA
>Ga0082207_1001507_pt1 | contig 10945 bp, 15 predicted proteins | sample LakMenEpi10Aug09_FD_71540 | JGI IMG/M metagenome (GOLD analysis project Ga0082207, IMG submission 71540) | reverse complement strand
TCATATTAGTTTTTTTTTAATTTTAAATTTTTTTAGTTACAAAATCCCCCCTTTTTTTTTTTTGTAATTTAACTTTAGTTTTTTTTCTTTTTTAATAATAAAATTCAAAACACTAACTACACGTTTTCAAAATCAAATTAAATCAAGTAAGATATATTTTTGATTTTGTTTTTTTTTAAGATTAAATAATGAAATTTATTTTTTAGTATGCAAAGAGAAAACACAATGGAGGAACTGTCACTCCTAGTAAATGAATTGGAAATAACTGGTAAGTTTGACTCTAATTTAATTTAAAAGTGATTTAATTTTTTTATTTTTTTTTTTGTAGAAGACGATGATTCAGTAGCCCTCTACTTCTCTATCAATGGGTATTTAGAAGAAATACTGGACGAAGAAAAAGTGAATGAAGAGCAAGGAGGATTGCCAGTGACAATGGACGACTGGTTTGTTTGGATGGGGATGAGTGATGAAGAAGAGGCAGTAATCCGCTCAAATTTTACAATCATACGTTTTTTTGTTTATTTTTTAATTTTTCTTTGGTTTTTTAAGTTAATTTCTTCTTTTTTTTCTTCTCTCTTTTAATTTTTTTTCGTTTTTGTTTTTAGTTTTTTTTTCTTTTCTTTGAGAATTTTGGGGAAATGGTTTTTTTTAATTAAGAGTACTTTAACTCTTTTTTTCCATTTTCTCTAAAATTCTCTTTTTTTTTCTTGTTATTTTGTTTTTGTTTTTGTTTTTTGTTTTTTTATTATTAATAATTGAAAATAAATAAATTGATTCATGTGAAAAAAAAAATATTTTAATTCCTCCTCCTCCATTTATAAACTTAAAAAACAAATGCTCTTATTTTAAAAATATTTAAATAAAAAAAACAAATGCTCTTTTTAAAAAATATTAAAATAAAAAAAAACTTATACTTTTAAAAAAACTTAAATGCTCTTTTCGATATGCTCTTTCCCTAATACTTGAATAAAAAAATTCCTGAATTTTAAAAAGAGTTTCAACAGATGTTTGATTACTCTAATTAATTCTAAACATTTCTGACACCTCTCGTTATTATCGGAACTGTTCTAAAATTAATAATATTATGTAAATAACACCCCTCCTGCTTAACCTTTTATAAATACTTATGTATAGGGTACTATTAATTTTATCATTTATCATTTAATAGTTTAAGGAAAAAAAATAAATAAAAAAAATAGAGATGAGTTGTTCTTGTATTTTTAGTGAGGATGATTGGGATGAAGTTGTTAAAAGATGTGTTGAATGCCAATATAATTTTGATAACCGTGATCAAATTCAAAAAGAAGAGAAAGTCAAGCGTGCAATTAAGAATAAGCGCATCGTTAACGAAAAGAAACGAAATAAAAAATTCATGCGCAATTATTTGAAAAAGTTATTTCGAAAAATAATTGTCAAAATACAAGCAAATAATGAGTTGAATGTGTTTGTAAACGAAATGTCAAACATTTTCGAAGATGTTGAAGATTCGCTCATGCTCAAATACATTGTTTATACGAAAAATGTTAATACTTTAAGTGACTTGTTAGAAATAAATGGATTGTATCATTTAACATTTAGCAGATATATCATTGATAAACGTATTAAACTCAAATATTTGGAATCGTACAAGGGTGAATTGTTTGAACTAAAATGGAGTGATCAAGCAAAATATTTTTTGAGAACATTGATTGGTTTAACAAGGTTTGGAGATATTGATTATGGTCATATGAGAGCAATTTTTTGGCAACAAGATGAAGTGGTTGTTAAAAATGGTATAAAGAGGTTAATTGACAATCAATATGTTTTCGAGGAAATTAGAACAAATTTGATGGATCGATTTGTTGAATATTTTGAGAATAAATATTCAATGAATAATTTATATCAAACATACAACAATTTAGGTTTAAATCTTGACTCAATATACTTGAGATGTTTATCTTCTTTAGCTGAATTTTAAATTTTGTTACTAAAAAATTTTTTTTAAATTTGTTTATTGTTTTTTATGTGTTTCTTTAATTTCTTTTTTAAAAATAAAATAATTAAATATAAACTAATGCATTTTCCTTTTTAATTCATTTTAATAAATAATGAACCAACTGAATTGCTGTAAAGAATTTAATATTGAATATGAATCCCGACCACAGGACACTTCTGGAAAACTATGTTACCCCAAACCTGCCAGGTTCATTTGCAGGATTCGAGAGTTTCTTTCGTTCATTAAAAGAACGAGGGGTAGTGGTGCAAGAAGACAAAAGAAGAGTAAGGGAGTGGATGAAAGGGAACAGCACGTACACGAAACATCGGTACGCAAGGAGACGATTTCCTACAAATAAAGTAATTGTTAATGGAATAGATGATACGTGGCAGATGGATCTCGTAGATATGTGTTCTTATAGTAGAACTAATAATGGTTATAACTGGATTCTTGTTTGTATTGATGTTTTTAGCAAATTTGTTTGGATTAAACTATTGAAAACTAAAGCCGCTAATCCGGTAGCTGTAGCCTTTAGAGAGATAATTAGTGATGGCCGAAAACCTATTAATCTTCAATGCGATGAAGGTACAGAGTTCATTAATACTACTTTTAAGAGATTATGTCGAGAGCAAAATATTAATCTATACCATGTTGAGAGCGATAAAAAAGCAAGTATTGTTGAAAGAGTTTTAAGAACTTTAAAAGAGAAACTTTGGCGCGTATTTACAGATCGGGGTCAATATATTTATCATGATATTATCGATGATATCATTCAAAATTATAACAATTGTTATCACCGTTCAATTAAATGCAAGCCAGCCGAAGTAAACAAACGCAATGAAAAAATTATTTGGGAAACTATGTACGGAAAAGTTTATAATCAAGTAATAAGTTTTAAATTTAACGTGGGTGATTTAGTCCGATTTCGAGAATTCAAGGATATGCGTTTCGATAAAGGATACGTCGAAAACTATAGTGAAGAAGTATTTACGGTTATTGAAAGAGTACCTCGTGTACCACCTGTGTATCGAATTAGAGAGGAAAATGGTCGAGAAATGGATTCATTTTATTATGAACAAGAATTATTGGCTATTAATAGAGATCCGGATCCATTCTATTTGATAGAGAGAATATTAGAGAGACGAGGAAATAGAGTATTAGTTAAATGGTTGGGATATCCAGATTATTATAATCAATGGATTAATGAAAACGAAGTTATTAATTTAGCAAGATGAGTTTTTATGTCACGCTTCCCAGTAATTCATCATTTGAATATTATCCTGAAAATACACTCAACAATTATACAACAAAATTACATTCAACACTCAGGTTAGAAGGAAATTATGAGGTTGGTCTGGTTGAAATGTCTTATCCACAAAATTGGATTTATAAAAAAGACGGAGTTATTACTTTTAAAATTGATAAAAAGATTGATACGTTTAAAGTCAAGTTTCAAAATTATGATACATTTAAATCAATCACTGAAGATGTTGAGAAGTTTTGTAAAGAGAAGAATATTCCTTGCTCGTTTTCGTACAATGACATCGAACAGAAGATAAAAATTGATGTCAAGTCTCCACTTTATATTGATTTCAGTGAAGGTCTTAACGAAGAACTAGGATTTAAACATACAAATTTTCATCTTTCACCAGGGGGTTTTACTCCTAAATCTTTTGTCTCTCGGCAACTTGAGAACAAGCTTAAATGTATTTCGGCTTTATTTATTTATTGTAACATTATTGACTATCAATTTATTGGTAATACCTTTGCACCTCTATTAAGAACTATTCTAGTAAATGAAAATTCTGATAATTATGGTAAGTATATAGATCATATTTTTTCAAAGCCTCACTATATACCTGTTAGTGTAAATACTATTGATACAATTGAAATAAATATAAGAGACGATACCGGTGAACCAATTCATTTCGAAGCAGGCAAAATTTTAGTTAAACTGCATTTTAAACCAAAACATTATGGATAAAATTTACGATCAAAAAGGTGCTGGAGGAATGCCTGTTTATTATGGGGCAAGATACCAAAGGGGTATGGGTATCGGTAGTATGTTTAAAAGTTTTGCTCGCTGGATTCTTCCAGTTGCTAAAACACATGTAGTTCCTGTGCTTAAAGACGCAGCTAAATTTGTGGGTTCCGAAGCCATTAAGACAGCGGCAAATATAGCAACTGACGCTATTGATGGTAAGGAGTTGAACGAAAGTGTTAAAGAACGTGCTAAAGAGTCCATTGGTAGTTTGAGTGAAAAGACACAGGCTATAATTCAAAAGGGTGGAAATGAAGACAATATAAAAGGAATAATGAAAAAGAGAAAAAGATCGAAAAAAAAATTACATTTTAAAAAAGTAAAATATAACGACACGTTTTCAGAATGAGTTTATTACACAAAGAATCTTATGAATGTGTAGTTTCCGACTTGGACCTCACTGCTACACCTCCTACTCAAACCAGCGTTGAAGATGCAAGTATTGTGGAACACAATCCAATTCATAGTTTAACCCATGGAGGTCCAATAGAGTTCTTAAGTTTAGGATCATCTACACATTATAGAGACCTCAGTGATATGCACTTAGCACTCAAGTGTCGAGTTAAAAAGAATAAAACAGAGGATTTAGACGATAAATGTAAAGTCTCAGTTATTAATTACCTGTTGAATACACTTTTTTGTCAAGTAGATATATTTTTGGCAGGAAAAAAAATTACTCCGTCAATTGCAACGCATGCGTGGCGTGCAATTTTTGAGGTATTGCTAAATTTCGGTAAAGATGCAAAATCAACACATTTGGAAACGTCGGGTTATAAAAAAGATACGGCAGGAGAAATGGATAGTTTAGAGAAAAATGCAGGTATGATTGCAAGACGTATTAAAGATTCGAAACCATTTGAACTCTACGGGAGATTACATACCGATATTAGTTTTCAAAATAGATATATTATTAATAATGTAGATATGGTATTAAGATTAATTCGAAATCAAAGTAGTTTTTGTTTAATGGGAGACGGAGTTCATAATTATGAATTATTCATTGATGAAGCTACTTTATATATGCGACAAGTAAAAATTAGTCCTGCGGTTATGTTACAACATGCAATGGCTTTAGAAAAAGCAACTATTAAATATCCTCTTACACGTGTCGAAACAATTCAATATACTATTAATAAGGGAGTCGTGTGTGAAACTTTTGATAATGTTTCGTCTGGAATTTTACCAAAAAGAATTATTTTTGGAATGGTTGAGGCGACAGCTGCTCAAGGTAGTTATACGAAGAATCCTTTTAATTTTAAAAATTTTGATTTATCTCAAATTTCTGTAACGGTTGATAATCATGATGTTCCTAATAGTCCCTTGAATCTTAATTTTAAAGAAAATACCTACATCAGAGCGTATTATAACTTGTTTTCAGGAATCAACAGAGCAGGATTAGATTGGGGTAATGAAATCACTAAAGAAGATTTTATTGGTGGATATGGTTTATATTCATTCGATTTAACACCTGATAAATGTTATGGTGATCATTTTAATGTATTAAAAAAAGGAAATCTCAGAATTAAGCTAAGTTTTCGAGAACCAGTAGCTAACGTATTAAGTTTTTATATTTATATGGAGTACGATAATATGTTGGAAATTACTAAAGCGCGTAATGTCATTTTTGATTACACAGTTTAAAAGTCTAAGTACACAGGAAATTTTTAAAGAATTAAAAAAAGATGTTTATTGTAAAGAAATATTCAAAGCTGTACTACCTTATGATTGCTTACCGAAAGCACCGAGTTATCCAAGTGCTTATGTGGTTAACACTGATCCTTTGGGTAAAGAAGGACAACATTGGCTGGCTTTTTATTATGATATTAATGGGAAATGTACATTCTTTGATTCTTTCGGTCATTCTCCGGCATTTTTTGGATTAGAAGCTTATATAGAAAAAACTTCAACTAAGTGGGAATATAATACACAACAATTACAATCAATTTTTTCCTCTACTTGTGGCTATTATTGTATTTATTTTATTTTATTAAAAAGTAGAAATTTTAAAATGTGTGATATTTTAAATTTATTTAATAAAACTAATTTTAATATAAATGATTACATTGTATCAAAAATTTTTAATGAATAAAATAAAATAAAAACAAAAAAAAAATATCTTTAATTATTTCTTTTTTAAATATATAACAGGATTATTTTCTAAAATTTTTGTTCGAACTCTAAGATTTTCGGGTGTATTTTGTTTAAAATCTAAAAACAAATAACCATGAGGTTCACTTGTTGCATCAGTGAAGCATTCATTTAAATATTTTGTATCACCTGGAAACATTTGTCTTGAGAGAAATGAAAATTGCGCTCTGTCACGTGGATTTTTAAAAATAGCCATATAATGACTGTTTAAACTTATTGTTCTTGTTTGACGACCCTGAAGAAATAAATTTTGAGATAAAAAAATAACACTAAGGTTCATGTGATGTGAAGCTTTTGTAAAAATTTTAGCAATCTCTGGATTGTCTTTACATTCTTCCATCAAATCATCTAGAACTATTAAATTCACTTCCTTCGAATCTAATAATTCACACTCGTTTTTGTATCCTTGAATAAATTCAACGTTAGGGTTATCATTTAAAATATCAGTATAAATTGGTTGCCATATTGAATAGAAATATAAAATTTTCTGTACATTTGGTATAATTAAAGATTTGTGTTTTATCAATAGGTTTTTTAAAAAAACAGTTTTACCACTTCCAGTTGGACCAATTACACAAAAAGTAAATGGATGTTTAAATTTTAAAACGTCTGCTTCATAACTCATTTTAAATGATTATCAATTGTTGGCAATAGTTTTCGCATGTGCGACCAAATTTCTTTATTTATAATAAAACTTTTAGAAGTGGAAATATTAAAACTCACTACCTTCTCTTTATATATGTTTGAATAATACAATCGTATCATTTTGTTATTTGGTAAACGATAAACAATATTTACATTTTCACTACCTGTTTGAACAGAAGCATTTTTTTGTTTTTCTAAATTTTTAACATAGTTAACGTAAGCTTGAGCCATTTTTTTTTAAACTATTTTAATTTTTATAAAATTGAATATTTGAATAAATTCTTAAGTAAAATTTCACCTAAGAATTGATTGGTTATGATTGCTCCGCCTTTTCTTATTAAGTTCCCATTATATAAAAACCAGAATTAATGGTTCTCATGTATAATTGTTGTTTGATAATGTAAATAAATGAAACTCCTAATAAGTACCAAACACCCTCTTCTAACATTTCCACTTCAAGAAAATGAGAATCAAATCCAAAAAATTTAGAATTCCGAATTTCGTCGTTAACTAAAAACGTAGCTTCATCAAAATGACATTCGACTTGTATATAAAACTCTTGTTCACAGTCATGCATAGAATAGCCCTGCGGTAAACCTTCTTCACAAGCCCAGCATTTATATTTGTTCAACAGAGCGATTGTTTTATGATACTTACCTACTATAAATAATCGTTGCATGAGTGAATATAAATCAGCTAGATGAAAATTATACATCTTATTCAGTCTTGCTTTCTCCAAATATTGTACAGCTTTTCCCAGAGATGAGCGATCATCGATTTTCTTTTTTCGGTAATTAATTTTGATACCTAGACGGGAATGTTCATCCATTTTCAAATTTTTTTTTTCTATTAATATCAAATTCTATTTTAAGAATAATAATTAAAGAAATATTAATTTTTTTTGATATTTAATAATAATTTTTTGGATCCTCCTCGCTAAGATCGAATATCCAATAATTTCTCTCTTAATTAAGTAGTAAATTTGTTTTTTGATAATAAATTTATTAACAGCAAAATTTAATAAAAAAAAAGTTAGAAATATAAAAGAAAAAAACAGTTAAGAAAAAATATTCTTGATTCGAAATAATCTTAATTTACTTTAAACATTAATTAAATTGAAATTTTGATTGTATAATTGTTGTTTGATTATGTATATGAATGAACAGCCAAACAAGTGCCAAACTGCATCTTCTATATTTTCCACTCCAGGAAAACGAAAAGCACGTTTACGAATTTCGATGTTTACAAAAAACGTAGCTTCATCGAAAAAATATTCGATTATCAGATTAAAGTCTTGCTCACAATCATGCATTGAATTGTTACTAGCTAAACCCTTTTGACAAGCCCAACATTTATTCTTGCTTAATTGTTTAATAGTCTCATGATACTCTTCAACTAATAGTAAACTATGCATATGTGTGTGCAAATCAATTAGTTGATATATATAACCTAAAGATTTTTCTTCCTCTAAATATTCGATAGTTTTACCTATGGTTAAAAAATCATCCATTTTAAATTTTTTAGAGTAGCTTCTGAGACCCAGACCATAATCGTGATAATCCATGTTTTATAATTTTTTTATTTTTTAAATTCTATTAAAAACATAATAAAATACATTAAATTTATAATAAAATAATAAATTTTTTTTTTGTGAAGCCCCTCCCTCCATAGAAATAACCAATTATTTTTCTCTTAACAAAATTTTTCTCATTAAATTATCAATATTCTTCATTTACTTATCTTCTCACTTGAAGATATTAAATTTTATTGTTTTCTTTTAGGATAGGTATTTAATATAAAAAAGATTTTTCATGTAATTTTTTGTACAAATTTTATTGATTAAAAATTAAAAACCCAAATAATCTTTAAAAAAACTACAAACTATTTAAAGACAAAAAAAAGAAAAAAGAAAAAAAACATTTAAAATTAATATTTAGACCATTTGATTGATTTTACAGCATTTGTTTTATCTTTTATATTTTTCAAAGAAGGTTTTTTAATTTTTTTTTTAATTGGATTATCTGAACCCGTGTACAATAATACAGGCTTGCCTATTTTTTTCTTGAGAAGAACATTTTTTGGAAATAATTTTTGTTTTGTAGGTGTTTGAAAATTTTCTTGATTATCTGGCATAAAATTTTCATTTGGGTAAACCTTTTCTTCAAATTTTTTATATTTACCCAAAACATTTGTATACAATTTGATTTTATCATCTTGATTTAACTCTTTATTTTTCAAAATATTTGTTAATTCACTATCTAATTCACTTAACTGGTGTAATTCAGCTTCAGTGGTTGGTACCAATGTCATTTTTGTTGAATGTTCCATTTTTAATTATTTTAAAAAAATGCTTGATAAACCTCCCAGTACAGTTGATAATAAAAGAGGTAAGAATGCACCGCCTTTTTGTGATAAAATTTGTTTTTTGATTTTTAATGATTTGTTTCGACCAACCAAATTGCGCAAATCTTTTTTATGACGTTTTAATTTCATTTTTATTTCATTATTTAACTCTATATTACCATTTAAACAATTATAAACACATTCACAAATAGTGTTAATTAGATCTTTGTCTGCATTGGTTAAAATAACTTTGCGCATATTAGATTTACACTTGCATAATATTTTCAAATAGTCAACATTTTTTTCAACTCTTTCGGTCTCACTCATTTTTTTTTTTTTGATTAATTAATATTGTATTATATAAATTGAAAAAATATTGAAAATGAAAAATTCTATTTACAAAAATACTTCTTTTATAGTAAAATTTTATGGCGTTTCCATTTTATCTAGCTGATCATTTATTTTAATCTGCGGAAATCTAACTTTGATTTGCTTTATTAGTGGATCATAAAATTTTGAATCGATTATCCACCAACCACCATGAGCTAAATAATATGCTCCATCGATTGCTTTAATTGTTTCAACTACACCTTTCTCAAATTTGTCTAGTCTAACACAGTATTCATTGCCACCATAGTACTGCTTAATTGTAAGCTGATTAACGGGTTTCTTTGTATATGGGTGAGCATCTTCTACTTTAATTATTGGTTCCAAAATACAAGCGTGTTCTTTAACGAGTTTTGAAAATTTCTCAACAAGAGATGAATGCATAGCCCACCTTTTTGTTTTCTGATTAAAATAAGCACCATTGGATTTCAATGAGTGGAGTAGGTCCAAAACGTTTCTTAAACTGACCATATCAACTTCATATGCTTCATAGCCACAATCGATTAATTGAATATTATTCATTTTTTTAATAAGGAAATAAATTAGCTAATATTTTAAATTGATTAAATTATTTTTTTATGTTAGTGATTTTAAATTATGATAACTTTTAAACTTATTTTATACTCGATTTTGTACTATCAAACAACATCTGTTTTAAAATTTTCAGGTGTCAATTAGCATATTAAAATTTTTTTCTTCCGTTCTAGTTAATTACGTGACTAATCATAACTTATAAGACAGTGACTTTTTTTTTTTATTGAAAATTTAAATATTATTAAATATTCAAATTTAAATATTATAGTTTATGAATAAAATTATTTTTTTTAAAAATTAAAAAAGAAGAATAACTTTATTAATTAACTGTAATTAAAAATATCGACTTTCAAAAATTGAAAATAAAATGTTAGGTATTAATGAAATAGTCGACTTAATTAAACAAATGCGTGGAAAAATTATCGAGTATATAAGCAACGATTGTTTGGGTTGTGATGAGACGGCTCAGAGTTTACGAGAACATATTTGTTTTTCAACGCCATGGTATATGCACTGCAGCAACTATTGGTCTCGGTTGCTCAATGAATTAGAATTAAACAAGGAGTCAGAAGAAAAAGTACTTAAATATTTAATTGTTTTATCAGATCTCGATCCAGTTGAGGTAGATCCAGAGAATGAAGAAATTATTAAAAAAATGGTGATTGATTCAATTCAATTCTAATGATAATTTTTGATTATCTTTTTTTTTGAACATCCTTTAATTTTTTATTTTTTTTTTTTTTTTTTTAAAAATTCATGTATCTTTTTTTTTATCTAATGAAAATAAATTTTTAAAACTAAAATTAAATTATTTTTTTTATTTTTATGCTTTTATTTTTATGCTTCTCCCCAAAAAAAAAAAAAATTATTTA
>Ga0082207_1001506_pt1 | contig 10954 bp, 6 predicted proteins | sample LakMenEpi10Aug09_FD_71540 | JGI IMG/M metagenome (GOLD analysis project Ga0082207, IMG submission 71540) | reverse complement strand
CGCGCTGGGGACATCCCCCTTCGGCGGGGGGGGGGGGGCGAGGGCGCCCCCCCCGCCCTGGGCGGGGGGGAAGAAGCCGCTCCGCCACATCAGTTGCCACAGGTGCTCGGTGCGGAACGGGTCGGCCCCGAGCAGCAGCGGGGCGAGAGACTCGATGTAGCCAGCCATGGCCTGTTCCCGCCAGGTGATCCCCCCCTCCCCCACCCCGCGGAGGCCCGAATCGGTCTCGATGACGACAAACAGGAAATTGCGTTCGGCCCCAATGATGTGGGGAGTGACTCGCCGGATCTGCATGGGGTGGGACTGCGTGGTGGAAGTGGGGATGGGGAGGGGAAGTGCGGCCGGAGACCGGCGACCGGGCGGGACCGACGGGGCTGGCACGGGGTTTGCATTCGGAGTGATGTCAGTTTCGCCACTACCCGAGCGCTTGAGGAGTGAGAGATGCGAAGATTTGTGCGGATGGCCTTGTTGGCCGTGTTCTGCATCGGTTGTTTTGCGGTTCCCGCGTTGGCCGAAGACCCCGACCCCCGTGTGCTGCCCCCCAAGTTCGACCGGGCCAACACCGCCTGGATGCTGATTTCGTCGGCACTCGTGCTGATGATGACGGCACCTGGTCTGGCCATGTTTTACTCCGGCCTGGTCCGGAAGAAAAACGTGCTGGGGGTGATGATGCAGTGCGTGTTCCTCATGGGAATCATGTCGCTGGTGTGGGCGTTGTGGGGCTACAGCCTGGCGTTCGGCAAAGATGTGGCCGGGGGCCTTGTGGGGGGCGGTGATTTCTTCCTGATGAATGGGGTGTTGCCTTACTGGGATGCATCAACAAACCAGGCGGTGACCCCCATGTTCGCCGACGGGCTGACGGGGATCCCGACATCGGTCCACATGGTGTACCAGATGATGTTCTTCATCATCACTCCGGGGCTGATCTGCGGGGCGTTCGCCGAGCGGATGAAGTTCAGCACGATGGTGGTCTTCAGCGTGTTGTGGGGGACGCTGATTTATTGCCCGATCGCCCACTGGGTGTGGTCGGACTTCGGCTTCCTGAACCCACTGAACAAGGGGGCGAAATTCCCGGCGTTTGACTTCGCGGGGGGAACGGTGGTGCACGTGAGCAGCGGCGTTTCGGCGCTGGTTTGTGCCTTGATCCTGGGGCGTCGGCTGGGTTACGGGCAAGAGCCGATGCCGCCGCACAACCTGACCTACACCTGCATTGGTGCGGCGTTGCTGTGGGTGGGTTGGTTCGGCTTCAACGCGGGGAGCGCGCTCGAGTCGAGTGCATTGGCCGCGAACGCGTTTGTCGCCACGCACATGGCGGCGGCGGCCGGGGTGGTGGCCTGGGCGGGAGCCGAGTGGGTGCAACGGGGCAAACCCAGCATCCTGGGGGCCTGTTCGGGAGCGGTGGCCGGGCTGGTCTGCATCACGCCCGGGGCCGGGATGGTGACTCCACTGGCGGCGATCCTGATGGGGCTGGCCGGGGGCCTGGTCTGCTTTTACGCCTGCAATCTGAAAGCGAAACTGGGCTACGACGACGCCCTGGACGCGTTTGGGGTGCACGGGGTGGGCGGCGCTTTGGGGGCGGTGCTGACCGGGGTCTTCGCGACCCGGGCGGTCTGGCCCGGATCGACCACTGCCCAAGGGCTGATCGAGGGGAACCCCGGTCAGGTGGTGAACCAGGTTGTGGGAATTGGCGCCTCGGCGGTGGTAGCCATTGTGGGCACCTTGGTGCTGCTGAAGGTGCTGGACGCGGTGATGGGGCTGCGGGTGACGCAGAACGACGAGCTGATGGGGCTCGACGTGAGCCAGCACGGCGAAGAGGGATACATCTTTATGTGAGCGGGGCTGCGGGGAAACCGGCCTCCCCGTGTGGGGGGCCGGTTCCTGTGATCCCAAGGCCGGGGAGTGCTACACTCACGGGGCATGCGCTCATCCGTTTTCAGGCTGGCGGCTGTCAGCCATCTCCGGGATGTCCGGAGCGGACAACGAGATTCGGGAGTCGAGATCGATGAAGAAAATCGAAGCGGTCATTCGCCACTACAAGCTGGAAGACGTCAAGAACGCCCTCACCGCCGCGAAGATCGACGGGATGACCGTCACCGAGGTGCGGGGGTTTGGTCGCCAGCGGGGTCATAAGGAGATGTACCGGGGTGCCGAGTACACCGTCGACTTCCTGCCCAAGGTCAAGTTGGAGGTGGTGGTCGCCGACTCGCTGCTGCGGGAGGCGATTGACATCATCACCCGGGTGGCCCGGACCGGTCAGATTGGCGACGGGAAGATCTTCGTCACCGACCTGAGCGAGGTGGTCCGGATTCGGACGGGCGAGACCGGCGAGTCGGCGGTCTAGCCCCCCAGGGCTCCGTCCTTCATGGTCCCCCCTGCACCGCAGTCGCCCGGCGAGATGCTCGAGCGACTGCGTTCTCTAAAAGCTCGACTGCAGGCACTGCGCGACGCCGCCCGGCGGAGTGTTGAGGGGGGTACACCCGTCCCGCAGACCGCCAGCCTCATCTCCGACTCGATCGACCGCCTGCTGATCGACCTGTTCGAGGAGGTCTTCGCTCGGAGTGGGCCGGCGGCCCAGCAGGTGCTGCGGGCAGATTCTGCCGTCATCGCCGTGGGAGGGAGTGGTCGGGGTGAGCTGGTCCCCTACTCCGACGTCGACCTGCTCTTCCTGGTGAAGAATCGCAAACCGCCCGGTTACGACGAGGTGGTTTCTCAGATTGTGCGCGATTGCTGGGATGCCGGGATTCAGCTGGGGCATCGGGTCGCTTCGCTTTCGGACGCGGTCAACTTCGCCGGGCAGGATCCGGTGTTCGCCACGGCTCTCGTGCAGACCCGGCTGCTCTGGGGGAGCGAAGCGCTGCATGCCGGGTTGCGAACCCGCTACGATCGCGCCGTCTGCCGGGGACGTTACACCACGTTCTATCGCAACTGCGTGGCAGCCCGGGCGGCGGAACGGGCCCAGTATGGTGGCACAGACCGTCAGCTCGAACCCGACGTCAAGCGCTCTCCCGGGGGACTGCGCGATGTGCAACTGGTGCAGTGGATTGGCTACGCGGCCCATGGGACACCCGATCTCGACCTGCTGCGGCTGGGGGGGCATCTCGACCGGTCCGATGCGGACCGCCTGGTGGCAGGGTCCCAGTTTCTGCTCCGCATTCGCACCGAGCTCCATTTCCATGCGGGGAAACCGCAGGAGATCTTGACTCGCGAGGAGCAGGTCCGGCTGGCTGGCCTGTTTGGCTTCCCCGGGGATGCCGCCCAGCGCCCGGTCGAGCAGTTCATGCGACAGTACCTGCTGCATGTGACGGCGATCGCCGACATCGCCACCCGCTTTGTGCACCGGAATCGCCCCGGGCAGCTGGGGGAGCAGTTCCGGCGCTTCTGCACCTCGCGGCGCGACAACCTGTATTTCCAGGTGACTCCCCGCGAGATTTTCCCCACGCGCCGCAGCCGGGAACTGGTTCTGAATAACCCCGGATTGCTGCTGCAGATGTACGAGTTGGCGGCGGGCTACCGGGTGAAGGTTCCGGCCGACCTGGGGGATTCGATCCGGCAGGCCGCAGCGGGCTGGCCGCAGCCTCCGGCTCCCGAGGTGGCGGAACGTTTTCTCTCGATCTTGCGGAACGAGCGGGGCGTGGGGGGCGTGCTGCGGGATCTGTTCGGCGTCGGATTGCGGGAATATGTGTTGCCCGAATTCCAGCATGTTCGCTGCCTGCTGCAGTTCAACCAGTACCACGCCTACACGGTGGACGAACACACGCTGCGGGCGATTGAGGCGGCTGAAACGCTGCTCGACCAGCGGGGCGTGCTGGCGGAAACGGCGCGGGGCCTGAGGCGGCGCGACCTGCTGCACCTGGCCCTGCTCCTGCACGACGCCGCCAAGGGGTATGTCGAAGACCACTGTGTGCTGGGCGAAGAGTTGGCCCGCCGCGTGGGACCTCGGCTGGGACTGCCCGCGGCCGACACCGACACGGTCGCGTTCCTGGTTCGACAGCACCTGTCGATGACTGTCACCGCGTTTCGAAGGGATCTCAACGACCCGACACTGCTGCTGGAGTTCGCGCGGCAGGTGGGTGGGGCCGAGCGGCTGCGACTGCTGTTTGTGCACAGTGCCGCCGACATGCTGGCAGTGGGGCCGCACACGTTCACCAGCTGGAAGGAAGACCTGTTGGGGCAGTTGTACGAGGGAGCGTTGGCCAACCTGACCGGCACGGCGACCCGCGACCTGACACCGCTCCGTCGCGAGCTGGCCCTGCGGTTGCGGGGTGATGCGGGCGGTGGGGCCGGAGCCGCGTCGGTGGCCATGCCCACGGTCGAACGGGGCACTGCTGCGGTGGCGGCGCCTGGGCCGACCGCCGCCGATCCATCGGGCAAAGCCGGGGCGCCGGCACCGGGGGAACCTGCCATCCCAACTGCAGAGGCCGTTGCAGCGGAGGGCTCGGCCACGGGAGCGACTTCCGGGCCGGAGGCTTCGCCCGCCGATTGGGCCCTGGTCGAGAGCCTGCCGGCCCACTACCTGACCGCCACCCCTCCCGAGCAGGTGCTGGAGGATTTGCGGATCGTCCGGGAACTCGATCGCGTCCCGCTGTCGGTCACCGGCCGCCAGGCCGATGAGAGCCGGGTGCTGGAGTTCCGCATCATCACTGCCGACAGCCCGGGCTCCGGGCTGTTCAGCCGGCTGTGTGGCACTCTGACGGCGCGGGGGCTGTCGATTCTGACGGCGAACATCTGCACGACCACGCAGCAGGTGGCGATCGACCGCTTCCAGGTACTGGACGAAGACTTCTCTGGCCCCTCACCCGAGTTTCGCATTCGCGAAGTCGAGGAGTCGCTGCGGCAGGTGGTGTCGGGGGGACTGTCGGTCGAGCAGTTGTTCGAGCGTTCGCGGCGGCTGGGACCGCTGACCGCGATGATCCGCGACCCGCAGTTGCGGGAACCCCCGCGAGTGGTGATTGACAACCAGGTCTCGGAAACCGCGACGGTCATCGATGTCTTTGCGCACGATGTGCGAGGGCTGCTGTACCAGATTGCGCGGGCCCTGTTCGAGCTGGGGGTGTCGGTGAGCCTGGCGAAGATCACGACGCACGTGGACCAGGTGCTCGACGTTTTTTACGTCACGACCATGGAGGGGCAGAAACTGGCCGACGCCGACCTCCCCGCACTCGAGGCGGCCCTGCTGGAACGCGTGCGGGCCTGTCAGCCAGGGTGAGTGGTGCCGCACCCCCGGTGGGGGCTGGAGGGTCCCTGATGAGGGACGGTGGACCTCGGACGAGGGGGGCATGCCCAGGATGCGTCGCTGTGGCTGGCGAGAGGCTGACCCGCAAGGCCCGTGGGTGTTACGGGTGAAACACCACCATTTTCTCTTCGGTCATCTCGAGGATGGCGTGCCGCGGGCCCTCTTTGCCCAGCCCACTGTCTTTGAGGCCACCATAGGGCATCAGGTCGGCCCGCCACTGAGTCCCCCAGTTGACGTGCAGGTTGCCCGATTCGACTTCCCGCACGAAGCGCAGGGCCGACGGGAGGTCGCGGGTGAACAGGCTGGCGGCGAGCCCGTATCGCGACGCATTCGCCAGTTCGATCGCCTCGGAAAGATCGGCCACAGGCGTGACCGCGACCGCCGGGCCGAAGAGTTCCTCGCAAGAGACCCGCTGGGTCGGGGGGACATCGGCCAGCAGGGTGGGCTGGTGCAGGGTTCCCTGTCGGCCTCCCCCGGCCACCACCCGCGCGCCCCCCGCGACCGCCTCGCCAATCCAGGCTTCCACCCGGCGGGCGTCGGCTTCTCTGACCATCGGCCCCATCTGCGTGGCAGGGTCGAGCGGGTCACCCGTTCGCAGCGACTCGACTCGTGGTGCCAGCGCGTCGAGAAAGTCCTGGTACACCGAGCGGATCACGAGCACCCGCTGGGCTGAAATGCAGACCTGCCCGGCGTTCGAATAGCCCGACGCGGTGACCAGCTTGGCCGCCTGCTCGAGATCGGCATCAGGCAGCACAATGACCGGGCTGTTGCTCCCCAGTTCCATGGTGACCCGTTTCACGCCCGCCATGCGGCAGATTGCTTCGCCAATCTCGTGGCTCCCGGTGAAGCTGATCTTGCGCACCAGGGGATGCGTGCAGATGGCCTGCCCCAGTTCGTGACCGGGACCGGTCAGGCAGGCGATCGCCAGGGGAGGGAGCCCCGCCTCGAGCAGAATCTCGACCAGCTTGAGAGCCGACAGCGGCGTGTCGCTGGCCGGTTTCAGCAGCACCGCGTTCCCCGCGGCCAGCGCGGGCCCAACCTTGTGCGTCACTAGGTTGAGCGGAAAGTTGAACGGGGTGATGGCGGCCACAATGCCACACGGAACCCGCAGCGTGAAGCCCAGCCGGCCGGCACCCGACGGGGCCCCGTCGAGGGGCACCATTTCGCCGCAGAGGCGGCGGGCCTCGTCGGCAGAGTAATCGAGCGTCTCGCGGGCGCGGGTCGCCTCGAGTCGTCCTTCCGCCAGGATCTTGCCTTCTTCCTGGCTGATGACCTGGGCCAGTTCCGCCTCGCGGTCGTGCAGCAGTTGCACCGCCCGGCGGAGAATCGCGCAGCGTTCACTGCCAGTGAGGGCCCGCATCTGGCGGGCCCCCTCGCGCAGCGACTCGATGGCGAGGGTGACATCGTGCCCCGTGGCTTGCGGGACCGTGTCGAGCACCTGTCCATCGAAGGGGCGGACCACCTCGATCTGTCGGGGACGCTGTTGCCAGGAGCCACACAGGTAGAACAGCATCGAAGCAACTCCGGGTGTTCGCGAAGTCTGGTCGTGGTCAACGATCAGGCGGTCTCGGTCTGCCCGAGCGGTGGTTGGGGGTGGGGCAGCGCCGGCAATCTGCGACCCGCGTTCCCCACAGCCTGGTCAGCCAGTCCGAGCGGGAAACCGGGTGAGCCCAAGAGGCTCCGCCCCCTCCCCACGACGGCTGTTTGAACAGTGACGCTGCCGGAGGCGAGCATAGCCACATGCCGCGACGCGAGAAAGCCCCCGCGCGGCGCAAGGTTCCGGCGTGTTGTTCCCTTGCCCCGCCGGGGGGCGTGCAGGGCGGGCGTGCTTGACGCCCTTTTGCGGGGTGGCAACACTGCCGATACGACCGTCAGACCCCTCTCCTTTCGGCCGAGGCTGGTCGTGACCGGCGGTGGCACGTCTTCCCCTGTTTTCTCGAGTCTCAACCCATGAAGATGCTCAGAACCGTGGCCTGTGCGGGCGCCTTGCTGGCGCCCCAGGTGGCCCAGGCCGACAACTGGCCCCAATGGCGCGGAGCCCGCCACGACGGGATCTCCACCGAGCAGCAGGTCCCCACCCGCTGGACCCCGTCGGATGGTGTGGCCTGGCGGCTCAAGCTTCCCGGCCGCGCCGGGGCCACTCCCGCCGTCTGGAATGACAAGATCTTTCTCACCTCGGTCGCCGAAGACAACGACACCCTGCTGCTGATGTGCGTTGGCACCGATGGCCGCGAACAGTGGCGGCGGGAACTGGGCAAGGGGAACCGCGACGCCCGCGTGAACGAAGGGAACTCCGCCTCCCCCTCCCCCGTCACCGACGGAACCCATGTCTGGACGTTCCTGGCCAATGGCCTGCTGGCGGCCCACGATTTCGCCGGGAAGGAAGCCTGGAAGTTCGACGTGCAAGATCGGTATGGCAAGCTGAACATCCAGTTCGGGATGACGTCGAGCCCGCTGCTGCACAAGGGCCGGCTGTACCTGCAACTGATTCACGGCGAGGGGGACCCCAAGACCCGCGAAGCCAAGGTGGTCTGCCTTGACGCCGCGACAGGCAAAGAGATCTGGAAGGTCGAGCGCCCCAGCGAGGCGTACGCCGAAAATGAACACTCTTACGCCTCCCCGACGCTCTATTCGGAGCCGGGACGGGAATTTCTGCTGACCCACGGGGCCGACTGGCTGGTGGCTCATGACCTGGCGGATGGCCACGAACTGTGGCGTTCGGCGGGACTGCAGCCCGACAAGTACGACCCGACGCTGCGGCTGGTTGCTTCGCCCGTGGCGGTGCCGGGGCTGATTGTCGCCCCGTCGGCCAAGGGAGGACGAGTGGTGGCGCTGGCCCCAGGGGGGAGTGGCGACATTACCGGAAGCCAGTTCAAGAAGTGGGAATTCACTCCGACTCCCGACGTCCCTTCGCCCCTGGTGCATGACGGGCTGGTGTACCTGTACCGCGAAAACGGGGTGCTGGTGGTGCTGGATGCCCAGACGGGGGCGAAGGTTTACGAACAGCGGACTCCGGGAGACAACAACCGGGCTTCGCCCGTGCTGGCCGGGGGGAATCTGTATCTCCTGGCCCGCAATGGAACCACCACCGTGGTGCGTCCGGGCCGGAAGTTCGAAGTGATCTCGACCAACGCCCTCGAGGAAATCACGACGGCGAGCCCGGCGGTGTCCAATGGACGGATCTACATCCGCACCTATGACTCCCTGTGGGCGATCGGAAAGTAGGTTGAGTGAAGCGACGCACTCTCCGGGGGCTGGGCGCCATTGCCAGCCCCCGGGCAGTTGCGGCGACGCGACAGGTTTTTGCAGCGGAATGGAGCTGAGTTATTCATCCCGCGATTCGGGCCGATGGACCCGCGAAGTCGGGCGAGCTATTTTCGATTGTACCCTGCCCTGCCCTGCCCTGCCCCACGTGGCAAGGCACGATGTCGCTGGGCCCTGTTGATTCCCTTGTGGGGCGAGCGATTGCGGCAGGGACTGGCAGAGTCGGACTGCCGAGGGCCTAAAGGCGCGGGCCAGTCCGCGAAGGGCCTCGCACAGTTCAGGACGCACTCCGGGCTCATGCAGGCTGATGCCCGAACAGCCTGCCGGGAGAGCAGGGCCGCACGAGTGAGCTGATCGTTGCGGGTGGCCTATGTTCCGATGCAGCCGGTCCGCCAGTTGGCAGGAGCAGGTCGTGGGCAACCCGGACGCAATTGGTGCGCACCGGGCGTTGGAAACTCTGGCGTTCAAACGCGACAGCCCCCCGCTGGCACTGCCAACGGGGGGCTGCGAGACCGCCGGGTGGGGGCGGGCGCCCTTGAGGGGCGACTCAAGGGCCGGAACCCCTCTGCGACTAGCCCTGGATGTACTCGCGGTTGCCGTTGAGTCCGGGGAGCGGGATGGGGTACTTGCCTTCCGCGTCGGCCTTGACGGGGGCTTCCGAGGCGAAGGTCAGCTTGTCGACGTCGGGGGCGAGTTCGTGCTTGAACTCGAGTGCCTCTTCGTAGGTGACCACCTTGCCCGTGTGACAGGCCATGCGGCCCATCGCGGTGACCAGGCTCGCCTTGGCTCCCCGCTCGACCTCGTTGTGCGGGCGGTCGAGGCGGATCGACTCGAGCAGGTGATCCCACTCCAGCTGGTAGGGGTTCGGTTCAGGCTGCTTGGCGGCCCAGATCAGCGATTTCTTGTTGCCGATCCGCTGGTCCGAGAAGGTTGCACACCGTGACGGGGCGTGTCCCGCCGTCGAGATGATGGCCGAACCCTTCGTCCCGTGGGCGTAGCTGGCGAATTCATTGTGGCACCCTTCCATGGTCCGCCCCTCGAGATACATCTTGGCCCCGTCGGCGAAGGTGAACTCGGTCGAGTATGAGTCGAAGTTCTGGTCGACATACTCGCCGCGGAAGTGCCGGCCCCCCGAACCCTTGGCTTCAACCGGCCAGGCGTCCTTGAACCAGCAGCACTCGTCGATGTTGTGGATCAGGAAGTCGCTGTAACCGCCCCCCGACGCCCACAAAAACGCGTGGAACGACTGAATCTGGTACAGCAGTTCCGACATCCCCTCGGGCTTTTTCTTGGCGAACGCCACCCCGGTCGGCCCGGCCATCCGGTACGCCCGCAGCAGCGTCAGGTCGCCAATCTCGCCCCCCTTGATCCGCTGGAACATCTCGTTGCGGGCGTCGCAATGGCGGCACATCAGCCCCACCCCGACCTTCAGGTTCCGCTTCACCGACTCTTCGCCCAGGGCCAACATCCGCCGGGTGCTGGGACCGTCGACCGAGATCGGCTTTTCCATGAACACATTCAGCCCCTTGGCAATCGCATAGGTGAAGTGCACCCAGCGAAAGGCCGGTGGGGTGGTCAGGATGACGATGTCGCCCGGCTTCAGGACGTCCATCGCCTTCTTGTAACCGTCGAAGCCGATGAACTTGCGATCCTCGGGCACATCGACCTGCTTGTCGAACCGCGGCTTGAGCTGGTCGTAGCTCGCCTTGATGCGCTGCTCGAAGACGTCGGCCATGGCGACCAGCTTGGTCGGGCCGTTCTTGCTGTTCATCGCGTCGCCCGCAGCCCCGGTCCCCCGGCCACCCGTCCCGATCAGGGCGATCTGGAGCGTGTTGTCTTCAGCGGCGTACGCCCGGGGCAGCACCAGCCGGCCAACCGTGCCAGCGATGGCCGCGGCACCGGTGCTCTTGAGCAAATTGCGGCGGGAGACGGGGGAGGACTGGGGATCGACCATCGGAATCGCTCCTGGTGGGAAAGTCGGGGGCGGGAGAAACCGCAGGATGCGGCGCTGCTTGCAGTGTAAAACACACGCCCCGGCAATGTAAGACCGCCCGGCAGAGCCGACGCCGGCGCGGGAAACCCCGAGGCGACCGCAGTGGCGCAAATGGGCTGCCCGCCTCGAGAGACAGCCTGCGCGGATGCCGCCGTTGCGATGTTCCTGGGGGGGGCAGTCTGGGGCGAGAAGGCCTGCGCGCCCTCCGCCTGACCGCCGGGAACGGGAGGTGCCCCCCACCGGGCAACGGGGAGCGCATTGCTGTCGGCCGCGCGAAGGGGGCGGACGGGATGGGATGATACCGGTCGGTGTTCCTGGCCGCTCGGCGCGATGCGCGACAGGCTCGGATCTGTCTGTCTGCTGGTCGACTGGACTGTCTGCAGACAATTGCGCAAGTCTCTGGCAGAACGCGAGTGGAGGTGGCTCAGACGTTCGCGTTATCATGAGCAGAGACGTCCCAACAT
>Ga0082207_1001505_pt1 | contig 10969 bp, 2 predicted proteins | sample LakMenEpi10Aug09_FD_71540 | JGI IMG/M metagenome (GOLD analysis project Ga0082207, IMG submission 71540) | reverse complement strand
TGTAGATCAGAAACTGCCGCTGTAAGTACAGTGTTGACCAGGTTCTTGTGACCATACCAAGTGAATAGTGTGACTCAGTCATATATACATCCTTAAACCCGCACATGGCGACCCTGGCTTCGGCCTAATCTACAGGTGAGTAACCTTTTGCTTAAAGCCAGATAGAAATATCTGATACAGACGTAAGTCGAACCTCTGTTCGCAGCCACCCAAACCAGTCATAAGACGAACTCTGTTCGCAGACCAAACTTTTTCTTTGAAAAAAGAAAAAAGAAAACCTAGCCATCATGGCCAATCCGCTACTGAAGCTTGCCGATTTCAAGGCAGAGTACAAACTCAACAAGGCGTTGCAACGCATAACTAACTGCATGGCAGGTACCCTGCAGGCAAATGGCCAGCCCATGTTCCCAAACGAGCCAGGTACACTCCTGAATGACATCATCAGAGACTACAACCTCCAGCCTGCTGAGGCTCCACCACCCTATGATTTTGGGTTAGACAACCATGTCACGATAGAGGCTATCAAAGCCGAGTGCACCAGAAGGAACGTCAGCTTTTTTGACGTCACAAACTCACACGGAAACAGACAGTTTTACGATATCACCTATGGTGCTGAGCCACAACCTGGCCAGGAACCAGACCTCAACCCATGGAGAGAATACTCCAGACCAGAGACAGCAGACAAAAACCTGGAATTAGCACAAGTTGTCTGTCATGGAGACAGCACAACCATTGTAGACTGGACAACCACCATGGAAGAGCTGAGAAAGCTTTTCCTGGCTAGAGTTTACACCAATGACATGGCAAAATGTTGCCTGATGCACCTTGTGCAAAAGTACCATCCTGAGCAGAGAATTCTGCTCCGTACTATGACAGCCAATCAGATTGCAACCTACTTGTTGCAGCTAGACTCAAATAGAGATAAGCGCACCCTTCACAGGCAGCAGCTCTTTAGGATCATGAGATCTCCTGAAGAGGACCTCGCAGCAGCACTTGCCAGAGTGCAGCTAAGCATTGATGCCATTTACCCCGCTAATGACCCTGCCTATGCAGTTCACAGGTCAAACACTTTGAGAGCAGCCATTCTCTCATTCTGTAGCGACCCTGTCGCTCAAGCCGTCATGGAGCTAATTAGAAGCAGACAAAGTGAATGTCTGCCCCTCACAGATGAGGAAGTAAAAGAGTACGCAATCAAATTTGAAGAGTACACTCACTGCAAGCCTGTAGAGAACCTAGCCTTCGGCAGGAAGGTCAACAACATGCCCGTGGCCACCTTCATCCAGCTAAATAGCTCGGAGGTCACAGCTAACACGATTTACCCGGCATATCCGGCCTATCCTAGCGGATTTGACAATCCGTATCCGGCGTACCAGACCTTTGAACAGGTCCGGCACCCGAATGTTGGACACCGGCTCCAGCAGCAGCTGGCACAGCAGCAACAAGAGGCTCTTGTCCCTCTGCAGCTGAATCCTCAGCAAGCCCCTGTGCCTGCTCCCCCTGTTCCGGCTATGTTGCCTTTTGGAAACCCCCCGGTTATACCGGCCTATGCAGCCCAACAGCCTGAGCAGCAAAGGCGACGGGTTGACCCGCGTCTGCTAGAGGAAGCAGCAGCTAGACAGCAAGCCCTTGCCGAGGGTAAACTTACCCCTCAGAAAACGGTTATTAACCCTGATGCCAACTGGCTGCAAGGACTCCCGCCAACCATGCAAGACATGGGAGCCTCTGGATCGAATCAAAATCCCAGGACCTCTCCTGAGGCTACCCCTGTCCCTTCCTCTGCCAGGAAAGAGACAGCAGGAATGCCAATGCATGCCTCCGGAGACCAGAGTCTCTGGGATCTGCATGACTTGCCTGCCCCCACTAGGACCATGGACTTCTATGAGCTCCCAACTGACACCCCAATTGTTGTGCAGAACCAGCAAAGGCTTGCCAAAGTAGGCAATGAGATTGTAAGGGTTAAGAATCACCCAGAGGACCATGTCCCAACAGTCATGGAAAGATTCGAGGCTCTTGCTATGCAACAAAGCAAAGAGTCTGGAGCTAAGTCCAAAAAACTGTCTAAGGACAGAGACACCGAAGAAAGGAGTATTACTCCAAGGAGAAGCTCCAGGAACAAAAAGCCAACCGAGATATATCAGGCTGGACTCAATTCCATGCAGACATCTAGTAATCCTAGAGGATATGTAGATTCCTCTGGCAGATACAGATCTTACTCCAGGGACAGGTTCCCTAGGGACCAATCGAGACAGAGGTCTCCGTCCAGACAGGACAGGTACAAGAGATCTCCGTCCAGACAGGACAGATACCAAAGGCAGCCCAGTAGGGATTCCTATCCTAGACAGGATAGATACTCAAGGCAACCCAGCAGGGATGCTGGTTCCAGACAGGACAGATACCAAAGGCAGCCCAGTAGGGACTCCAACTATAGACAGGACAGATATCCGAGACAGCCCAGTAGGGATGCGAACTACAGACAGGATAAATACCCTAGGCAGCCTAGCAGGGATCTGTCTAGATCTGGATACTATCAAAGGACTCCCAGTAGGGGACAGTCAGCATCTCGCTTCAGGACTCCATCTGGAGACAGGAGTGGACAGAGGTCTAATTATAGACCGCAGTCAAAGTCTCCTGGTAGACCAAGGACACCCGGATATAATTCCGATACAAGACAAAGTAGGGCACCCTACAGAACGGACAGGTCGGACAGGAACAGTTCCATGTCCACAAGGAACACCTACACTCTCATGAAAAGAGGAGTGAACTGCAAGCCTAGCTATGACCCGGCTAAAATGAAGTACTGCACAAAATGCATGAACAATGACCACCATGAATTTGAGTGTGCCAGGTACTATTCCTACAGCGAGGACAAATGTTCTTTCTGTCACAAGATGTATCATCTTAGCCAGGAATGTAAGGAGATCAAGGAATTCCCTCCGGGAGTTTCTTCAAAAAATTAGGAGAGTTCTCTAGAGACGACTCCCTTCTAGAGTACTCCACCCCCGAGAGGAGTCCCCCAATGCAAGGGAAACCCAAGTTTAAAAATAGCGCCGAACTACGGCACCCTACCGTTGAAACTGAGCCGACTCAGGTTTCACAGGTAAGTGGACACCAAGCTCCCGCCATGGGACACGACTCGCAAGCTTTTCAAGCTGAGATAAATGATAAAATACACTCTAAAAATAGATTGGATTTTGAATCCGAAGATGCTGTTGAATTGAATAGCTATAAATTTCCGAAACCCAGGTTTTATAACCCCAATCGTTACCAGTCAGAAAGACCAATGGATACATTTGAATTGCTATCTGACATAGCACGACAAGTAGGCCCAAAAGAGAGGCCCCTCACTTATCAGGATTTTCTGGAGGAGACTCTTAGAAAATCAATAAAACCAAAAAAGGCCAAAGCGGCCGTTTTGAACAGTATTGAGACTGACCCAGTCTACCTTAAAGGCATAAATCTTTCTATTGATGAGCAGAAGATGGTAGCCCTTATGGACACCGGATCCACTCATAATCTACTTGCTTATGATGTGTTTATAACACTAAAAGATAAAACATTTACTCCAGTAAATATGGATATGAAAGTAGCCGGTTCTACTCTCTCTAATAACATCGTGGGAAAAGCCCAGTTAAACACTGTATTTGAAACTACCACTGGTACTGTTGTACTCCCTCTGACTTATTTAGTCGCTCATAAACTTAACGGATACCACTCTATTATTGGAGCCCAAATGCTTACTAATCCCAGGATTATTAAAGCTACCACTCCATTCCATGTTCATCTTAATGAAGATTATAAAAACGCTGTGATTCCACTGCATTCAATCACGAAACCTCCCAGTTTTAACTCTAACCAAGTTAACGATGTAGAGGACAATCCCGCCGACACCATTGATGAGGAAATAATCCAGGAACACGTGATTATTGACTCCACTAAACTGAGTGAGACTTTTTCTCACAAAGACTGTGAAATTAATTCTAGCCTGGACAAAGAAACCAGAGAGAAGCTCTGTAAAATTATTGAGGATAATAAATCAACCTTTGCTACTTCCAAACTGGATGTAGGCCAGTACAAAAAGTTTCTAGTTAAACTTGATATCGAGGATCATATCCCGGCTGAAAAGAAACGATTTATGTCGGAAGAAAAAGCAGATTTCTGCGATAAAACGTTTAAAAGATTCGAAGAGTTGGGTATTATTGAAGAGTGTCACACTCCAAAGACAGTATCCAATCTCCATCTAGTACCCAAATACGAGGGTGTAAAAGACTCAACGAAAGCTTCCACTTACTTGGCCGGAGTAAAGGGAGCTAAAAATAAGCAATTTCGAATTGTGCAGGACCTGCGTAGGATCAACAAAGTAACGCGTAACCCGAAACGTTCGTTACCAAAACTGCCGGAACATATATTCCAAAAGCTAAAAAATAAAATTGTTAGCAGTGTAGATACTCTGCAAGCCTACTGGCATCTGGTGCTCCACCCAGATTCCAGACCGTATACTTGTTTTTATTTAAAAAACAGAATAATGCAGTTTAATCGGCTGCCGCAAGGATTTATTTCTGCTTCCGCTTGCTGGGACCAAGCTATGATGGACACTTTTTCGCCAGAAACTCTCGCCGAAATTAAGGCTGAGTTGACACCAGAAGAAGCAGCCCAACTGGGCGAATCTTTTGAAGAATTTTTTACATTTTATCAGGATGATTCCTGGATCTTCTCTGACACCCCGGAATTGCATTTATTGCATGTAAAGGTCGTCCTCATGGCCTATGCCAGACATAACATTAAATTGTCACCTAAGAAATGTACTTTCTTTCCCGACGAGTTAACCATACTCGGTGTGTCTTTCACCCCCGTCAAGGCCGAGCTTGCCCTTGATAAATTAAAGGCACAGTCCATTTTGGAATGGGAGAAACCGGATTCTCTCTATACCCTACAGAGTAGACTTTACTCTCTGAACTACTGGTCCAAATTTATACCCTCTTTGGCTGAGCTGAAATTTCCGCTCAACCAGATCTTGCGTTCGCAAATCTTCTCCTGGGATGAAGGAGCAGATTTAGCATGGAACAGAATTAAAGCGCTAATTGCGCTGGACATTCGTTTGACTGTCCCTTTACAAGATGAGAAATTGTTGGTAACAACAGATGCCAGTAAAATAGCATGTTCCGCTATTCTCTGGGTGTATAGAAACCAATCTTTGCGTGTAGTAGCATGCCACTCGAAATTATTTTCGCACACTGACTCTTTAAAGAGTATCCACTTTAAAGAGACCTATGCTTTAATTTCAGCATTTACCCACTTCAGACCATACCTGTTAAATACAAGTCACCCTGTGACCGTATTCACGGACGCCAGAGCTTTAATCTGGGTTGGCCGGAATCGCGAATATTCTATCGCTTGCAATAGCCTTGCAAATAAATTAGCACAACTGCAGATTGAAATTCCGCATATTGTATACTCAGTTCCATCTGAAACCAACTATCTAGCGGATGTGTTTTCCCGCTCCTTTAACACCAGCCGCTTTTTGGACAAAAGGAAATTTGCATTGAGCAAAATCCAAGCCAATAAAATCCCGCCACTAACGGAACCTTTTATAGTGGATGAGGGAACCCTATATGCTTATTTTAGCAACACCCTCAATTCTGAGGACTCTGACACCTTCAGTAGGAACAGAGCTAAGATTAGCACGCCTAAACCAATAAAAAATCTCTATAAGCTTTTTGAGAAGTGTACTCCAGAGGAGAAATACTACTCGGCTATTAGACTACTGCAGGGTTGGAATGACCCAACCATAAAACCCACGGTTAAGCTAAATAGCATGACCAGTGTAGAAGATAATGAAACAGAGGAGGACCCAATTGACATATTGGAACGTAACGACATTTTGTTGTTCACTCAGCATTGTGAACAAGTAATTAAAGAGACTATGGAGTCGCATTATAAAAATCTAGACGCTCAGCAGCGCCATAGAATTAAAAACACGCTAGACGAGAATCTAAAGAAACTCATAAGGCAGAATATGAGGTCTAAACTGAAAGAGAAGTTTATCAGCCACGAAGTGATGCTGAATAATCTGTCAGCTCAGAGAGAATCTGAGAGAGAAAGAGCCACGTCGCAGCTTTTTATAGAACAATCACAATCCACTACACCCATATACTATTCGCTTTTGCCGCAAGCAAAATGCCACCCCCGGGTAGCCGATGCCTCACCAGGCATAGACATACCTATCCAGGCAGACTTGACTTTGGGTCCAGGTGAATCCCAGACTACAGAGTCAGGAATACAGTTTTACATCCCAGCTGGATTTTACATGCAGCTAGCGCCCCGCTTATCTGCATTTGAATTTAATATTCATATACATCATGGAGTTATAAACAATGACTTCAATGGAACTATAAAGTTGTTTTTGAAAAACAATAGTACTGAAAGTACAACTATACCAGCCAATACGGCCCTAGTACAGGGATTAATTTTACCTGTGGTTCACCCCCATCTTAATGAGATAGGGATTATAAGGGTCAACTCTGACCGCCATGCAGGCGCTATTGAGAGCGCTGACTCAAAGATGCCGCCCCCCAGGGAGATTAGGCTCACCCCTATACCTCTCTCTCCTCTCCATACTCTCATAGCCCAGAGGACCCCCCTGGCGCATAATGTACCAGAAATAAACACCAATATACTGCTCCCAGTGGACACTAGGGATAGTCTGATAACTGCTCACGCTATTTCGCGAATGAATAAGGAATTTAACTGTCGCAATCTCAGAGGACAGAATCCTCCTCTCATTAAAGCACCCTGTGCTCACGCTGAAATATTAAACCTAACCCGTTTATGTATTGATAAGACGGCGCATTTAAATGCGATAAGGAATGAGGAAATTCCTCTTGCTAGCCGCAATCTCGAGTCTATCAAGAGAGAAGTCCATGAGGACATGTGTAAGAAATTAGCCATCATTAGCGTTGACTTGATAAAAAATCAGTCTATTACTGCTTCCGTTTTAGCCAAGGCTCAGCAGAGCGATGATTTACTGGCCCCTATAAGGGAGAATATACATACTGATGCTGTTCGCAGTAAAGGATACGTAATAAAAAATCAGATCTTGTATAAGACATACAAACTCCCATTTTCTGACGTATACAAGTATGCGTTATGCCTACCAGACATTTTGCTGCCCTCTGTCATTCATCACTTGCATGTAATGTTAGGACACCCGGCCTACTCTACAATGCTGAAGAATTTTAGGATTTATTACCATAATCCGGCGGCTCAGCATCTGATTAAAAAATATGTGGAATCTTGTACCACATGCGCTTTGGCGACGAAATATGATGTAAAGAAAATTACTCCCTCAGTGGATAGAACCATGAAGCCTACCAGGCCCCGGCAATATTTATATGCCGATCTCATCCCTATGTTCAAAGGAACATTTTCGTACATATTATTTGCACTGGATGCCTATTCCCAGTACGTCTACGCAATCCCGTTGAAGGATAAGACTGCAGCGTCAGTCCTTCAAGGATTTTTGGCCATTTTTGGCACCACTGGATGGTATGAAAATATCTACTTGGATAACGAAACCAGTTTCGTGAAAGTAGCAAAGATGCTAGTAAAACTAGCCCCTATTCAAGTGCATTATAGCACCCCTTACTGCCATTTTCAGAATACTTCTGAAACGTATATAAAAAACTTTAAGAAAACTTTCTTAAAGGTTCTCAATGATCAGGAAAATCCTCAGGAAAATGCCGACTGGGCAGTTTTACTGCCTACCATTGTGCAGGCACTAAACAGGAAAGTAATTTCAACTCTAGGAGTTTCCAGAGAGCAGATTCACTACAACTCATCTGATGAGTTTTACCCACTGGCTGAGCTGGCACATAGCGATAATGCCGAGATTGATGAAAAATTAGATGGTGACACCCTAAACCATTTTGAGAAAATTATTCTCCAGCGTAAAAAGAGACTAAAGTACTCTAGGAAAATGGAAGCTCCACAATTTGCTGAAAAGGCTATTGTCTACATGAGAGACATGATACCATCTACCTCAAACATTTTGAAAATACCTCAGAGAGGTCCCTTTCAAATTACTGAGATAAAAGAAAGGAACGTAGTCCTTCTTGATCCAGAAACTGGACAGACAGTTAACACTCATCTTGAGTTAATTAGACCTTTGAATCTGAAAGAGTTCAGGTTGTTTTTGAATAAGAAGTGGGACCTAAATACCCATCACCAAAAGGCAATTGATAAAAGGCTGCAGCCTGGGATCTTTGACGAACCACTGCACCCTATGCCGCTGGAACAGGCTATGGAAGCCGAAAAACCAGTAGAAATTATAGATGAAATTGATTTGGAGGAATTATTTTATCCTCCACCTACGAATGACGGCAGCTTAATAGCACCAGAAACGCTCATTGACAGCATACCCCCATCAGACCTAGATGTGGAGACGCAACCAGCCGAAAATCCGCCCCAGGCGCCGGCAACACATGAAATAGTAGACGAATTTGACGATGCTCAAATTAACAACAACAAAACCAATGAGTTAGCATTTGTAAACTCACTCCATGCCCATAGGGATCTTTCTAAGACCTTTAGAGACACGCTTCGTTCACGGAAGGAAAAACTAATAACATTTTTCCTGTCCAAGCATGATCAGTATGTAAAGATTCCTGGTGTGGGCGAACACACCGAATCTGATATTGATTAATCGGGAAACAAACAACCAAAAATACTGTAATACTGTAAATAATGTAGAAAGTCTACAAACCATATCAATGCCCGCCTAACGGAGTATGCATTTAGTCCGAGAGAGTATGGAAATGTAATTCCAGATGCCCGGATGGTCACATGACCACCACATTGTGTGATATGTGTACTTTGTTGACGGCTGACATATGCCTAGTGGACGAAATAATGTAATATTGTAATGTACTGTAATACTGTAGAAGAACCAAAGTTTAATACAACCCCATGACCAACGGGATGCCCTGGCCTAGTAGCCAGGATGATTTGACCGTCCTATGGGACGTATGACCGTCAGCTGTGTCATCAGCTGCTATTTAAGGATTTACTGGAGGCAACTGCCTCATCAGTCATAAATTGACAGGATGGCATCCCGCAATGCTACCAGACAAATTTTCGTGGAAAAGCGAATCGTTAAGGAATTGACTATAAAATTTTGGCGCAATGCCATCTGGAACATCCAAACGGAGACCCTCACGAACGGCCTCCGGACTCACGCCGCCTATATAAGGAACTTCCTCAAGAGACCCCACCGGATACAGCACCGGCAAATTCGCCGGAGCTTGAAATACCACTGCCGCCAGTTCGTCGAAAAATACGCGAAAATTCGCGACACCAGCATCTTCTGGCATCCGGATGTAGTGGCAGCATTTCCGGATCTGCTAGAGCTAACAAAGCTCCCTCGTATTTTCAACGAGAAGTACCTCAGAAATTCCTGGCTGTACCCGGAATATTCCTACACGCTGTAAAAGCTTGTTGTCTTTAACAATATAAGATGTGAAATAAATGTTCCATCTCCATTTCGGAATGATGAGTATTTTTCTCAAATAAAATGCCGTTGAAACACGTGTCTGACTGCGTCTTAAATTATAAGAGTAGAAAAGACGATTGTAAATGTCGTCGCTGGCAGTAGCCAGCAGTACAGTACATACTTACACCACCAGAGGTGGTATTTATTACTTTCCGTGCTGCAGAGTGCAGAAAGAAAGTTTCTTGGAAACCAATCCTCGAAATCCTTGTTAAAGGTTGTAATAAAATCACGGGCAGGCAGGAAAATTGCGTGTCCCTCTCAACTGAGTAAAACGAATCATATGGTTGGCATGAACTAAAGCTAAAGGCTACAGATAGTGGGTACGAACTATCTGTCTGCCTAGGGTTGTGCGCTTTGTCGCCTAAATATCTAATTATTAGAGCTACCCCGACTGTATGAGGGTGGCTATATTACTACATGTATCGCTATATAGCGAAAAGTCGTCGTTGCTTTACCATATGCTAAGTGCTGAATTTCACCCACAGAGGACTCTGTTCTCTAAACTGTAGGTTACCCATGTTAATCATGGGAGACCATTACCATGAAAGAATGAACTTTAAAGGGAAATGTTACTGAAATAACCGGGCATTAATCCCGTTAATAATGCGTCCCTGCTTATACCAAAGCAGGTATAATTTAACTTAATTAGCCGTTCGACGGCTGAACTTTTATCATCACTCAGATTTTTATCTGATACGGAGCCACGGACATCTTAACTCAAAGATGGCGGATGACAATATGCCTCTGGGATTTGGAACCGACTATTCCAGACTGTTGGAATGCATCGACGGTTTCCGGGCTCTCCTCCTGCCACTGGTCGAGGCCCAGGAGGCCAAGAAGGCAGAGACTCCACCTGTGGTGGTACCCCAGGACGCCCGGCAGGGCGTGACCCTGCCTGAGGGCGAGCATCAAGAAACCAAACAGTCCAAGAGGACGCGAACTGGACTCTCAGCGCTACCCTATGACAAGGAAGCCTTCGAGCTCTTCAAAGAAAAGAAGAGGAAGGAGATCCACGAGTTCCAAATGAGCTACCAAGGGCCGCCGTATAACCCGGTAGAGCGGCTCTTATGGGGCGAGATATGCCGAGACTATGATTGTCCCATGGGAAACGAAGCTTTCAACCATGAGATTGGCAAGGAATGCGAAAAAGACCCGATGGAGGCTTGGATAAGCGGGCCGGCCGACATCATTCTCACAGCCGATGCAGCCAAGGCCTACAGAGAGGCCGAGGCTGCCCTGGCCGAGGCCAAGGAAAAGAATCCGAACTGGTCCACGGACAAGGACTGGATTTGCGACACCAAAAGCTGCCCTAATCTCTACAGACATGCTCGTGGAGAGGCCTGCAAGCTGAAGATGGAGGACATGCTGCCTCTCACCACCATGCCCAAGGACCCGGCCGACGCCAAGTTGGTCAAGGGTGCCCTG
>Ga0082207_1001503_pt1 | contig 10975 bp, 8 predicted proteins | sample LakMenEpi10Aug09_FD_71540 | JGI IMG/M metagenome (GOLD analysis project Ga0082207, IMG submission 71540) | reverse complement strand
CCACTAGAGATTTTCGTCAATTAGGAATTGGCTATGCAAACCTTGGCGCTCTGCTTATGGCATCAGGTTTGGCATATGACTCAGAGGGTGGGCGCGCGTTAGCAGGAGCTATTACCTCTGTATTAACTGGTGTTTCATATCGAAGGAGCGCAGAACTTGCCGGCATTGTTGGTGCGTATAACGGATATGCTCGAAATGCAGCGGCTCACACAAAGGTAATGCGCAAGCACCAGAATGCAACTGAGTCTGCTAAATCTGTTTCAACATTAGATAAAGATGTTTGGGCAGAGGCAATTAAGCAATGGGCGAGTGGTAATGCGTTAGGTGAGAAGAATGGTTGGCGAAATGCGCAAGCATCCGTTCTAGCACCAACTGGAACTATTGGCTTAATGATGGATTGTGATACCACCGGTATTGAGCCAGATCTAGCACTTGTTAAGTTTAAGAAGATGGTCGGTGGTGGTTCGATGCAGATCGTTAATCAGACTGTGCCACTTGCTCTTAAAAAACTTGGTTATACAGATGAAACAATTGAAGCAATTGTTGAATACATCTCAGAGCATGGAAATATTATTGATGCTCCAGGATTAAAGCCTGAGCACTACACAGTCTTTGACTGCGCAATGGGAGTTAGATCAATTAGCGCGATGGGCCATGTTCATATGATGGCGGCATGTCAGCCGTTTTTATCAGGTGCCATATCAAAGACAGTTAACTTGCCATCAGATGCTAGCGTTGAAGAAATTGAAGAGGTTTACTACCAAGGTTGGAAGTTAGGTATTAAGGCACTTGCTGTCTACCGTGATAATTGCAAGGTTGGTCAACCACTATCTGATTCAAAGGGTAAAAAAGCTGAGATAGTAGTTGATACCCAACCAACAGCAGTTCGCCGTCGTCTTCCAAAATCAAGGCCGGCGCAAACTACTTCATTCTCAGTTGCAGGGGCCGAGGGTTATATGACCGCTGGTGCATACGCTGATGGCGCACTGGCTGAAGTTTTCCTAAAACTTGGTAAGCAAGGTTCAACTCTTGCCGGTGTGATGGATGCGTTTTCAATTGCAGTATCAGTTGGATTGCAATATGGCGTTCCACTTGAAACATATGTAGAAAAATTTGCTAACCAAAGATTTGAGCCAGCAGGTATGACTGATGATGCTGATATCAGAATGGCGCAATCAGTAATGGATTACATCTTCCGCAGATTAGCACTTGATTATTTACCATTTGATGCACGTGCTGCTCTTGGAATTTACTCAGCAGCTGAGCGAGCCCGCGCCCTTGAAACTGGTGATTACACACCGGATGAAAAAGAATCAATTGCGCAGATGGTGAAAAATTCTCAATCAGTAAAGATTGAAAAGGCGCCACGTGATAACACACCAGTTGGTTCATCAATGGAGCTCTTTGAAAAGATGGCTGGAGTTAAATCAGATGCACCACTTTGTATGACATGTGGTGTGAAGATGAGAATGGCTGGCTCATGTTTCGTCTGTGAAGGTTGCGGAAACACCTCAGGCTGTTCCTAATAAATTAAAGTATCAGGGCTCGCAGTTAAAACTGTGGGCCCTTACTTTTTTCCAATAACCTGCGCTAGTGAGTGAGTATTCAAAAAAGGTTAGATCAGCCCTTGATGTTGCAGTTACTGCAATTGGTGGGGAGCCTAGAGCGGGCCAAATTGAGATGGCAGAGGCGGTTGCTAACGCGCTATCTGATCGACATCATCTTTTAGTGCAAGCAGGAACTGGCACCGGCAAATCACTGGCATACCTTGTTCCAGCACTTGTGCATGGCAAAAAAGTATTAGTAGCAACTGCCACCTTAGCTTTGCAGCGGCAATTAATTGAGCGAGATTTACCAAAGATAAAAGCGGCGCTCGATAAAGAATTAGAGCGAGATATTTCATTTGCTATTTATAAAGGAGTTGGCAATTACATTTGCCTGCAGAAAATGAATAACGCAGCAAATGATCCTGAGGGTGAAATGATTTTAGAGATCTCATCCCTTGAGGCGGATGCAAAAAGACTAAGAGCGTGGGCGCAATCACCGGCGGCAAGTGGAGACAGAGATGATGCCCCTGAGGTTGATAGGCGGGTGTGGGCGGCTAATTCAGTATCAGGCAGGGAGTGCATAGGAGCTGATGATTGCCCATCAGGTTCTAAATGTTTTGCAGCCCTTGCAAAAGCTAAAGCGCAAACTGCAGATATTGTTGTTACAAACCATACTTTATTAGCAATTGAAATTGTTGATTCGCATCCAATTTTGCCAGAGCGAGATGCAATTATTTTAGATGAAGCACATGAGTTTATGGATCGCACAACTCAAGCTGTTACCGAGGAGTTAACTGCTGCCAGAGTTTCACGCGCGGCTAATATGGCAAGAAAACATATGCCAGGTAAAGGCAGTGATGCTTTAAATAAGGCGGCTGAAAAATTTGCCACAGCCATTAATGATTACGCAAATGATTTAAAAACAGATCCGCAAAAAGCTGGCAGGTTAGATAAATTACCATCCTCACTTGAAGCACCACTTAGGGCAGTAAAAGATGCGGTCTCTGCTGTGACAGCGATGATTTCAGCCGATGCTGAAATTATTGATCCAAACACAATGGCTGAACGGGCCAGAGTAAAAGGAGCGCTAAATGAGATTAGCCAAACCTGCACTAAATTATTAAAACCTGGCCACACACATGTGCTCTGGTTTGAGCCAACTTATTCAACTTTATATCTAGCACCTTTGGCAGTATCTGATGTGCTTCGTGGTAATTTGCTGACTCAAACTCCAGTAATTGCAACTAGTGCGACTTTAACTGTTGGTAAATCATTTGATGCAATTGCTAAAAATATTGGCTTTGTAATTGCCGGAAAAAATGATGAGGAAAATGATGAAGAAAATGAAGAGGATAGTGAGGATAATAAAAAAGGCTTAATGGATCCAGCAAATCTGCAGATCCTAGATGTTGGTTCACCATTTGATTTCACTAATCAAGGAATGCTTTATTTACCGAAGGATTTACCAGAGCCAGGCAGAGATGGACCATCAAAGGAAGTTCTTACTGAATTAGGTGAGTTAATTCAGGCAGCAGGTGGGCGCACATTAGCTTTATTCTCATCTTGGCGTGGTGTTGAGATGGCGGACGAACATTTAAGAGATGTTTTAGCAGAACTTAAAATTCCAATAATTACTCAACGCCGAGGAGATAGCGTTGGGCCACTAGTTGATAAGTTTGCAAAAGATGAAAGATCAATTCTGCTTGGCACAATTTCACTATGGCAGGGCATTGATGTGCCAGGACCGGCCTGCACATTAGTTGTAATCGATCGCATTCCATTTCCAAGACCTGATGAACCAGTTTTATCTGCCAGAGCGGCAGAGGCTGATGCCGCCGGTGGCTCAGGTTTTATGCAGATCTCACTACCTAGAGCTGCCTTACTACTTGCCCAAGGAACTGGGCGATTAATTAGATCATTAGATGATCGAGGTGTTGTAGCAATCTTAGATTCTCGAATTGTTAATAAAAGATATGGCTCAATACTATTAAATTCAATGCCGCCATTTTGGCGCACCAATGATGGTGAAGTAATTAAAGACGCACTTCGCAGATTAGATGCGCAATATTTAGAGAAAAAAGATTAAAACGCTTTTAATTTAGCAAGGAGCGTGGGCCAAGTATTTGCAAAGCTTGGGTGAAGATTTTTATTTATAACCTCATCAAAGGCTATCCAAGCCACCTCTTTAGATTCATCATTTGCCTCATGAGCTACTAATTCAGGGTGTGCTGTAGCAATTACAGTGTGATAACTCCAGATCCCATGATCATCAATAAATATCTCACCCGCTGTTAAATGATCTGCGCTAATTCCAATTTCCTCATGAGCTTCTCTAATTGCTGCCTCAATTACGCTCTCATGTGAGTCACGAGCCCCACCTGGAATACCCCAAGTGTCGCCATTGTGAACCCAAGGCGCACGATGTTGCATAAGAATTGCGCCATCTCTTACTAACAGTAATCCGGCTGCGCCATTTAAACCCCAATGTTTGCCACCACAATTACACTCAATCCATCCATCGCCATCACGGTGCGCCATGAGAGTAGTTTTACACACAACTACTTAATTCACAGCCAGGTGAATTAACTCCCAGTGGAATCAAATTTTATTTAGATTACCGCTATGCCCCTTTATCTTAAATTAATCACACTCATTATCTTGCCAATCACACTAACTTCTTGCGCTAAAGCGCAAGGGGCGCTGGCGCCAACGGGTGATAAATATGAAGGCCATGGCGCTTATCTACCTGATCCAAATAGGCAAGCTAGTGATGCTTTTTTGCCAGATGTTGAAGCTACCTCACTTGAGCCAATAATTAATTATGTTGATGGCCTTAACATGGCGTTAACTGGTGATTTCACGCTAATGAGAAGTAATGCTTATAAAGATTGTGGCTGCCTAGATATTACTTACAGATTAGCCGATCTATTTTCTTCAGCTACTTTAATTGGAGGTGAATACAAACTAGGAAGTATTAAGTTGCTTAAAGATGGCATAAATGAAAAGAGTTTTCTAGTCCAAGTTGATCGAAGTGATATTAAGAAAGTAGATAAAACAAGTCGAGTAGGTGTGAGGTGGAGTGCCTCAAAGATTACTAATGAATTTACTGTTAAAAATAAAGAGGGAGTGTGGTTATTAAGCGATATTACATAGTCATTCTAATTTCAATCATTATCAGCCCTAACGCATATGGCGCGGGTTCATGTGTTGATAAGACCTGTGTGGATGTCTTTACCTCAGATAATCAATTAGTTATTACTGCGCAAAAAGGGAAAAAACAAAGCACTACTAAACCAGTAGTTAAAAAGCCAATTGTTAAAGTCATACCCAAGCCAAAGGCTTCACCATTTGTTATCCCTAAGGTGTTAAAAAAGCCGGTGGTAAAAAGTACGGTAGTTATTAATAAGCCAGTTGTTAAAAAGCCGGTGGCTAAAAAAGTGGTAGCTAAGGTGGCTTCCGCATCTCTTTCAGATAAGTTAATTAAAATGCTGCCAGCAGGTGATATTAATTTTGCGCCCGAGCAGGCTGCGCTCGTTAATGTGCCAGTATATTTTTGGACGCAAACACCAACTAGATTTACGGCGCTCATACCAATTTTAGATGTAGTTGTTTATGTAAATTTGACTCCAACTTTTACTTGGAGCTTTGGTGATAATGGATTTTTTGTGACAACTACTCAAGGAGCACCTTTTCCAATTGGGCCCATCACTCATACCTATAAAAACAGTAGTGATTATCAGGTAAACCTTAAGGTTATATGGCGAGGAACTTGGTCAGTTAACGGGGTTATAACACCAGTTAGTGGCAATGCTATTACGCAAAGTATTACAAGAAGCCTACCTGTGGTTAAAGGACCAACTAAATATATTAAGTAATCCACAATTTCTATATTCTCTACATCTGCTTGAGTATCTTTGCCAAACTTAAAACATGGATAATAAATTACTATTACAGGACGCCATATCTAAAGTAGCTGAGATTGATTATGAAAGTGATCAAGTATTAACGCAGCAGCGCATAGGAGCAGTTGCGGTAAATGACCTAGTGGCCCGCTTTAATGAATTAGGTGAAAGTGATGATTATGAATTACTTGCCTTAGTTCTGGTTAGATTTAAAGATCTGCAGGTGAGAGATTATGCAATGGGGCTTGCAACGGTTGAGAACAAAGATGAACTATTTAATCTTTGGCATTGGCTAATGAATCTTTCGCCAAAAGGTTATATCGCACCCGTTGCCTGCATCTTCGCTGCTTGTGCTTATGAATCAGGTGAGACTGATCTAGCACATAACGGCCTATTAAGTGCGCTAGCTGATTGCCCAAATTACCCGCTAGCACTACTACTTCGCAGAGTTTTCACAGCAGCCTGGCCAGCCGATAGTTTTGCGATTATGCGCGCCGAGCTTCATCCAAAGATTTGCAGTTCACTTTTTGGCAGTAGTATTTAATTACTAAGCAGCGTTGCTTAGTAGAGCGGTGCCTAATGATTATTGGTATTCCTAAAGAGCTAAAGAATAATGAGTTTAGAGTCGCAGCCACTCCATCTGGTGTGCATGCATATGTAGTAGCCGGACACACAGTTCTAGTTGAAAAAAATGCTGGCGCAGGCTCTGCTATTTTAGATGCTGATTACATTGCAGCGGGTGCCCAAATAATTGACTCTGCCGATGAGATCTGGCAAAGGGCTGATTTAATTCAAAAAGTAAAAGAGCCAATTGAAATTGAGTATAAAAGAATGCGCAAAGGACAAATTCTTTTCACCTATCTACATCTTGCCGCAAATAAATTATGCACGCAGGCGATTATTGACTCTGGCATAACAGCTATTGCTTATGAAACAGTTGAAGTTGATGGGCAGCTGCCATTGCTAGCGCCAATGAGTGAGGTTGCAGGGCGAATGAGTATTCAAGTAGGAGCAGCAGCACTTGAGGCAAGTAGAGGGGGCCGGGGTGTATTACTTGGCGGAGTTCCTGGGGTAAGACCTGGCAAAGTAGTTGTAATTGGCGCAGGAGTTGTTGGAGTTGCTGCTGCAACTATTGCCCATGGCATGAGAGCTGATGTGACGGTAATGGATTTAGATTTAAAACGTCTGGCCCATGTTGATCAAATATTTGCAGGTAATGTTAAAACATTAGCCTCTAGCGCGTATGAAATTGAAAAAGAGGTAACTCAGGCTGATTTAGTAATAGGTGCGGTATTAGTTCATGGCGCAAAGGCTCCAAAGCTTGTAAGTAATGATCTTGTGAAAAAAATGAAGCCAGGATCAGTATTAGTTGATGTGGCAATTGATCAAGGTGGCTGCTTCACTGATTCAAAGGCAACTACTCATCAAGAGCCAACATTTAAGGTTCATGATTCAATCTTTTATTGTGTGGCAAATATGCCAGGAGCAGTTCCTGCTACCTCAACTTACGCGCTCGCTAATGCCACAATTAAATATGGCTTAGCCCTGGCTAATAAGGGGTGGGAGAAGGCGCTCGCCGATGATGCTCACCTGGCTAAGGGGCTTAATGTGCACGAAGGAAAGATTATGTACGCCGCAGTTGCAAAGGCGCATAATCTCTAGTATTTTTCGTCGTAGGTCATGAGTCTTAGTTCATAGCCCCGGCTAACTAAGCGGCAACCCTCCACCACGGTGGGGTGCTCCGGGTGAAGACCAGGTCGATAGCAAGGTGCCATCGGCAAGAGTGGTTCGCTAAAAAGATTTAGGGGATATCCCTAATAATTTTTTATCGCCACCTTTAATTAGGAGGTTGCTTTGTCATATTCATTTGAAACTCAACAGATACATGCTGGTCAAGTGCCGGATCCAACTACGGGCGCTCGCGCTTTGCCGCTGTATCAAACAACTGCTTATCAATTCCGTGATACCAAACATGCTGCTGATCTATTTGGTTTAGCAGAGCTTGGAAATATCTACACCCGCATCATGAATCCAACCCAGGATACGGTTGAGCAAAGAATTGCTGCCCTTGAGGGCGGTGTTGCAGCTTTATTACTTGCATCCGGTTCTGCTGCTACAACTTTTGCAGTACTAAATATTGCACAAGCTGGTGATCATATAGTTTCATCCCCATCGCTATATGGCGGCACATACAACTTATTCCACTACACCCTGCCAAAGTTTGGTATCGAAGTTACCTTCGTAGATAACCCAGATGATCCAGAGAGCTGGCGCAAAGCGGTTAAGCCAAATACCAAGGCATTCTTTGGTGAAACTATTGCAAACCCTAAGAATGATCTATTGGATATTGAAACAGTGGCAAAGATTGCTCATGAAAATGAGGTTCCATTAATAGTAGATAACACCGTTGCAACTCCATACTTAATTAGACCAATTGAGTGGGGCGCTGATGTAGTTGTGCACTCTGCTACTAAGTTCCTTTCAGGGCACGGAAACACGGTGGTTGGCGCAATTGTTGATGCTGGCAAGTTTGATTATGCAAGGTATCCAAAACGCTTTCCAGGCTTTAATGAAGCAGATCCGTCGTATCACGGCCTGGTTTATGCCCAAGCTCTTGGCGTTGGTTCAGCATTTGGCGCAAATCTTTCATACATCTTTAAAATTCGCCTAACACTGCTGCGTGATATTGGTGCGGCAGTTTCACCATTTAATGCCTGGTTACTTGCCCAAGGACTAGAAACTTTATCCTTGCGTATTGAGCGCCATGTTGAAAATGCTAAAGCGGTGGCAGCCTTTTTAGAAAAACATCCGCAAGTTTCCTCCGTTAACTACGCATCCCTAGCGTCATCTAAATGGAATAAGTTGGCAAATAAATACTCACCAAAGGGAAGTGGTTCAGTTCTATCCTTTGAAATAAAAGGCGGAATCGAATCTGGTAAGAAGTTTATTGAAGCACTTAAGCTGCACTCACATGTGGCAAACATTGGTGATGTTAGAAGCTTGGCAATTCACCCAGCTTCAACTACTCACTCACAACTATCTCCGCAGGAACAAGTAAGCGCCGGTGTTACACCTGGTCTCATTCGATTATCTGTGGGTATAGAAACCTTTAAAGATATTCAGGCAGATCTTGAGCTTGCCTTTGCAGCTGCAAAGTAATTAATGAGTGAAGTTAATCCAGCAGTTACCGGGGCATGGCTTGAAAGTCATGACCCCGGTGATCGCCAATTTCTAAAGATTGGTGATCTGCAGCTTGAGTCAGGTGAGGTTTTATCTGATGTGGTAATTGCGTATCAAAGTTGGGGTAAATTAAATTCTGCTGGTGATAATGCAATATTAGTAAATCACGCGCTCACTGGCTGGTCTGATGTGCAAGGCTGGTGGCCGCAAATGGTTGGCCCTGGCTTGCCATTAGATACTGATAAATACTTCATAGTTTGCCCAAATGTAATTGGTGGCTGCCAAGGATCAACTGGCCCATCATCTATTGCAGCCGATGGAAAAAGATGGGGATCTAGATTTCCTGCCCTGACTATTAGAGATATGGTGCAGGCTGAATTAGCTTTTACAAATAAAATTGGCATTAAGAAATACCAACTAGCGGTTGGTCCATCTCTTGGCGGCATGAGAAGCTTGGAGTGGGCAATTACCTATCCAGAGTTAGTTAGCGCGATCTGCACAATTGGATCTTGCGCGGTGGCAACTGGTGATCAAATAGGTACTGCTTCCATACAAATTAGAGCAATTAAATCTGATCCAAATTTTAATAACGGTGATTATTATGAACAAGAGATTGGCCCAATTGAGGGAATGGGAATTGCTCGCAGAATTGCTCATTTAACCTATCGAACTGAGTCTGAGATGGATGTCAGGTTTGGGCGTGAGTTACAAGGAGATGAAACTGGCAGGTACGCGGTTGAGTCTTATTTAGATCATCAGGCGCAAAAACTTTCTAAAAGATTTGATGCGAATACTTATATTGCATTAACAGAGGCAATGAACTCTCATGATGTGGGACGTGATCGCGGTGGGGTAGCTGCTGTGCTTTCAAAGATAAAGATTCCAATTCATATTGTTGCTATTGATACAGATCGCCTGTTCCCGCCTCGCTTGCAACAGGAGATCGCCGAACTCGCCCCGCAGGTGGGCATCCTTCACAGCATCTCATCCCCATTTGGCCATGACGGCTTCTTAATTGAGGTGGAATCGGTGGGGGCAATCATCAAAAACGCGCTTAATCTTCAAAAAATCTCAAATTAGCCAAAATGGATGTGCATAAAGGGGTGTGGACAATTTATAATATAGCCAAGGGTCGGGCGGTTTAAATAAAATCGCAAAAGATTAAAGACCTTAAAACAAAGGATGAATTGTGGCTGTAACTCGTGCGCCCAAAAAAGGCGCTAAAGCAGGTAAGGGTAAGAAAAAACCTGTGGTGAAAAAGAGTTCAGTTAAAAAACCTGTTGCTAAAAAAGTAAAACCTGCGAAGAAGGTTGTAAAGATTCCGCAGAAGGCAGTATTAGATGCTAAAGACATCGCCCAGATTCTTCGAGTAAAAGAGTTAGTAATTCAACAAAAAAATGTCCTAGCTGAACTACAAGGCCGCGGTATCGATAACATTCATAGAATTGTTAAAAAAGCAGATCAAGATTTAGTTTTAATTGCCCGCGAATTAGAGACAACTGTTCCTAAGCAAGTAGAGAAGCTTCGCAAGTTAGGTCTTTCACCATTTAGAATGCTTAAGAAGAGTGAATTAGCATTAATTACCCCAGTTGTACCAAAGCCAACTGCTGCCCAAAAAGATGGCAAAATCGCAAAGGTTAAAATTGATGGCGAAGAGGTTGAGTTAGAAGAGGTTGAAATTGAAGACCTTGAGTCATTAATTGAAGATAAGGAAGAGGCGGCTACCGAGGACGGTGCTCCTGAGATAAGAGTTGTAAATGTTGCTGAGGAATCGCAAAATGAAGCAAACTCATTTGTACTTAAAGATTCTGAAGAGGATGACGCACCAGCACAAACAGTATTAACTGCAGGCGCGACAGCTGATCCGGTTAAAGATTATCTGAAGTTAATCGGGCGAGTTCCGCTATTAAATGCTGAGCTTGAGGTTTCCCTTGCTCAATCAGTTGAGGCTGGTTTATTTGCTGAAGAGCGATTAGCAAAAGATAAGAAGATGGATAAGAAATTAAAGCGTGAGTATCAACAAATTGTTCTAAATGGCCGCAGAGATAAGAACCATCTACTTGAAGCAAACCTTCGTTTAGTAGTTTCTCTTGCAAAGCGTTATACCGGGCGAGGAATGTTATTCCTAGATTTAATTCAAGAAGGAAACCTAGGTTTAATTAGAGCAGTTGAAAAGTTTGATTACACAAAGGGTTATAAGTTCTCAACCTATGCCACCTGGTGGATTAGGCAGGCGATTACTAGAGCGATGGCAGATCAAGCTAGAACAATTCGTATTCCAGTACACATGGTTGAAGTTATTAATAAGTTGGCCAGAGTGCAGCGCCAGATGCTTCAGGATCTGGG
>Ga0082207_1001501_pt1 | contig 10983 bp, 8 predicted proteins | sample LakMenEpi10Aug09_FD_71540 | JGI IMG/M metagenome (GOLD analysis project Ga0082207, IMG submission 71540) | reverse complement strand
ATAGCCAGTAACATATGCTTCAACTGCTTCTCTACAAGTCTCACAACTAAATTCATTTATTGGCTCTCGTATAGGAACAAGAGCACTATTGCTATTTTTTTTTGCCTGCATTCCCTGAGTACCTTCATTACTAATAATTGGGGTTCTGCTGTTAATGCTTTTTTTAACAGCATCACTATCCTGGTATTTAACTCCATTGCACCAGTTGCTACAATTTTCAAAATTTTTAAATTTGTATTTCTTCAAAGCCGCCAATTCATTAGCTGTTCCTTTGAATAACTTTGGAATTTTATTTTCATTACTTGCATAATAAATAGAATATTCACCACTCTGATTTGGATAAATTGGTTCATCAGTCCAGTAATCAAAAAGTGCATACTTGGGTTTATAAAATACATTAGCATAATCTCTCCTATTATCTGGATCCCTATTTGTCTGATCTTGTGATTCAGCTATGAAAGGCTTAAAAAAAATTATTGCCGCCGTTAAGAAAAGTATGAAATATTTCATGTTGGCTTTTAATTTTAAGTTATACCAATACAAGCAAATTCAGTATTACAATATCTAATTTACTTAAAAAATTGATGTGGCTTATTCATGTCAATTAAAACTTAAAAAGCTAGGGACAATTTTCCCAAAAGCAATTAAAGGCATGCGATCTTTTATAAATTGGAGAGAAATAGCTCTTCTTCATTAAGAGAATCTTAATTTTTTAGGAACTACTAACTCGACAATGATGATACACTGTAACTGCCCCCGCTTCTTTTATAAATGATTTAAGAAATACTTGCAGGAGATATAAAGCCTTAAGAACTGGCAACAATTTGGCGACATTTTTTCGTCTGCCATTTTTTACAAATTACAAATCAGGGGATTATAGCGAAAGGTTCGATCCGAGCATCCAACACTCCAAAAATGATAAAACCATGTAAGCCAATAACTTACAGGGTTTTTAACTTATAGGCAGCTCTTTTTTAAAGCTCTATTTTCATTTCCCTTCCATTTTATTCACGTACTCCAGCGACCCCAACCTCAACCTGAGCGGTAAACCGACTTTCTTCTCAAATTTCCATTCTTGTTTACACATGAAGCCTTGCGTTACACTCATGAAATCGGGTCTAACCACAACGATTGGCTTTATTAATGAAATAGGAGATAACCTCGTTTTTAAGACCAACGAGTCGGAAAAGGGAATTCTATCTTGCGCGAAACAGTAATTGAAACTGGCTAAAAGTATAATGATCAGTGCGCGCATAGATGCTTATAGATTTACGACCACAAATATCCCTCTTACCGAAAATTTCGATTTGTGAATTTCGATAATTCGCAAATTCCACACCAATACTGTTTAATGCCTTTTATAGAAAAGCGGTTAAATAAATACAAATGAAAAATATAAATCCGAGCGACCTAAATTGAGTGAAACAAAACACAGCACAGAAAAATTTGCCTAGCCTATACTATTTGTGCTTGATTCCGTAGTCTCACAATCACTGCAACGACTCAAATGCCAACCGCTCTAAGCCAGATAAGCTCTTCGCCAGATCAAAAGGTGCCCGTTGAAACATGAAAAGTGTGATCACTTGATTTTTTCGATCAACCAGATAGGATGTATTAAAAGCACCACCCCAGAAAAAAGAACCCTGTGTAGCGCCCGTATTGGCACTTCCCTCCTTGGTTGTCACCCCCACACCCAATCCAAACGTATTTTTCGATTTGACGCCACCGGTCGTGAAGGTCTCTCCCCCTAACTGACCAGTCGCTAAACTATCGATCCAATTACGAGGAAGAAGTTGATTTTTTTTACCATAGCGCCCATCTCCAGCCAAACAAACAAGCAATCGCATATAATCATGTGGAGTAGAAACCAACCCACCGGCTCCCGATTCGATCGTGATATCGGACCGAACAGGAAAATCGACCGGAAAGAACTGAGTACCCAACTCAATCAGCGTGCCTCCAGGTCCACTGACATGTACCGGAAGCAACCTCGACTGCTTGGCAGACGGTAACTTGAAATAAGTATCCAGCATGTTCAACGGCTTGAGTATATACGTATACAAGTAGTCGCTTAATCGCATACCGCTGACCACCTCCACCCAGCGAGCCAACACATCGGTACTGACCCCGTAACTGAACCGAGCACCCGGCTGATGAACCAACGGCATCTTAGCAATCTGCTGAACCTCCTCCTCTAAACTTTTAAACTGAAGATTCAACGGACGATCCAAACCATATTGCTTGTAAAGAGACACAAAAGCGGGCCACTCATCCGCAGAAGATATACCCGATGTATGACTCAACAAATGCCGTAACGTGATTTTTCGTTCTTTATCAACTAGGGAAATATCCGAACCGGATTTAATCACAACTTTCTGATCGGCGAATGCAGGCAGCCAATTCTCAATGGGGGTATCCAGATCGATCTTTTCTTTTGCAATCAACTGTAAGGCAGCAACCGATACGATCAGTTTTGTTTGAGACGCTATCCGGAATATAGCATCAGTTGTCATCGTATCCTTGTGGGCAGCATCTTTCCATCCATGCGTCGCCTCGTACACGATTTTTCCGTTACGCCAAATGAGTCCGACACCGCCGGTTACTTTTTTATTTTGTATCAAGTCCCGCATCGCTGCGTCAACCTTATCGAAAGGCTGGGCAACTAGTTGCAGTCCCACAAACAGCCACAAACAAGTAAGTATCTTTTTCATATCAAATATTATCAGTCCATTATTCCCTTACCGGCCAGTATCTTCTCCCGATACTTTTCGATCCGCGTCATGCGTGTTGCCGCTTGCTTCGCTCCTGAGATATAAATACAATACCCGCGCTGCCGGCCGGGCGTCAACGATATAAATGCTTTTTGAAATACCGGATCACTTTGTAAATAGTTTTTCAACTCCTCCGGAAAATCCGATTCAGTGATCTTGTACGCAGCCGGCTTTTTACCAGACCGTTCCGCCGATACAGCCTCGTCGATCAACCGCCGGATAGCCGGTGCGAGTTTATTGATCTCAGCAACCGAAGTAAAACGGATAAGTCGGGCTGATTGCGTATTCGCGCCCGCTTTTTGAAGAAGCTTTGCAGGATCCTTCAGTAGCAAGCCATTGAAAAAACTGATGCTGCAGTATTCTTTAAAGGCACCGATCATGATCAAATTCTTACCGGACAGTGTATAACAAGCCACACCCCATTTACGCTCTTCCGTGAGGGGCGAATCTAAAAGGATAGCTCTTAATGCATAAAGCTCCTGTCGCCAAGGATTCACCTTGCAAGCAGGTGTACTGCCGAGCGGACATCGACCGCATCCTTCGTCAAAGTAAGTATCTGCACCGGTATGACTCTTTGTTGTCATATCGCAAAATTAATCCTATGATACCCAACAGACATTAAAACCTGTATTATCAATTCGATATGAAAATGAGGAAATCTCCGAGCGGATACAAAATCTAAAAAAGATGTACTTTTCATATCCCGATCACCTTATATACGTTCTTATGCAAGCCAAAACCAACACCGTTACCGAATACCTCCAGGCCCTGCCCGACGAGAAGCGTAAAGCCATGGAGAAACTACGCAGCGCCATTCGAAAGAATCTGCCCAAGGGTTTCAAAGAAGAAATGAACTATGGGATGATCGGTTATGTCATTCCGCACACACTGTATCCAAAAGGATATCACTGTAAACCAACCGACCCGCTTCCCTTCATGAATATCGCCGCTCAAAAAAATTTCATGGCCGTTTATCATATGGGGCTCTATGCCGATCCTGCGCTGATGAAATGGTTTCTTTCGGCCTACTCGGAACATTGCGAAGGAAAACCGGACATGGGAAAAAGCTGCTTCCGTTTCAAAAAACCCGAACAGGTTCCCTTCGCCCTCATTGGGGAACTTGCCGCTAAAATGGATCCGGCAGATTGGATACGACTGTATGAAAAATCCCTACGGAAGTAATGGCCAGCCTCAAGCTTACCTTAAAAGGATGCTGCTAAATGGATAAATACACGCCTGCGTACAGTTTCAAACTGACTTCTCTCATGATCGAATAATCCTAATACGGGCGTGTTGTATCTTAGCAAAGACCATGAATCTGAGCCAACCCTCCAACAGTGATACCCCGCAACTGGCCGATGTCCTGATGGAGATCGCCAACAACTTCATTAACGCGCCCCTGGAAAAAGCCGATGAGGTGATCAACCGTTCACTCGAACTGCTATCACGTTTCACCAAAACCGACCGGGCCTACGTTTTTAGGTACGACCATGATCATCAAACCTGCAGCAATACCTACGAGTGGTGCAATGAAGGCATCCTCCAACAGATTGAAGAACTTCAGAATGTTCCGCTGGAGGTTATACCGGATTGGGTAAATACGCACTTTGCCGGAAAAGCCCTGATCATCCCCGACGTGCTGGCGCTGGACCCGGATTCCCCACTTCGGCACATCCTAGAGCCTCAAGAGATCAAAAGCCTCATCACCCTACCCATGATGACTGGGGAAATATGTACCGGATTTGTCGGATTCGACTCCGTTCGACACCACCACACGTACAGCGATAAAGAACAACAATTACTCCAGCTATTCGCCATGATGCTGGTGAACCTGCAAGAACGAAACAATACACAAAGAGCACTGAGACAGGCAATCGAAAAAACAGAAGCAGCCAACCAGGCCAAATCTGAATTCCTCGCCAACATCACACATGAGATTCGCACTCCACTCCACAGCGTGATTGGATATGCAGACCTGCTGAAACAGACATCACTCAATGAAACTCAACAAGACTACCTACACAATACTCGAACCTCGGCAAAGATTTTGATGGGCATCATCAATGACGTACTCGATTTTTCTAAGATCGAAGCCGGCATGATGGACCTGGTATTGGCCTCGTCCGACCTGAAACAGATCGTTTCAAACAGTTTGCAGCCACTGCAACTTACCGCGAAACAAAAAAACCTGCCACTAGTCGTAAAGATAGATCCGGAGACCCCGCGGTATATATTTACAGACTCCGTTCGACTCCAACAGGTTCTCACCAATCTACTAAGCAACGCCGTGAAATTCACTGAAACAGGTGAAGTGAAAATCGAAACACGCTATACCCCCGAAACTGAATTGAACGGCAGCCTTCATCTTGCCATCCACGATACCGGCATCGGCATCACCGATGAACAAAAAAATAACCTTTTCCGCCCCTTCACGCAAGTCGACGCTTCAATCTCGCGCCGGTACGGAGGTACCGGACTCGGACTGATTATCTCCGAAATGATCACTAAACAAATGGGAAGTAAGATAGAGATCGATAATTCAAGAACCAATGGAACCACTTTTTACCTGGACCTGCAAGTTCAACTGGCCTCAGATGAAAAATTGAATTGGATCTAATAAACAGAGGACATCACAGGCGCTCCCAGATCCATTCGTGCTCAATGCGCTGCACCATGGTCAATGGCAATAAGTCCTGAAACACCTTTTTCTTTTCCGCCTGATCTGGCTTATCCAATTCCGACAAAAGCAAACGCTCCCCCTTCGGATCGATAAAATAGGTCGGCTTCCCCTGCGAAAATCCGATCTCCCATTTGAGTGCCCCCTGGGTCAGAATAACCTTACCCGACTCAACCGTTCCTACGATCAAATAAGTAGCTCTATTCCTAACGATTCGATTCAATTGCCCCTGGGCAGAATAGAAATACTGAAATGTGAGGGTGTCTCGCTTGATCGAATCAATCGCCTGAAAACGGTCAGGTAAACCCATCACATTGTATCGAGGGGTAAATACAGAATCGTTGACACGCAAATAAATCGGACGAGTTTTTAAATCATAGTCCTGCCAAGCCTCGCGCGCATTTACTTTCCCGTAGATAATATTTCCAACATTGGTCGGATATAAGTATAGCGATTCACTCGTATCTGTTTTCTCATACATCAGATAGCGGTAAGAATCTCCATCCTCCTTCAGCCTGAATTCAGTCTCCCAATAACTACCGAATACCCTTTTGCCTGTTGAATCATAATTTATGATGCGAGTAAAAAAGTGATCGAGGTTCAGTCGTCCGTCTGCTAAATATTTATAACCATATTCATACCGAGAGGAATCGCCATTTCGCTGACGAAGGCTGGTGGTTCGGTTGGTAGCCGGATCATATTCCATACGACGATAGGTGCCGTCAGAATAACGTATGAACGTCATGTTTTTATTTCGATCGTACTCGTAATCATATCGATTATCCCCGGCATCAATGGATCGGATCAATAGCCCAGCGGAATCATATGTATAGCGAGCCTCCTTGATCATCCCGGCCGAATCAAGAGTCGAGAAAGATAAAATATGGCCTTCGCTGTTCTGTATCACACCAATGGAGTCCTTCGCTCTCTTGATCTTGGCCAATTTACCCGATGGGTTATAATCAAAAGAGACATCATTAGCGTTATTCTTATATCGGATCATGCGTCCTGTACGATCGAAATAGATCTCATTTTTATACTGCGTTAAATGATATCGATCCGTCTCCCAAACGATCTTTTCTGACTCCCTGTACTCATTGACCCACTGAGTTGAAAGCGGATTGATGGATTGTGTCGAAAACGAGGAGTTTTTTCTGATCGCGTCTACATATTTACTGGCTCGGGCGGAGCCATCAGCGATCAACTCAGATCGCCTACGTATGATATTTGTTGGCGAGCGCTGCAGCCGATTCATTCCGATCTCATACTCAATGATCGTATCAATCATCTGATAAATACCGATACGGTTTAATTTCATCGGTAGATAACGATCTCTACTCCCGATTCCATAAAAGATAACAAGTAGTTGGCCATCGGGCAAAGGCCACAGGCCGGTAGCAACATTAGAGCCCCAACCCGGACCAAAAAGAACGTTCTCCGTAGAAAGTGAATTGTAATTCCGCTCCACCGCCCAGTCAGATCCATTCAACGTCAGATCTTCATAACTGACATAATAATTTCCATTGGTTTTATTGACCTGTGCCAAAACACCGGATGTCAGCATGAGTCCTACCCAAATCAAACGCAACGCCTTCATAAGGATTTGAATAGTTTTTGAAATTGAGGGCCAAAGGCAGAAAGATCCGTCTTTTTGATCGTTGACTTTTCTTGGACGGCAGCAGATCGGTTTCCGGAAAGTTGTAAGGCAACAACCCGAATAGAAGGTTCTGCGAAAATCACCTGATCCAGATATAATTGAGCCAATCGATTACTGTTTCTATAGTCCGATAATTCAATAGCTGCCAGCAACAGCCATTTTAACCATTCATCCGAGTAATATTCGCTTCTATCCAATAAGGAGATGCCTGAACGAAATAACCCTTGCAGCAGATTCATATTGGGATAAGCAAATTCCAGCCGAAGTGCTGACAGGTATTGACTGTTCGGATCAACAACAGAAAATTTCTCCAGCCATTTTCCTTTGGCCGTACCACTTCGCAACAACGATAATTCACCTACCCTATACAAGTACGCCAACTTGACATCATCATACCCTTCCCTTTTTTCCAACTGTTTCAGTTGGAGGAGGCTCTGTTCTACTTGCCCAAGATCCAAATACAAATAGGCCAGCGCCTCCCAACCGGGGGCATAGAGTGAGTCGATCGAAACCACCCGCCGATACGCATCAATAGACTTGGATATTTGGCCGATCCGGTAATAGAAATCTCCCAGCTGATAAAAATATTTAGGCGTATTGAACAAGCGATCGGTTTGCGACAACATTAGCTTTTCTGCAGCGAGCGTATCACCTTCTGCTAATATAAAATCAGCATAATGTTGATTGATGTTAAAGTCAAACGAATTGATTTCAGTCGCTTTTCGGAAATAATAATGGGCACTGTCGCGCACTCCTGTCTGTTCAAAATATTGTGCCAGTCCGTCTAGTAGATCCGGATTCGTAGAGGCCCATTGCATGCCTTTTCGAAGCCAGTACAGTCCGCTATCCGGTTTATTCTGATTCTGCACCAGCCAAGCCATGCCTATATAAGACCAAGGATCATACGGATCCAATTCGATGCCCTTTTGGTAGAGCTGTGCCGCGGAATCAAGTATGCCCTGTCTGGTGGGATAATTGCGATAAAAATCGGCCAAGAACCGATAATTCGTACCCTCGTACGGCATGATCTGAATCGACCTCTTCAATAAATATTCAGATTCCACCCCATTATAACTACTATAGAGCTCACTCAGATTTCGCAGCGGGAGCGTAAACGTAGAATCCGTCTGAAATGCTTGCTTGTAATAGGATTCGGCCTGTGAAAATTGTTCCCTATCATCATATATAGATCCCAGATTATTATATGAAATGGCCAAATCCCGCTCGATCGATTCGCCACGGGTTTTATCCTTCATGGACAATGAACGCCTGAAGTAATATTCCGCTTCCGCCAACCGACCCATGTTTTTATAGGCCATTCCCAAATTATTATAACTCCAGGCATAGTTGCTATCGATCTTGAGCGTCTTCTGAAACTGATCGATCGCTTCATCGTATCGATATAATGCCTCGTATTGATTACCCAACTGATTTTGGGGATGCGTCCAGGTAGGAATGATCTCGGCCGCCTTATTGGAGAAGTAAATAGCACTGTCATAACGCTGACGCTCCTGTTGCAAATTGGCCAGCGCTACATACAGATAAGCAGCGGCAGGCTCAAGGCCAATAGCATGGCGAAGCAAGCTCTCTGCTTCATCGTATTTTTCATATTGCTCATACTTGACGTAACTATACGCCTTGTGAAAAGCCGACATCACCTGGTTCGACTTTTTTCTTGGGTCTTTCTGCTCGAGCAAACTATCAGCCAAGGCCGACTCAATACCGGCCCGGTAAAAACGGCTCGAAGGCGGTAACTGGCTTTTCCCTTTTAAAAATTCATTGAGTACGAGCTGACTTCTCGTTTCCAATACCTCAGCCAAATGATTTTTTAATCCGCTCTCCAACGATTTAGCTTCGGGTACAGATAATGCCGACACTTCAGCGATCACTTGCAGCGCAGAACTATCGCCCTCATAGAATCGTTCTTGCTGCAAGAAACGGTTGTATCGATCGATGAAAGGAAGTAATTCTCGTCTGCGCCCGGTATCTGATGCATTCCCCGATCCACGTGAAGCAAATGATTGATTGAACTGCCGATTTCGAAAATAGGCCAGGGCTTTCTCTCGGTCTTCCGGCGTAACCGTATACCTAAAGTCCGACACCATGCTCATTTGCGGCGTTTGCTTGCCAAAACTGGCTTGCGAAACTTTTTGCCGGACATATAAACTAAGCTCTTCAGGCGTGATCGCGTTATTCATCGGCTCATCCGCCAATCCCATCAAACCCTGTACCAGATACCAAGTGAAAAGTCCGTGTTTGATCGAATCCGCTTCATATGAAAGTTCATTAATTGCACACCCCGTCCACTTGTTCACCGACGGAAATTGCGCGGCAATCGTCTCCTGCGCTTTGATCAAACCATCCTTATATAAATCGAATCCGGAGTGACAAGCATCCAATACCATAGAAACTTTAACCTGTTGGTCGATGGCTAAGCTCTCCGTATACTCCTGCAGCTCTTTGATGGCAACGACGCCGCCGGCCCCCTTGTAGTTGCGAGAACCGGACGCATCCCAAGCCAACAAGAACGCCTCGCTGAAAGAAGAGCCCGGACGGTTGATCTTTTGTACATCACCATGTCCGGCAAAATAAATAACCAGTTCATCTCCCGGCATCAACACTTCCATCATAGACAGAACCAGGTTGTAGATTTTTCCAGCAGTAGCTAAGGAGTCGGGTAAAAAGAAAATATTAGGCCCCGGAAATTTTCGCACCTCGGCGAGATAATCCCGAAACAAACGAGCATCCCGGTCAGCATATTTCAAGCGAAGCGACTCACTGCTGTAGTTCGATACGCCCACGACCAGGGCCACTTTTCTTTTGCCGGAATCACCCATCAATTGATCGGCCAACCCGCCCCCATATGAATCAGCCCCAAATCCACGCTGCGCATTGCTATCCCCAAATGAGAGGCAAACGATCAGTACCGATAAAAAGAGACGAAGCATATGACTAAAAGTAAACAAAAGGTCGCCATGAACAGATGCAAATACCGCCTGATTGCACAGCGTGCTTCATTGTCTTCCATTTTTCCGCAAAACGGAATCAACTGATCCCTATCCGATGGAAATTGCAAGTGAAATGAAAACCGTGGACATAAAATCCCTGTTCGAGGGTAGAAAACTACTGATCGCCACCAAACATGGAAAAGAAAGGGTGATTGCGCCACTGCTGGAAAACGCCCTGGGTGTTGAATGCATCATAGACCCATCCTTTGACAGCGATCGGTTCGGAACCTTCAGTGGAGAAGTGGAGCGTCTCCACGATCCGGTCACCACCCTGCGGAACAAATGCCTTGCCGCGCTAAACGATAAAGCCTGCGACCTGGTGATCGGCAATGAAGGCTCTTTCGGTCCGCACCCATACATCGGTATGATCCCTGCCGACGACGAATGGATGATGCTGATCGACCAAAAAAATGGATGGGAGATCGTTGCCCGAGAACTTAGCGTGGAGACCAATTTTGCGGGTATGGAAGTCCAATCCTTATCCGAACTGTTGGCCTTCGCCGAAAAAATGAAATTCCCTGAACACGGATTGATCCTTCGGCCCTCCCCCAAAAGCCAAACAGATATCCATAAGGAAATCAACGATCTGTCCCGATTGACTGACACGTTCCACCGGCTCATCCAAAAAAATGAAACCGTGTATGTTGAAACGGATATGCGCGCCCTTTTCAATCCCACTCGGATGAACGTGATCGGTCGCCTGACAGAAAAACTGATCAATACGATTCAATCTATTTGTCCATCTTGCCAAACACCCGGATTTGACGTGGTGGAGGCCATACCCGGACTCCCCTGCAGCTACTGCGGATTACGTACCCGCTCGATAAAGCAGCATCGATACCAGTGCAAGCAGTGCCAACAAGAAGAAAT
>Ga0082207_1001500_pt1 | contig 10985 bp, 9 predicted proteins | sample LakMenEpi10Aug09_FD_71540 | JGI IMG/M metagenome (GOLD analysis project Ga0082207, IMG submission 71540) | reverse complement strand
CTCCTCGACGGCCAATTCGACGACTGCGGGCTGACGCTCGAGGACCTCGAAGTCATCGAGCAGAGCCTCGTGAAGAGCCTGACGGCCGTCTATCATGGCCGCGTGAAATACCCCGACCAGAGGACGGCATGAGCGCGGTCCCGGAGTCGGCGCTGTGAAATCCGACCCAGCGCACGGCTGCTCCGTCGGCATCACCGACCGGCAGAAGATCCTGAGCATCTCCAAGCCCTGGCTCGAACGGCTGGTGAAGCGGGCGCTCGCGGCCGAGGGGATCGAGCAGGCCGAGATCGGCATCGTCCTGGTAGACGATCGGCGGATTGCGGCGGTCCATCGCCGCTGGCTGGGGCTGCCGGGCCCCACTGACGTGATCACGTTCGACCTCTCCGCTGGGCCAGCGGGCCCGCCGCATGCGGGAGTGCTGGCCGGCGACATCGTGGTGAGCACCGAAACCGCCCGCCGCATGGCCCGCGCGGTCGGCTGGACACCGCGGCAGGAACTCGCCTATTACATCGTCCACGGCGTGTTGCACCTCACCGGCTACGACGACCACACACCGGCAGACCGCCGCGCGATGCGGGCTCGCGAGCGGGCCGTGATGAAAGCCTGCGGACTGCCGGTCCCGCCGCGAACGAGGGCCGCTGGCACCAGCCCATGAATGCCACCGAATCATTGGGAGTCGAGTCGGCGCTCCTGCTGCTCTTGCTCGCGAGCGTGGCGGCGGTGCAGGCCCGCAGCGTCCGAGGTGCTCAGCGGCATCGCATCCAGGACCTCTGCAAGCGACGCGGTTCACCGCAGCATTACGACCAGATCGTCGCCGGCAGCGAGACGATCGCCTTCATCGCGGCATCGGTGGTCGTGATCGCGGCGGTCGTCGCCACGCTGCTGGCGGCCCGTGGACTGCTTGCCGCCTCCGGGGGCGTTTTGGCGCTAGAGGTGTCGGCCGTGGCCGGCTGGATCGCGATCGTTTGGCTCGTTCTCGTCGTCGTGCCGATGCTCGTGACCAAGTTCGCCGGGCCGTGGATCGTGGTGGCGACGTGGCGGCTGTGGCGGCCCGTGGTCGGCATGCTGGGCCCGGTCGTGCGGGGGCTCGGCAACGTGGGCTCTTCGCTGGGGCGTGCCGTCGCACACCGGGAGGCCGGCGCGGCCGCGGAACGCCCTCAGGATGAACTGCGGCTCGTCGTCGACGAGGCGCATCGCGAAGGCCGCATCGAAGGGGCCGCCCGCGACATGATCAGGGGCGTCATAGGGCTCGACGAGGTCCGCGTGTCGCAGATCATGACCCCTCGCACGCAGATGATCGCGATCCCGCTGGCCACGGCCTGGGACGAGGCCGTGAGGATGGCCGCGGAGAGCGCGCACACGCGGCTGCCGGTATGGGATCGCTCCGCCGACGACGTCGTTGGTATCCTCCACACGCGGGACGTCTTGAACAGGCTTGCCGACGGCCTCGCACCACGGACGGAAGCCTCCCCTGCGGAGCTCCGCGGCATCCGGCCGCTGCTGCGTCCCCCATGGTTCGTCCCCGAATCGATGAGCGTGCGGACGCTGCTCATGGAATTCCAGCGAGGCAAGACGCACATGGCCATCGTCACCGACGAGTTCGGGGGCGTAGCGGGGCTCGTGACGATCGAGGATGCCCTGGAGGAGATCGTCGGCGAGATCGCCGACGAGCACGATGAGGCCTTCTCGGACGGCATCCGGACGGTGTCGCCCGACGTCTGCGAGGTGTTGGCGCATGTGCCGGTCGCACGGCTCAACGAGCGGATGCAGATGGCGCTGCCGGAGGAGGCCGGCTACGAGACGATCGGCGGCTTCATGTTCCACCAATGCGGACGTATTCCCGAGGTGGGCGACAGGATCGAGTCGCACGGGGCGGTCCTGGAGGTGCTGGCTGCCACCCGCCGGCGGATCGACCTGATCCGCATCGAGCGGCTCGGGGACGAACGGCCCGGGAGCAGCGGAAACGATGGCGGCTGAGAAGGCACGGGCGATCGTCATCCGCACGTTCCCGTTCGGCGACACGAGCTGCGTCGTCCCCCTGTTTACCCGGGAATACGGGAAGCTGCGGGCTCTGGCGAAGGGGGCGTGGCGTCCCAAGAGCGGATTTGACGCCGCCCTTGACCTGCTTTCGATCTGTCAGGTACTCGTCCTCCGCAAATCGACCGGTGCCCTCGACTTGGTGACGGAAGCCTGTCTCGCGCATCGGTTTCGGGTTGGAAGGAGCCAGGCGGCGTTTCTCGGCGGCATGGATGTCGCTGAACTGCTCGACACACTAACCGCGGATGGCGATCCACAGCCGGAACTGTTCGATGTCGCCCATGCCGCCCTGCGAACACTCTCGGCCCCTCGTTCTGCCCATGATCAAGACACCTCCAAGAACGAACTCACGGACGGCCTCGTGCGGGCGCTGGTCACGCACACCGAACTGGCGATGCTCAGGCTGGTCGGCCACGCGCCGGCGCTCGTGCGGTGCGCCGAATGTCGCGGAGCCGTCGCCGCCGGCGGCAGAACGGCATTTGGCATGCTCGACGGCGGCCTGCTCTGCGACCGGTGTCGCCGCGGCAAACGAGCGGTCGTCTCGATTTCGGCCGATTGCCTGGCGGCACTGCGGCTCCTGGCGGGCACTCCCGACGCGTGGAGGTCACTGGCCCTGCCGTCCGCGATCGACGGTGAGGTGCGCGCCGTGATGAACACCATGCTTTCCCATCTCCTGGGCAAACGGCCGCGGGTTGCCCCGCTGCTGCAGCCACGATCGCGTCCGGGCCCATCCAGGTCCTCCTGAAAACAGCTTCGCCCGACCCTCCTCCCTTTGCTGCGTCTTCCATGCCATCAGTTCGCACCTCGTTCTGCAGCCGACCAGCCGGCCTCGTCGTCTTTACGGTGATCATCGCCGGCCTGCTCCTGCAGGCCGGATGCGCCACGATCAAGACGCCGACCTGGCCCTGGGCAAAGAGTCCGGCGGCGGACAATAAACTTGCCGGCGAACTGGGGGAGGACGCCGACTCGGCCGTGATTTCCTCGGAGTTCAATCCGACCGAGCAGGACTTCGGGTGGGACTATTTCAAAGGGGAAAACATCAAGAAGCGGTGGAAGAAGATGGTCGGCCGCGGCCCCAACGAGCCGGTGGCTCGCAAGTCGCTGGCGGAGGCGGACGCCCTGTTTCGCGATCGCAAATACGCGGAGGCGGCGAAGAAATACAAGGTAACGATCGATCGGTGGCCCGATTCCGCGATCGAAGAGGATGCGCTTTGGCAACTCGCCGAGTGCTGGTTCTTCATGGACAAATATCCAAAGGCCGAAGACTGCTATGACGAACTGGTGAAGAAATACGCCAATTCGCGGTATCTCGACCGGGTCGCCCAGCGGCAGTTCGTGATCGCTCAATACTGGATCGCGCTCGACCAGAAGCACAACTACATGACCATCGTGCCGAACCTCGCGGATCGCAGCCGGCCGCTGTTCGACACCCGTGGGCGGGCGATCAAGGCCTATGACCACGTCCGCATCAATGATCCCCGCGGGCAGCTGGCCGACGACAGCATCATGGCGCAGGCCAACGCCCACTTCATGGACCGGCAGTGGATGGACGCCGACTACTTCTACGGCCTCTTGCGCACCGAATACCCCGACAGCGACTTCCTCCTCCAGGCCCACCTGCTCGGCCTCCAGGCCAAGCTGCGTGCGTACCAGGGAGACGGCTACGAAGGCGGCGTGCTCGACGAGGCGGAGATTCTCGCCGATCAGATTCTCGTGCAATTTCCCGATCAGCTCGACGCCGAGGAGCAGACACGCGTCGGCAAGACGCGGGCCGAGATTGCCGCTCAGCAGGCCCAGCGGCATTGGAAGCGGGCCGAGTTTTACGCGAAGGGCAAGCATTACACGAGCGCCCGGATCTACTACGCCCTCATCGCCCGCGACTATCCGAAGACGCAGCTGGCGCAGGTGTCGCGGGAGAAGCTCAATCTGCTCGCCGGGAAGGAAGACGTCTCCGACAACCCCTTCCCGATGCTCACCCGGGTGCTCAACCCCGACTCGCTCAAGGAGGCCGAACTCGACGCGATGGCCGAGGCCGACGCCGTGATCGCCCGGGGCGACACCTCGGGCGCCGGGGCGCCGATCCGCTGAGCCGGGGAGCTTGCATGGGCCGCACCGTCATCGCCACGCTCGTGCTGGCCTGCCTGGCCATGGCCGGCTGCGCGAGCTACCGCTTCGGCAACAACACGCTCTACGCACCGAACGTGCGCACCGTCTATGTGCCGATGATCCAGTCGGAGAGCTATCGCACAACGCCCGGCGTCGACCTCGGCGAGCGGCTCACGGAGGCCGTCTGTAAGGAGATCGAGAAACGCACGCCGTTCAAGGTCGTCGGCGACCCGAATGCCGACAGCGTGCTCACCGCGCGGATCGTGGCCGACACGAAGCGCATGGTGGTGGAGAGCCCCACCGATCAATCGCGGCAGGTGGAGATGAACCTGCAGGTGCTCGTGACCTGGGCCGATCGGGGCGGCTCGGTGCTCGCCTCGGGCCAGGTGCCGCTGCCGGCGGCGAGCGTCGACGTGGGCCAGGCCGCGATGCTCGTGCCCGAATTCGGCCGTTCGGTGGTGAGCACGCAGCAGGAGGGCCTCGTGAAGATGGCCCAGCAGATCGTGGGCCTCATGGAAGAGCCCTGGTAGGGCCCCGCGCGCCCGATTCGTCCCTGCTCGTGCCGGATTCGTCCCTTTTTGAGCCGGATGAGTCCGGTTCTCCGAGGGCGTCCGCCTTCTTCTGCGGAACCTCCTCTGCTCCCAGGCGGAGCGCATCGCCCCCGTACCGAAGGCCCCCAGCCATGGATCAGAAAGACACTTTCCGGATACGACACAGGTGCACTCACGGCCTTCGTCAGGCCATCGCGTGGAGTGCCGTGTTGGCGTCGACACTGTTCTGCGGCCGGGCGGCCGAAGCTACCACGTTGGATTGGGTGACCGTCGGGAATCCCGGCAATGCGAACGACTCCACGGGATACGGCGCGGTCGGCTACACCTATCGCATTGGGACGTACGAGGTCACGAACGGCCAGTATGCAGCGTTTCTCAACGCCGTGGCCAAGACCGACACCTACGGCCTGTACTCGACGAACATGGCGACGTTCACGTATGGACCGCACCCCAGATGGGGCATTGGTCGCACCTGGAACTCCGATGGATACAGCTACAGCCCGCTGCCGGGCAGTGCCGACATGCCCGTCGGCTGGCTCACGTGGTTCAATGCCGTGCGATTCACCAATTGGGTGGCGAACGGTCAGCCGACTGGCACACAGAGCGGCAGCACCACCGAGAATGGTGCCTATGCACTCAATGGCTTGATGAGTGGCACAGGCGTCGCACGAAACAGCGTGAACCCCAACACAGGCCTGGCTCCGCTTGCCTTCATCCCCACTGAAAACGAGTGGTATAAGGCTGCCTACTACAGTCCCGTGCTCAACAGCGGCAGTGGCGGCTACTACCTTTACGCCACGCAGAGCAACATCGCACCGGGAAACTCGATTGGCTCTGCGCCGAATCAGGCGAACTACATCGCCGTCGTGAACGGCACGGGCGTGTACGCAGTCACTCAGTCTCCCAGCCAAGACTACTACCAGACGTACTACACGAATGTCGGCACGTTCGCCGGGAGCGCCAGTTATTACGGCACCTTCGACCAAACGGGCAACCAGCTGGAGATGGTCGACGCCGTCCGATCCGGATCTCGCCTGATGACCCGGGGGGGTGATTGGTTGACCGGAGCCGAGTGGTCCAAGTCGACATTCCGTGGCGACGGCTTCTCGCCCGAAATCGGCTATTCGAACAACGGGTTTCGCTTGGCGATGGTCAATACGATCGGCACCGTCGCCAGCGGCAGCGTTGCCGTGGGTGCGGGTGGATTCGCCGACATCCCCACTGCCACCGGCGGTGTCATCAACGCTTCGGCCGGCACGGCTGTCGTCGGCACGCTCGCTGGTGCCACGCTGAGCACCGGTGCCGGCGGGGCGACGGTGACGACGCTCATCTCGGGCACGGTCATCACGAGTGGCGGCAGCATCTCCACGCAGGGCGGCACGTTCACCGGCAGCATCACCGGCAACGGCGGCCTGACGATGACCGGCACGGGGACACTCGTGCTGAGTTCGGCGAATTCGTACACGGGCAACACGGTCATCAATGCCGGCACCGTCCAGATCACCGTCGGCGACGCGATCGGCCCGGCGCCGATCCGGATCGCCAACAATGGCAGGTTCCGGGCCATGGGCGGCGTGGCCGTGGCAAACACCGTGGTGGTCACGACCCCAGCGGCGACCTACGAGCATGTGCTCAGCGGCACCGACAGCCTTGCCAACCTCGCGCCTGTGAGCAACACGATCACGACCGCCGACATCGTCGCCGGTGACTCCGCCGCGACGACCGTCACCTCGAACTTCAACGGCAACGGATCCCTCACGCTCCACGGCCTCGACGGCACCAGGTTCCTGATGGTGCTCGACATGGATGGCGGCATCCCCGACGATGCGACCACCGCAGACTTTTACCTGGGCTGGTGGAACGAAGCCGCCAACGGTGGCACGGGCGCGTGGGTGAACGCGGTGTTGGGCAACCACGGCTCTGCCGGGTCGCTCGCAGCTGCCTACACGACAGGCTACCAGCAGTTTCTCACGTCGCATGGCGGCTGGAACGGCACGACCATGCTCGGTGCCTACGGCCTCGATCTGGCGAACGACCAGGTTTGGGCGGTCATCGACCACAACAGTGATTTCGGCGTCACCCACAACGGCATCCTGGTGGTCACCGAACCGGCAACTGCGATGCTCGCCATCTCGGCGGCCACCGTGGCCCGCTGGTGGCCAAGACGACGCACGAAGAAGGCCTCGTGATGATGAAAGGGCTGCGTACACGGTACGGCCCGACCCTGTCCCCGGAGAACTGCTCATGACGATCTTTATGGCTTCGATCCCACCCACCACCCCCGGAGCCTGTCAGCCGTCGGCAACTCAACATTCGCGCTGGTCACGTATGCACCTCGTCATATCCAACGGGCACCGTGGGCGGACACTTGCCGCTCGGTGGATCCGCCACCTCGCAGCATGCGTGCTTACGGCCGCGACATTCGTGGCTGGCACCCGTGAACTGAACGCAGACCCGACGCTGTTCGTGAGGAACTTCAACACGTCTTCCAATGCGTCGCAGATCCTCCGGTTCGATGCCACGACGGGCGCTTCGCTGGGTAACTTTCTCGTGGGCTACGACGGGAGTTACATCAGCAGCTTTGCTTTTGGGCCCGACAAAAACCTCTATATTGGCCGCCAATTCGATGGAAAAATCGATCGCTATCACGGCACGACGGGCGCCTTCATCGACACGTTCGTGCTCACCACGGGTGTGACGAACCTGGCTTTCGGCCCGGACGGCAATCTCTATGCCGGCCGAAGCAGCATCGGCATCGACAAGTTCGATGGGGCGACGGGGGCGAGCCTCGGTCGATTCATCACTCCTCCGAACGGGCTGGACGTCGCTGGAATGACGTTTCGTGGCAGTTCGCTCTACGTGGGCTACGGCGCCGTCTCCAACGGGGCGTTCTACCGCTACGACGCCGCGTCCGGCAGCAATGCGGTGCTCGTTTCCGGTTCGCTGTACGCGAACGGCCCGCGTGCTCCGTCCTTCGACGGCGCGGGAAGCATCTACCTCCCTGTTTGGCAGACGAACAAGATCTTCAAGTACAACGAGACCACGCTCGCGCTCACCGGCACAATCACGACGGCAGCTGGAATCTCGGCAAATTCCCTGGCGTTCGACGAGTCGGGCACCATGCTCTTGCTCAGTGACAATGGATCCCAATCGCGAATCAATCGCTACGATCCGGTAACCGGAGCCTTCATCGATGTGCTCGTGGCCCCGGGCACGGGAGGCCTGGGTCGGGCCACGAACATGATTCTGGTCGTACCCGAGCCGGCGACGTGGGCGATGGCAGCCACCGCACTTGGCTACGGCGTATGGAGGCTGCTGCGTTGCCGCCGAACGGTTGATTCCAGCCTCGCTGAGCGGCGTTGAGAACCGGTGACGTAATTCGCTCGCGGGGTCCACGTCACGCCTCATCCCGTCGCGAGATCGTCGGATCGGTGGTTCGGGTACATTCGAGGAAATGTCCTCGTTACCACGCCCCACCCACTGGCGGCTGCGCACGCAGTCACTCGAACTGTCGCACCCGGGCGGCTCGCTCAGGCGGCCGCTCGTGATGGGGATCGTGAACGTCACACCCGACAGTTTCTCCGATGGCGGCCGGCATGCCTCGGTCGAGGCGGCCGTGGCCCACGGCCTCGAGCTCGTGGCCGAAGGGGCCGACATCCTCGACGTGGGCGGTGAGAGCACACGGCCGTACGCGACACCGGTCGAAGCCACGGAGGAGCTGCACCGCGTGAGCGAGGTGGTGCGGCGACTTGCCTCCGAAGGGGGAGTGCCAGTCTCGATCGACACCTCAAAGGCGGTGGTCGCGGCCCGAGCGGTGGAGCTCGGCGCCGAGATCATCAACGACGTCACCGGCCTCGACGGGGATCCCGCCCTGCTCGCGGTCGCCCGCGACACCGGCGCAGGAGTCTGTGCAATGCACATGCGGGGCACGCCACAGACGATGCAGATCGATCCGCGATACGACGACGTTGTGGCCGAGATCCACGGCTATCTCTCGGCCCGCCGCGACGCCCTCGTCGCCGCCGGCATCCCGCTTGAAAAAATCTGCCTCGACCCCGGAATTGGCTTCGGCAAGACCCACGCCCACAACCGCACGCTCATGGCCGCAGCCGGCCGGTTTCTCGATCTCGGCGCGCCGATCCTCGTGGGCCACTCCCGCAAGGGCTTCATCGGCAAGTCGCTCGAACAGGCCTTGGGCCGGCCGCCATCCCGCGACGAGCTCGACGCCGCCACGGCCGGCGCCGCCTGCGGCCTGGCGGCCCAGGGGATTCAGATCGTGCGGGTCCACGCCGTGGGCCTCACCCGCGCGGCGCTCGAACTGTTCGCGACGACGTCATCCAGCAGGGACTAGAATGCGGGCACCTCGAGGTGAGCACCCGAAGTTCCGCCGATCGCAGACTCTCTGGTAGGAATCTTCCGAGTCATTCGGAAACTCTCCATGCACGATACCGCCCTTGAGCATGCCCGGCTGTTCTTTGAGTTGTACTGGCAACCCGGCTTCACCGACGTCATCGAACTCGGCAGCCAAGACGTCAATGGCTCGCTGCGTGAGGTCTGCCCTGCAGGGGCCCGCTACGTGGGAGTCGATACAGGCCCCGGGAAAGGCGTCGACGTGGTCGTTACGGCAGGTGATCGGCTTCCATACGCCGACGCCAGTTTCGATATCGCGGTCACGAGTTCGACCTTCGAGCACGACGTCATGTTCTGGGAGTCTTTCCTCGAACTCGTCCGAGTGTTGCGTCCGGGCGGCTTGCTCTATTTGAATGCCCCGAGCAACTCCGGATTCCACAGGTATCCGCTCGACTGCTGGCGTTTTTATCCGGATGCCGGCCTGGCGCTGACACGGTGGGCTCACAAGAAAGGCCTTCCCGTGGAACTCATGGAGTCGTTCGTCGCGCCGCCTCAAACAGACACGTGGTGCGACTTCGTTGCCGTCTTCCGCCGACCGATGGCAGGCGCCGCTCCTCCACGCGGCCGCATTGCCGACCACACTCCGGCGGAAAATGTCGCCTCGGGTAACGGCGACAATCTCGAGCGCATTGATTGGTCTACCTACGACATGCGGCAATTGGCGGCCCGCGATGCGAAGATCCTCAGCCTCGAGCAAGAGATCCGCGAACTGCGTCAGAAACTCCCGCCGGAGTGAACCAGCTACACGCCCCGATTCCTCAATCGCGATCTGGCCGTCGGCGTCTGCACCGGGGCCGTGATCGCCAGAGCGCATGTGCTACGATGTCGGCATGAACGCACTTGCCTCGCGCTGCCGTGACATCGCCACCCGGGCCCGTCAGGCTGCCATCGATCTGGCCTCCGTGCCTGCCGCCGCGAAGGCCGCCTGCCTCCGGGCTGCGGCTGCGAGGATCCGTACCGACGTCGATGCGATTCTCGCTGCCAACGCCCTCGACATCGCCGCAGCGCCGGGGTTTGGCCTCACGGCCGCAGCGATCGACCGGCTCACGCTCGACGCCAAACGCGTCGAGGGCATCGCCGCAGGCGTCGAGGCCGTGGCGGATCTGCCCGACCCCGTCGGTGAGGTGCTCGAAGAAACGAAGCGGCCGAATGGCCTCGTCGTGAAAAAAATACGCGTGCCGCTGGGCGTGGTGTTTTTCATCTATGAGTCGCGGCCCAACGTCACGGCCGATGCCGCGGCCGTGGCCCTCGCCGCCGGCAACGCGATCATCCTCCGCGGCGGCAAGGAGGCCGCGCACTCGAGCCGGCGGATCGTGGAGAGCATGCGGGCGGCGATCGCCGAACAGGGGCTGCCGGCCGACTGCGTGCAGCTCGTGGACATCGCCGACCGGGAGGCCGTCGGCGCGTTCCTGGGGATGGACGATCTGATCGACATCGCCATTCCCCGCGGCGGCGAGGCCCTCATCCGCCGCGTCTGCGCCGAGGCGCGGATGCCCGTCATGAAGCACTTCTCGGGCAACTGCCACGTGTACGTGGACCAGACGGCCGACCTGGCGATGGCCGAGCAGGTGACCGTGAACGCCAAGTGCCAGCGGATGGGCGTGTGCAACGCCGCCGAGTCGCTGCTCGTGCACCGGGCAGTCGCGGACCGGTTCCTGCCGCCGATCGCCGCGGCGCTCGCCCGGCACGGCGTGGAGATCGTCGGCGACGAGGCGACGCGGCGGCTCGTGCCCGCGGCCGGCGTCGCCACCGAGGCCGACTGGGCCACCGAATACCTCGGGCCCAAGATCTCCGTCGCCATCGTCGACTCGCTCGCCCACGTCATCGACCACGTGCACCGCCGCGGCTCGCGCGCCACCGCAACACAGCGCGACGCGCAAC